>Ga0307514_10000491_pt1 | contig 80302 bp, 65 predicted proteins | sample 16_EM_MG_FD_203088 | JGI IMG/M metagenome (GOLD analysis project Ga0307514, IMG submission 203088) | Populus trichocarpa ectomycorrhiza microbial communities from riparian zone in the Pacific Northwest, United States - 16_EM | ecosystem: Host-associated > Plants > Roots > Unclassified | place... | reverse complement strand
GCGCGCCGCCCCGCGCCCCGGGGGGGGGGGGGGGGCCCCCCCCCCCCCCACTACTTATTCGGGGGTTAGTCGTCGGAATCGGGAAATTCAATTTTGGGGTTATTCGCTGAACAAAGTGGAAGATCTCCATCGCCAGAACTTCTAGTTCGCAGGCAACAAACTGGGCTAGCTTGTGCGTTTCGTTGCGCAGGTAGAGGATGTTTGCATGGTTCTCGCAGGCATACTTCTTATGATGTTAGACCTGTTCTGACATCTGGTGCAGCTCCGGTGGTCTTGATTTCGTTTTCGAGGCGAATTTTGGAATTTTGGAATCCTTTGTCAAAGATTAATTATAACGGGCAGACATTGCCTGAGGAGATCAGTACTGAGCTTGTCAGGAGAGTGTGCGAGAATACGGTGTAGCCCTGGGGATCTCAAACCTACATGTGGAGGTGAGCTGGCGAAACTAAGCGCTTGTTCGGTAAGGGTAACGATAGTCACAACGAATCCTGTCACTGCTCTCATGTCTCTGAGAAGAGGGTGAGAGGTAGCAATTTGGGTCTGCACAGTGGGAAGACAGCTCTGCGATGAGTACCGTTTAACCACGCTGCAGTGTAACCTGCCACGGCCCCGATGCCTTTGATTTCTTCCTTTAATCATCCAGCAGATTTAAACTGGCAAAAATAGGAAGATAGTTGCCTGACATCGTTCTACTTAATTTTCCGGGTCGGGGTATGTAGCGGTATATGTTCCGACCGTTTTGCGAATTCCCCAGTGCGCGATATTTCTGTCCAGCTCCCAAGCTTGAAGTGGGGTTCGCGAATTGGTCTGTCTGGTTCGCAAGCCTGAGCGTCCGTTCGTGATATTCGTATCTGGTTAGCAACTCTTTCTAACCGAAATCTAATTTCATATAATCAGACACTGCCAGTTATATTGCGCAATTCGCCGAACCTATAAGCAAGGCGAGATTCTATGAAAGAGAGCAATCGAAACAGCCAGATTGAGCCCTAATCTAGTCACATGTTGCTGTCACTACTCGATTCGGTAAGGCGACAAAATTCCTCAACGTCATCTCAAATCTTGACACCTTATCCCCAAGCTCTACCGCCTCCTGCAGGCTTTCTCAACGAGAGGGTACTGGGCTGCACTCCAGCAGTATTTCTCAGTGAGAATACCGACCGCGAGACAGATGTGTGCCAAGGCTAGTATTTATTTCAATACCTTAAGCAGCCCTTGCCTTACCATTTCCTCATTATCTGGCTAGTAAGTCCGATATACCGCAGCCTCTTGATTCTTCCCCAGTTTTGTGGCTAGGGAGTAGAATATTCCAGTCACGTCGTATCACTCGCAGGGTTTCGGGACCAGCAAAAAATGTCTCGACATTTCGTCTCAAGGCTCATATTATCACGTAGCAAACAGCTTGCAGAGAACTATGGAACCTCGTCCGGAAGTCAGAACGTGGGTTGTTACACTACAGAGATGACGCCTTGTGTCACGGTCAAGGGTGTAGTTAAAACGCCCGAGAAGTAGAGAACATTAATTTTGTATAGGCATTGTTCGATCTAGTTGAACTTCTGCAGAGGGTTGGTAAGTTGGAGGATAGCGGTTTTTGGGCAGATTACAACGACGAATATTAAAGTTTTCTATGAGCTTCTACCCACCGTCATCAAAGGTGCCCGAGATAATCATCCGGCTTGTTTGACTCAGAAATAATAGGGAAGTGAATTTAGAGAGGGCACGCAAGCGATATTCTTGGGCTATCAGGAATGTATGAATGGTGGGCTCGAGAACCAGAGTAGTTGCAGTTCCAAACGAAGTTGTAGATGTGGAGTTATATCGCGGTACTTTCGAGCATAGATTAGCCTTTTGCAACTTACATATAGGAAAAAGTATGGTTTCGACGATACGCACAATCATTCAGAATGGTGCGTCGGAGCCGATTGGTGGTTACAAGGTAGCCGCTGCAGATTGTTGATGACTGACAACAGCAACGTCATAAGTATCTTGTTACACGAACCCTGCTTGTGCATATACCCTTGAACTTCATTACTATGTACTGTACCACCTTCCTACAGAAATGGTATCCTCGTAGCATTCTGCGTTATACATAAGAGGAAGCCACGAGTATCTGTGGCTGGTGTGCAATAATACAGAAACCTACAGAGAAGCAGAGAAGGAATGAATGAATGATTGAAGAGATGAGTATGTACCAAGCAGCTGGTGCCTTGTGCGGGGTAGCTGTGCTGTGAGGCTCAATGGTCCCCACAGCTTTTATATTGCTCCCTTGCTCACATCATAAACTTCACCTCTATCCTCCTTCTGAATTCCTCTTACGTGGGCATCAAAAGACCAGCTAAAACCTGAATTTGCATTTATAATGAGCTGGACCGACACCCCAGATGACCTGCGCCGCCTGGGTGCTAGACTACGCCGGGGTGGTACTATTCGCCCGAATGCTGCTAGACCCCCTCTCCCTCCATATAATCAGCGCCCGATAACGGAAACGGAACCGGAACCTACCCCTCCCCTCGCTATTCAACTCCCGACAATGGAAACAGAACCTAGCCCACCTTCGCCACACCTTGTCTTACTTCGGTCGGCAGCACCCATTCAGGACTTGAAGACTATTCAGTATCCCGAAGGTATCCAATCGGCGGACCCTACTCTCAACCCATTTGCGGCTACTTCCAAGTTCAAGTACGACGAAGAGTTCCTGAAGCAGTTCCAGTTCATATGTATCTGGAAAGTATCGGTTGACTGGGACCAGAAGATATGGGAAATAATTGGTGAAACCAACCCTGGTAGAAGTCATACGGCCCCTCGACGCGGCGAAACTCCGAGTGGGCAGATGGGGACCATGAGTTCGTTTGGCAATGGCGTATACCCCAGGCAGATGACTAGCATGCAAAGGTTCTCATTCCCTGGTAATGACGATTCGATTGGTTCGTCCCCGTATAGCAGCGTCGCATTCCCCAGGCCGGCGAACAGTTTCAGCGCGTTCTCTCCAGTTCCCCCAAACGATGATTCGATTGGTTCTTTCCCATATGGTAGTGACGAGCTCCCTAGGCCGACGAACATTTTCAACCCGTTCTCTCTAGTCTCCCTAAATTCTGATAACGACGATACCATTGGTTCTTCCCCGTATAGTAGTGATGAGTTCCCCCAGTCGGATAGGCTTCCGCTCTCCGGACCGATGGGCGTGAGCGTGTTCTCTTTCGGCAGCTCAGAGCCCGACGAGGACTCTGACGAGAACCCAGACGAGGATAAATGGTATTCTCCTTTGCAAGTAGATGAAAACTGGGTGTCCCCAGAGATTGTACGCAGGAAAGTCGACGTCTCTCTGAGTACGATGACGACCGAGAACTTCGAGAAGATTGCCGACGAACTTCTGGAAATCAGTACTCAGTCAAAGCGCGAGACTTGCGCTCTAACATTGCGCACTGTGACGTGCCAAACCTCCGAAAAGGCAATCAACGAATCCGTGGAGTGCTCTTCGTTGTGCGCCAAAATCTGCAAGAGCATAATGCAACGAGTGGATCCAAGCATCAGGGATGAAAGTTTGCCCAGCGTGATTACCAGCGGTAACCTCGTCCGCAGATACCTCCTCGACAAATGCCAGAGGTTGTTTGAGCACGGCTGGAAAATCACCCGGACGCGCGACCCCCAGAACCGCAGATACGAAGAAACAAAGATTTCAGACGAAAACTCCGCCCCCGTGGCTTACCGCCGGTATCTCGGCGTTATCCGATTTCAAAGCGAACTATTCATGGTTGGTATGCTCACGGAGCGTATAATGTACAGTTGCATTAAGAAGCTGCTGGAATTCGATGATGTTCCAGAGGACGTAGCGGTAGTCGGCCTAGCTATCCTACTCGGAATTGTTGGTATGAGGCTCGATGCTTCGCAAAAGGGCAAGCCAATCATGGACTCGTACTTCACTCAGATCGGGTCATTGATAAACAATAAGGATCTCAATAGTCGTATGAAATCCATTTTGATGGTATGAGCACTAACTCTGAGAAAAACTTTCGATTATACTTACAGTTATTAGGAAGTCGTCCATTTCAGGAAGAATAAATGGGCTGAGGAAAGACTCAAAACGATTGCTGAATTTGAAGTCAGAGAAAGTTCCCCAACGATTGCTGAATTTGGAGTCAGAAAAATGGCCCCCACTGATTGGAATGTCTCAAAGGCCAGTTTCGGGCCAGGGGTTGACTGGAACAGATAACGTATGGGCTCCAAATAACGGTTTAATCGGTGGACTAAGATAATATAGCAGTGTGTGTAAATGACAAAGTACTAGTGCAAACGCGAGGGAAAATGTATTTATTTGGCAAGTCAAGTTTGAGGAAGACGAGAATGAGAAGAACGTGGTAGCGAGTGAAGAGCCTGAGGGAGAAGATGGGATGAGGAGTCAATGGTGCAAAACATGAAAAAAAAAACTATTAGGTACCACTGGGACAGAGCCGGCTGTCCAAATGACAAATGTTCACTCAGCCCAAATGGCACTCTCTAGGCTGCACACTGCAAAGACTGGTGGTGACAGGTGAAGTACGGACTTCATCTAAGGTGCGTAACGCTACAAATAGATTATGCGACTCGGGACCGGCCATGATGGTCTGCGGGTTGACAACGCATTAGGCTGATCTTCTCATCACTGGTGCAGGGTTATAGCGTTAGGGAACGCCCTCTTTGCTGTCAAAAGGACCTATCAAAAGTTGGTTGAATTCCCCTCAACTCGCCACTCAAAACTTGGGCACTTCTAGCAGGTTGTGCCTTCATCGAAAGCGTTGGCGACAGCAATTTGACAGTTAGAATTGTCACTCTTCACCTGACCGAGGTAAACTTTGTATGAACAGGTTCGGAGAGTTCTAATCATCTCAACTGCTTCCAAACCAACCTGGAGCGGAGCCCTCATCCAACCGACCCTTCACACCCTTCCATTTCCATTCGTCTAAGTTCAACCTGACTCTCCATATCCTCCGTCCTCCCTCTACACACAATACTATTATTCCGAACGCTAAAACTCCGCGTCGTTGTCGAATTATTCCTGCCCTTTCTCAGCAGCACCCTGAAAGCTGGCAGACAAACTGCAATCAGAGACACTGCAATATCCACATTCGACCACAGAATCAACCCATCCACAGATATCGTCATCATATTTTTGGTAATCATAATCGAATAGTATCCAACGAATCTGACGGCAGCCGAAACAATGCAAACACTGCCAAGAAATACGACGAATGCGATCGCGAGATATTCACGCTTTCCTAACATCAGCGACCTAAGTAATGCAAGCGGAATAACCATCAGAATGAGGTCGGTAAGTATATTTGAGGCTGTCCCGGTTATAAGCGAAGGCAAGCCTACAGCTGCTGGACACTTCGGATGGTGATTGAAAGCCCTATTTGGGAGAACTAAGGCATCAGTCGATAGTTATAGATAGTTGGAGACGAAAAGCTTCGGGAATAGTTACCAGTTCCTACGCAGTGGAAGGCACCATAGAAGATTCAGGAGCATATTTGCGAGAAACGTGCAGACGGTGAAAGCGGTGACGCAATGCAGTGCTAGTTTCATGTTCCTTGAAAACCTTGCGTACATGGTGTAGTAGAACGCTATGAAGGCCGCTTTAGACAGATAGATCGAGCAGATATAGATTAATGTGCCTGCATAAGCCACCTGCAAAAATGGCTCTGGTTAGCATTTGTATAATCACGGGCGAAGTGGAATGGGGTTTACACGAACTTGCAGATACTTCTCGACACGCTTCGGTCCCATATGAAAAGCCACCTCGGCTTCTGGGTACCCAGAGGCATTTGCGAGCCCCCGGTGACTTTTCAGCTTCATTGCGATCATCCAAGTGCAGGAGCAACCATGGCCCATAGCGAACAGGAGGCTCCCGAATATACAGTAGTCGCTGATTTGGAGGTGTTGTCTGAGGTGAACTTTGCGAAGGCGGATTCGCAATGCTACCAATACTATGGCCCAAGAATATAGGGTCCAGAAGACGGCCTGTTGCTGAGATATCAGACACAGTAAAAGAAGACGATCGGATATTGATATGGACTACCAGCGCAAGTACGGGAGTATAACTCATCTCTGTTTTCGAAGAGCAGCGTTGTATCTCGCTACCATCAGTTCGCGTGAAGGTTTTCCTGTTTCATCTGATAGTTGCCGTGGTATGAATTGCTCTGAAGTTAGGTATTCGACAATCGGGGAACGTCTGTGTGTTTAAGGCATCCCCTGCTGGCTTTCCATGCATCCCGATGAAGAACGAACCTTGTAAGGAGCAGCCAATGGGCATCTGATCTATCTTTTTCAGGGCAACCAAAGGATATGGATAGCACGCAAAGTTAGCTATGCCAGTCAGTTCCCTCCCCCATTTGGCACACGGTCTTTATTGGCGCCCGCATAACGGCGTGCCGTGCCAAAACTTTAGCTTAGCCGATATGTGGTTGCTTTTTCTTTCCTGAATTCTATGCCTGTGCCACCATTGGTACTTGGCACGGGGGCGATTCATATCATGTCTTCTCCAATAAGATACCAGAACAGGGATCCAGCTGAAACTAAGAATAGTATAAACTTTCAGCCCTGTTGATATCACACCTATAAAACGTCGAATACTATTGTTACACAGCAACAAAAAGGTTTATACCTTACCACATGCACAGCCCGTCTCGTGATTCCAAAATTCTTTGATCTTGAGGGCGACGAGGAGAAGGGGTTTGTTATATTATTGTAGAGCCAGATAGATCGTAACGCCAAACAGCATTTCCGTATACCGCATCAACATGGATAATAGGTTTATACAGTAGTCTATTATCCCATAACGATCTATATGGAAGGTGGAAAGGTAGAGGCAGCTACCCAGCCCCGATATACGTACGGCGCACTGCGCAGCGTGGAACAGCTGAACATATTACCGTCCAACTACTTCGAAGCTGTGTACAGATATGGGAACATAGGATGTGGTTCGCTGGCTGGTTTAATGGTTTGCGACTTTTAACGGTGTGGCGGTTCTTTCAACAGGGTATCCATATTGCCAACACGAAAGTCGCCTATTCTCACTTGCTGATAAGCGAGAGCTTGTTATCAGGATGAAGAGCAAAACGCGACAGACACCAATTGATACTTACGCGCGTACACTGCCATAATCTAACACTTCACGCCAACTTCATATCAACCTATATCATACCAAGACAAATGTTTGCAAGAGTACCAAAGGAGGGCACTTCCAGTAGTAATTCTTCCACCCATTCGCCGAGGAACGCGAGAAGTACCTCGGCCAACACAACAGATCAGTAACGAACCAACAAACCATATTCCATCGCCCTCGCAAGCCTGATTCGCCCACCATTGATGAGCGCGACCCTGAAATACATACCCATGCACGACCTTGCCCATCCATGGATAGTTAGCTCAAGACAAAGTTCACTGCCGACTAACCGGAGATGAATCCCGTACCCTCGTGCATATTCCAACTCTAGAAGGCCTGGATATCCGCAATGTCATCCTCACTTGATTTCAAACATTCAGAAAAACCAGAACCAAAACCGAAATTCAGGGCATACAGGTTGAATTAGATAATCGGCATTCTCCATGGCGATTAGAAGCTCTTAGTGTATTCAAGGGTATCAACGAAGTAGAGGAGAGCTTGATTACATATACGACCGTTCAGGTGCTTGCATTGACAGCTTTACCACATAGAGAACTGATGCTTGTTGGAGGCGCAGGAACCCGCCAGGGGTGAGTAGCGAAGGCTGTGAACTGTCAGTCCCTGCGAGGAGGAAATGATGTTGATCTATCACAATTACAAAGAAAGGTTTGCACTTATAAATCATACTAACTTAATCTGGCTATTGCATCATCGGGGTGTTGTACTCGCGACCAACCTTCACATCATAATTTACTCTGGTTTTCAAAGGTATAGGCCAATAGTTCTTGTTAATCTGACAGACTAAGTACTCGTACATCCACTACTTAGACATATACGTATATCATTTACTATTTGATTGCCTCATCCTCAGCCTAGAAATAAATTTCGACTAACCGAGCGAGCGAGGTTAGAAATCTGGACACGAGACAAGCTATTGTCTGCATGCGAAACTCCAGTGTTTCGTAGTTCTTGATTGACAGGACTATTCGGTTAATAAACCGCACGCCAATGGTTCGATCAGAGTTAAAGCCGGCCCAACCTCGATCATCCGAATAACAAAGGTCCGAAATTCCGTCAAGACTCTGACTGTAGGTTGAGAAGGAGCGTGAACTTAATCAGCCAGGTTAATAACCACCCAGAACCTTGGGCAGTCAAGTCCGGACTTGCCCTTCGCGGCCAGCTCAAGGCAACCCGCAATACTACATATTGTCCTTAATGATTCAACTTGCGCTCACTTAACAGCTTCTTTAGTGGTTGTGGGTTTAAGGTGTGGTCTGTGCGCGCTCGCTTAGGGTTTTCTATAGGGCTGTCGACTTCGAAGCTAATAAGTGGATCAAAAACCAACATACGTACATTCTAACCAGCAGCAACACTTCATAGTTCTCACTAATCAAAAGAGGCGATCCACTGTGTCATTCCACAGCCCGCCATAATACATGTAAGGGTTGAGGCCTCCGAAAGAGAAGCAATTGATACAGATTGGTATCAAGGAACTCAACAAGAACTAAAGACCGATATTTCGCCTGAGAAGTGAAACACCCCCAACGGATATGCCATGTTGCTACCCATACCCCGAAGTCTCATTACCTACATTTCCAGGTACATGTAAAGTAGGCACGATGTCAAGCTTTCGATCCCAATTCAAAAGTTCCCAGCGGCTTGACATCCCCAGTAATTCCTCCACCACCTACGCGGGAGCAAATTCTAGGCCACCATCGAGTCTCCCTCGGCGGCAACTGTAGCCTGACATATGCAGCGGCGCCAACCCCTTGCATAACCAAGAACAGTGGCGACAAAAGGAGAGCGACCGAGAGGATCTGGCTGAACAGCGTAGTCATTCCCAAACTAATGACATGAGTTCGGACATCAGCTACCGGGGGTCCGTCCGAGCAGTTTTCTAGATTTGCCTCGGTCAGCGTCAGTTAGATGCCGTCCTAGGCGTATCAGGTGTTCTGGCTCATTCTGTGAGCACCATGGCTGGATTTTAGAATAAGCCCCCACATTAAGCTTTGTTCGCTGGCTTTCAGGTCTTGAGTCTGTGTATCACCGAAAACGCGTCTTGTTGATTGTATTAATTCGTCCGTTACTTTTTCAACGACATACTGTTGCCTCCACCATCTTCCACTTCCTCCGCTCTCTTCCAGCTGCACTAAGTTCAAAAGTGTACCCAAACCAAGATGAAATCACTACGTACCGAAGGAACGCGCGCAAACTAAGTTATGGACCCATCAAAAACAACAACATATGAGATGAGATGCCTAAATTCGTTCGGCCCAATCCAACTTGTATTGACTGAGTCCCATTGCCTCCAAACGCTCTTTCAAAAAGTCAATAGCCTTGCCCAGCGCCTCTTTACCGCCTTCACAAGCCCCACTTTCAATATGCGCAACCATGCCCTGCAACGTCTTGAAAAGTTTTTGCGGTTTCTTCTTCCCCACACCTTCCGTGTGAAACAAGAACGCTGGACAGTGGTATATCTTAGGAGCATGAGCTACCGAGGAAAGATGGGCCTGTATTGCAGGTGCTGACCCGAATTGTCTAGAGCATGTGGGACAGATTGCGCATGAAATGAGCCATTCATCCAGCGTGCCATAGCCAGCATTGGAAAGAGGGGTGGACATGCCAGAGTTTTGTTGAGTCAAGGCAGAGCTAAAGCTGGGGCGGCGAGATGGATTAGGCGACATGAAGGGCGAATCGAGTGGTGTTAGTATGGGTACGCCGCCATTTTCCGAACCAGAGAATTCGGCGTCGGATCGAGAACCGATGGGAGTCAGGATGACAGTATCCTCCGAATCGGTTTCAGAAAAGTCAATAGCATCGGATGTATGTGCCGGTGGGACTTGCGCGGCAATCATAGCCCGAGCTGAGTTACCTTCCAGCAAATTATCGACAATAGCCCCCGGTTCGATGATCACAGCATTCGTGTCGTGCTGTTGGAGAAACTTGGCGATCTTCTTGCGGTCCCAACTAGAAACGCATGCCCCACTCTCAAGATGTGCCATCATCCCAGCCAGAGTCTTGAACCGTTTCTTGCACAAAGAACTCGCCACACATTTAATCGTCTTATGTTTCTTTGACTTTAGGTGATTGTTCAAGGCATCAATGCTTCGAAACGATGCCCGACAAGGTTCGCAACAGATATCTGGTTGTTTTTTCCCATGCCAAGGATCATTTAAGTCATGTCTCTCCAATTCACACTCAGTTGAAAAATCACACCCGCAGTCTATGCAGTGAATAGGCCCATTTTCCTTATGGAGGTCCGCAAAATGTTTGTCGCGTTCCTTTAAGGTAAGGAACGTTTCTGCGCCAGTCTCGCAGTAAAGACCTTTCTCGAAGGCCTGTCGCTTGTGTAATTGTTCTCGTACGTGTCGATCTATGCCAGCGATGCAAACTACCAGTACCTTAGCGCAAGCTTCGCAGTGAACGGTAGTTGGAGGCGGTCGATCGGCGCGGTACGATCGGGATGGTTTCTGTTTATATTTAACCTAGAAGTATCTCGAACGCCGGAAATTTATACGTACATTCGCATGAAGTGCCAGATTATATGAGCAACAACCATCGCAATCACAAACACTAATGCTGTGGTTTGGGGTCGTTCTGACGTGCTTGAAATATTCGTCTGAGGATTTAAAATTGAGGCTGCACAAAGCGCAAACTTGTGGTTTCTTTTTTTTGCCCATGATATCCTGATCTTTTGAGGACAATTTGTATTGGGTGATGTTGCGGCAGCCCTTGTAGGAGTTTCGGTGCGGGGAGACCAAGGATGGTGAGGATATGAGGCGAAGAAGAACAATATAAGATATGTTTGAGAAGAGCTCGCACTGGCAAGCCTCCGAGCGTTTCGTTCAGAGAGAAGTATATAAATAGGAGCCCTTAGATGTAGTTCAGCGGGGTACATGAGAAGCACGACGGCGAGGTTGCAACCATCATAATAGAGAGTTTATACCTGGTGCTGGGATTTGGAGAAATGAATCAGGCATCATCATCGAATCGTCGATCATGTATCTTTGGGTGTTAATGTAGTAGAGAGGTACTTCAGCGTGTTGAGTCATTGTGTCAAGAAACAAACCAACCGGACAAATGAAAACGGTTTATATGCGTCCTGCACGTGCTACAAACAATCGCGAGTTGCCCAATCCAGAACCGGTATCTACAACGTACTAGTACATATGTTCTCTGACTAGTCTCATGACGGTATCTGTGTAGCCATTCTCTGACGTGGACAACCGTTAAAGACAACCAGAAATCATGAGAGAGAACTTCCTGGTCACCACTATATCGAGGCATGTATCAATTAGTCAGAAGCTTCAATATTCGCGCACCGCATGAAACTTCCAAAGTGATTAACCGTAGCCCGATGGTGGGGTAAGTTTTAGATGTCTGTTTCGAATCTCTGGCTGGTCGCGTCACTGCCCGGCTGCCATATACTCTAATTATGACATTTCTAGCCTGCACCTTGCTATTCTTTCATGGATACCATTAAATTCCCCAACTTGCACGAGATAGTCTCAAGTGCTAAGAAGACATAGGCAACTGTTTGGAGGTTGCTGCAACGTCAATCATCAGATATCACCAGAACCGTCAGCAAATCGCACCTTCGCTATTCCACTTAAAATATCTCGCAGTGTTATGAGATTTTATAGTTCATTGGTTCCATTGTTTTCTGGTATCATGTTCCCTTGTCCACACATTTACACCTAACACAACCCCTCCCTAAGCGTTGCTACAATACTCTTCAACTCCTTTGTTCCTTTCCCCCAATCTACTAATTCTAACCCCCTCGCTATAACCGTATCCCCTCCCTCAAGCGCAACCAAATAAACCGCCTCACTCACATCCATCCTAATCCTCGGAAACGGGTGCAGCAACATTCCAACCAACTTTGTCACCGCATCCTTCCTCAGCGCTGGCTCTGCCAATGCAAGACTTCTATAAACACGAATCGCCGCTGCCAACTTCTGCACACTTGTAGTTCTATAGTGGGCCTTCTGCGTTTGGACAAATATTTTCTTCCCCACACCCGGGAGAAGCTGCAGATCAAGGAGGAGAGAGAAGACATCCAGAAGAGGGATGACTATCCTGTCGTTCTGTGCTGTGAGGGCTTGATGAAACACATTGACTAAGGATGTTGCAATTTCGGCCTGATCGGTGCTAGATGCGAGGTAGGTGATGAGCGCGCGGCGGGATGCTTTCAGAACCGAATCACTGCCTGCTCCGGCAGAGGTGACATATCCTTCCAACAACGCCTCTCTGCACTGCTGCAGAGAAAGCAAGAGTATGAGGGATGAGAAGTATTCTTCGGTAGAAAGAGAGCGCATATCTTGAGGCACTATGATAATGGGGAAAGAAGTTGATATGGCAAGCAGTGCTTCACCAGCGCGGAGCCGGAGCCGATCTAACTTCTCAACCGACAGCCGAACGAGCTTAGATATGAAGGTCCACTTAAGCTTCTCTGGAATCTGGGGCCACAAGGACAGTAGTGCGGTAATAGCTTCACCCCTCACCCAGGATCCAACGTCACCGCGTGTGTCGACAGCATAATCGTCCAGACTCTCCAGAATTATATCAATTACTTGAAGCGAGGATATATTTCCCCGGCCCAGGGCTTTGACCGCGGCAACACGTATCTCAACTTCTCCCGTCCGTCCAGCAGCTGATACAAGGATATCGGTGACTGTTTGAAAATCCAGGTTAGAGTTGGGAATACCAGCAAGTACTTCTCCTAGTGCTAGGATATGTCCTCGGCGGCGGTACGTAAGGGCGGATATTTTATTGTTCCAGCTGTCGACGAGAGCAAGTCTATTTTTCTCCGAAACCTTTTCCAACAGAGCTCTGGCCGCAGGAATAGCTTCATCTAGCACTGAATCTTCGGGGCGATCAAGTGAAGCTTCAATGATTGCAGTCCATTGCTTCCAAGAGTGGCTCTGCGGATCTAGAAGAGACGGAGTGAGGATCGCGAGGGACCTAACCAATCGACAAGTAGCTTCTGCGGTGAGCTCGGGCCGCATGACAGGATTGGTAAATTCATGGCCTTTGAGCTTCGAAAACACGTCATTGTGGAGAGTGGCTTTATCCTTAGCATCCAGACAAACATCTGGCAGACCGTCCAGGACTTCGGCGAGAGCGAGGAGACAGCCATGATATATCTCAATGTGCTGCATTCCCTCGGTTCTATTTCGCTGCATGATCGCTTGAAAAACAAATCTCCCCCGTTTGCGGATGCTGTAATTATCGTCGGAGGAATACCTGACTCTCACCATCTTGCCCAAACTTGTGGCAGCGAATTTCCTCCCCTCACCATCGCTACTACCAATACCGCGCCAGCCGTCAACAAGGCCAAAAACAACACCTTTCCAGTACTCTTTTCCCAGGGTTACCGAGTCTGCAGCCACAGAGATTACCGATCTTTGCCTCAGCGCAACAGCGTTGTAATCCACTGCTTGAACCAGCGATATCCCTTCCATGACGTAGCCCGAATGTCGACCCACCAGTTCCTGTAATGCCGCCGATGCAGCGCGCCGAACATTTCCCAACGGATCCATGCACCCAGCAACTACCAGCTCCGTAGCAAGTAGCTGTATAATTTTTCTTCCCTCCTCAAACTGTGTCGCAGGAACCACGATATCCCCAGCCCCTTGAAGCTCATCCGTTGTATAAGACCTTGCTAGACTCCACGCCGCATAGCACGCCGCATCTCTAACATTTCCACCCACGGCAAAGGTTGAACGTCGCTGTTCAAAGCTCAGGGCCTCGACAATGCATTGCACCACTTTGGTCATAACTTCGGTCGACCTCACCGCCCTCTGTCTTAAAAATGTTGCAAGTGTCAATGTAGCTCCATGCCATTTTTCCGGGGTAACCGCGGTCAGCATTTTCTTCTGTCTCTGACCAGGTTTCGGAATCGGTGGATCAAAAAATACATCTTCGTCATAGACACCCATGACCGCCTCCAATACATCCCCAGCCATATCAGGGTCCAATTTCCTTGCCACTACCGCCAACGATTTTGAAGCGCCAAACCTCACCGCTGTGTCCCGGTCCCCTAGAGCGTTAAGCAACCGTTCAACGATGTCTTCGATGTAGTCCACCTCTCTTGGCTGTGCCAAAACCAACGTCGCAACCCACCGGAAAATCTTCATCCCCAATCTCCGCACTCCTGCTGATTTCCACTCCTCACAATCCTGATCTTGGAGACGAGTAACTAGCTCAAACATTCGTGGAACATATTTCTGCACATCGTCGGAATCTCCCTGCGCGAGAAAGCCGGCCAATACTGCTAAAACGCCCGTCTTGAGGAAAAGGGCCCTTGCATCCGCCGTAACTGCAACCGTCTCCATGGTCCGAATACCCCAATCCACCATCGCATCCAGTGATCCAAGTACCTTCATATCACGACGAAGCGAAATCCGTATGAGAAGCAACGCTGCAGCATCGCTTTCTCGGTTTCCGGGAGAAGAGAGGTAGGTTATTCCCAATACTAGTAGACGCTTCGAGAGATTCGGCAGGCGGTCGTTATTCAATCCCATATCGTCCAGAATAGATAGATCCCTTACTACATCTGCCGGCGGATCGGTGGAAATTGTGCTCAGATCGAATGGCGCAAGAAGAAGGTGGCTCAGCCACAGCAAAAGGATATATCGCAATTCCCAAGATTCACCAACACCAGTAGAAGGGAGCGAAAAGAGCGATGTAACATCTTCGAGGAGAGAGGGTTGGTTCGGGAGGAAACGAGAGATGATTTTCGGACCCCGGATCTTAGCTAGAGTGTATAAGATCCTAGCGAGCGATATTGGAAGAGTGTAATAACCGCGCGGTGGGGCTTCGGCCTTGGCGGGGAGAGGCTTCAATATATAGGCTGTGAAGGCGGTAGTGAGGGGAGTCAAGAATTGTGGGAGGTGGGGATCCAGGAGTTGGGGGGATTCTTGGAAGGGTTCTAGCTAGTTAGAGGTCGTGTATTAGGCATTTCGATAATTCAGAGAGGGTGTGAGAGTGTCAATGCTCACCAGGCTTATCAGTCGTTCGATTTCTTTCCTATTGCAAGCATAGCGAATAGCTCCGTCGCCAGTGCGGAGGGCTTGTGGAAGAGTAGTGAAGTAATTGTCGAAGAGACCATTAGAAACTTGTAGAAGTTTGATATCGCGATCCTCTCCGGCAGCGTCCATTCGTATGTGTTTTGCTGAGCTATTAAAGAGTACACAAGGGTGTAAAGAGGTGGGAAGTACTAAGTGCGTGAGTAAGGTGAGGTTTGGTTAGAGTTGCGGCTCTGCGCTCTTCCCCACCATCCCAACCAAACCAAGACACAACACACCTCAGATCCCATCACCAGAGAAAAAACAACCCCACCGCCACTACAACTATCATAATACCTCTCATCTCATCTTTGAACACACACTATCTTCACCTTCCTCCCGGGCATCGTGCTCGTCACTATGAGCGACCTTGATCAGTAACTTCTCCCACGCGCGCCGCGCCTTCCCCAAACCAAAACTAACGCGTCTCGTATGCTAGTTACATTGCGCTCCTCCGCTCCTGCAAACCCATTCCAGAGTCCGCTGTTCGTGAGCTCTGCTACAAAGCGCGTGAACTCCTTATCGAAGAGTCCAATGTCCAGATCGTCGACGCGCCGGTAACAATCTGCGGGGACATCCATGGCCAATTCCATGACCTGATGGAGCTATTCCGGGTAGGCGGCGATGTCCCGGATACCAACTACCTCTTTATGGGCGACTTTGTAGACCGTGGCTTCTACTCCCTCGAGTCATTCCTCCTCCTTCTCTCCCTCAAAGTCCGCTACCCCGACCGCATTACTTTGATCCGTGGAAACCACGAGTCGCGCCAGATTACCACTGTCTATGGTTTCTACGATGAATGCATGCGCAAATATGGCTCCGCGAATGTGTGGCGCTACTGCTGCGAGGTCTTTGACTACCTCGCTCTCGGCGCACTCGTTATCGGTGCAGGTCCATCGGTGGGAGAGGGGGAAGAGGAATGTGAACTCGAGGTTGTACAGACCAGCGGCGAGATAAATCGCTTTCGACGCGAAGGTGGAGGACTAGTCAACCAAACTCCTGGGGGAGGACCACCGGGCACTAGCGCATCTAGTAGTTCGAGGGGTAGTGCTTCGCCAGGAGGCGCGGCGATACTTTGCGTGCACGGTGGTCTCTCCCCTGTTATCGCAAATGTTGACTCGATCCGTCTCCTAGACCGGAAGCAAGAAGTTCCTCATGAAGGAGCCATGTGCGACCTCCTCTGGTCGGACCCCGATGAAATCGATGGCTGGGGACTATCGCCACGTGGAGCCGGTTTCCTTTTTGGCGCGGATATCGTAAAGCATTTCAACCACGCCAACAATCTTTCGCTCATTGCCCGCGCGCACCAGCTGGTTATGGAGGGCTTCAAAGAAATGTTTGATTCCTCGATCGTTACAGTATGGAGCGCACCGAATTATTGTTACAGATGCGGGAATGTGGCAGCGATATTAGAGCTGAACGAAGAAAATGGCGCTGTGTTACGAAGCAGTGGTGAGCGTGGAGGCGGTGTTGTCGGTGGTATAGGCGGAGGTGGTATATCTGTCAAGGCTGGTCCAGGGAGACGGTACAGAGTTTTTGAGGCGGCTGCACAGGACGGGAGGGGAATGCCGGCTAAGAAGCCCGTGGCGGATTACTTCTTGTGATTCGATGTTGAGGCTGAGATCTTATGATGAAACGGTTTTCTTAATCGGTGTAGATATTTCTTTCGATGGAGGGAGGGATTTATACCTTGTGCTTTGTTGCTGTTTTGGCTTTTGGCTTTGAATTTGGCGCGTACATGGATGGACTTGCGGTGTATAATATGGCTACTACTACTCAAATGACTGGACTGTAGCACCGATATCTCCTTTCTCATGTGTCGAGTATTCGGGTAGTCAAGGATACTTCGTATGTCATCACTTGACCCTATTTGCTGCTTTACTGTCTGATTTCCAAGAGATTGCAAGGCGACGTGGTAGTAGAGACAGGTAGGTCGCCCCCACTAACTCTCAGAATTCCAAGTTCAACCCTTCCCACCATCTACCACCACCGTTTTTGCACCGCTACTTCCCACCATCCTCTCCTGACTCACGTTTCACAAAACATCGTCCGCCCAATTCCCGTGCATCAGCTCTCCTTCACCAAATGAAATCTTCCCCAAAGAAAATATAGTAAAAGTCCTAGACCGCCGATAGCGGAATGCTAGCGGGAGAGATGGAGGTATTAAACCCCACGAGTAGGATTCCATTGGGTTGCTGAACTGCCTGAATATTACCCTTTTGTGAAACAAACACATACACCAAATGGGCGTGGCCAGTCCTGATTGGTCCGTCAGTCCAATCCATGAGGCTGACGGATTCGGCGCCCCTCCTTAGAGCTGATCATCATTCAATAGCTCTATCCCGTCCCGACGAAGATGTCAGCTACAACGTTACGAGTGCGGTCGGTTCCCGGGAAGACAACGGCTGAGGAGTTGGGATCGATATTTGGGGTTTCTCCGAGCAGCGTATCATTGGCACTCACCGAATCTGGCGACTCCTTGATGACAGCGACGGTGACATTCAAGGATCCCAAGACTGCGCACCAATATCTCTCAACCAAAACCCGCATTCACATCCATGGCGAACAACTACTGATCGACGATACCTTCCTGGACCTGACAGTGCTGTCCCGAAATGATGATGATACCGTTGAGTACTAAGCCCAAATTCCGAAGCCAGCATTTGACACATGCTGAATAGGCGCTGTCGACAGCATAATCGCCGTGCATGGGCTTAACGGCCATGCATTCAACACTTGGGCATCCGGTGAGATGATGTGGCTTCGGAACTTTCTGCCGGGACATTTCCCGCAGGCGCGGATCATGACTTATGGCTACGACTCCAATGTCCGCAACTCTGACGTTGTCAGTGGAATACCTGAATTTGCTAAGAAGTTGCTGGTGTTGCTTGTTGACTATCGGCGGGGGAAGGTTTGAATCCGTGGAGATCCGCATACTCCTAATCCTAACAAGCACTGTAGGAGGAGAAAGAACGCCCAATAATCTTCATATGTCACTCGCTAGGCGGCATAGTTATCAAAGCTGTGGGGTTCCCTTTCACTGCATCTTCGCTCTGCAATTTTTGACTCGTAGATATAGGCACTCAACATGGCCCGAGAAGAAGAGCGGACACACATTATAAACCGGGTGACGCGCGGAGTAATATTTCTAGCCACACCTCATGGAGGTAGTGCGACCGCAGACTACGGCAAACTTATCGGCTCGATCTTTACGGCGTTGGATGTCCGCAAGGAGTTGATTCAAGACCTAGGCTCCAATTCTCGGAGCTTATCGCAGATATCGGGTGCATTCCGTGAGCATTACGATTCACTGGAGATTGCCACATTCTACGAGACCAAGAAGACTGTCGTCCGGCGTGCAAAGTTGTTCAAGTTCTTGAACGAGGTGGTGCGTACACGCTGCTCATTTGTATCCGGTAGCTAGTCGTTCTTATCAGAATTCTAGGTGGTGGACAAGCAATCGGCGGTGTTGCAGCTCAAGCATGAGCAGCAAACACCCTTGCATCGCGATCACCGGGAGATATGTCGGTTTTCACACAAGGAAGAAGAGGATTACAAGGCTGTGCGTAAGCAGATTGAAAGGCTATGCAAAGTCAGCATACCAATTGTCAGCACAGTCGACGGAAGCAACTTTACAGCTCCGGAAGGTCTCAAGCTGTGCACCGAAGGATCTCCGTATCCGTACACATCGTATCCAGTGCTGCTCTGGGGAGGCTATACATACTGGCCGCTTTCCTATATCGATAATCGATACGCCATGGCAATTGTGGCTACTGATCAGAGGAACAATATTGTTAGGACGGTTCCTGCCAATGGTGCTCGATATATTCGAAAAATCGAGGTCAATGCGGCTGAACAGAAGATAAGCTTTCACGGTCAGGCTGATCAAGTCACCTCCCTCTCATGGCAATCACTTGATGTTCGGTCAACATAAATGGTGGCAGATATTGTAAGTGAAACGGTGTGCGTTATTGGGTTTCAGGTTATTGGCATGTTAGCGAATGACACCCCCATCTGTACATGGTGTTTTATATGTCGCAGTCTCAATTAGATACGTACAACACAAATCCTGTGTACAGCGAAACCCAAATTCACTCATCCAGTTTGCTGTTCATCTCAAAGATATATCACCCCCTCCCCCCCGCGCTTACCTGCACAATGTATATCCGCAATATCTCAATGTGTTATCGTCCACATGGATAAGTCGTAGTTAGGGGGAAAACAAGTCATAACCTATCACTCATGGGACTGGAACAAGCAGATTGTTGAAATTGTGATGCTTGTGAAGCTTAATAGTATTTTATCTAAGAGGGCCACAAGGCCAATATATATGAGAGTGCAAGTACGGCTGAATGCCATCAGCCCGTATCAGAGTCAATAGTCATCTCCGGCCATACAAGATATCTCCGTCTCCGGCCATACGAGACATCTCCGCTCCGGCCATACAAGATATCTCCGTCTCCGGCCATACGAGACATCTCCGCTCCGGCCATACAAGACATCTCCGTCTCCGGCCATACGATACTCATCTCCGGCTGAGACCTGTATATGCAACACAGATGTCTTGCCCAACAACTACGCCCGTTAGAGCACATTTTCGCCCTCTCCCTACCTAGAGGACCTTAACTCCGTTTTAGACAAAACGTGTCCCGCACCTGACGCTAATGTAAAGGCCTCTCCAGTTAATGGGCGTGGAAGAGCAGTAGTAGTCGTAATGAAGTAGAAAAAAGACGTGGATATTGCCGATATGTATGTTATATAGCGGTATCAAAAATCCTGGATCACTGTCCCAAAACTTGAACCATCCCATTGATAGACTACAACCTACTTCTCCTTCTCCTTCTCCTTCTCCGTCTCCTGCTCTTACAAAACCCTAAACCCACCAAGTCCAGTAGCTGTGGTCGAAATTCGTTAATTCGCGCTTGACATCCCTGGAATCACCGTAACCACAGTTGATTTCTTCCAATATTCTTTGCAGGGAACAGCCTACAGATCCACCAGCAAAGAAAGAGGGGGGAAGGGGAGGAGGGAGATATCTCGACAACGTTACCGTCTCCCTTGGTCGTGAAGAGTCGCAACCTCGGATCTACCAAACCAGCAGCATTAAGAATAATGCTGTAGTCGAAAGTCGTCAACTCGCGTTTAACCTTCTTAACCCCACTGCCGCCGTTGACATCTTCCAAAAAATCCTTGCACGGAACCCACGGTCCACTACCAATGGATAGTAGGACGAGGGGCCCGGGGAATCTTTCGGTAGTGGTCTTGTTGGCTTTGTTTCTGTTGACTGGGGAAGTAGAGAGATCTTGTTCCCCTGCTGTTCGAGGCAAGCAGATGAAGATTTGGCAAAGCGGCATGATGTCTGACATACCTTGCCATACTTGATCGGGCAGTTAATCTGTCGTATCCATCTTTCGTTCAGGGAGGCTTGGAGAATATGCTAAACCGTATTAGTTAAAGTAAAAAAGCACTACAAGAGCGAGAATTAGTTGTAGCTAATGTAGTTCAGGAGAAAAGTCGCGCTGCCGATAATGGCAGCTATAAATACGCGGTGGAGGCAGGCACAAGTGATACTCACTGATTAGACCCTCAATATCACTATCCTATTGATAAACTATAACCCTCGGCCACTCTCTCTTCGCACCATAATACCCCAAACACATCCAGGCCAGTCGCACGGTGATTCATGCTGTTGTCAACCCTTGTTTGCCGTTTTCGCAGGCACTCCCGCCACCACAGTTTATTCCTTCTAAGCATTCCATACATGGAACCTGTAGGTCCATTAGCAAAGAAGGGAAGGAGATTGGAGGCAACAGATACCTCCAAACTACATATATTAGACTAGCTCTGTTTTCTGGCTTCACGATGTATTTAATGGAGGCCATTCTCTCATAAGAGCGGCAAGCAATTCACTCCCGAGTTCTCTCTTCAATCTGTTGGTGGCGTGCCAAATCTGACACGACAAAAAAAAGGGATTGCTTGGTGATGCGTGGATTTTCATTTCAATAATTGAATGAGAACTGTCACAGTTGTTGAGGATGTGAACGAGTAACCACAAGGCTGGAGATGGCATCCGGGTTGTCTGAAAGTGGCGTGGTTCCTGCTTTGTCTAAATCTATGAATCCGCCGCTCGACCCCTACCGGTTTGTCTATCCAACATTTTGCTTATGGGAGGCCTGTTCGGTGTGTGAACGTCTGGATTTGCGATAATCACATTCGTGTGGTCTGATAGACAAATGAGATCCTGCATCCTTCTTTGCGGTGAGGTTCACGGCAGCCGCCGGCAGTCAATCAAGCTTAACAAACCATTTCTTCCTAGAGCCTCAGTCGCGTGTGCAGATCCGCACAACCGCATTACACTAACTTCGCGGTTCTCGTGCTATCGCAGCTTCCTTGCATTCCCGGATTCTACCCTGTTCCCTCGCGTACCGACAGAGTGAAGAATGAGTCCCCCGAACGTGCGCTCGGTTAATACAGGCGACAGCGAAATGCTGGAAGGCACGCATCCCTCAAGCGATCACCGGCGTCGGCCTACGGACGTACTATTCCGCGCACTACGCATCACATCAATCCCCGCTTCCATCGACCGGTCCGAGCTCCGCAGGTGCTTGGAGGCGTTGAACCGCGCCTCAGACAAAGAGCATTCGAATAGTTCGAATATTCTAGCTCTTACCCTCGTTCCCGACCAATGGACACAGGTAGCTACCGTCGTCTTCCATCAAGTACCTCGAGTTTTCGAGGGATGTACTCCCCGTGGTGCTGTTGATGTTGAGCTCGAAGCTGGTAGAGCCGATTGCCGGCTTACTGTGGATTGCGACTTCCTTGGAATGACGGCACTGTACAGTTCGGGAGATAATGCGTTGGTTGAGTATGCTGTATTTTTGCTGTAATATTTCTAATAGGCTCTGACTTATTGCAGTATCATTGCCGTTACCGGTCTAGCCGGACATGCTTTTGGATCGTGGAAGTCGCCAGGAGGATACAAGATGTGGCTAAGGGACTTCCTACCGGAGGGTATTCCTCGAAGTAGGATCTTCACATATGGCTACGATTCTGTCGTTGAAAGGAGCATTTGTAACAGCTCTATTCAAGACTACGCTCGGCAACTGCTGGACGGGGTTGGTTCTATTCGGCAATCCGAAATGGTAGGCATCACTCCATCACTGTCGTTCACAATTAATAATTTTCTAGACGAAATGGAGGCCACTTATCTTTTTTGGCCATAGCCTAGGAGGCCTCGTTGTTAAGGCAGTAAGTGTGCCGTTCTTTATTTGGTGGATTGCTTGCTCATTTACACCAGGCACTTTCTGACGCAGCACAAATTGGGTCAGAGACAGATAGGGCCATTTTACAATCCACCGTGGGACTTTTCTTGTTTGGCGTGCCGAACAGCGGTCTCAACTACCAGAATCTTCTCTCAGTCGTGCAAAGCCAAAAGAATTTCCAGCTGGTCAACGATCTGATGGAAGACTCTGCGCTACTGAGGATTCTTAATCAAAACTTTGTGGCAAGCTGTCACCTTGGAGGCTGCTCTATCGTCTCGTTCTACGAGACGAAAGATACTCCTACCGTGGAGGTACGTTTAAGCTCAGGATCCTGACAGCAAGGGTTATTCTATGAACTGATTTGCTACAAAAGGAGACACCAGACGGAAAGCTTGAACGTAGTGGTCCGCTATTGCTCATGGTTAGCCGAGAGTCTGCGACGTTATCCAGTGCCGACATGTGTGACCATGTTCCGATAGATGGGGACCACTCGACGATCGTCAAATTCACTAGCAACGCAGACCCCGGCTATCGGAGTGTTATCCAAAGATTAAATAACTGCGTCAATACCGCCCTAGATGTCATCAGTGCGCGACGGCTCTCCAAGGAAGGAATTACTGCACGGTACCCTGTACGAGACAGCGGTTCTTTGCATTCCCACCGATACAGTCAGAATTACGGTCAGGAAGATCAACATATACTGGAAACGAACGAGGGAGTCAAGAGAGAACCGATTTTCATTCGTAAGTTCCATCCTGTTGCTACCACTGAGAATACTAACATTTTCTCGAGTCAAGACGACGTGCTTTTGCGACTGCCTCGCGCTGATGGTGCCGCTTTCAGTTCCCCCCGTTTGGAGCATGAGCCTGTCTGCCTAGACGGCACTCGGACAAGCCTTCTCAACGATATCATTCTCTGGTCCTGCAGTCTGACTGGCCCATGCATCTTTTGGTTGAATGGTATGGCCGGAACCGGCAAGTCTACGATAGCGCGTACGCTTGCTCGCTCGTGGTCCACCGAGAGGCGACTTGGCGCAAGTTTCTTCTTTTCCAGGGGTGGAGGAGATCTCGCTAGGGCTTCAAAATTTTTCACTACTCTCGCTTATCAGCTTGCTCGTACACGGCCCGAATTCACAGCTGCGGTTCATAGAGCTGTTAAAGAATACCCGGATATCGCGGAACAAGGCCTGAGCGAGCAATGGAAGCATCTCATTCTTCAGCCTCTGTCTCGCCTGAGCGAGTTATCGCAGCCTATAGTGGTGACAGTCGATGCATTAGACGAGTGCGAGGACGATGACGATATTGAACTGATCCTTCAACTGCTTTCGCAACCGAAACTCCTCAAATCTGGCCGCTTGCGGATTTTCATTACAAGCAGACCAGAAATCGCTATTCGTCATGGTTTTAATGACATCTCTGAAGCTGTTCATCGAGATTTCGTCCTTCATAATATTTCTAAGTCGATTGTCGGCCGCGACATATCTCTCTTTCTCCACCATGAGTTAGCAAAGATTCGGAAGCAGCGCCACTTGCCTAAGGAATGGCCCGACGAAGAAATCATTGGCGAACTTGTCCGGCGAGCAGATGGGTTGTTCATCTATGCCGCAACAATATGCCGATTTATCGGACAGAAAGATAGCGATCCGAATGAACGCCTCTCTTTCGTCTTACAAGAGCGAATGAATGATGGATCGCCAGTAAAACAGCTTGACTCAATGTACGCCGCACTCTTACGGTATGCGATTGTTGAGAACCGGGACGGAGAAACGAAAGAGAGGCTGCTGAACCGCTTCAGACGGGTCGTTGGGGCCATCGTGGTTCTAGCCGACACCTTAACCGCCGGAGCCCTGTCCGAGTTGCTACGCATTGTGAAGTGGGAGGTAGATGAAACAATTGACTCACTTCGTGCTGTGTTGGATGATTCAGACAGTGGCTCTCACATTCGGCTTCTCCACACATCTTTTCGCGATTTTCTGCTAAACTCTCGGAGATGCCCTGACCACCAGTTCGGGATCGAGAAGGAAAAGACACACAAGGATCTTGTTGTCGACTGTTTCCAGATCATGTCGCGACATCTCAAGGCCGACATTTGCAGTTTGCGACTTCCAGGCACCCTGATGAGCGAAGTAGACGGACGTGAAGTTGAACGCTACCTCCCTCTAGAAGTCCAGTACGCATGTCGCTATTGGGTCTATCATCTTCAGCGCAGTAACGTCAAATTTCACCATAGGAAGCCGCTTTACGCCCGAGTCTGTACGTTTGTCAAGGAACACTTCTATCAGCGGGACTGCGTTGGACCCAACGAAAATGAGCCACTTCTAGTCCTAGCCCACACGTTTTTCACGGACCATTTCCTGCATTGGCTCGAGGCTCTCAGTCTAATAGAAAAGATATCCGAAGGCGTTGTCATGACGAAAACCTTTCATTCTTTGCTCACTGTGAGTGACTTAGGCCATTGAACGTTTAGCATTGGATTCGGGAGTGCGGCAGCAAGCTGCGGAGTCTCCAGCTTTTGATGCAAGACGACACTCGAGTTGAATGAGCATTTCATGGGGTATTCCAACCTTGAATAAGCTGGCCATCTGTACCTGCAGCCACACTCCGGAATCCTTGTTATTAACATTTAACTCCGTAAGATTGCTGACCTGAACTGAAGCCTTATACTAATCGCAATTTGCTTGCGATTGCTCACGACGCAACCCGTTTCGCGTTGAACTTTAGAGACGTCATCGAAATGGCTCCCCTTCAGGTATATAGCTCTGCGCTTCTGTTTAGCCCGAGTGGAAGCATAATCAGGAACCGATTTTGGAGCCACGTCCCTGGTTGGATCGGACATGCACCATCCGCACCAAAAGACTGGAGTGCTCGATTGCTGGCCCTCGAAGGCCATTCCGATTTAGTCGAAGCGGTGGCCTTTTCACCCGACGGCAAGCTCCTCGCATCTGCGTCCGATGACAAGACAGTCCGGCTCTGGGATCCGACGACCGGAGCTTTGCAAGGGACCCTCGAAGGCCATTCTGACAGGGTTATAGCGGTGGCATTCTCACCCGATGGCAAGCTCCTCGCATCTGCATCCTACGACAAGACGGTGCAGCTCTGGGACCCGACAACCGGAGCCTCGCGTGGGACTCTCGAAGGCTGTTCCGGTGGGGCCCCGGCGGTGGCATTCTCACCCAACGGCAAGCTCCTCGCATCTACATCCAACAAGACTGTGCGGCTCTGGGATCCGACGACGGGAGCCTCGCGCGGGACTCTCAAAGGCCATTCCGACATGGTCCTAGCGGTGGCATTCTCACCCGACGGCAAGCTCCTCGCATCTGCGTCCTTCGACAAGACGGTGCGGCTCTGGGATCCGACGACCGGAACCTTGCGCCAGACACTCCAGGGCCATTCCTCATTGGTCTATGCGGTGGCATTCTCACCCGACAGCAAGCTCCTCGCATCTGGATCCGGCGACCAGACGGTGCGGTTCTGGGATCCTGCGACCGGAGCATCGCACGGGACCCTCGAAGGCCATTCTGACAGGGTTATAGCGGTGGCATTCTCACCCGACGGCAGACTCCTTGCAACTGCGTCCTTCGACAAGACTGTGCGACTCTGGGATTCGATCGCAATGTCAGGAGCCCCGCGCCGGATCCTCGAAGGCCATTCCGATTATGTCAATGCGGTGGCATTCTCCCCCAACGGCAAGCTCCTCGCATCTGCATCCGGCGACAAGACGGTGCGGCTCTGGGATTCGACGACCGGAGCCTCGCGCAGGACCCTAGAAGGCCACTCTAGATTAGTTAAGCTGGTGGCATTCTCGCCTGATTGCAAGCTCCTTCTATCTGCGTCCGTCGAAATGATGGTACGGCTCTGGGACTCGATCGCGGTGACCAGACCCTCGCGCCAGACCCTCGAAAGCGATTTCAGAAAGGTCCGTATGGTAGCATTCTCACCCGACGGCAAACTCATCGCATCTACATCCTACGACAAGACGGTGCGACTCTGGGATTCGACCGCGATGTCGGGAGCCCCGCGCCGGACCCTCGAAGGCCACTCCAATTGGATCGCAGCGGTGGCATTCTCCCCCGATGGCAAGCTCCTCGCATCTGCGTCTAGCGACAAGACGGTACGGCTCTGGGATCCAACGACCGGAGCCTCGCGTAGGACCCTCGAAGGCCATTCTGAATACGTCAGAGCGGTGGCATTCTCACCCGACGGCAAGCTCCTCGCATCTGCGTCATACGACCACACAGTCCGGCTCTGGGATCCGACGACCGGAGCGTTGCGCAGGACCCTCGAAGGCCATTCCGGCGGGGTCCTAGCGGTGGCATTCTCACCCGACGGCAAACTCCTCGCATCTGCGTCTGGTGACAAGACGGTGCGGCTCTGGGATCCGACGACCGGAGTCTCGCGCAAGACCCTCGAAGGCCATCTCGAATACGTCAGAGCGTTGGCATTCTCGCCCAATGACAAGCTCCTTGCATCTGCGTCTGGCGACAAGACGGTCCAGCTTTGGGATGTCAGAACGGGACACGCGATTCGGGTATTCAATATCCCGACCCGTCGTCTATTGTTTTCCAGCAGCGGTCAATCCCTCGAAACAGACACAGAGATCATAGATCTTCGACTTATTGCCGACAAAAACAATCGGCTCCTGGCCGGTACACCATTTTATTTGAGCGCAAGTCAGAATTGGATACTTTTCGGGACACAAAGACTCCTCTGGCTTCCGGTCGATTTCCGCCCTTCCAGGGACGATTTCAGCCCTTCCTGTGTCGATATCCTGGACAACCTCATCGCTTTGGGGCACCATTCGGGTCGAGTTTCATTTATCCAATTTAACCCTGACGCGATTCCACATGGTGAGTGTCCGACTTTGCATGAAGACGCGATAGTAATACTCCGATAGATTATGAAAACACATGATCGTGGAGGACACAATAATTTACAGACAGTGGATGTCTCATTAAGGCCGTTTCCAGTTCAATGTTCAAGTTTTTTTGAGTCGTGCCTCTCCTTGGAGAAGATAGCAGCCTACGGAGGCCATTAAGGACCCACTCTGCCATAATTCGGAGTGACGAGTATCGGGCGCACCGCAAATTAATAATCTCTTAGACCACTGTAATTTAATTAACAACTGCAAAAGCCATTAAGACCACCGTAACTTTTCATGCAGTAGGTAGATGGAGAGTACGTACCCTACTCATGTATTCGGGCACCTAGCACAAATGCCAAGACATTTTTTCGAATTTCAATTTTACTCCCTTTCACTACTTTTCAGCGAAACATCATCAGCACTACCATCTTCTACTCTGGCTCTATGATACTCAAAAGTGCCCAGGGCAGCCTCTAAAAGGACTTTGAGTGCGCGAAACGAAACAAACCGCAGCTCGTCGGCAGCCCGGCTCATGGAATTGTGTTCGGGATGCCGAATGCCTGGAACGAGCCGGACTTGTTGTGAAAGGCCTAAGGCTCTGCGCATCTCCACCTACATATGCATCTTTGCCAATAAGAGCGTACAGTTTGAAATCACCTTTACATTTCAATCTCTGATCCTCATTACACTAGGCTGGGTACTTATTTCCACATCCCACACTTCTTCCCAGACAATCCTCTAAGGTTTTCATAGAGAGCAGAGCACCCTAATACACACGTGCCCCAGAAAGTCGCACCCGTTGCACCCGTCGTATCCTAGGGGAAGAGGGTTGTGGAGGGGTTTCGCAACTTTACTTTGTTTTCACTTTGGGTTTTCATTGGAGCGAAAAGGAATTATAGGAAGATGTATGTCATAGCCGCAAGCGGTTGAATACAAGATGATTACAAACAAACAAACCCGTCGCACCCATCATGAAACGCCTTGCCTCAAATACAAGTCTTGTAGCCCGTGCGGAAAGCAGCCCCCGTTTGTGGCTTGTCAAAAGAAGCTTTCCGAACCAAGCCGTGAACGCCAAACCCCCTATGTTTTCGCCAACATTGTAGCGGCCTCAAAGGGACCTTTTACCAGTTCATCAAAGTCGAAAATACTTCAAGGCTGAGACGAATAAAGCAGCATGCAGCCAGAAGGCGCAGATGAAGAGGAGGAGAGCAGAAATCGAGGCTGTTTCGTCATTATGATCGACTGGTATTGCAGCGAGTGTCTTGGCAACGGCGAAACCCGCAGCTCTTATCAAAAGTAATTAACGCTTTGCCTAAGGGGAAATGATTCCCAAAAGGCTATTTCGGAGCCCTGCATCGTGAACTACCATCTTCACGGGAAGTGGGGATGGGAGTTTCTCGCACGATCACGAGGGCTCCAGTTTCAGTTTGCGTTGGCTGTTTTGTCTCAGCCGAGACAATGCATCGCGTCAATTAAGGTTAACATGGAATCCCCATGCGTGGGTCGCGTCCAGTTGCGCAAAGGTTCTGGACTGGACACGGCGAAAAAAAAACTGCTTCTGGCGTTGTGCTTGTGGATCGCCACCGGTTCAGAAAATAACACTGCATCCTTGTCCCCGCCCCGGTTGCACACGATCTCGTGTGGCCGATCGTGAACGATATTTGGCTAATATGAAGGGCGCTGGTTGGTCGGTAGCGAGGTGAGAATGAGATTGATTGCGTCAGGGTAGCACAATTGATAGTGGCGAGGCGAGTGACGTACAATGGTCGAGATGGAGCAATGGTGAAGATGGCGAAGAGAGATGGAGGGAGAGGGCAGGGAGAGGGTCCAGAGATGCAGAAGAGCGGGGGCTGGCTCCGGTGGTGGGTGTTTCATTGTTTACTTGTTGGGTTTCTCGGCTGCTTCCAATCAATCAATCTTCAATATGCATATTTACGTAGCGTAATGCAACAGTCAGGGGTGGTCGGAAATACTTGCTTTTGGCAGCGCTGTGCTGCCGTTACGTTTTGTATCGTGCCCACCTCTCCTCTTCTCTCTTCCATCTTTTTTCTTCTCCTTCTACCTTCACCACCGCTCCCCTTCTTCCAGGCGCTGTCATCCCCTCGCCGCCCCCACTTCCATCCAATCGCCTGTGTGCGCATCTGAGCCCCTGCTTACGACTACGATCGAACGAAACTGCAAATAAAAACAGAGTCAATCATTCACCATCTTTTCCTTTTACGTCTTTTCTGCAATTAATTGATCCCTCGTTCAACAATCCCGCTAGTTCTTCGTAAAAGGTACTACGACTAGAGTGCCACAAGCGACGATCTGCGCGGCTCCCATACCGCCTCACTTCCCGATAAATCGCAATCATGGATGCGCTCCCTGAATTGATCAAGCGTCAGAGCGTAGCAAATCAAAGCAGCGACCCAAATATCGGCTCTGCTCGCGGAACCTCGACTTCAGCATTCCTCTCGACCCTAGTCGTCAATCTCGTTATCTTCGCCGTTTTCGTTCTAATCTTTGCCGTTCTGCGTCGGTCGAACCGCAGAATCTACGCTCCCCGCACCTATGTGAGTTGTTGCCGATGCAATTGGTCCGCGTAAGGACTTAGCCAAGACGAATACTGACTGGGTATGCAAGATTGGAACCGTCGAGACATGGAGACGATTGCGTGTTCTTGACGACAATGGAGATGGTTATGCCGATGAGGTAGAAGGTGTAAGCGGCTTTTCCGGGTTTATCGGCTGGATCAAGGGTGTTTGGACAATTCCGTATGATCCGTCCCATATCCTTGTTGACCATTCTGCCGAGATGATATCGCGGCGCGTTGATTCGATATTTATATCTCGGAGGTGTATGCTAATTCGGGGTTAATCTGTGTGGCAGGGACGATACAGTTTTGCGCACCAACGGCCTTGATGGCTACTTTTTCCTTCGATATCTGCGAAAGGTGCAGTTGATATGCTTTGTTGGGTGTTGCTTGACATGGCCAATTCTTTTCCCTCTCAACGCCACTGGTGCCGGGAAGAAGACAGGATTGGATCTTCTTGGTTTCGCCAACGTGAATGACCCGACAAACTCAAACAACAGCAACCGGTAAGTGATCAATCTGGTGAGAGATAGCAGAACGAATGACTGACATTGAGTATAGCTTTTACGCTCATGTCTTTTGCGGTTGGCTCTTTTACGGGTTCGTTCTTTTCACCGTTTACCGCGAACTCATTTTCTTCACGACCATGAGGCAGGCCTACATGCTGTCCCCTATTTACTCCTCCCGCATTTCGGCGCGTACCGTACTTGTGCAGACCATCCCTCTCCAGTATTTGAACGAGACGGCCTTGCGGAGGATTTTCGACAATGTCAAGCGTGTCTGGATCTCCACCGATACTACGGAGCTCGACGATCTCGTCAAGGAGCGTAATGAGGTTGCAATGAAGTTGGAAGCCGCAGAAGTCAAACTGGTCAAGCTGGCCGATAAGGAGCGTACCAAACAGAGTGGTAATGCTGAACAGCCACCAAAGGATCATCAGCCTGGCACGGAGGCCGAGGGAGAGAGTGGAAGTGTCGCCGCCCGATGGTTGCCTCGCAGCAAGCGCCCCACCCATAGATTAAAGCCTATCATCGGAGAAAAGGTATGAGGACCTTGCTTGCATGTGTTTGTGAGGAAGCTAGCTAATGCCACCATGGTTAGGTTGATACCATTGATTGGTGCCGTGCAAAACTGTCCGAGTTGAACCCCAAGATTGATGAATTGCAATCTTTGGAGAGAGTAGGCGATGGCAAGAAACTCAATTCCGCTTTTATCGAATTCACCTCTCAGTCAGCTGCTCAAGTTGCTCTGCAAACCCTGATGCATCAGAAGCCCTTGCATATGGCACCCCGTTACATTGGTCTCACTCCTGAGGAAATCATCTGGAGCAACATGAAGCTACAATGGTGGGAACGTCTTGTCAAATTTGCTACCACCACTGCCTTCGTTGTGGTACTCGTCATCTTCTGGTCCATCCCAGTCGCAATTGTTGGTGCCATCTCCCAGATCGACTACTTAATCGATAAGCTTCCGTTTTTGAGCTTCATACGGAATGTCCCCGAGGTTATTCTTGGCCTTATTACTGGTCTTCTGCCTGTAGTGATGCTCGCTGTCTTGATGGCTTTGCTTCCTATTATTCTCAGATTGATGGCCAAGATTTCTGGCTTACCGTCGTTGTCATTGATCGAGCTTAGAGTGCAGAACAGCTACTTCTTGTTCCAGGTTATCCAGGTTTTCCTAATCACGACCATGACCTCTGCGGCGTCTGCTGTTGTATCGGACGTAATCAATAACCCGGGTTCTGCTCCTGGTTTGCTCGCCGAGAGCTTGCCCAAGGCGTCTAATTTCTACATCTCTTTCTTGATCCTTCAGGGTCTTTCCATCTCCGCTGGGGCCCTTGCGCAGGCCGCCGGAGTGATCCTTTATAAGATATTGGGTCTCTTGTTTGACAACACTCCTCGCAAGATGTTCCGCCGTTGGTCCAGCCTCACCGGTCTTGGATGGGGAACTGTCTTCCCGGTCTACACCAACCTGTGCGTCATTTCTATATCCTATTCGATCATTGCGCCGTTAGTCTTGGGATTCACCACAGTCGCTTTCGGACTCTTGTACTTCGCATACAGATATAACTTCCTGTTCGTGTACAACATCGACATCGACACCAAAGGATTAGTCTACCCGCGGGCGCTGTACCAGACCCTGACTGGTGTCTACATCGGCCAGGTCTGCCTTCTCGGTCTTTTCGGTGTTAGTAAGGCCATCGGACCCACTATCATACAGGCAATCTTCCTGATATTCACAATCCTCTTCCAAATGACCCTCAGCTCCGCAATCCAACCCCTTCTCGAGTTCCTCCCCAAGAATCTGCAAGTCGAAGAAGAAGCCCTTCTCTCCGTCGAAGATGGTTCAAACCACCATGTCCACGAACCCAAGAGCGGTGCAGGCGAACTCTCCAGCGGTGTCCGCCGTAACGGCTCCGGCTTTCCCGAAGCCGTCGATGCCGACCGCGACGGCGTAGCCGACGTCCCTATTGACGCAGACGGCGACGGCATCGCTGGCGTCTCTGACCCAAAACCCGGCATGATTACACGATTCCTACATCCCGAAAAATACGAGTCATACCAACACCTCCGCAAACGCATCCCACAGGACTTCCCAGAGATCCATTATACCCCCGAAACGGAACGCGATGCGTACTACAACCCCAGTATCATCGCGCAGCCGCCCGCGATCTGGATCCCGCGGGATGCCGGGGGAGTTAGTCGGCAGGAGGTCGTGCATACTAGCCGCGTCAACCCGTGTAGTGATCATGGCGCTATTGTCTCTGACGGAAAGATTGAGAGACACGAGGACGCGTTTCCGCCGGATTATACCGAGAAGCCTTTGTGGTAGTTTTTATCGCGGAGCAGGGGAAGGAGTAATGTTAGGCGTGTGAGGGGTTCACGTTGATACCTGATTTTTCTTGTTTCTGTAACTGTGTGGGTGTATATTTCACATGGGAGTAAGGGTTCCGGATCTGGGGTTGTGAGGGTGTGTGTTAAGTCATACCGATTCTTGTTTCTTCTTTTCTTTTAATTGGGGTCAAGCTCATTCAATATTATACATAACTTGAAAGTACATATATCCCTTAGGTGGTAATTTTATGATGTTATGACTTGCGAGGTTACAGTTGTGAGTGATGGTGTGTGATTGGGATGAATCTTTGGTGGTGGATTGGTAAGGTACTTACGACTCCAATAGATGCTTCATGATGCGTCCCGGCGTAAGTGATTGCGCAAGCACGCCCACCCTGCGTCACCAGTCAAGGTGATCTTCTTGGGGTGCATAAGGTGGCGATCTCTTGAGTATTCTAATTGCGTACGTGCGTGGGTTTGCGGGGGGAGGTGATGTCAGCCCAGCCGCTATCTAAGAGATCGCCACAGAAGCACTTTTAACGCATGTTCTAGTCTATGAGGCACATCCGTGACGTGATAGGCTTGCACGCGGGTGAGTGAAGATCTACGGGGTATGTCTTGAACCCTGAATAGAAGGAAGCCCTAAACCCTGATGTCTTAGAAACATCCTATAGCAAAACTTACTACAGACAAAAGGTGCTGCGGTGTGGAAGGTTAAGCATAGACGGGCGGTGCCCCAAATCAGAAAGGAACGCAACTGTCCGCCGTTGGCTTCAGGCTTAAGTTTGTTCACATCGTTAGATCGAATCGGTTGGACTCCATGCCGGCTCGCTTGTCTTAAACATCTGTCTGCGGCGAGCGGAAGTTGACAGTGCCGTTGAAGTCTACGAACTAGTCGTTCTCACCCACTATTCCTCTTAGATCCTCCTCAACAGTGGATGTAAGAATCATAGCATCGACAGCGATGTCGTCAGGCCATGGGCGCACTAACCGGCGGGATAATAGCCTAAGGGTGGAATCGTATAATCCATAGTTCACCTGGAACGGTGCAGAAACTACCCCTCATCCGTGGAATAATCTCAACCCAGCAACCCCATCGCCACCGCTTCCCAGTATTGACTTTCTAACGGTCCGTAACTCGACAAGGTTTCCGGAGAGTGAGTTAGCACCAATTCGATAAGCACAGTGAAGCATTCAACTTACTTGCGAGCCGGATCCGCAGCCTTAACCCAAGCATTGACTGTCAAACGGCCTGTAACTGCTGGAGAGGGATTCGAATTTAGCACCAATTCGATAAGGATAGAGGGAGCATTCCACTCCACCTCCTCCGCGAACGGCATGCGCCTGCGCATGTTCCTATACCGAATACGGATAGTGGTGATGTTTGTAGCAGGTCCTTAATAACGGAGGGAAAACACACCTTCTGTAAAGAGGGTAAAAGAATGAACGTTACAGGTTTTGAACCTTGGTGTTTAGAGCATTTTTCATAAACTTAGGTGTTTACAGCACCAACCGTGGGTTTCGAACCCCTGGTGTTTACAGCATCAGGTGTTTGTGGCACCGGCTAAGCTAGGCATCAGCCCTTGTTTATTGGAAGGTTTGAGCCCTAATGATGTAGAGGAAGATTCCGATAATCGGTCTAGTCAGTTCAGTGGTAATAGCCGGGCGGAGTGAACAAATGCATCTCTAAACTACTGTATGAAAAAAGGGGTTTTTTTAACTGCGGTCGTAAGACCGTCGTTATCATACAACTATCGTAAAAGCATTTTTGACCGTCTGACAACCGTCAAAAACGGTACCCAGATGGTTGGGTAATAGTCATATAAGGATAATGGTCTTACGACCGCCGTTAAAAAACCCCTCTTTGCATGTAGTAAAAGATACGGTTTTTATTCAGGATAACCCTCTGGGACCATATTATGCAGCATAACTCTTAACTGCAGTATAACCCTCTCATAAGGAAAAGGCAATCGAGAATTAAAAGAATTCATGGTTATATTATCAGGCTTATGATTTCTTTATGCTTCTTCCCGTGTTTGAAGGTTGTCAGTGATTACAGCAATGAGTAATCATTAGTGACACATCAACTAGCAATGCGCGAGTCATACCCCTGACATGACTATTAATTAACCCTGAAATGACTACTCATGCGGTCATTAAATTGCAACGCAACATGCAGCATCACAAGTTATACCCCACAAAAGGGAGAGAAAGCGGGTTTTAACCGACAAAATCCCCAAATGTTTCTCTTCAATTTGCCCGCTATTTGGCTCAACATTCGTGGTGAGGGTTATCCTAGATAAAAATCGGTCAAGAGGGTTACGGTGCTGAATAGTCTCCCAAGGGATTATCCTGAATAAAAGTCATAAAAGATGAGAGAGTAAAAGAATAGGTTTCGAGCTTTGGTGTTTACAGTACTACTTGAGATGTAGGTGGATGAGCGAGAGCACACGGGCAATAATCAATCGTAACGAAACATCTTCCTATTTCTATCTATCGCGATTTTTCCTCGTCTACACACCATTCCCAATCCCTTTTACTCCCGCATCTCTTTCTCAAATTCCTGCTGAATCTTCAGCACCACCTCGAGCCTCTCCACATCCAACTTCGCGCCCTCGGCATCCGCCAAAGTCTTCGCCGTTCCAATCGCATTCTTAATTTCCCTCCCATTCAACTCATGTCTAGCCAGTCTGTCATACCCCTCATTACCCACATCCACTCCTCCATCCTCAATCCTCTCCAAAAAGTTCCTCCACACGCTCCGTCTCGCATCCACCTCGAGATTACTATACTTCAACGCGACGTGGATCCGGCTCTGGAACGCCTCATCGAAAGTCTTGACGCGGTTCGTGGTCAGGAAGAGGATTCCTTGGTAGTACTCCAGCAGACGCAAAAAGATCGAGACCAGGGCATTACGCTTAAGGTCGTGCTGGCTGCGCTTCTCCAGGAACACATCTGCCTCGTCGAGCAGCACCACAGCCTTCCACGACGACGCCATATCCAAGATCCGTGCAAGATTACCCTCAAGCTCCTTCGCATCGATCCCCAGCTCGCCGGAAGAAACCGCATACAACGGACGGCGACTCGCGTGTGCCACGGATTCTGCGGTCAGCGTCTTACCGACACCTGGAGGTCCGTGGAGTATTGCCACCAAGCCCCGCCCCTTGCCCTTAATGAAGTCGTCGAAGCCACGTTGGTCCTTGACGTGGGAATCGACGAGCGCACGGATCAGCGACTTCTGTGTGGCCGGGAGTACGAGCTGGTCGAAGGCCTTATCGTTCCAGACGGGAGGCTGCACGAGTTCGACCGCGAACTGCACCCACACCTTCTCGCTGAACGCAAAGCCGTGCACTATGCTGTCGCAGATGAGATGTTGTTCTTGCGTCAGGGGGCGGTAGGTCTTTGGGTCCTCTGGGCGTTTCCACGATGGCGTTGGAGGTTCGTCTGTATCTTCTTCGTCGTCGTCGTCATCGTCAAGGATATCATCGTCCAGATCCGAGCCAGATTCATAATCGCTCTCATAGTAGTTGTAATTACAACCCCCCCTTTTCAGCGAACCCTTTTTATACTTCTGATCGACGACATTGGCGCGATCGGGGACCATCCGACCAAAGATCTCGCAGTCAATCATGATCGGTCCATTGACGCTGTACTTCTTGATCCTCTCCGATTCTCGGTCATACTCTCCGAGCGTAATCCCCGCGTAATAGCAATACTGTTTCCCGCGGAGGGCCTCAAACTTCTGTCCGCGCTCTGCGAGTTTCTCTCGGATGCTGTCGGCATGCGGGTGCCATGCGAGCGGGAACGCAGGGAGCCGTGTAATCTTCCTCGTTCCCGTGAACTTCCCTATTGCGGAATTGGCGTGCGAGGTTCCAAAGTGCTCGCCGTCGTAAGTGACGTATTCGTTCGCGAGACGGTATTGCGGACACTGGCCGTGAAGGTATGTTCCCTCGTAGTGTCGGTAGGCACGGATGGGGTGGTAGTCGTTAGCCGCAGTATATACAATCTCGCCAGGTTTAAAGATAGTCCAAAGTAGCGGATACGTGATCAGCCCCTGTTCCGTGAGGTTCTCAAACTCCCGGATAGTCTCCTCAAACTCTTCATCGAGAAACTCCATAAAGAAGTCGATATGTTCCCTCTCCAACCCCTTCAACTCTTCGCACGCGTCGCGCAACTGCGGTCGGTAATGCCACAAGCTCCGCAGGGGGAAATCGAGCTGGATATTTTCGGTGGAGAAGGAGACGCCGGGGTATTTATCACCGATGACATTTTTAACGAGGTCCTTGATATGCGGGCTCTTGATCTGCAGCGTGGTGCTGGTGTGGGTATCTTTGTGGTCGAAGTTTCGGATGACGCACAGGGCCCATTCGCGCCAGCGGTCATCGCGGTCTTTGGGCGGGGGCCCACCAGATACTGGCTCACTGATAGAGTAGTATTGGTCCTCGTCGAAGCGCTGCTCGAGGTGCTTTACTTGGATCTTGTAGTCGGATGGGGAGAGCGGGAGGATAGGGGCTTTGTCTTTTTCTTCTTCGGCGGAACCTGGGGGTGGCGGTGGTCGAGCTCTCGGTACACCCATTGGCATTTGACGGGGGCGGCCGCCACGTCTCCGGGGATGGCCACGGGTGGGGTAAGGGAAGGGCGGCGGTGGAGAGCCGGAAGGTAGAAATATTGGAGGAGGAGGAGGATATTTCGAAGGCGGTACAATCTGCGTGTAGGATGACATTGGAGACTTTGGGAGCTCTGGGGGATAAGAGTTAGGTTCGGTTTTGGCAGCAGGTTGGTGGGGAATGGATAATCGACGGGGTAGACGGAGAATATAGGGTCTTTTAAATTCGGTAGGGAAAGGGTTCCTAGCCCCGCGCCTTATGAGATACTACCGAGACACCAATGGTTTCGGAGTCACGACATAAGTTTTAGGCAGCAGCAGTTGGTAGAGTGATACGCAGTATAATTTTGCTGAAATGACCTGACTTGACTCACAGAACTAAAGTGATTGGCGTATACGGAGTCGGAATCGTACTCCCCATTCACGCCTTAATTCGGAAGGGAGTACATGTGTGACGTTGTGAGTCAGTATCCCTGCTCTTAAGCACGACGTCCACTGGTGGTGTGAAGGGTTAGGGTTTCCGCGGCTTGCCTTCCTGTTTTGGCTTATTCCACAGACCTGCTGCTTCGTGGGTCTCTATTATATATTTGCTCACGGTCACAAAGATAGAACATCGCCTTGGACCTGTGTAGACTTCGGGTCTCGACAACTAATAATGGTCCTGACCTACGTGAACCGCGCTTTTCCGAAGCAATGTCGGTTTGAAAAATCCCTTCGAAGAGACAGCGGGACATTCCGTTGAGTAACTTAAATATGCTAGGCCTGAGAATATATCGCGGCTATTGAGGCTTGAATGAAGTACTACCGAGCATAATGCTTCGGACAGGCTTACGATTGTGATGACTCTTTTACAGACCGGGCTATTGTGACACCTCTCTAACTCTTGAGGATTTGCGTAAGTTTTTCAGAATCTCATCTCATGCTGGTCAGCCCTAAGATAAAGGTTAGTACTGATAGTGGTCAAGATTTTCCATTTCCATGCACGTTTGTTAAGCCTTATTTCGTTGTCACGAGGACGTCCATTCGAACTTCGGGAGTATCACATCACTTTTTAGCTCGGTTCACACATTAAAAGCTATCATTTGGCCGCTTCATTCGTACCATAATGCCAAGTACAGTGACAGCTATTGGGAAGTGCCTTTGTGAATTTGTTGCATCCATCCGCAGATCGGGTCGATCCGCGGATAGGGCGCCCCATCAACGGATACATCCACCTACTATAGGTATGCGGGCTCAGTGTAGGCCGTTTCGAATTATAAAAGTTCTTAACTATCTAGAAGAAAGTGTTCTGAACGGCCAGCATTCATCACCTGTTCTTTTGGTCATTTGCGCGACTGAGACGCCCCAACCTCGGCCCTCAAGACGGACCCGACGGAATTTTATGAAATCCTCGATGACATCTTGAACGTTTGGGGCCATTCAACAGCAGTGCATTAAAAGTTTTCGGTGACACATTCATGGGCTCCGGGTGCATTAAATGCTCACTTGGGGCCCAAGAGCTCGCATTTTAGCACCCTTAATATGCATAAGAGGTGGTTCCGCGTATGCAGTGCAATAAATTACCCCCACGACACTCTCTACCCCTGCACCCTCCTTCTTAGACATGCAGTAGCTGAAGATTTCGCTGTTTCATCCCCGGTGTTGCTTGGGACTGCTGCTGTAGGCCAGAAAATGCAATAGATACTACGATTCTACAATCGAGTTTGCCTGACGCCAGCAACGAACCTCTACCTAAATGCCGGTGCATTCAGATCCACCAACACTATCGCCGGTGTAAAAGAGCAGCTCCCTGGAATGCCTAGCTGAAACATTTCCATACCAAGATAGGTAATTTCTGTAATTGAGAAGAAAAGAACAGATCAACAATCCGAGAAAAACAACATATGCAAGCAATTAACCAACACCGCTCGAGAAGCCCTTCCTGCGGACTTGCATCCACCAATCAGGTAAGTAGAAAAGCCAAATGCAGCACAGCCTTAAAGATGGTAATAGTAGTAAAGAAGAGTAGGAGCATACAAGTATTAGGAGGCACATGGAGTAGAATGAGACCTGAAGGAGTGAACTAAATAAAAATACGGATGTACTTACTATATAGCGCACCAAATTGCAATCGTTCCGTGGCTCTGCTTTAGTTAATCGGTAAGCTGAAAGTTGTTTGTTACCTTAAAGTTTGGAGATTAAGCTTCACGGGCGATGTGTTGTGATCATGCAGGCTGTATACCCTCACCCATCTCCGTAGTCCAGAGTGACGTTCATAAATCTGCCAATCGCATCCTTCTCAACTTCGCAACTTTTGTTCACACTACGGGGGTTGGATTCTTGAAATCGGCCTGGAGGTCAGAGCTAAGGCACCGCTATCATTCTATTTCGGTCAAAGTGTGAGTGATTACAGTAACGATAGTAGTATCATAGAAAGAGCGATGAAAAGGGTATACGACATTATCGGAGGCTTCATATAGCTACACTCCTCTCAGGAAGTAGCCGAGCTGGCACACCCAACTGTGCAGACGCTTCAATTTATGTATTACAACTAGTCTCGAACTGCTTACTGGCGTAGCACCAGTAAGCAGTTCGAGACTAGTATTACAACCCGACTAGTAGTGGCTTTAATAGGTATGGTCTAAATTAACATTCTTTGAGTTGTATTGCGAAGTTAACGCTAGATAGGAACTTCACAATTGCTAACTAGTCCAGAGACAACAACTTAAAGTTCTCAACCTTCCGAAACCCAACGCCGCCAAGTAGTCCAGCTCTTTAACAGATTCTCAAATTTGACCGAATATAATGTAACACTTCTAATGCCAATTATTCTGCCAGTATTTTGTACTGCGATTCGTGGCGTGCATCTGGTGAGATGGTACCTCTGGGAGAATAACTGCGGCTGTTGCAAGGTTGACAGCTGGGGGCTGGACGATTATGGACACTCGCCGGTATATCTGAAGATTTTAGATATAAGTCATCAGAATTCTCTCAAATAGCTTTGTCCTCGTGAGTAATAACTGAACAGAAGCAGTGTAGTGTGCGTTCGAGTTATGGGCTATGTTTACTGTGCAGTAGTACGAGATGGGAGATTCTTGGAAAAAGGTGTGCGTGAGAAGTCTAAGGTTGTCGCGTTTTTTTATCGGGAACGAAAAGGTTCTTGTTATCCGGAGGGCAGACATATGGAGAGAGGAGAAAGCGGAGATGGCTCATGTTCACCTATTAATGCTTGCCATGATTAAACTCATGGAAATTCGTAGAACACTAACTGTAGGGTGCTTTCTTCCAGGTTTACTCAAGGCTACGAAATACCTCGCATTCAGACACATAAGTATTGACCTCAAGTTGCATGTTAAATGTGGAGCAGCTCACCATCATTCGTGCGGGAACCTTTTTGATGCAGGCGGAATAGGTAGGCTGCGACAGCTAGTGCCATACTTTATAATCCTCACCCACTGCCACAATTATAGTGGTGGGTTGCCCCGTACTAGCGCCTTGGTTGGCAATGATAATGTTACACCCGAATTCGGAGACCTAGACGGCCCGGGGTTGATCCGCGAATGGGTGTACGTCCAATAACACTGTAGATTGTCCGTTGGACTACTCCCCGTAGGCGTCAAATTTCAAGCTTCATACCAAATCTGGAAGAGGTCCTGAGAACACATCATATCCAAGTAGCAACCGAACCGCGGCTACATGGCATTGGGACGACGTTACTAACCTAGCAACAGCGACCCGGAGCCCCAAGCCCTAACAACCACCAAACGTCCTCCTAATTAAATATCTACCTATCTAAGGCACACGGTTAATTCTCGGATTCACCATGACCTCTTCCGATATCACACAAAAATTAAACGGTTCTTTCAGACGGCCCCTGTCTCCTTACAAAATGTGCCCCTTTCCTATGTTACAACCACGTACTAATAATGGGTGGGAAACATATTCCGGGAAAAAAATGCATAAGAAAACGTAAGTACGCATTATGTCCAGTGAAACCATATATATGCATCTTCAGAAGAGATAAAACGTAGGCACTCATCACAGCGACGGCTTTTGGTAACGCAGGAGATGGGGTTGTAGCTCGAGCTCATCATCAAGCAGACGATCCACTGCCGCAAGACAAGGATACATACACGTGGTTTGACCACCGGAGTCAGATACCGGGTTTATTGATGATGCTGCAGTATGCGGTGGCCTATATCGGCGGAGCCCAGAGCGTGCTCAATCGCTGTCAAGGATCATATGCAAGCGTATACCAGCAAGATCGGGGGAGAGAAATTGATTCCATGGAGTACATTCTAGATGGCAGTTAAATTGAGCTAGACTGGGTGTGTGAGAATAAAACCTATCAATCACACTCTATCCGTATGGGCAACCACTAATGGAAATTATAGTCTCTGCTTCTTCTCAACGCCATTCACCTCTAGACTGCAAGCAGGATCATCAAAGACCCCTGGGAGATGGACGGGCAAGAAACGCTTAGGATGGCACTATGCAGCGATTCCGGAAGTCCATACCATGGAAAGGTTCCCTGGCTATAGACGATAATGTCATCTATTCTCTAACTACCATACGGTCGGTCGGGGGCGTTTGGAGACAGTGCTCGGTTGAACTTGGAGACGGTGCTTGGATGCACTTGAATGTGCACTTGGAGGCTGCATTCGAGAGCATTTGGAGACGATTCTCGAGTGCACTTGAAGACTGCACTCGGGTGCACTTGGAGACTGTATTCGAGTGCACTTGGAGGTGCACTTTGAGTCACAGATAGGTACACTTGGACGCGCACTTTGAGTCACAGATATTGCACTAGCGTACAACCTTAACCTTAAGTCCATACCCTTTTGTAAACACTTCCACTTCTCTCCAGATTATCGACTGTTGCCGCAGAATCCTCAATCTTGACTGCTCCACTACAGTATCATCTACCAAACAAGACCCAGAATTCTACCGCCATAGATCCGTCTACCAATCCCGAGAATGCATGCACTGCCACCGGCCACTTAGCTATGATTCCCGAGCGCCCAACATCTCCGGCGGCCGTTCGATACAAGATCTTGCCCCGCCAGCTGCGAATTCGGCAAAGAAGACTCTGAAACGCGTTGTCTCTCAACAAGTATATAGACCCGGAGACGTGGTAGAATGCCAACTATGATCTTATCAGAATCAATTTGGACGAGGCAATATTTCCAACGAAAACCGTCCTTCCCGCCACAAAAGATAACGTCGTCTGCCACCCATATAGGATAATTGTTTGCTGAAAACCCGGGCCCACGCCGGACCACGCGAGCTTTCCAAATTGTTGGCCAGGCCCGTTAGGGACATTGATTAAAGGCCGTAGCAAATTTAAAGGGCACTCTGGCTGATCTCCAGCTGTAGAGAATGAAGCCACACAGCCCTACGATGCTTCCCCGGATCCTTCCAAGTATTTCCTCAGCCTGTTAGTTGAGCTCTTGTAAAAGAAGGCACAACGATCCTTGTGGAACAAAGCCGACCCCGGAAAGAATTAATCAACATTAACCAACATGTGCTTCTGTACATGAACACCACTCGTCTCAAGGCGGCCCACATCTACCCATTCGCCCCGGGAACCCCCGTAATGGTAATGCTATTGGTGGTTCTTCGGTAGGGGAACTGTTCGGCATCAGAAACAGTCAATTTTCAAGAACCGTTTGACCTACCAGGTCGTTTGTGCCGGTGAAGGGTGCATAATTGTTGCCAAACAGCAACATTGACCGTTGGGTGCTGAGAATCATGGACGACGGTCCCGGTAACGGACCTTAGCTGCAGCTTCGGAGACCTGGACGGCAAAGAATTAGCCTTCAAGACAGATGCTAGGTCCGCCGCTAGGTATCTCTACTTTTACTGTCTAGTTACAGCGATCCATGCTAGAAAGCACAAATGGAAGGTCTCGGCTAGCCAGCTGGAAGTTCTGCCGGGTTCTTGGGCCATCCCGGGACATATGCTAGAGCGAATGGTCGGACCTTCATAGCCGAATCCGGAGACGACATTCTTGCCGATAGAACATTGAGCATGTCATCCCCGAAGAAGCCGAACCGAATATTAGGGAGAGAGTATTGGCTGCTCACCTTTTCGAAGGAAACAAGAAGGATGACGACTTGGATGACAAAAGTGACAGAGAAAGGAAAGGTTAAGTGTGTCCTCGAGTTAGTGGGGGGATTCTACGTGTTTGTGTCTTGGCTTCCGGACCGTTTTACATTTTGCTGATGTAGACGTTGTATGGACTTTGCCTGTATGGACTAATGGAGATATAGTCTTGCTATAAAATTCAGCGAGAGGGGGAACTATTGCAAGTGTACTTGGATTGTGAGTTTCAGCACTATCTGATATCTTGTATAAGAATGAAGACTTGTATAAAGGTGGTGGCTGTATGAGGATATGCATCAGAACTTGGGTAATATGTCTCATGTCAAATCAAGCATACACGTATACATGTGGGAGATTGTATATATATGGGCCTTTGGCCCTTGAAATAGATCAATCAAGTCAATCAAAAAGTCAAAGAAGCATCTAAAGTAACAACAGTCATGTAGGAAAGATTTACCTGACCCAAAATACCAGTAGTGCTATGCAGTGCTTAGCAACATTAGCAGTGCTGAGTATATTTTAAGCCACTGTACTTGATCTGCAATAACTCTTTGAACATTAGAGAAAACTAAAAGAGAAGGCAAGCAAGTGAAGGAGCATCTTGTTAACTACATTTCATATATAAATATCCTGGTCAAAGTAAAACTCATGGAGTTAATTGTATTGGACCAATCCTGGCGCAGAGGGAAGCATACGTCGACTTATGGTGCAGCTGCCAAATTGGTATGCGTATATTGACTTGTCTATTCATTTATTTGACACGTACACAAGAAGTAGAGCGACTGCAGCTCTGCCGCTCAACCCTAACCCAACGCCACGTGATGACTGCACTCGAAACCCATCCTACACTCCTCCAGGGCGGTATCACAACCGTAAGTCTAAACCATAAAAAAAACCAAAAGAGATAAACTGTGCCATACCTGGAGCTCCTCCCAAGCGATCAGCCATGCCCAAAGCTCCTCCGAAACGATTACGCTCCCAAGAAACGAAAAAACTCAAGGTCCCATCTCCGAAATCACATCTGAATCGCAGCACAATATCAAGGGCTTCGGCCTGGACTAGTCAGTCGGCTTCTGCACTCGACCTCCAGTCGACCACTCCTCCTCCGATGATGATCAGTCCGGCTCCTCCGATGAGAGCCCGCAGGTGCTTCCCACGCTTTCCCGAGATTCCCACCGAGGCCTGTCAATTTCCGTGTGAACGAGGATTTCTTGGATTTGTCGATCACTGCCAGTGGATCTTCGTCATCCTCATCCTCACTGTCATCCTCATCATCATTTTCATCGCTAGAACCCATGCGATCCTTCATTTGACCTGCCGAACTACCGCCGGAATTGCCACCCTAGGAATTACCACCGTGATTACTACCCTTGGAATTACCGTCGGCTGCTGCCAGTGGTCGGTTGATCGTGGGAGTCAATGCGATTGGTATCAATATTTCCTGTGTCTTTGGCTCCTCCGGCTCCCAGATGTCCGTATAGGTGTGCTCATTCGGAGTCCCATTCGGCGCTGTGTATCGCTTGTCCCTAGATACATCTCTCGACAGATGACTCTTTCTTGCAACATTCACATCGAGCCGGAATAAACCTCCAACCTGTGGTGCCACGGCAACAAGACTTCCTTGACCTCGATTGTTTTATATCTTGATTCTGTAGCCATTGACAGGGACAATCCGTAATCCCGTATCCATAAGCCTTGATTGGGAGAGCGAGTTGTGTGCTCCTTTCACATGCAGAACATCATCGGCAAAAGTGCAAATCGACTATAGACTGCGCTACGTGCACACGCACACCCGCGCAGCGCATAGCAAGCTTCCCGTGGACCCCTGCGCGACGCGAAGCCTATAGTTATCTATAGTCGATTCATAGAGATGTGCGCGTAGGCCTATGGAACTATATACGGCTGGCGACCGGAGATTGACCAAATACCAGTCTTCACTGCCTGCAGTCTTCGCTGCTATACTGGTACTGTACACTATCGCTGAGAGTCCGCTTGAGAGCCTGCTTGAGAGCCTGCTTGAAAGCCTCTTCGAAAGCCTGCTTGAGAGCGTTCTTGAGAGAGCCTCGCATCGGGAGGAGAAGAGTTTTCCACGGGAAGCTTTTGGCCGATGGAAAACTCTGAGTTTGTGGAAGCTTTGGCTAATAGGCTCTAAGTCTGTTGATGCTTTGACTTTGACATTGACGTAGCCAACCTACTTGACTAAGTGCTTTCGGTACCATCACCAACACCATCACCATCACCATCACCATCATCACCATCACCATCATCACCATCACCATCATCACCATCACCATCATCACCATCAGCCCCGGACCGAATGCGTACGCATAAGCCCAAAATCGACGGGAAACTGGCTGCAGATTCCGCTGAGAAAACAGAGTCGGAGATCTGCTCTCCCCGAGATCCAATTGTCTACCGTTCCTGCAGAATCTGCGGGTGCAATTGTCAACACCATGACCTTGAGGCATCGTGAGATCTTGTCCTGGTGGCCGCACTAACGATAAGGTTCAGACTACCATATCGACCGACGTCATGATTTCGGCCAACATACGCCACCTGCCACCTGCCACCTGCCACACGCCACACGCCACATGCCACCCGCAGCCCGCCACCCGCCAAACTATGCTCGTCATACGCCACCAGCCTCACGCCTCGCAGTGCCTGGCGTCTGCAACTCAGCAAGTCTCAGGATCGAGCATGCAGGAGCATACATGCAAGCATATAGTCAAGTGAGATTGGGAGTGTCTTCCCTCTTGAGAGTGTACTTGCGAGCGACTCGGAGGTGTACTTGGGAGTGTCTTGAGAGCTTACTTGGGAGCGTACAGTCAAGCAGGTTGGGAGTGTGCCATCGAGTGCAATTGGGAGTGTACTTGAGAGCGTGCTCGGGAGTGTGATTGAGAGCGTCTTGAGAGCTTGCTTGGGAGCGTATAGTCAAGCAGACTGGGAGTGTGCCATCGAGTGCAATTGGGAGTGTACTTGAGAGCGTGCTCGGGAGTATGATTGAGAGCCTCTTGAGAGCTTACTTGGGAGCATACTGTCAAGCAGGCTGGGAGTGTGCCATCGAGTGCAATTGGAAGCGTCCTGGAGAGCATGCCCGGGAGTGTACTTGCGAACATACTCGGTGGTGTACTTGGGAGCGTACTCGGAGTGTACTTGGGAGCGTCTTGAGAGCTTACTTGGAAGCGTATAGTCAAGCAGGCTGGGAGTGTGTCATCGAGTGCAATTGGGAGTGTACTTGAGAGCGTCCTGGGAGCGTCTTGAGAGCTTACTTAGGAGCGTATAGTCAAGCAGGCTGGGAGTGTCATCGAGTGCAATTGAGAGTGTACTAGAGAGCGTGCTCGGGAGTGTACTAGAGAGCGTCTTGAGAGCGTCTTGAGAGCTTACTTGGGAGCAAGCAATGAAGTGCATTTGGCAGTTTTGTTGAATGCAGCATGATGTATAGTATCAAGCGCACATAATCGCATGTGTATCATAGTAATCTAGTCAGCGCGCAGGTTCATAGGACCTCATAGTGCCACGCGTCAAATATGCTATGGATTACTATCCTAGAAACAGCTTCTCTATGAGTTACGCGTCGCGTAAGGTCATTTTTCCCGGTGATCCCTCACAACGACTTCATTAATGCGGTCGCGGCCTCCAGGTGGTCGAAACCTTAATCGAACATCTCCCTACCTGATGGCCTTGCCTGCTACCATTCTTGCGAAATCGCGAATCTCCCGCTCGTCCTTCTTGGTGAATCCAGTGTACCAAACGAACTTCCTTCGATCTCCACAAATGTGAGAGGTGGAGGCACAATCCAAGTACCAACTCTCCTTCGAAGGGACCGTTTTTCTGCCGGTATCTGTCACCCAGTAGTTTTCGATTGTCTTCGCTGAAACCCTGGCGGTAGTAATCGTATCATCCTTGGCTGCTGTTTCGGTGCTTTCCTTCGTGACGGCAGGATCACCGCGTTTCATGCTCGGGCAATTCCAGACCTTATGCCCTTCCTTATGGCAATAAAAACAGGTCAGTTTGCCCTTGCGATCCTGATCCTCGTCACTCTCATCACCTTTACCGCTCTTCCTGCCTTTGCCTTTGCCTTTGCCATTGCCTTTGGCATTTCCTTTTGCGAACAGTAGGGCTTTCTGCCCTAGGCCTTTCTCACACTTGATCGTGGCCTCCTTCTCGACCAACTTGATTACAATCTCATCGGCAGTGAGTGTTGCCGTCACATTTTTGTCCATCATCAATTCGAGAAAGAACTGCCAATCATCATTCCTCGGTATTCCGCGCAGGAGATAAAACATGTGCTCCTCGTCTGTCATCTTTGCCAATGTCCTTGTCGCATCCGACGACGATGTCGATGGCTCCGAACATAGGTTGTAGTCTTTTATCTTCTGGTCGATCCGTAGAGCATAAGTGTTAACATCGACACAATCCTCGAGCCTTATCCCTAAAAGCTCCTCCCTGATCTGAAAGACGTTGAACTTCAACTTAGACTTGTATGCAGTTGCCAGTTTCTCCCAAAGTGTCCACGCATCTGTGATCTCCATATACGATGCGTCGATGCCTGCAGCCATGGCTCCATGCCGAGCAGGGTCGTCGATCGCGTAGTACCATGTTGTTTTACCCAGTCTTTGACTGCAGCCCGATGTACCAATTTCTCCGCTGCGGTTGCATCCTGCCCCGCCAGATCCTCGGGCCGCTCATTATCCCCCGTGACTATACCGTAGACCTGCTTCTGTTCCAAGAGAAGCGCCATCTCCCCTGACCATTGCTTGTAGTTCGACCCATTGAACTTCGCAATCGATATGGCGGTAGAAGTCATCGTGAGGATGCCAATGTCAAAGTCGTCAATTATACTCCGCTGCTCATCAAAATGCATCTGCAAATGTTACGTTCCTCTGTAAGTCGCGATTCGTAATTACCAAAAATATGATGCGACCGGGCTCATAACCTATTGGACCAATCCTGGCGCAGAGGGAAGCGTACGTCGACTTATGGTGCAGCTGCCAAATTGGTATGCGTATATTGACTTGTCTATTCATCTATTTGACACGTACACAAGAAGTAGAGTGACTGCGGCTCCGCCGCTCAACCCTAACCCAACGCCACGTGATGACCGCACTCGAAACCCGTCCTACAAATTGAACTCAAATTTGAATTGATGTGGGAGCTGGGAGCGGGGGAGGAGGCTCTGGTGGGAGTGTGGCTACGAGGTGCCCCGCTAGCGGCTTGTTAGGTGTGGGCGCACGCCTCTAATAAGGCGCCTGGGCCATATTCATGAGGTGCGATAGCTAGCATGCCATATATTCTCTGATATCAGCACTAGTGAATTTGATTTACAATTGGTAAACAAACAGAGGAGTCACAAGAATGACAAAAATTCACCAGCTTCATAGACTCTCACCCACATTTTCAACTTCCCCAAATCTTGTCCAATTGACTTGATTTTTTATTGACAGGTAGCCCTTGGAATTATCTATCACACTGCAGTCTCCGATCTTCTCTCCATTGAGTGGTTGTTGAGTTGTTTTCGATTTTGTGCAATTTTCGGGAAAAAAAACCTCGCTTAGATACCGTGCTTTTTGACCAGCTGCCAATTATCCCATCTTTGCACTTCCACGGTACGGTTTTTGGACGGGATTCCCGTCCCGTTTTCATCCTGTGGTTCACACTACCAATTCCAGCCAACGCACACACCCCTGGCGTAAAAGGATGTATGATAAACCGTTCGGCAGTTCGCGAGGCAGGGATGTAGTGGGCGCGTAACTTGCCACCATCTAGGAGAATTCTCACAGACGCTTGTGTCCTTTTCGCCTTTCCTCCTCATCAGCACAGCCACCGCAGCAGCGACAAACCCGCCCTCTCCTTTTCTTTCTTTTCTTTCTGGGTGTTTTCAGATGCTTTAACATCTAGCCAAAGCCTCAGGCAATAATCAGTCGAGCTGCTTGTATGCACAACGTGGTTCTCTCAATTTCTGGTTTACCCTCTCTCATTTTCAGGTCGTTGCACAGGGTTTAGTTTTTTCCTCTTTCTGTTCCAGTGATGTTGGTGGAGAAGAGCACTGCCTGGGAAAGAGGGAGATCACCTGTGTGGGCCGGGTGGTCGAGCGAATCCGCAAGGCACATCCACCCTTCTGTAGCAAATGGCCATTGGATACGGCCTGTCGGGGCTCCTCATTTGCCTGTTATGCCTCGTGTATTGTTTCAAATCTGAACAGCCTTGCGTGCGAATGCCAGCGCACCATAGCCACAATTACGCTGTACGCACGGAGAAGTAGCACTACTTATGTTTCTCTCACCCCATAACTGCTCCAAAGTGCTCTTTCTTGGAATACTACATCGCAGCGCAGTTCAGTCTGCAGAGCACATTGAGGTATGCAATTTATTTCCACTTAGGTCCTGAATGTTTTGTCGAGAGTGAACTAAGTTGACTATAGCAGGGAAGTAGTTACGTGTTGCACCACCGAAACTCTTCCAAAACCACCATTTCGAGCACCAAACCACACTGTAGCCTTTCCTTCAGCATGTAAGATCCTCCGAAAACCCTGGCATTTGTCCTAAGGTTAAATAAACTTCAGGGCGTCTTTTGGGAGGATTGCTGGAAGTGTATTTGCAGGGGCGCAAGAATCAACAATGGCCCTGATGAATATGAACTTCAACTTCACCCTCTTGAAGCAAGAAGCACCAGCCGAATTTTTGGCACTCGGCTCGCATTTGTCCTTCAACCGACGGCAATCTGCCGAGGCCGGGCCGATTCATGCCACGGCATGTAATCTGAAAGCTATCTTCGAGAAATTGATACCAAAAACTCCAAACCTGATTACAGCATACGGGAAACGGGCGAGCGAAATAATGCAGTCGTCCTTCAACCCCACAGGCTCTGTTCAGCAGTACGGATTTTTCTCGGAACATGTTGGAGCGGATGGTTGTTCAATATGGGCCGCCGCTACGTCTGCAGGTGCTGTCAAAGCAATTGCCGTCCATCTACTGGCGTGTATGCTCGCTCGACACTGGAAACCAGATGAAGCTATCGCCATATGGGAACAGATTATTTCTGAGAGGCAAGCGCAATTGAAACGGGCACTCGAAACTGAACCAAACTTGGAGGATCTAATGGCTTCTCGAGTCAGTATCAGTCGCGAGGAGTTGGCGAATTGGGATGCGAGTGCGCGATCATGGCTCCGAACTGCCGACGCTGCTAAGGAACAACAGCAAATCCAACTTCGACTCATTCTAGAGAATGTCGCTCTTCCAGTCGACACGAAGACAAAAGTCTTAGACAGCGTCGTTCAGGTGTGGACATCAGCAATGTCAATGGTGGACCGACTACTGGGAGGTGTACCACAGAAAGTAGGATCTGGAGCGGTCCTACTAGGCTTGCACAGCTGGCATTTGTACCCCGACATGGTCGTTTTGGAAAAGTCTGGATCAAAAGAAGTGCGCCAAAGGGACCCTTTGATGGACATTGGTGGCATCCTCACAATTGGACTCACAAGCAACGACGGGGTAGAAGATATCGAAGATCAACACGCCGGAATACACTGGTCACTTCCACTTGCCAATCTTCGGTACTATGGCCATCCCACCGTCTCGACACGCTCCATTCTAGATAACTATCAACTGAGTGTAGCTGAACTACAGCAAGTAGCACTGGGTAGTATTGCAAGGATGTGGAATGCTACGGATATGCTCACAATGGCGCAATTCATTGTAACATTAACTCACTTCTTCAGGTCCGAAGATTGCAGCTACGAGGACCCCCAAACAGTAAGTAGTCCAAATCCCTTTCCTTCGGTATTGCAGCTAATACGCCTTTCGCGAATTAGGAGAGCCCGGAGGATACCAGGAGGAAGGAGGATACCAGGAGGAAGGAGGCTCTCCGCGCCGCCAATGTCATTCTTATGGGACTATATTTGGGAGCACAAGCCGTCCAGCAGGGTACGTCACCGGCGGAGAAAAAGATCAGCTCCCAACTCTATGCACGAGGAAGTCGAAAGTGCCAGGAGTGGCTAACCCCTGGCCACACTGGCCCACGGCCGTGGTTCGGTCTATCGGATCCCGCAGTATGGATGAGTCTTCTTCGGCCCCTTGATAGAGTACCCCTCCTGCGGCAGCTTGCGCAAAACTATTCCTTAGATGGAACAGGACTTATCATCCGGTATCGACACGAAGATCATTCTAGGTACCAGCTACACTGGGAATACGCTACCGTACGGCCAATAGAGATCGAAAACGTCAAGTCAGCCCCTGGAGGGAGTAGATCTAGCTCTGCACTACAGTATAAGCGCTGGATCAGCTTTTTCAGCCACAGTGAACCGGCGAAGCGTGCAGAATACCTGGCACAGCGATCGCTCGAGACAGGAGATCAATGTATAGACGCCGACGAGACGAGCCTCCCAAAGGATGATTTTGGCGAGCATCCTATGGATATAGAGTTGAGCGAATATCTAGATCTTTCTACTCTATACACCCTTGTGGCTGGTGACCCAAAAACGGCTGCGATTTGGACTACAAATCTTATCGACCAGGCGAATTCCTTGCATGCTGATGCAAATACTACTCCGCTATCCTTAGTTATCAACTGTCTTGAGGAAAAAAAGTTCGACGTAGGCAGGTTGGCTCTGTATCTTCAGTCTCTTTGCATGAACAGTCGCCAACTATCACCGTTTGCAGTCTCTTTAATCTCCCTTGCACACGGAGCACAGGTTTTTGAAGAGTCATCTAGACGATGCATAAGCTTCTTATGCACTTCCGGAGAGTTGTATAAAAAACCCAAGTGGTTTGACAGTAAGTAATAGACGCACCAAGACTTCGCAGTGGACTGCGCTTATTAGACCTCGAAAGCATTCGACACCAAAACCTTTCCACCCTGCCCCCGGAATCGAGAGGCAACATTTTCCTGCTTGTTATTTTTTGAGTCCGGATGGCTCAGCGAGGACCCTAAGATTTTCAAGAACGTCCTGGCTATATCTACAGCGGATTCGATCTACGTTTCGAAACGCATCCTCAAAGATCCTTTGGAGGGTGCGCGAAACGACTGTGTCGGAGTAGCGCGGATCGTTGGAAACATTGGACGCCCAGGTTTCGCCCTTCTTATCCCACCCGAAAAGCCAATGGTTCGAGAAGAGACGTTGGAGTGGAGAGTTATCAATCATGAGCGGTTCAACTGCCGCCCTACCAACTCTTTTGGAAGTACATCGCTGCATCTCTCATTCACCGGATATGAAACGCCTGTCCATGTTCGAGCACATGGAACGCGCCACTACGAAGCCTTCATATTAGAATCACGCCTCTCAATACGCGAGGGAAGTGAATGGGTTGCAGACGTTGATGCTCTGGCTGCTCTAGAGGGCAACAGGGTCTTTGTCTTACCGGCCCGGAACGAGTGTACCATTCACAATCCGCAGCAGTGTGAGTCCTCAGATTGCATTGTATCAATCGATTCCTGGGATGAGTATCTAGATGCTCCAGAGCACTTTGGGACAGTAAAAGCTCATGGCAACTGGGTTGCTAGACTTGCAGCGGCATGTTTGGGACCCCAGATCTCTCGTTCTATTGCCATATTACCGCCGGAGGTTTGTTGGACATGTGTTGAGGTTGAAGCGGTGAAATCTGAGGGATCAATATTGGTGTTTTGAACAAGCGTAGCCGAGGTATGTCTGGTTAGGTGGAAATAATATGAAGTGGGGATTGTTCGGTCAAATGGTGGTAGTGAGCATTAGGCGTAGCGTTGTATTCTCTATTAGACATTTTAAAACTTGGGCATTTTTATATATGAGCCTGGGGACAAAGGCTCCCGACTCTCTGCAGATAAAAACATAATATCATGACACTTTTAACGGTTATACGTGTTGACTAAGGGGAGGGAATCACAAACTAGACGCGTGTAGTACGTTCCGCTGCCACCTTGCGCGATCCAGATCTTGTGAATTCTAACCCGCGCCTCTTCCCCAGCGTCTAGGATAGCCAAAAAACATGTACCTTACAATTGCGTAGTCAGGGAGAAAAACAAAACTTGTGCGTAAGGTCAGAGACATTGGCATAAAAATGAACCAGCACATATTCTACATTGTGTATACCTCATATACACCCTCTATTGGTTCTGCAGTATGTTCGGCGGATACATCATTAGTCAGGTTATTACGGTTGGGGATTGTAGACCTGTTATCCCAACGAAGCAGTCATGAATTCGCTGCATTTTCATACCGGGTCACAAAAACAATCGCGCTTAACCTCGGCATGGAAGTTCGAGGGGATTTAGGGTAGGAGGGTAAGGAGCAACGATCTTTGTGAGAGGAAGTTCTGCCGGTTTCTTGGGCTACTTTGGGAAATATATACGAACGAATGGTCGGGGCTTTCATGGCCAAAGTCAGACACGACATTCTTACCGATAGAGCATTTGAACATGTCATCTCCGAAGAAGCCGAACCGGATATTAGGGAGAGAGTATCGGCTGCTCACCTTTTCGAAGGAAACAAGAAGGATGACGACTTGGATGACAAAAGTGACAGAGAAAGGAAAGGTTAAGTGTGTCCGAGAGTTAGTGGGGGGATTCTACGTGTTTGTGTCTGTGCCCATCCTTTGTTCGGGCGAGAGTATCTTTCGGACCCTCTCTGCGGGGATAAATACAATGCTAAGTTCGCCAAGGAGCCGAATTTTTAGGCGTTTCAGAAGATAAATGTTAGTGCATGGCTCCACGGCCGTCCATAATCGTGAAGATAAAAGTTCTGGGCGCGTTCGGGTGTTTGTGTGACATTTTATGTGGTTGTAATTATCTGTGTTTTTCTTTTGTTCTGGCGAGTTTTTTCTATCTTTCCGGGCTTATTTGTGTGACCGAGGATCAGAACATTACAGAAAGTACTTACCTAACTCTGCGTGACGGTGGGTTTGCGTCAAGTAATGGGGGCCAAGGGATCCAGATTTTCACCTTCAGCGCCCGCTTTCGAATGATGAATGATCCCGATCCCGGACCACGACGGTTCGGCACCGATCTCTCGTAGTTAGTTGTAAACGAGAGTCAATTGGCTCGACTGGAACGGCTGCTGCAAGCACGTGCTCGGTAGACAGAAAGAGAGGGCGTCGATATAAGGTTACGGGGCGAGGTATGTATATAGAATTTGTGGATAGCGTTCGGAAATCTTGGTATCATTGTGTATACCGGCGGTCTCGAACGTTCGAACTATCTAGGTGGCCTAACAATCCTTGACTACGGCGGCCTATAAGACCCAATCTGCCATAATTCGGAGTGGCGAGTGTCATGTGGGCGCTTAGCGAGTTAACAATCTCTCAAGCTATGAGTTAACAATTTCTCGAGCCAGAATTAACAATATCTCAAGCCACCGTAACTTTAGTTAACAACTGCTTGAGCCATTAACCATACAGCTGGCCACCGTAACTTGAATTAACAACTGCTGAAGCCATTAACCATTCTAAAGCTACAGTGATATAATTTGCACCATTTTTTGCATTGCTGAGCTTGGATTGCTTTCAAAGCTCATGCTAATTTCATAAAGCACTTTGAACTCTACAGCGTTTCTTCGCTTTCACCCAGTCTCTTCTTTCACATACTACCAGAGAATCAATCTCTACCGTCTCCAGCATTCTCCCGAGCAGTCTACAGTCAGCTCCCAGCTAGCTCAGATTGACCATCTTCAGTCTAGTTTTGAAGAGTCCATTACTATCTTCTCCAGCCTACTCCCGATCACTATCTCCAGGCAGTTTCTGGCCATTCCAGATTGAATTTCTCCAACTGCATTTCCGAGTGCACCTCCAATCAAGCTTGATTTCAATCTCCAAGTACATCTCCGAGCATAATAAAATGTCTTTTCCGAGTGCACTCGAGGACTATCTTCCAGTGTATTCGAGTACCATCTTCAGCCATCTCCCATTTTAAAGCGCACTTGAGTACAGCTTCTAGCTAGCTATCAGTAAACACTGGGTTGCTATTGATTGATAAACAGATATGTAATGATGGAAAATATCATACTGCTGCCACTGGGAAAAATGACCTTGTGTGATGCGCAGCTCATAGAGAAGCAGTTTTTCACTCAGTTTTTCATAGGATATTTGATATGTGGCACTATGAAGTCCTTGGGCCTGCACGTTGACTAAATACCTATGATACACATGCAAATATCTACGCTTGATATTATACATGACACTACATACAGCACACACTTCCAATGCACTGGATTGCATGCATCCCAAGCAAGCTCTCAAGCATGCTTTCAAGAATGCTCCAAGTACACCGTCAAGAACGCTCTTAAGTATGCTCCCAAGCTTACTTGACCCTTATAAGTACCCTCAATCGAATGCTCGATTGTATTGGGTCTTATAGGCCGCCGTACCTAACAATCCTTGACCATTATTGAAACCCAGCGACCCGGATAGTGCAATCTACTCGTCAATGTTGTGGGCCTTCCACTGCTTGGTTGGTTGGGGCATTAGAACGGCGCCGGCTTCTTCTGAGCATGTGCTCCTGACTCGGCTCGAGATTCGTTTCTTCGATTGAGGCTGAACAACGGACGGAACCCCGTCCGAAAACTAGACTACATGCCGATCCCCTGTAACTGCTGAACACGTTATCGCCGGACACGTTATCGCCGGAACTTCCCGACAACATTGTGGTTCACACTCAAGTGTCAAGCCTTGACCGTCACTGCTAATGAGTCACTTTGTCGAGGTAATTCGTCGGTTTGGATCCCTGAATCACTGCACCACATACTACACGCATGTTGGATAGCTAATGGGTCGATGTTCTTTGCTGATGTCAGAAGGGCAGTTATTGGCAAGGCACGCGCCCCCACGAAACACCCAGGAATGGTTAAGTGCGGTGCCACCCCACTTTTCCACCTTTTGGAGCGGAGGCTCCCCAACTATAGCCTCTTCAGAGCTTCTTCACCTTACGACGACCGAGCTTCGGTGACATGACATTCCTTAATTCCACCATGACTCTTTCATTATTACTTGGAGTATTGCTCGGCCTATTCATCGCCATCCTTGGATTCTTGCTCTCCTTAACATGGAGCCAACGACCTGCGCGCAGTGGCCGTCAACCGGAAAGAGCTCTGCCTGAGACTATCGAACGAAATCCTACGCCTGAGGGATCGCTTTCTCGGTTCTCAACAATGGGCGGTGAGCCAAAACTAGAGAAACGTCAATCAAAGGGCAGACTATCATCCAATCCCATCCAACCCATTAAAAGCCAAGCCGTGGAGAATGCAGTATGTAGTACTTCAGCTCCTACTCACGCTAGCAAAGCACGCGGTCGACCCACGTGCTTCCGGATCACTGGGGTGCCCTCACACTGGGGTAAAACAGAACTTGAAGAAAAGTTGGCGGAAATCGATCCTAACTTCGAAATCGTCAACCTTTCAATATTTCAAGCCTGTATCTGTTCGACTAAAACCAAGACAGCATTGGTTCGCTTAAGGAATACAACGAATTTAGATAAGTGGGAGGAAGAACCAATCGTTCTTGAACCGAGCCAAACAGGACAACTCAATATCGACAAAGATTTTTATGGTCTGACGCCCTTGAACGATCCGGATACACCGATCACAGCAGAGTTTGTACCATTACATATCCTCCACCACTGTCTAGCTCGCTGAAATGTCCAGCATCGTTGCCATTACGGGACTTGCAGGGCACGCGTTCGGGTCATGGCAAAACCGAAAAACTCATGTAATGTGGCTCTACGATTTTTTGCCGAAGCATTTTGAAAGCGCCCGCATCATGACGTATGGCTACAACAGTAGCCTGCTGAAGCCCAATGGGGCCAGGCTAAGCGACCATAGAAAAAGCTTCATGGAGGTGTTGCGCAATGCTAGAATTGATTGTCCAGTAAGTGAAATGAGATAACTATGCAGTTTGGATTGATACCCTGACCATCCTCTCTAGAAACGCCCAATTGTCTTCATCGGCCATAGTCTCGGAGGTATATTAGTTGCTCAGGTACACGATGAGGCTTATAATATTACATCACTAGCGCTAACGTCTAATGAAACAGACTATGCTTCATTTGTTTCAATCAGGCCGAGACACAGCTCATCGCGATATTTTCGATGCCGTGCGAGGAATCATCTTTTTTGGAACTCCTCACCAGGGGTTGAATGTCGACGATCTCAAGGAGATGGTGGCCATGCAGACAGAAATGGATAACTATGAACTTCCACAGCTACTTGATCAGTTAAATAATGACTCGGAGTTTTTGGGAAATCAGAAAGAAGCTTGTAATCCAATGTGGAAACAGTTCACTGGTAAAATCTGCAGCTTCTATGAAACCAGTAAGACAGAAACGGTCATAAATGTCGGTTTACCTAGAGGGCTATTTCACCATGATTTGGTGCTGACGTTAATATAGACCGAAGGTACGGTTAAGAGGGGAGGGGCCAAAGTCCAGAAAGTGATGAGATTCTCAGCTATACTTGGAATAGAGCAGGAAGATACCTTTCCAATCTTCTCCAACCATACAGATATGGTGAAGTTCGCCAAAGCGGAAGGAGTGATGGAGTTTGATACTGTCGTCAGGTGTATGAAAGAGTGGTTGGGTATGCTTTCACCAACGAGTTTCCGGTGGTGAAGGCTGATATCGCAGTAGCTCAGACTAACAGGGAAGCATGGAACACTCTCATTGGTGGGGTGAAGTCAGAGGACTTTTTTCGACATTTTCCGCCTGTTCAAAAACATCTTGATAGGCTCTGCACCCACGATAAAGACGGAGAGTTCTTTTGGATCTTCCAAAATATGGACTATAAAGGATGGAAATGCAATTTGGGGACTTTAGTCTTGAGTGCTCCACACAAACACAATTTGGAAAAAGCTGCGTGCTGCATTATTCATGAACTCCAGAAAGCCGATGCTGTTACTGTGCCCTTACACTTCTCCTGTCGAGTGGCCGAACGTCGACATCTTTCGGCTTGGAGATTTCTGCCCCAAGATGAACAGCTGATTGCGGTTTCACTGCATAACTTTCTCTGGCAGTTGATTGACCTTCAGGATATCCCAAAGTTAAGACAAAAGTCGATCCTCACAGCCTTTCTGGGACAATTGCTTTCATGCCGGGATAACAGCGAACTTCCGAAGGTGCTTGCTGGCGCTCCAGAGGAGAATGTGAAATCGTTGATGGACCTTGCCACTCTGAATGATCTCTGTGATGCTTTTGAAGAAGCACTCAAGGCGGCATTGGACGTCGGACTGTGCGATATCTCGCCCAACTCTGCAGTGCCACCAACTGTGGCTGAATCTCAGCTCAACCAATCAATCCAGTCTTTGACATTGATCTTCGATCTTGACGATCCGCCTGTGCAAACTTGGGAATCATTACTTCAACATATAAGGACTCTGCAACGGCACTTATCGCAGGTGAAATTCAAATTGCTGGTCATAAATCCGCCAATGATAGGTGACCTGGGACTTGAAATGTCGCGATCGGAAATTCATATTGTGTATGACAAAGAAAGACAAGGTTTTATAGCCCGCTGAGATTGAAGGAGTTCGCTCTCAAAGCTGACTTTCTTCGCAGCTTGCCTCACAAGCTTACGCTTCAACAACTTACGGTATCAAAATATTACCACCCGCCATAAACTAACACTTGAGTGGTTCTTGAAGAGTGACGAGTACAATGATTGGTTTTCTTCTAATCACTCAAGCATGTTGTTCATCGAAGGAAAGGCAGGCAGCGGCAAAAGTACGCTGACACGATTTTTCAGAGATACGCTTGTCTCAGATCGTCGCAACCCAAAATCAGAAATTGTAGCAGATTTCTTTTACAGCGTTCGGGATGGCAAGCTCCATCAGAGCCATGAAATGATGCTGCGGTCGCTACTCTACCACATTTTAGAGACGAACGAGTCATGTTTTGTACATTTTCAGGAGACCTATCGGAACCTTCCACAACCAGACTCTGAGAGCAGAATTAAATGGCCTTACGAATCCTTAAAGCAAATACTGCGGAAGTGCAGTAAACAATTGAGGTCGAAGTTAATCCTGGTCGTTGATGCCCTGGATGAATCGGACGACGGCGACAGGCGAGATATTGTTGAATTACTTTGGAATTTAGCGGAACGTAAAGATGGAAATTGCGTGAAAATCTGTCTTACAAGCCGCCCGATAATCGGCCTACCTAAAAGTTTCTATTCTGATCCTAGATGCTACCATCTCAAGCTCCAAGAGAAAAATAAACAAGATATTGAGAAATACACGCAAAGTTTCCTTGGAAACCTTCACCTCACCTATAAAGGCATAGCTGAGGCCAAGAAATACATTATCGACCATGCCGAAGGAGTTTTCGTGTGGGTGCACTTGATCGAAAAGGATCTCAAGTATCATAGCGATAATGGCAGCAGCCGGAAGAGCTGATGGGCATTCTTAAAAAACTTCCCACAAGTCTTGAAAAATACTATGAATCCATGCTTCGCGAGTTGAAAGATAACAAAGAACCCTATATCGAATATGGCAAACGAATTCTTCAATTCTGTCTGTTTTCTCAACGCCCTATTGGCCTCGTTGAATTACATCAAGCCCTTGCTATCCCTTCCAACAAGCTACAAGGTTTCACGGCCACTCTGGATTACTTAGAGCACAATATGTCTGGGAACATCTACGCATTGGTAACTAAGGCGATGGGCCATTTTATAGAGATAAAAAAAATACCTAAATATGACAGTACGTAGGTCCATTACTTCTAGTTGTGCAAATCTGGGTTAACTGGTTATCATCTTAGGATCGCAAAGGGCGGAAATAGTTCAAGTGATGCATCAGACTGTGCGCGAGTTTTTCCTTCGTCCAAACCATGTTGTCAAAAATTCTACATTGCATACCGCTACAGATCTAGAGGAAGCGCACAGCATGTTCAGCATAACCTGTGCTCGGTATCTGAGGCTCATTTGGGAAGAAATTCGCTGTAAGCGTGAGCTTTCAGTATGCATGAATGGCCTGAAATTTGAAGGCCTTATTTTGGTCGCTCAGTATTTGGACGAAAGGTCATTTTTACACTACTCCTTGGAGTACTTGAAGGCTAAGGATAACATCGCGAACGATCCACACTTCACGGAACTTTTGGATCTTCTGAATGCTATCGATCGCTGCCCAACATTTGTTTCATGTCTCTTTCAGCGACTTTCCAAAGGCAGCTTAGACTCCGATGTTCAACAACAGCTGAATAGTTTGTTCTTAGTAGCTGCGAAGCAAGGCTACATTGTCACCGTCGAAATCCTATCAACGGCTGGTGCTGTGGTTGGTTCTGTGGACAGTCAGATGCGAAGACCACTACACTTGGCCGCAAGTAATGGGCACGAGGCGGTTGTCCGACTGCTCGTCGAAACACTCGGGGCTGACAAGGAGGCCAAAACCAACGACCATTCGACGGCGCTACACGTAGCGGCCCAGAACGGGCACGAGGCGGTTGTCCGACTGCTCGTCGAAACACTCGGGGCTGACAAGGAGGCCAAAAACAACGACCATTCGACGGCGCTACACGTAGCAGCCCAGAACGGGCACGAGGCGGTTGTCCGACTACTTGTCGAAACACTTGGGGCTGACAAGGAGGCCAAAAACAACGACCATTCGACGGCGCTACACGTGGCAGCCCAGAACGGGCACGAGGCGGTTGTCCAACTACTCGTCGAAACACTCGGGGCTGACAAGGAGGCCAAAAACAACGACCATTCGACGGCGCTACACGTGGCGGCCCAGAACGGGCACGAGGCGGTTGTCCGACTGCTCGTCGAAACACTCGGGGCTGACAAGGAGGCTAAAGAAATGGACGGTTCGACAGCGATGCATGCGGCAGCCCAGAACGGACACCAGGCCACGGTCTGGCTGCTCCTCGACCGCGGATTCGAAATCTAGGCCGAGGACTGCGACCGTTGGACACCGCTACACATGGCAGCTCATAGTGGGCACGAGGGCACGGTCCGGATGCTCCTCGACCGCGGGGCTGAAATCCAGGCAGAGGCCGGTCACAGTTACGGTTCGACGGCGCTGCACGAGGCAGCTCGGGACGGGCACGAAGCCACGGTCCGGCTGCTCCTCGACCGCGGAGCCGCAATCCAAGCCAAGGACGGCCACGGTAGGACGGCGCTGCATGTGGCAGCCCAGAATAGACAAGAGGCGACGGTCCGACTGCTCCTCGACCGTGGAGCCGACATTAAGGCCAGAGACTGCGACAGTTGGATGACGCTGCATCTTGCAACCCAAAACAGGCACGAAGCCACGGTCCGGCTGTTCGGCGGTCGATATGCCACCAGGAATCAGCTTGCTATCTCACACTGTCTGAAGACTCTTCGATTCAACAATTCATGGTATTACAAGATTTCCGCACACTATGAACATACGATTGAGTGGCTCTGGGAGAGTCCAGAGTACTGTGCTTGGAACTCTTCTGTGAACTCAAGCCTTTTGTTCATTGAAGGAAAGCCAGGAAGTGGGAAAAGCACGCTGGTACGATACGTCATGCGCAACTTGCGAGCGGATGAAGCCATTGTTGCAACGTTCTTTTATAGCCACCGGGGCGGAAAACTAGCGAGAGATCATCGCAAGATGTTGCAATCCTTACTCTACGACATTCTTGATGCAGACAAATCATTCTTCATTCATTTCGAACAGGCATATCGGAATCTTGAAGACGCTGAATTTGATTGGCAGACTGCTGGAACCTGGCCGTATGAAACCTTGAAGAAAATCCTCCGGGCTTGTCTAACACACCCGCTGAAACGAAGGCTTTTCCTGATCATTGACGCTATGGATGAGTCCGACGGTGCTGACAGGGCGGATATTATTCAATTTTTACAGGATTTGTCTGTTTCTACTGACAAGGAATGCGTGGTGAAGGTCTTCCTTGCTAGTAGACCAATCAACGAATTTCACCTACATCACGCAAGTAGAAGCCATCGGATCCTACTGCAAGAAAAAAATAGGAAGGATATTGAATACTACACACATGAATTCCTCCAACGGCCAGAATTCTATACGGTTCGGGGCATCACCGACCACATCAAGGACTTTATCCTTAAGAATGCACATGGGGTTTTTCTGTGGGTATCTTTAGTTAGAGATGAGTTAATACGCTTTATCCGGAGAGGTGAGGCTCAGGATCGAATACTCAATCTTCTCAAATCACTTCCTAGGAAACTTGAAAGCTACTATGAGCATATGCTTCAGGGATTGAATGGTGATGATGATGACGATACTAGAGATGGCATACGAATTCTTCAATTCTGTTTCTTCTCTCACCGTGCAGTACAGCTTCTCGAATTAGACCATGCTCTTGCGATCCCCGGTCAATTACAAGACCGACCACCCAACTCATTTTGGGAAGATAAGAGGCCTGCCGATGTTAGATACCGATTGCTTCATTGTGCTGGAAATTTTGTGGAAATAAGAGACACTCCCGTCTCGCGTCTCGATAGTAAGTCCTTCATTCTGCCTCTGATGTTTGTTCGACCTGAGCTTATTATTCTTTCAAGCCATGGAGGAATATGCCATTGTTCAAGTCATGCATCAAACAGTGCGTGAATTTTTCCTCGGCCCCTATGACGCGGTGTCTCGATCTCCTTTCAAAGTTGTCGCAAATGTACAACAGGCGCGAATAATGATCGGGACAACGTGCGTCAGGTATCTAAACCTCCATCACCAAGAAGTCATGAACAAATTTCAACACCTTGCGAGTGATTGGAAGGTCGATGATTTTTACAAGTTTGTTCGATACCTAAACAGCAGACCATTTATTAAGTACTCCCTGGAGTTCTTCCTACAGCCAAACAACAATGGTGATCAGGAAATCCAGCAGCTCCTTTCGGACCTAACCAAAAGCCTTCGGAACTGCCCACCGTCAGCAGCATTTTGTCTCTTGAAACGACTGGTAAAATCTAACACGGACGCTGACAACGTCCAGAGACAAGTGAATCACTTGCTCATAGTTGCTGCAGAGGAAGGTTGCGTTGTAGCTGTCGGCAACTTATTAGCAGCGGGTGCAGACTGTGGCTCCATTGATAAGCACAAGTGCACACCGCTACACTCAGCCGCGGCGAACGGCCATAAGGCTACGGTGCGGCTGCTGTTCGACAGTGGCGCCGACAAAGAGGCTAATGACGTCGAAGGACGGACGGCGGTGCACCATGCAGCTTCGAACGGCCATGACTCCTCGGTGGAGCTACTTGTCAAGACTCTGGGCGCTGACACAGAGGCAAAAGACGGCAAGAAATGGACGGCGCTGCACCATGCGGCCTCGAACGGCCACGACTCCACGGTGGAGCTGCTTGTCAAGACTCTGGGCGCCGCCAAGGAGGCGACGGACGACAAAGGACGAACGGCGTTGCACCATGCAGCTTCGAACGGCCACGATTCCACGGTGCTGCTACTCACGACCCTAAGCGCTGACAAAGTGGCGAAAGACAACGAAGGACGGACGGCGGTGTACCACGCAGCTAAGAACGGCCACGACTCTGCGGTCCGGCTGCTCGTCGAGACTTTGGGTGTTGCCAGGGAGGCATAGGATAACATGGGACTTCTGCCTTGTCCGTGAGGCCCTCGCCTCTTCTACAAGTACACCCACTAACTCGTTTAACCAACCCTCAGGCTCCGCTTGATACGACAGCACTTGGAGAAAGCAACCATCAGCAATTTAGGAGTTATGGGGTCAGCGGGAATGCACAAGGTGGGCTTTCGCTAGAAGAATTTTGTATTACCGGATAGCAACTTCCGGAACGGAACTGGATGTGTTTGTTTTTGTTTATGTACTGTACCAAAAAAGCCCCGTTTATTGATGCCGAGTTAATGCTGTATTAATGCTGAATTCTTTATAAATGTATACATTGGCTGAACTTGTGGGGTATTTCGGAATTTGCAACAATATCAATTGTTTTGAATGTGGGATCAATTTCACAATAATGTAGCACAGAAGACCACATTAGATGGTATATTGATGCCACATTGATGCTGGATTGCTGTCATTCAAAATGATGTGCATTGAGCTAAATAGTGGAGTTACACTACATTACTTCCACATGTGTATATTTTGCAAATGCCCGCGCATGCCCGCACTTGCCTCTGGGCCCAATGCTGCCAGCTGTCTGACGTATGGTAAAAACAAAAACCTCTGGCATGATTCGAACCTGTTTTAGTGGGTACTGAACACACCCACTAACCACTACACTATGTATATAGTTTGCTGAACATAACATCATGTTAGGGCTATTTGTAGGTATACTGGTTTATTACTATCACATCATTGTGACAAGAATGTGGAATGCCTGCCACATCTATGCAAATGCTCAATGCTGCTCAATTGACCAATATTACCCCATTCAACTAAATATTCAATCATTTACAATGTCATATTTGCTAGTATCTTGTATTACTGTGGTATTTTGAGCTATTCCCCAGTAATTAGAATGTTAAATTTAGTAATATGCTACACTCACTAGACTCTGGGAGTCATGCTGCACTCGGGTAAATGTGGCACTGCAGTCACATCAATAAACGGGGTTTTTTTGGCATAGTATGTGTTCCGACCCATACGCCAAATTTTCCCGTTGGCCAACAGGTCGACCGATATGCCAAATTGTCAGCTTGGTGAATAGGTCAACTTATACACCAACTGACTGAGGTGCCAAGTAGGAGGCTGGGAGGAGGTTAGGAAGGTGCAGTAAAGCACCATATTTTTTCAACTATTAAACTTCTACATCACCCTACTTCTTCATTATCGTGTCTATCCTACTTCTCCATCACTGTGTCCATACTATCCTCTTCTTCTAACTCTACCAAAAATTTCCTCGCCTACAATAATGACTACCTTGACTTCCACTGGCACCCCAGTGTTTACCGCAGGCATTCCAGATTCCTCCCAGATTAACGAAGGCTTTTCATATGAGGTCTGTCAGGAGTTCAACTAAATATTTATGTTGGCAGATTACACTCTATGCTGCAGCAGTGGCACAATCAACCAGCAATCGAGTAACTGTATCTTGTAATTGCAAGGCTGTATGCACTGGCCACTGCCGCTGCAAGAAGAATCAAGTTCAGTGTTCAGTGTACTGTCACGCTGATGAGTATGATTGCGAAAATTTATCGCCACTTACAAATCACATTGGTAAATCGAACCCCAGGTCCAGAACGAGCTGGGTCAGCTGTCAGACTGAGTGCAAGATGACTGAGTGCAAGAAAGAGAACCAATACAACAGTTCAAGGTCAAAATACAGCAAGAGTGACAAGGGGACGGCATGTGCAGGGGCAGGAGGAAGAATAGATTGAGCGGCTCGCTGGGAGTGTATACTAGTAATTTGTGGAAGCAAATAGCATTGTGAACTTCGTACACCGGTTGACCACTTTGCCAGTAGGTTGACCCATACACCAAATCTTCCCGTTGGCCAATAGGTTAACCTGTATACCAAAAGATCGACCGCTTTGCCAATCGGTTGACCTGTTGGCCAACGGGAAAATTTGGCGTATGGGTCGGAACATATGCATACAACTGCTTTTGGACTTTTTCGGCAGCATGTGCATTAATTGTTTGTTTTGTTTTAATCATTCTGCATGCACTCTAACTAGAGTATGGCAGTACCTAATACCCCGCATAGCCAGCAAGGTGGGAGAGCTCTCCTCCTTCTACCCTTCTTCTCCTTTAACAAACGAAAAACGCAAGTGAATGGTGGCGCGCTGAAACGAAAGAAAAGGAAAGTGAACGACTGCTAGCTACACTCTGCTCTGCTCCACTCTGCTCAGTGGCATAGGAACTTCCCGACCTCCGTGGCCGCTAGGAAGTCCATCACCGCTTGACCACACATCTCCAGGGAAAACAGCTCCGATATTTGCACGTGCCTGCACCTTCCTGCTTTCCAGCCGGTTTCCCGCCCGACTGCCTTCCACAGTTCCTACTGTTCACTCTTCCATTTCCTACAGTGGCAGAAGAAGTGCTCCCACGTCTAGACCCCTTCCGCACCATCAGCACTAATCATCATCCCGCTGCCCGAGTCGCTTGAGGTACGTCGCTGTGGGAGCGTACCCGCACTGCAACTGATAGTATCGTGAAGCAAGAGACTTCTTGCTCTTCATTGGAATTGGCCTTCGGCTCCCAGCCTTTCCGTTTCGGTACCCGTAATACTTGCTCAGTCTCTTCTCTTCCCATTCAGCTTTAGCCGCGCCCTCTGTTCGGTGATGCTTCTTTCTCTATTCGCTGCTGAGATGAATAATTGCTCTCGGACTGTGCTTCCGTGGCCCTCGCGGGCACTACCATTGGTCAGTCGGGGGCGTTTGGAGAGTGTGGTTGAACTTGGAGATGATGCTCTAGTACACTTAGAGACAGTGCTCGGGCGCACATGGAGACGGTGTTTGGATGCACTTGAATGTGTACTTGGAGGCTGCATTCGGGTGCACTTAGAAACAGTGCACGAGCACACCTAGAGACTGCACTCGGGTGCACTTAAAGGCGAGGTGCACTTTGAGACACAGATATTGCACTAGCGTACAACCTTAACCTTGAGTCCAAGCCCTTTATAAACACATCCACTTCTCTCCAGATCGACTATTGCCACAGAATCCTCAATACTGATTGCTTCCCTACAATATCATCTGCCGAACAAGATTCAGTATAGATCCGTCTACCAATCCCGAGAATGTATGCCTGGCACCGGCCACTTAGCTACAGGCCCTATGATTCCCCAGCACCCAACATCTCTCACGGTCGTTCGATACAAGGTCTTGCCCCGCCAAGTGCAGATCCGGCAAAGAAGACTTTGAAATGCGTTGTCACTCAACAAGTATGTAGACCTGGAGGCGTGGTGGGATGCCAACTATAAATCTATTTGGACGAGGCAATATTCCGAACGAAAACCGACCTCCCACCGCTGAAAATAATGCCGTTTGTCACTCATATAGGATAATTGTTTGCTAAAAACCCGGGCCCACGCCGGACCACGCGGGCTTTCTGAATCGTTGGCCGGGCCCGTTGGGAACACTGATTTAAGGGCCGTAGCCAATTTAAGGGACACGTTAGCTGGTCTCCAGCGGCAGAGAATGGAGCTACACACAGCCCCAGAGAAAAAACTACGATAATTCCCCGGGGTCTTCCAAGGATTTCAAGAGTTTGTGGGGGGATTCTACGCTGTGTTCACCCTTTGTTCGAGCGAAAGTATCCCTCTTCGTGGGGCTAAATACATTGCTATGAAGTTCGTCAAGGAGCCGAATTTTAGGCGTTTCAGAAGACAACTGTTAGCGCATGGCTTCGCGGCCATGACGATGAGGATATAAAAGTTTGGGTGCATTGGGTGTTTGTGTGACATTTTATGTGGTTGTAACTACCTGTGTTTTTCTTTTGTTCCGGCGAGTTTTTTCTATCTTTCCGGGTGACCGAGGATCAGAACATTACAGAAAGTACCTACCTAACTCTGCGTGACGGTGGGGTTGCGTCAAGTAATGGTCTAACGGATCCAATTTCAGATACCTTTTCACTTCAGCGCCCGCATTCGGCTTATGAACGATCTTCCGATCTCGGACCACGACGGGTCGCCGATCTCCCGTAGCTGTAAGCGAGCCAATTGGCTCGACAGGAGCGGTTGCTGCAAGCACGTGCTCGGTAGATAGAGGGAAGGCGCCGATATAAGGTTACGGGCGAGGTGTGTATATAGATAGAGTTCGGAAATCGTGGTATACTGGCGGTCTCGAACGTGCGAACTATTACGTACGTTAAGTAGGCTAATAGGAACCCTTGGCCTCTATTGAAATCTAGTGACTCGGATAGTGCAATCTACCCGTCAATGTTGTGGGCCTTCTGCTGCGCGTTGTTGGCTGGGGTATTAGAACGGCTGCTCCTGAGCGTGTTCTCGGTAGATAAAGGTAGGTCCCGTATGGCGTAATTACTCGCCAGGTATGGGAGTACATTCTGGTTCGCGGGCTCTTCATATGCAGGTATGTAGAACCTTCTGCCAAACATTCAAAGGTTCGCCGTCCAAAGGTATTGAATTCCTCACAGTAGGTAAGCACTCGATGCTGTGGGAATAAATTGGGCATTTAGGGAGGTACATAAGCTATGTTGGAGTATGGACGCCTAAGGTGACTCTAAAACTGATTGGTGAAGACTCCATATGCATTTGGTTGCACGTATTTTGAGAATTAATTCACGAAATGAAGGTTAGAATTGCAAAATGTATACAGAGGATCAGTCCTTAGGAGCTCTCCGTTGACCAAAGCACCACCTACTGCACTCTTATGCTACTTTCAGAAATATCTCTGAAAACAGAAGGCGATTAGTCGTAATGAAAATAGACTCTTCTATCCGCAGAATTGCCAACAACCTGTAGTACCGCAAACTGAGTGCTCTACAAACCTAAAACCCCAACCCACAAACAGAGCCGCACAATGTCGTCAGTCCAGCTATCAACTCCCCGCTTCAAACATCAACACACCAATGACCGACATAACGCCTCTCTTCACCATGATCCTCCAACGGCAGCACTCCACCACCCCACCCACCAGCCGCGAACCCCCCTCCAAGCGACGAATTCCTCAAAGAAGCCTACCGAATAGTACACCAGCGGCCAAGAACTCCCAGACTCCAAACCCATTCTAATCCCCAAATCTAGGCCACGCACACAACCACACTCCTCTCGCACCTACAAACAACGCGAAGCCCTACCTCTCCACTACCCAACCACCCGCCAGCCAACCCACCGCAGGAACGCACCTAACTGACGCGCAACGCGACACCCTCGACGCCGAAACAGAAACCACAATCCACTCGACGCTCTGGCTGATCACGTGGCTGGAGTCCGCCGAAAAGGTGCGCTACAGATGGAGGCGCGCGTGTTTAGGAAGACGCATTCCTCGCTGAAGTCGCTGTGGGGGGATGAGAGTGCTAGAGTTGCGGAGGAGGCGGGCAGAAGATGCTGGCGGCTCATCGAGAAAGCGTTGTCTGGTTTCTAAAGAATAGACTTGAGAAGGCGAGTGAGGAGCAGAGGGAGCGCCAGGAGATTAGGCTGCAGAGGCAGGTTGAGAGGGGAGAGTTTACTGCATAAGGCATTGGTGGGGATGGGGGAAGCTATGGGAGTGGGGTGGGAATGATGGCGACGAAGGTAGCGTTGGAAGGAGAGGAGGAGAGGAAGGCAGTGGAGGGGTTGAGTCCGGATCGGTTGAGGATATTTGACAAGGAGAATGAGGGTATGCTAAAGCATTATGAGGATACGCTAGAGCAAGTTCGGTGAGTTTGTCCAGTTGCAATCGCCCTCTCCGTCCATTCTTTGCTAATGTTCCGTATAGAACCGCCGAATCTTCGCTCCTTGAGATCTCAGAGCTGCAGACACAGCTGGCAACAAACTTGGCAACGCAAAATGTACATATTGACAACCTAGTGATGGACTCTCTCGCCACAACCGAAAACATACAGCGGGGAAACAAGGAGCTGAAGAAAGCAAGTGAGAAGGTGAGTATTGCACAGTCTGCTTTCTTTGGGGCTGCGGTATTTTGTGGGGTTGTTTTCATTTGGGATTGGTTTATATAGCCATAGGATAGAGGGTGTCTGGGGAGTTGAGGAGTCCGATAATACAAAGTGTAATTGCATAATTTTACCGCAGGACAATGCGTAACTTGGGTCTGTGGCTGGAGCCTGGGGTCCCTACGTTAGTATCTGTTGTCTTTGAGAAGAAGAGCTTTGAAATTTGTAGGCTGTTAATTACCATAGGACACTGAGTTGAGGAACTTAAAAAAGGCCGATACTTAATAAAACGCTTTCGAGTGATTCTTGTGGTTGCATTTGTCTGATTTCCCATCCACCACATCCTATCTTCATCAACCAATCACCTCACTCCGTAATAATCTCTAAACGTCGCTTCCTGCTTGGTTGGAATCAAGCTTTGGCAATTGGCCTGTCAGCTATCTGCTAACTATCGGTGCTCCCGGGACACCGCATGAGCACATCTAAGTCGCAAAGTACGATAGTCTATCATACAGCTTTTTCGTCTGTTCGAGCGGAATTGTATCCAAAATTGATGCAAAAATAGCCTAAACCAAACGCCAAGGGGTCCAGCTTTAGAGCCGTTTTCACCTTGACCGTCTGTGCACCTCGCTTCACATGATAAATGAGGCACCTACTGCAGCTATCTTCAACCGTTACCAGGGTGTCGTCTGCTGGCATGACATCGATGTTGATCATCTGAATATTAACTTATCAGCTAGCTTCATGACAATAGCCAAATGGTGCTACAAGAATCCGCAGCAGCTAGAGTGACATCACGTCTCATGTAAACAGTTGCAGTTAGAGCTCACTTGAGGTTTCCGACAGCGACCGTTCCCACGAATCCTCTTCAAGTTCCACTCCTACAGAAGCTATATCGAAGTAGCAGGTGCAATTCTGAAGAAGCAGTTGCTTCACCACGTCCAGATTTGTTACCAGTGGGTTTGAAACCAGCTCAAACAATGGCGTCGTATTAATTTTGTGTGCTCCGTCCATCTTGGCGTCATTCTCTAGTAGCTAAAGATCTCGAGCTGTGCGCAGTTCTGAATCGCAAAATGTAGCGGGGAAGCGTCTGCGCCGTTGGGAAAGAGGTTTCGAATGACACGTCGGCGAATGTAAAATACCGCTATAAACAGCGGTGTGTGACGGTTACGAAGTACGTTCGCCAAGATGTCGGTGCCGTGGGTGAGTAATAATTGTTAATTAGTGTAGAGGGCTGGTGGTTGATGATGGTCTAGACTATAGTCCCATGAGTCTGTCAATCGTGATCTCGGATGTTTCCCGGATTGTTTCATGCGGTGCCGAGTTTGTACAGACGCGAATTGAGGTGGCAGTATAGATGACGGCTGGTGCGGGCAAGTGCATTGGTGTCTTTCCAGGTGAGTAGGTTGTCAGCGACTACGTAGAAGAATCCAGGAGGGAGTGTGAGAAGCATTTTGGCGCGGAGGTGGAGTTTGTCGGGTTATTCGATGTCGGCTGGTTTGGGGGATTGGGTGTTCCAGCAGTGCTAAGCAAGTACATAAGCATGGATATTGGTGGTTCATATAGCGGCTCTGACAGGGGCGGGGTTAAACTATGCCACAACGCGCAAGGATCCAAAACTTTCTTCCAACCTCACTCTACCACATCCACCAGCAACAATGGGCAAAAAGCGCCCTTCCTCTACCACCACCACCACCATTACCTCTGACACCGTCCGCCTCCATATCACGCCGCTCACTGCTGCCACAGCCTCTTCAATCCTCCCCCCCGACACCGACCTCTCAACAATCTCCTACCACACGCTCCCCACGTTCCCCGAGTCCCCCTTCGGCTACGTCGATCTCCCCGTCGCCGCCGCCGAGAAGCTAAAAAAGAAACTCCGTGGCGCGATATTCCGCGGCGTGAAGGTACGCGTTGAAGATGCGCGGGGCGAAGAGTGGAAGTCGCGTCTTGCGGCAGGGGAGGAGGGGCCGGAGAAGAAACGGGTAAAGCGGGGGAAGCAGAAGAAGGACGAAGGGGTGGTAGAGGCGTTTCAGCTGCCCAATGAGCGCAGGGTTGCAAGGGGATGGACCGAGAAGAACGGCAAGGAAAATAAAAAGAAGCTAGGGGAATGTCTTTTCAAAGCCGAGATCCCGGCAAATAAGGCGGATTTGATCACGACAAAAACGAAAACGAAGGAGGAAAAGGCTCTAGAAAAGGAAGAGAAGAAGAGACAGAAGAAGGAGAAGAAGAAGAAGAAGCTTATCAAGGAGTTTGAGAATACCCAGAAGTTTCCGAGCTTCTTAAAGGAGAGTCAGCTTGATCCTACGAGGCGTCCGGTAGACCTGGTTGGCGAGTTTGTGGAAGAGGTTGGGTGGGTGGATGGGAAAGGGGTTGTTGTTGAAGAGCCGGTGAAAAAAAAGAGCAAGAAGGAGAAGAAAAGGAAGGAAATTGTGCCGGCGCCTGTAGAAGAGAAAGAGGACGAGCCGGATCTAATCAAGACTGTGAAAGATGTTGCGTCAGTGGTGGCTACGGTCGATACGATGGATGTGGACGTAGTGGATACGGCTTCAGTGAGCTCTGAGGAAGCATTCTATGATGTCCCGGAGCAAAAAGAGGACTCACCTATCGCTCGACAGGACTTTAGCGAAGAGCTCAAGGGATATGTCGTTGATGTCATGGAATCGGAGCCCAATCCGCCGGAGGAGACTGCAGCTACCTCATCGGAGTCTGAAGCAGAAAGCGACGAAGAGACCACCACCAAGGAAGAATCTAAGCCCTTAGCTTCTACAATAGTCCAGAAAACCTCCGCCAAATTGTCCATCAACACAGCGGTATCACCGGCCCCCGCCAGAGAGAAGCCAACCCTGACTATCCACCCACTGGAAGCACTCTACAAGCCCACACCCCTCACAACCTCCACCGCCGACTCCCCCACCAACGACTCCGGCTTCAAATTCAGCTTCGGTGGCGCTTCCCCAGGGGATGACGATGACAGCGACGGGGATGCACCCACTACCGCCACGCCCTACAAAGACCGCTCACGCTACCGCTCCTCGGCGCCAACCCCCGACACCGCAATAGGCAACAAACGCTTCTTTAGTCCGGCCCCAGTTTCCCCCTCCGAAGCCTCGTTTACGCCATCCACCCCCCGCGCGCCATTCTCGCATACGCCTGGCTCTGACTTGCCACTGCTGTTTATGCATGAAGACTCCCCGTACTTGAACGGATTGAGTTTGTGGCAACAGCTGCCGACCCCGAAGATACTACTTCCGAGAGAGGGTGAGGAGGATGATGACCTTGCAGAGATATGGAAGAAACGCTTTTATGAGCACCGCGGCGAGTGGAATCGGGAATTTAAGAGGAGACGTAAGGAGGCGTTGAAGGCGAAGAGGAAGAGGGAAAGGAATGGCGCTGGAGCGGGTAGGACTAAAAGGGTGTAAAGGTGGGGGTAAAGTTAAGGTAGAAATTGTATAGGAGTGGAATGGTTTGATATTCTGCTCGTACGGGTTGTATAGGGTGTGTAGTTATAGATGGGGGGAATAAATGGAGATAGAGCTGAAGTGATGTTAATGTGATTAAGGGTTGCGGCCACTAGACAAGTAATTTATACCAGTCATCTTTGACTTTGGAACTTATAACATCTCTTTTGGGGTCTTCCGAATCCTTCCTCAAGTTCGCACAACTCGCCACCCATAACGAACTAGACACCATTTAAGCTACGGTCTAAAGATATGTAAGAAACCATTACTTCATCCATGATTTCTCGATCTCCCAATTTATATCCTGAATATCATACCTGCTATCTGTAGAATGACGTAACTTAACTACAGTCTCGATGTGTCAAATTCGCCCTTGGATTCGCAACCTAAAAGTAGTGACTCAATGGTGGACATCCATGTTTGATTTGGGGAGAGGTATCGGGGTTAAAAAGGGTGAGCTGGATGACTATCATGCTATTATTCTCATATGGCTGCCAACCTAATAACATTGTGATGACAACCGCTATCTCACATTCTACGGAGGCCGATAACGACCCACTCCGTCATAATTCGGAGTGGCGAGCGTCGAGAGGCCGCTTAGTGAGTTAACAATTTCTCAGGCTACCGTTACTTTGGCTAACAACGGCTGGGGCTATGGTGCATTTAAGTGTACTTGAGTACTGTCTCTAAGTGCACCGAAGTACCGTCTACAAGTGCACCCGAGCACCATCTCCAGCCAGCTTCCGAACACCATCTCCAAGTGCACTCGAGTACTGTTCCCAAGTGTACCTGAGCACCATTTCCGGCCAGCTTCTGAGCACTATCTCTAAGTGAACTTGAGTAGTGTCTCCAAGTTCACCCGAGTACCGTCACCAGCCAGCTCCTATCTCAACATACAACTAAGCACCGTCTCCAGCTCTGGGCCTGCCGAGAATCATCGTCTCTGGCCAGCTCCCATCCAGGATACGAGTGAGATTCTAATATAGAGATAGAGAGATAGAGGACATCATACTGCCATATACGCAACCGCGTCCAGTGCAGGTTTGAAACGACATCCCATTGCACATTATATTGTGCGAAAGGAGACCAGCTCGGAATGGAGAGATGCTACACAAAGGCTACAAAAGGCTGCAAAAGGCTGCAAAAGGAGACCGGCTGTGAATGGGGGACGCTGTAAAGGCTGTAAAAGGCTGTAAAAGGCTGCGAAAGGAGATACGCTACGAAAGCAAAGGAAAGCAGCGAAAGCTCACGGTGCTCCATCCCACAAAAAAAGTGGCTGTCAGCGTCAGAATTTGCTGACCCATATCCAAGAATTGTTAACAGTGAATTTCATCGGACTTGAAGATCTATTATACATGGTCTTCCTGCCGGTCCGCCCTTATGTACATGCAATATAATGAATAGGGAGCGGTACCATAAGCAGTATGGCCACAGAGGCCTGAGTTCCGCTGAGCCAAATCACACATCTCCAGTCATTTTCTATCACTATCACAGCTATCTATAAACGGAAAAACCGTCAGCAAGCGGTGTCCCATTGAAAATTTCCTATCAGCACACGGTACCATCCCAACCTCATCTGCGGGTACAGTATTGTTAGCTCTGGCTCGAGAGTGTGCTCGAAATCCAGCCGCTTCTTTTAGCCTCCAGCAAGCCTTGCGAGCGACGAGAATCAGGGAACGAGAGCAGCTCGAGAGCGCTAAGCGCTCGCCAACTCTAAAGTATGGCGGGGTAGGCCTTATCGGCCTCCGTATCCGTACCCTTGCATGCGAGCTTATCGCGGGAGTTATGCCAAGTAGTAGATTGTGCCCCTCCTCATCCAAGGTGGGGTCATAGTTACTTTCACTCTCGGAACCAAGAGGTGCGTTTTGAAGCTTCGCAACTCCATCGCTACCTAACACTCCCCTACTTCACAAGCAACCACTATGGCTAAGTACGGTAGTGAGTTGTCCTCACCCGTACTTCACGAGCTAACTATAGGTGGAACAGCACTCAGACCGATCCCTGGCAACTTGCTTGCGAACGCTACCTCGAAGGGCTGACCGACGAAGAGAGAAGCCTGTTCTCAGCCGCAACACCAGAAAACCATCTCTACGGGGCAAGCGCAGCATAGATCCTACACGCTGAGAATAGTAAGTCGAGATCTATTGTTACGAAGTTACGACCGTTGGTTGCTGCTATTGAACAATATGGGAAAGCTCTCGACGTCTTTTCAAATGCGTCTTCCCAGATCCTCTGCCTCCTGTGGGGAAGTATCAGAGTCCTCCTGCTAGTAAGGAAGCCATGTACACTATAGAAGCGCTTCATGCTGATAACTAGATTCGACAGATTGCTAGTGCTTACGACAAATATTTTGAGAAATTGGTCACTATGCTTGAAAGGATTGGGGATATGCTACCGAGATTTCACGTATACGGGAGATTATTCAGTACCCACGAGCATGTACGGCACGCCCTATCGGTGGTTTATCTGGATATCATCACATTTTGTTGCGATGCTAAAAAAGTCTTCCAAGATGCGAGGACTCAGCGCGGTATGATGGCGAGGGAAGCAGCGTATAGCAAGGTCTGACGACATACAGGATTCAACTTGAAGCCTTTCAAACTGCTGTGGAAACCGTTCAATCAACAATTCGGCGATGTCATAGACAAATTCCGTAACCACCGTGACAATCTAGAAAAGGAGGCAGGCCTGGCACACATGATCGAAGAAGCAGGTGAACGGAAAGCACAGAGCGACGAAAGAGCTATTGCTCGTGTAGGACGAGAAGCCGAGGATGCTACAAGAAAGGGTACAGCATCCAATAGCTATCAGGCAATGGGGCTAAGTTATTTGGTTTAGAGATCAAACGTTTGTCTATGCTTAGACAGCTATCGTCCATCGAACACGAGCACACACTCCGCCAGCTGCGGCGTCGACGGTACCAAAACACTGGCATCTGGGTGACTAAAACCGAACAGTTTCGGCGATGGGATGAGTCGAATACATCTTCTTGTCTTTGGTGTTATGGCATACGTTGTGCATTGACCTTCAGCCTCTCGAATAAACTAACTTTTTGCAACTAGCTATAGGAAGACCATTTTATCGTAAGTGCTCATGTGCTCCTGAGTGCGTTTGGCTCTTTTGGCTGATAGATGTCATAGGACTGTCGTGATCGATTCTTTAAGGAATGTTTCAAACACGCCAACCGCTTCAACACCTCGGTGCCACACAGTCCATTTCTTTTGCAATTACGCCGACCCAATAACGCTGAGTGCTGCTGAAATCTTCGGAAGTTTGGCCAAACAGCTGTTAACAGCATTGGGTCAAATTTCTGAAGAGATAGAAAAGAAGATATCCAAGGCATATGGGGATGGTACGTTGATCCCGGACGGTACCACAGTATGGCATATTCTTGTCGACATCATCAACCTCTTTAAACGAGTCTGTATTGTTTTGGATGGTGTGGATGAATGCAAAGGCGAAGACCGACGCGAAGTTATCTCTGCCATTCAGTCACTGTATCGAACTGCGATAGCTACTGGGATTGTGAAGATATTTGTAGCGAGCCGAGCTGATGTTGACATTGAAAGAGCCCTCCAAACCTCTATTACTCTATCAGTGGACAGCAGCAGTATTACATCTGATATTGGGTTGGTCATCCGAGGCAAGGTCGAGGAAAAATCACTCTCTGGAGAGCTCTTTGTCCGGGATCGCCGGCTTTTGGATGAGATAATCGGTACTCTGACTGAGAAGGCAGATGGAATGTACGAAACCCCATTCCGTCTCCCTCGTTGAGCTAACAATACATCAGGTTTTTGTGGGTCGTGTTCCAGATTGCCGATTTATGTGAAGAGTCTACTGTGGACGGCATCAAAAATGCGCTCCGAAACCTTCCCAAGGATTTACCGGCTACCTACCAGCGTGCATTAGAGAAAAGGCACCGAAAAATCGGTTCCGATGCTCAGATGGCCAAGAAAGCGTTCAAATGGATTATTTGCGCCAAACGTCCGTTATTTATGGATGAACTGAAAGAGGCTTTGGCTGTGGAGCCAGGCGATAAAAATCTCAACCATGAAAAGATGCCATCTGACGATACTAGAATCCTCCGGGCTTGCGCAAACCTCGTCATTTTTGATAGAGATGATCGAATCATCTCCTTAGCTCATCACACAGTCAAGGACTTCCTCCTGGGGCCGCCGACAGTTCCTTTTCAATCCAGCTTCACCTTCCATCTTTCTACCGCAATTGAGGAGATTCAGGACATTTGCCTAACTTATCTTCATTTCAACTCGTTCGAAACACAGCTCACACCAACAGTTGATATCCCAGCCCCAGATGTGAATACCCTGGTTCCGGGAATAATGCGAGAAGTCCTATCGTCCGGTCGGTTCACCAGCGAACTTTTTTCAGGGTGGAAACGGATACAAGGCTTCAGAACCAGCGTTCGTCGGCCTATTTTCAGTCTAGGGCTTTATGGAAGCAACGTGTACAAAAAAAAAAAGCTCGGTTTTGAAGTCCAGTATCGCTTGCTAAACTATTTAGTTGAACATTGGCTTCAACACACTACCAACATAACGAGGAAGTCATCCGGTGACACTTGGCTCTCGTTTCGGGCATTGGTATTGGATAAGAAGTTGCCATTTGAGTTTCGACCCTGGGGGGAGATTTCGCCTAAACGTGATCTTCCTCATCTCCCAATGTTTTTCTGGGCTGTCGAGCATGGCCATGTACCACTGTTGGAAATCATTTTAGAACTAGGCTCGTCGGAAATGAAGCGCTATTACTCGTCCGCAGTTAATACTTGGCTGGAAACTCCACTGCACCGTGCATCTGCAGGCGGCCATGACTCCACTGTCCAGTTTCTCATCGAAAAATTTGGTGCAGACAAGGACGCCAAAACAAACGATGGGTCGACGGCATTGCACCTTGCGGCTGCAGGAGGCCATGATTCCACGGTCCGGGTACTGATTGAAGAATTGCATGCTGACAAGGAGGCCAGAACCAACGACGGGTCAACGGCACTGCATCTTGCGGCTACGAAAGACCATAAATCAACAGTCCAGCTCCTCATCCAAAATTTCGGTGCAAACAAGAAGGCCAAGAACGACTCTGGAGAGACGGTACTGCGCCTGCTGGTTAACTGCATGTATGTTCCTGACTTTCTTGAATGCTCCAACCTCAACGACGCACTGTTAACTTCACTTGGATGATTAATCCGATAGCTCGTGAGTTCTCACTGTCATCCAGGTGCCGTGCTCTGTCAACTTGCTAACCTTGGCCTGGTTGCTTGATCTGCTAGCCCGTGAGTTCCCTCTGTCATCTGGGGTCCATTGCCATGCACTGTTTGCTTGCTAACCTTCACCTGGTTGCTTGATCTGATAGCCCGTGAGTTCTCCCTGTCATCCGGATGCCGTGCACTGTCTTCTTGCTAACCTTCACCTGGTTGCTTGATCTGATAGCGGGTGGGTTCTCACTGTCATCAGGATGCGTGCTCTGTCTGCTTGCTAACCTTGGCCGGGTCGCTTAATCTGATAGCGAGTGAGTTCTCTCTGTCATCTGGGATCCGTTGCCGTGCACTATCTGCTTGCTAACCTTGGCCTGGTTGCTTGATCGGATAGCTAGTGAGTTCTCCCTGTCATCCGGGTGCCGTTCTCTGTCTGCTTGCTAACCTTGGCCTGGTTGCTTGATCTGATAGCCGGTGAGTTCTCCCTGTCATCCGGGATCTGTTGTTGCTCTATCTGCTTGCTAACCTGGCCTGGTTTCTTGATCCGATAGAATGTGGGTTCTCCCTGTCACCTGGGATCTGTTGCCTGCTCTGTCTGCTTGCTAACCTTAGCCTGGTTGCTTGATCCGATAGCGAGTGAGTTCTTCCAGTCAACCAAGATCCATTGCTGTGCAGTCTGCTTGCTAACCTGGCCTGGTTTCTTGATCCGATAGAATGTGGGTTCTCCCTGTCACCCGGGATCTGTTGCCAGCACTGTCTGCTTGCTAACCTTAGCCTGGTTACTTGATCCGATAGCGAGTGAGTTCTCTCTGCCATCCGGGATCTGTTGTTGCTCTATCTGCTTGCTAACCTTGGCCTGGTTGCTTGATCCGATAGCCGGTGAGTTCTCTGTCATCTGGGGTCCGTTGCTGTGCACTGTCAACTTGCTAACCTTCGCCTGGTTGCTTGATCCGATAGCGAGTGAGTTCTTCCTGTCTTGTGAATTCCACGCAGTCTGCTTGCTAACGTTCGCCTGATTGCTCGATGTGATAGCCGGTGAGATCTGTCATGCGAGATCCCGTATACTGTCTGTTCACTAACCTTCACCTGGATGCTTGATCCGATAGCATGTGGGTTCTCCCTGTCATCCGGGTGCTGCGCTCTGTCTGCTAGCTAACCTTCACCAAATTACTTAATTTGATAGCATGTGAGTTCTTCCTGTCAACCGGGATCCGTTGCCATGCAGTCTGCTTGCTAACCTCTACCTGGTTACTTTATTCGATAGCATGTAAGTTCTGCCTATAATTCGGGATCCATTGTTGCTCTGTCTGCTTGCTAACCTTGGTCTGTTTACTTGGTCTGATAGCATGTGAGTTCTCCCTGTCATCTGGGTACCGTTCTTTGTCTGCTTGCTAACCTTGGCCTGGTTGCTTGACCTGATAGCCGGTGAGTTCTCCCTGTCATCCGGGCGCTGCTCTGTCTGCTTGCTAACCTTGGCCTGGTTGCTTGATCTGATAGCCGGTGAGTTCTCCCTGTCATCCAGGTGCCGCTCTCTGTCTGCTTGCTAACCTTGGCCTGGTTGCTTGATCTGATAGCACGTGAGTTCTCCCTGTCATCTGGGTACCGCTCTCTGTCTGCTTGCTAACCTTGGCCTGGTTGCTTGATCTGATAGCCTGTGAGTCCTCCCTGTCATCCAGGTGCTGCTCTGTCTGCTTGCTAACCTTGGCCTGGTTGCTTGATCTGATAGCCGGTGAGTTCTCCCTGTCATCCGGGTACCGCTCTCTGTCTGCTTGCTAACCTTGGCCTGGTTGCTTGATCTGATAGC
>Ga0307514_10000490_pt1 | contig 80578 bp, 86 predicted proteins | sample 16_EM_MG_FD_203088 | JGI IMG/M metagenome (GOLD analysis project Ga0307514, IMG submission 203088) | Populus trichocarpa ectomycorrhiza microbial communities from riparian zone in the Pacific Northwest, United States - 16_EM | ecosystem: Host-associated > Plants > Roots > Unclassified | place... | reverse complement strand
GCTGGTACCACTGCAGTGCCTTGTCGTAGTCCCCTTGTGTACTGAACATATGGGCCACGCTGTCGACGGTAGTGAGAGTGGAAGGGTGGTCCTTTCCGAGGGCCTTCTCTTGGCCATCGAGGGCCCGCTGGTACCACTGTAGTGCCTCGTCGTAGTCCTCTTGTTTACTGAACACATGGGCCATGCTGTTGACGGTAGTGAGGATGGAAGGGTGGTCCTTTCCGAGGGCCTTCTCTTGGCTATCGAGGGCCCGCTGGTACCACTGCAGTGCCTTGTCGTAGTCCCCTTGTTTACTGAACACATGGGCTATGCTGTTGACGATAGTGAGGGTGGAAGGGTGGTCCTTTCCGAGGGCCTTCTCTTGGCCATCGAGGGCCCGCTGGTACCACTGCAGTGCTTTGTTGTACTCCTGTTGTTCACTGAACAAATGGGCAATGTTGTTGGCGGTAGTGAGGGTGAAAGGGTGGTCTCTCCCGAGAGACTTCTCTTGGCCATCGAAGACTTTCTGGAACTCCTCCAGTGCCTTGCCGTATTCCCCTTGCTCATAGAAATTCGAAGCCGTGTTGTAGACGATGTCGAGAGCGGAAGAGCGGTCCTTACCGAGGAACTTCTGGTCATCATTGTCCTCTTCGATCTCGTCATCCTCTTCAACCTCGTCATCCTCGTCATCCTCGTCATCCTCGTCATCCTCGTCATCTTCGTCATCCTCGTCACCCTTGTCGTTATTGTCACCTTCATCATCCTCGTCGTCCTCATTTGCCCCCCCAAGAACAAAAAGAGCAACTTGTTGTAGATGATGCCCAAGGTGACTTTTGAGCCTAACAATGGAAACTCTTAGCGAGCACAGAGGACATGATTGCTCTAAGTTTGTTGGGCGCTCGCATCGGTCGATCACGCTATCTATCCAATCCCGTGAAAATATTTCTGAATGGCATTCCATCACATGCTTTTCGAATTTGTCGCGGAATTCAAACACCTTCTGGCAACCTGGAGCATTGCAGAACCATTCTCTTCGGTGCTCGTCCATTTCGTGATTGAACCACTGATGACGGGATTTGAAAAGGTGGTCAGAGGTTGTGCAGTATTCAAAGGTACAGATGTACGGCCTTATGTCCTGATAGACGTGACTTCTAGTGAATGGGAAAATCAGTCAACGTCATTACACAAGCAACTAACTACTGCGGAACGAAATTTTCCCGGTAATTCCCTCTAATTAATAGTTATAAATACTAAGTTGGGTGGTTAATATTAACCGCGCCTCCTATTGTCGGATCTTTTTGAGCCTCGCGGGTTTATTCAATTCATGTGTTGAGGACATATATATTGAAATATTCAAGACTTACTTCCATGAATGCTCATTTTTCACAATTTCCTGAGCAAAGCAATAAGGGCAAATGAAAGGCACACCTTCAAAGACTAGGGCCGGATCCGGTGGCGGAGGCACGCGAAGTATATTGCTGCCCTCACTGATTGACGATGTGTACGAGGTTACTGAAGCACTATCAAACGAGTCCTGGCAAGTTCTTCATTAGTTCTTCGAAAGTTCTGATTGTTCATCGTTGTGACTGTGGTTGCTGAGAGTGCAGTGCAGGGCGACGCTTCCCATTCTTTGACCTCAACTGGAGGGGTAATTTCGTTTCGGTCGATACCAATATCGAGATCCGGCTGGGAATCTACATTTTGGACAGTCGTTTTTGAGTTCTTGTATACAGGAAATAATTGACAAATCTTGGAATTGTGCCTCTGGTTATACAATAGCAGCTGCCGGCGCCTGGAATTGGCCTTTCCGAGTCGTTCCTGGAGATAATTGCTGGCACCGGGAAATTTGTCTCTAGCATGCATAACATCGTATTGATGATAACCGGGCACATCTATAGCGGCCCACTTTTCGGATTTATCTCGAGGCGCGGGATTTCGGGCGGCGATTGAGAACATGTAAAGACATGTGATAAAGTGAGTGATATCGATATAGCGTTCCTCAAGCTCCGTTGTTTGTTTGACTCCGTCATTGGGTTCGGAGTCGGAGCCGGCATCATAAGGCTCTCTATTTCCAGAAACCACATCCACGGCTGTACACATTGTATCAACAGTGACACTACACCAGGAGATTTTGTTCAAGATGGCTCTTGTCAACATACCTTCTGATAGTGTATCTTTCAATTCGCCCATTATATTCATAACTTCATCTTTTAGCTTAGATGCTTCGCGAAGGCGGTATTCCAACGAGACGCGATCAGAACGGTGTGCTCCCGCATTCTGGGCCCACTTTTTGAAACGAATGTGCTCGTTTCTCAGAGCGTTTATATCGATTTGGCCGGAGAGTTCATTCGCCTCCGAATCGCCCAATAAGCGTTCGAGGTTTTCGAACAATTTGTCACAATTATGGAAACGATCTTCAATCAAATTAACTGCTGCCGACATATCGACCCTAGCAGAACGTTTGCGGAGCGTAAGAGCTTGGTAGTCAACGTATGGGAAGTAGCGTGGTCAAAAGAGCAGTGGTTGAGGACATGAAAGTGGTTCAACGCGTTTAGTGCTGCACGAGCTGGGTACCTAAGTACTTAAGTATGTATGTATATTGAGGGGTCCGGTGCGGGGATTCATCCATGAGTTGGAGATGTATGTAAGTGCTTGAGGATGTACCTCACCACCACGTACCGCTGTGCAACCACACCACTGGAAATCAAGTCGTACATTTCTCCAACTCTCAACGGCACTGTCTACGGACGAATAAATCATAACGCACTCATCACCGGTACGAGCCAACTTGGGGTTCTAACGACTTCGTCTTCAACTTATACATGACGGGGTTCGAAATAGCAGGGGTAGTGCTGGGGGCATTCCCGCTGCTCATCGAAGGGCTGAAATTCTACATCGCCGAAGCAGGCACTGTCCGTACCTTATGGCGTCCCAAGCTTGCATTGCGCCGTTTGGCTACGCAGGTCCGGATGGAAAGTGGCTGCCTCCAGAATACCCTCGAGAACCTGTTGGAAGATTTGGTCGACGAGTCGCAGTTGAGAGAACTAATGGATGGTAGAGAGTGGGATGATGATCTGGTGAAGGAGAAGTTACAAAAACGATTGGGGAAAACCTATCTCGTGGACAGCTTTGTGGGGGTGATGGGTTTGATGAATGAGGACCTTAAACTAGTGATTCGGAAGCTCCAGTTGGAAGCGCTATTGCTGCTATCTGACTTCGGATTCGCGCTGATTAAACTGTCAGCAGAATACGGTTTCGAGAGATCGGTGGACCGAACTTAAAATTGTTCTCTCTATAGATGACCTTCATAAGACACTTGCAAATATCGATAAGCATAACAGAGATCTCGATGGTCTGGCTAAGTCATTAACCAGGAACCAGCACGCACCCCAGAAAGCCAATGCTGTCAAGCACTATGCGTCTGTCCGTACCCATGCGATGAACTTACACCGTGTGTTCCGCCGAAAGTTATCTGCGCCAGATTGCACATGTTCCACTCCTCACTTTGCAAGCTTGCTGCTAGAGGCACGAAGCATCAAGGGGCCCCCAAAGACTGGGCCAACTCCACCAAGTCTTAAGTTTAGGGTCCTTTTCTATTCGGACTACCAGCCATCTCCGAATGTTACATTACCGCACGCTTGGCTTGGAATGGAATTTGAACCAATGGAACTTGATCTAGGACAGGAGCCCATGGTCACCCAAAAGGATGTGATAGTTACCCAAAAAGATGTCACAGCTAGCCAGCAACAACCCACCCTGCAACCTAGTCTGCGTAGAAAAGCTACGGAAAAGGGGCGAAAGGTGTGGCAAGATTTGACGCGTTTCAAGAGGTAGGAAGTTCTGCGGAGATTCACTAGTCTATCAGCCTGGGGGGTGTCGAGTATTTAAGCAGATTTGAAGTTTCATTGAACAAGATCTTCCAATCAGTCAATAAGACTAACGACTAAGCTTTAGAAAAGAAATCGAAAGGCAGACTAAAACTGTCGCATCCGAACCGCCATCGAAAGGAGCCGTTACGTTTGATTTGCCGGCTAAATATGCGGCAAACACAGGCAGTTTCTCATTGCCTGTTGGTGTGAATCGGATAGAGAACTTTTGTGCCCTCATACAGCAACGACACGACAATGCCGGTACTTCCTGCGTAGGAATTCTTGTCGACGAGAGAGACGGCACCTATCGAATCTGGCCAGCGGAAATCGCTCTCACCCAATCCTGTCTGCAGGAGACGATACTCCTTGAAGAGTTGGTTAAGCGAAACCGAATCCCAATGCTCTACCGTCTGGTCTTGGGCGTCCAGCTTGCCTTTGCTGTAATCCAACTTTACCAGACTGAGTGGCTGGGCGAGGTGTGGGGTAAGCGCGATATATTCTTTCTCGCACAAAGAAGGGAGCGTCAAGTCAAAGGGGGGGAATATGTATCGACCGTAGAACCGATTTTGAGCAGACCTTTGGTACGTCAAGTTCCTGCGCTAGTGCACAAGCCCTTAGAACGCATGACGACTTTTCAACTCGCAAATTACAACACCACCATTTACTCTCTCGGTGTGGTTCTCGTCGAGCTCGCGCTGGAAGTAAAGGTGGAAGAACTCAACGAAAACGGAGAGATTTCGACAGCGCATATGGGCCAAATTTGTAAGGAAGTAGGCGCTGAATATGTTACCGTTGTGGGATATTGTTTATGGGGATTAAGCACAGGATCACCGAGCTTGGACGACACGGCGTTCAAAAACAAATTCTATGAGAAAGTGATTGCGCCCTTGGAGAGCGATTTAGCCTCCGCCAGGGAGGCTGAGAGATGGGACGAGATTTGATCTGCAAAACGATGTTAGGAGGAGTCGTTGTTTTCTATTCGATCGACCTCATTTTCTTAAGCACGACGCTCATTCGGATTTCCATTTGTGGAAGAAGTATTCTTGCACTAATTATGAATTTGTATTTGAACCCCCGACTGCATAAACCAAAACAAGGCAGCAGCAGTCATTGTCGAGATGTCGCGCCTGAACTTACCACTGCCCACGAGCTCAAAATGCCACGAGACTCTCCATAGGGTTTGTACCTGCGCCAAAGTTCAGTAGTATGGTTATCGTTCGCTCCTAAGCGGTCATAGGCGATAAAGTCACTGCTTTGTAACAGATCATAGTGATGCAGACTGTCCTACAGTTCGGGAAAAAACCAGCATACTTTTTGCCATTCTCCCATGCATAAAGAGACACTACGATCATTAAAGGCTTCGCAAAAAAAAATACAAGTGACAGTATGCCCTACCCGCACCCCCGCCTTTTTCCCCGTATGTAATTTAGTCAGTTTTAGACCGGTTTGACTTCTTGGAATCCTCTGGGCGCGATCTGGCTCGCCGGTGTTCAGCCTTTTCATGCCCAACCTGAGTACGCCTTCGTGAGCATTGTGGAAACCGGGCTTATTTTCATCGTCGATACCATCCATTTTTTTATGTTATAATACCATTACTGTACCGGTCTTCGTGGTTAGTACACTTTTTTGTGATGTCAGTTTTTTCTGATCTCCGAATGGTCAAGAATCGACCAAAAACGCAATAAACCCTTTTTAGTACACCCCTTTCTGACTGCTGACGTACTAACCACGAAGACCGGTACAGTATATACAAAAGTCTCCTTTCCAAGAATGCTGTGATCCAGCAAGAAGGCTTTTACTGTGGAGGAGACCGCTGCAATGTCAGACAAACCCGTTTGAGCATTACTCTATCGTAGTTAGCCATTTTTTCTTGTTGCCGGGTTCACATAGCATGTGGAAGAGTACATATCTAACTTTACCAAACATCCAAGATGCCCACAACTATAGCTTCGAATCAGGGCGAAATGGTTAGGTTGGTTGTCGATGTTAGGTGTTTGATATCTTCTTTGAATATCGCATACATGTGCCGCCGTGGGCGTCTGGCGTCAGGTTCTGTGCATCATGCAGGGTCTGCACAACTGAATCGGCACGGACCACGGGGGTCTTTGCACGTTAAATCATGTCACGCAGGTTATGAGAGAGTGTCAGCCTCGAAATATGTGTCACGACACCCTCTATCTAAATTAAAAGCACCACACGAACCCTGAGGCTACCTATATATTGCATATCAGATTGTAGAGTATGTGAGACTGGTATGCCTATCCATCGTAGGAGAGTAAGTAGTTATTGGCCTAGTCACGACAAGGCTGGCCGAACGGCCACTTCTGCTGCAAGCGAAATGCATCAAATTCTCCGCCACATCCGTAAAGAGCGTCTAATAAGAAGAGGGGAAAGCTGCAAGGTCTTATCGGCAGCAACATCCAATTCAGGGATCTTTCCGCTTGATGTCGGAGCTGGAGAAACCAATGATCCGTAAGGCGAGCCAACCCCGCATTTTTCCGTCTGTTCGGGATGTTGTTAGCGAGTTAATCCGGCCAAAATATACTAAAAAAAAGCGTCCATAAGCTTCGCAGAGCTTCGTGAAGGAGGAAGGGAATTCGTATAACGACAGGACCATAATATGATCGTCACCTAGATCTGCTCGGTTCTTTTACGTCGTGACTCCGATGAGCGAATGAGGATTTCTGCACTCAACACGTTGGCTGGCTCGCAACGACATGGGTCCAGGCGGAATATGGAGATCAAAGTAAGTGCTCGGCTGTAGCGGTACGGTGGCGTCGGGGCAGAAAAGCACGCAGACCTCCCTCACGAGGGCAGACGCCGACTTCCGAACCACCCACGAGCGAACGAAGACTTATAACTTTGCACCTGCAAGCGAATACTTAAAGGACTATGTACTTCTCAGTAGTAGCCGTCGCAAAGGTGCAGACGCAGTTGACCGTCAGCGAATGACGTTGAAGCGCAAGCGATCTGCCTGCAGCTGCAAGGGTGCATCTCGGTCCGACTTTTCTCCTGCATCGCCCCTGGGCAAGAGTCTTCTCCAGGGAACCTGCCGAGACCCCGCTTCCTCTCTCGCTCTCGCTCTCTTTCTCTCAGTGTTCTTTGCCTTCGCCATCTGTGACCACACGTCAATTAGAGCGCCGAGTCCCTTATTCCTTATTCCCTTTCCTAGTTCAGACACGTCGTTATGGCTAGCGCTCGCTCAACAGCTCGGTCACTAGCAAAGCCGTTCCTTGTCGGAGGATCGATTGGTCTCGCATACGTCGCCTACAGGTCTCTCAATCCACGACCCGCAGCACCGCACAATCACACTGCCGGAGAAACCAACGGCTACAATTCGCCGCCTAAAGTTCCGCCGCTGCCAGCGCGACAAGAACAACTTGACCGACTACGCGCTGCAAACACTTCCGAAACGGAATATGACCTTGTCATCATCGGCGGCGGAGCTACAGGAGCTGGCATCGCGTTGGACGCGGCGAGTCGAGGTTTAAAGGTAGCGTGTGTGGAACGGGACGACTTCTCCTCTGGCACGTCGTCGAAATCAACAAAGCTGGTCCATGGCGGCGTCAGGTACCTGGAAAAGGCGTTCAAAGAGTTGGATTACTCGCAGTACACTCTCGTGCGAGAAGCACTAAAAGAGCGCGCTATCTTCCTCACCACAGCGCCACATCTGAGCATGAGCTTGCCGATTATGCTGCCTATATACGAATGGTGGAAGGCGCCGTATTTCTGGGTAGGCACAAAATGTTACGATTTGTTGGCTGGCAAGGAGAATCTGGAGAGCTCGTATTTTTTAACCAGGGGGAAGGCATTGGAGGCATTTCCAATGTTGAAGAGCGACGGATTGGTGGGTGCGTTGGTTTACTACGGTATGGGACTCTAGTTGGGAGGATTTAGAGGGCCACCCTGGTTTGACCTATTTTAGACGGCTCGCACAACGACTCACGGATGAATGTCGCAATTGCGCTCACCGCTGCATTGTATGGAGCTACGGTGGTCAACCACGCAGAGGTCAATGAACTGCTTAAGGATCCGCAGACGGGAAAGATTACGGGAGTCAGGATTAGAGACTTGTTGCCAACGAAGAAGAACGAGGATTTCGTGGTGAGGACAAAGGTAGGAAGCTAGTTGCGAGCTCTATAGAAGTCAATTGACGGTTGTCAGGGTGTCATCAACGCTACAGGACCCTTCACAGACTCGATCCGGAAGCTCGACCAAGGCGTGACTACACAGGAAATTGTTGCACCAAGCAGTGGTGTGCATATCATTCTCCCTGGATACTTTTCGCCCCAGCGGATGGTACCCCACCCTACCTGCTGTTGCATCTTGCACAACATATATTAACGAATTATCCAGGGCCTTATTGACCCCAACACCTCCGATGGACGCGTTATCTTCTTCCTCCCTTGGCAAGGCAACACCATTGCCGGCACCACCGACGCACCAACTACAATAACCCCACACCCACTCCCGCGCGAACAAGAGATAAATTGGATACTCTCTGAAGTCCAACGCTATGTCTCCCCCGACATTACTATTCACCGCAGCGACGTCCTCGCTGCCTGGTCGGGAATCCGCCCCCTCGTAAAGGATCCGGACGCAAAGAACACCGAGTCCCTTGTGCGGAACCACCTCATCAACGTCTCTGACAGCGGCCTCATCACCATCGCAGGCGGGAAATGGACCACCTACCGACAGATGGCGGAGGAAGCAGTCGACGAAGCCATATCACAATTCAACCTCCAACCCGGCCCACGGCTACTTCCATCCAACGCCTCTAGACTGATGGCCATCACGGGTAAATGCCAGACCGAAAACCTGAGGCTCATCGGTGCTCACGGCTTCTCGAAAACTCTCTTCATCAACCTGATACAGGCGTTTGGCATCGACGCCGAGGTCGCCCACCATCTCGCGCACAACTATGGCGACCGCGCATGGGCAGTCGCAGATCTTTCGGAGCCGACACAGCAACGATTTCCGCTGCGCGGGAAACGACTGGCCACCTTATACCCTTTCGTCGACGGCGAGGTGCGATACGCGGTGCGCTATGAGTATGCTCAGACTGCGGTCGATGTTCTCGCGCGGAGAACTCGGTTGGCGTTCCTGAACGTTAATGCAGCACTGGAGGCACTGCCGAAGGTTATCGACATCATGGCGACAGAGCTGCAGTGGACCCGTGCAAGGAAAGACGAAGAGTGGAGGGAAACCATGAAGTTTATGGTTAGCATGGGGTTATCAGAGAAGAGGGTTGGCGTGACAAGGAAGGAGGTGGAGCAAGGGATTGTGACTAAGTGGGCGGAGGAAGAGATGCTGAATGGTACGTGTCTATGATTTGAGGATGGGGAATGACGAAGATATACTGACGGACTTGAAGGTGGCATTAAGGATATTGCACTTGAAGGACCGACGGACAATACATTGGCGAATGGGGGTGTATAAAATGGCTCCCTTGGGCGAGCTTTGCGGATTAATTCCTTTGTTATCGGACTGTTTTTTTGAGCGCGGTTATTTACCTTTTTTGTGTACTAGATGGGGGGGCAAGGTGTACTTATTATGCTGTGGTGTTTTTGTGTTGTGGGATGATTATAGAATTTTTCCATCCATCTGGGGTTAAGGTTTACAGCACTCTGTGGAGCTTCTAGGCTTTATAACTCGATCTATGGCTTTTCCCATAAATAATGGTAATGGATTCAAAGAAGTGACCTGTAATACTAAAGAATTAAGGTGACAAGAGTAGACTGGTTAAGTTTAAGGTAGAGGGGTAGAATTAGCTCAAGCGGCGTCACTCGGTATGTGTAGTTCGGCTTATTAAAGTTCCGTGGCGTGCTGGATGGTGGTCTCGGGTTGGGTGAGGTGATTAGTTACAGATGGTAAATCAACTGGAACGAAGACGAACATAAATGAAGGAAGGAAATGATCGATGGATCCAATCACAGTTTGGCGAGATTGATACAGGTACCCTAATGTTAACCTTGAGACGTATGGCAAATCTTGAACTGGAATTGGGATAATGATTTATGAGTTTGTGTCTGAGGATTGCTGTCTGCTTGCCGTTTCAGGAACCAAGGGAGTTCACAAATACGAAACTCATTTGGTTGCAGACTTTGGACGTCGACAGGCTTGTCGACAAATGCTCTATTTTACTCCATACCAACTTTAATTACACACCCATAACTCTGCTTAGTAGGAAGGACAGATGGAGTTAGGACTCTAATCAAGCTCAACGTTCTTGAATAAACTTGTTTAAAGGTTGTGGTGTTAACTCGAAGTTTGATGTTAGGCTCAAGTTCAGTGTTGGTCCGGAGATAGATCCTGTGTAGGATATTCTGGAACCACAGCATTCAGTAGAATGGGATGGGGTTACAATACTTTGTAATTGGTTCAGTGAGATACTTTACCATAGTTTTAGCCTCCGGACACACCGTAAATGTATATGTTGTCTATAGTCCGAAGCGCGCGTTCTACTCTACGGATTTCTGGGCACGGCGGAAATGACTGAGGCCCAAGCCACCTGCACTTGCCGCTGATCATGAAAAAACTCATTTGCAGTTATCTACCATAGTGGCGGTGTGAATTGCTGACGACATTGCAGCTGCCACGCCGTTTAGTGAAGATCTCGGCGGCTTGGAGTAAGCTCGCCGCGCCGCCGGTCGTTGAATCTAAATAAAAGTTGAAACAGCGGTTGGGAAATGTTAAAGCCGGTCATCGTAATGGAAGCCCGCACGCCGCAAAACGTTTCACAGTCTCAAACAGGGTTTCGCACGGGGCGTCCTCCGCTGCCGGCTCGCAAAGGCTGGGCGCAATGCGCATCTGTCTTAAACCCTGCAAACTGCAAGGAGTCCCCAGCAAGACGTGCGTTTTCAGGGGTAACAACAAGATAGAGTAGCTATGCGTTGAAAGTCAAAATCTAGAAGCGAAGAAGTCCTCGGTCTCCAAGGCCCGTGGAGATAAGGTGCATTGAAAATAAAATCTGTTCTGTGGAGAGAAGACAAAGTTTTATGGAGAAATTGATGTGAAAGAACTTTATTCATGAGAGATGGGGGACCACTTTACTTCAGCATGATTGGCTCCAAATGAAAGATCATTTACTCCTGAAATCGACGCCTCAAGAAATTGGAACAGATCGCTCGAATCCCACCCCCGATTCGTTCAGTCTGGCTGGGCATTCATAGCAGCCCATACTTGAATCTCCCCTTTCCCTTCTTCCTCCTCCTCTTCTGTTCCACAATCACACACACTCTTTCCGCGACCTCCTCCCAACAAGTCCCGATTCCTTTTTCCCTTCTTTGGATCCATTAATCGTTATTTTGAGTCTATAGACTCGTCCGCCCCTCGGCACATCCAAATTCCGCTCTCTGAATCACGGTCTTTCGAAACCGGACGATATTCAACGAAACCAGTACTATACCCATATTTTAATAACACCTTCCAACTTAACCAACAATGCGTTTCTGTACACTCCTTGCGGCTGCCGTCACTTTGGTCGGCATGTCTGCTGCTGCCACCCTGGAGCCCATCGTGATGAAGGACCGACATTTCTTTGGTGCTGACTCTGGAAAGCCTTTCTTTGTACGTATTCGGTTTCGTGAAAGCGCGAATTGATTTCTAAGGTGTCTCAATGAGTAGATCAGAGGTGTCGATTACCAGCCTGGTGGATCTGCCGATTTTAAGAAAGGACATGATCCGCTTTCCGATATCGACACTTGCGCCCGTGATATCTACCTATTCCAGAAATTAGGAATCAACACTATTCGCGTGTACTCCGTCGACCCGGCCCTGGATCACAACGAGTGCATGACCTTGATGGCAGAGGCCGGTATTTACCTAGTTCTGGACGTTAACACCCCTCTCCCTGAACAGCACTTGAACAACCGGGAACCCTGGACCACTTACACTAAAAACTACCTCGAGCATGTTTTCTCCGTTATCGAGGTGTTCTCCGGATACGCCAATACTCTGGCTTTCTTGGCTGGTAATGAGGTCGTTTTTGAGAAGGTCTCTGCAAAGACCACCCCTAATTACCTCAAGGCTGTCGTCCGTGATATGAAGGCGTACATCACCGAACAAGTTTCGCGTATTATTCCCGTTGGATACTCCAATGCCGATGATTTGAGCTTCCGTACCTCCCTTGCCAAGTATCTTGAGTGTGGTGAGATTGGATACATTGACTTCTTTGGTGTCAACTCGTGAGCCCCCATAATTACACTGCTTGCTGCCGGTTGGGCATCCGCTGACAACCGCAGTTACCAATGGTGTGGGCACAACACCTTCGTTGGTTCTGGCTATGATAAACTCGTCGAGGATTACACCGACTACTCGCTCCCCGTCTTCTTTACCGAGTTTGGCTGTAATGAGTCTCCCCCGCGTCTCTGGGAGGAGGTTGAATCACTCTACCACGCAAACATGACCAACGTCTTCTCTGGTGGTCTCGTTTACGAGTGGTCGCAGGAATCCAACAATTACGGCCTTGTCGATATCTCCAAGAACGGCCAAGCCAAAACCAGGAAAGACTACACCTCCCTTGCCAAGGCGTACAAGGACGTCGGCACCGACATTCCGCTCCCCAACGGTCACACTGCTCCCACGCGCCCCTCCAAGTGCCCTGCCGAGGATGACCCTGTTTTCGAGAACATCACCGCTAATCTCACTCTCCCCTTCACCTTCGGTACAGACATGATCAAGAACGGAGTTGGTAGCACGGCTAAGCGTGGAAAGCTCCTCTCGGACGTTAGTACTCGTGCCACCAAGTATAGCATCATCCTGGATGGAGAGAACGTCTCGAACAAAGAGGTCACGGCGACATACAAGATCGACACTACCCCCCTAAAGGCTGGTGGTCACGGCAAGAACACTGGTGGTGGAGTTGGTGAAGGTGCTCCAGAGGCTGATACCAAAGCGAGTGCTGCTTCTGCTATTGTAGGACCCCGAAGTGTAATGTACTTGGGATCTCTTGGTGCGGTTGCACTTGCGTTCGGTCTGTTTTTGTAGATGTAAATGCTTTATTTGACTATTTTCGGGGTGTTTTCTTTATAAAGACGGCTTTCCTTTGGTGTGGATTTTGGTCTTTTATGGCGACTGTATTTTTGATTCCCAGATCTGTTCCGATTTGTTTTGGTGGTAGTGGTGTGTAGTGGTATATATGATTGTAAAATGTGTATCTCTGATCTGTCTCGTGGCTTCTATTGGTTGCTTGTGTTTGTATTTTTTTTGGGTATAAAGTAATGCCAGTTTGTTGAACATCTCATTGTGTGATTTGTGAATAGAGGCCGTTGAAGGAGAGCTAGAGCGAGCACCTATTATACGCTGAATCGCGCGAGGTACCTGGGAATGTTAATAACGGTGGGATTCAAGCGTCCTTTTAAACCTTTGCTAAAGTGAGTGGTAAGTCTACGGCGTGTACAGGTGTCGGTGAGGTGAGGTGCCAGAATTGAGCGGATTCGTACTACCTACTATGTATGTTACGCGGCTGTTCGTGTATACGTAACCCCTGCCGACTTATAGAGTACCGGTACTACATGGGTAGCGGGTGAGGTTGCCGCGAGTGAGTTTGATAGAGGGGGACGGAGGACGGAGAAGTGGAACGGGAACGGAGCGTTGCTGGGGTTTGGTTGATGAGTGGGGTTGATGGTGGGGTGGAAAGTGGGGATGCGGGCATCAGGTGTCACTCAGTAGGTGGTTTTGTTTGCAACACGGAGATCATAGCGTGACCTACCAGGGAGCGAGTGCCATTTGGAAGTTGCGAGGAAATTAAAAGAGAAACAAGAACAAAGAAACCGGCCAACTAAAGTTAAAAAACCGTGCTTTATGTGCAAATATCCCTAAGTGTGAGAGATACAAGAAAGACCAGAGCTGTGAGATCAAGCACGACAAGGCTGGCGCAAAGGTCAATAATCGTGTTGGGATCAGCTAAAGCTTCGTCCACTTGATAATCCCCGGCCTCAATCGCAACTGCTAACCGTAGCTCCGGGAATTGCAAAGGTCGGCTAGCGTTGACAATCCAGGTCGTACATTTAGGGCTAACTATTTCTAAGTATCTTCCATTCTATAGATTTTTTCCATCGCTAAGTCGTATGTGGGGTTCAAGTCTTTCGAGATCCCAAGCAATGCCTACCTTTGCTTCTTTAGAGTGAGTTAGCGGAGAATGTGATCAACTTGGAAGATGGCCAGCAAAAACTTAGCTATAGCACGTGAGCTCCCGAAAAAGGCTGTACTCTTAGGATTCTGCACTCATATCCCCTCTGCCTGTTCGAGAAGAACTTTAACAATGTCATTGGCCAACTGCGGGCTGACCCTAGATCCCTGAGCGGCCTTTTAGCTGATTTTATTTCGAATTACCACCTCCATGTCATCTGCAGCTGCCAGAATCTCCACTTGCAATTCCATTGCATCAGCATGTTAAATATCTCAAGGGTGCGGTCGACTAGTAACTAACACCTTAACAGCCTGTGATACATGCTCAACGAAAGAGAGAATCTTATCCCTCTACGTCATCAATAATTATATAGACTTGGTCGAACCGCTAGGCTGACGCAATAATAATACATTACATATCTGCTAGCGTCGGGGATTTCTCCTCCCTGACAATGTTCATACAGAATTTCAATGCTAGAATTGCAAGGCGGGTTTTGGTGAGGTAGCAGATACTTGAGAAGGCTGGCTACTATGTTATCTGCTGTTTGAGTTTCGTTGTCCGGCGTCCTAATCGTATATATAAGCGACAGCGATGTTGTCGCCCGATAGTCCTTGGATGAGCTCGTTTATGATGATTGATCTGTTAAAGAATCAGCAATATAATAGCGATGAGATCCAAACGAGATGAGTTACTAACGCGAAAAAGGTTTCACCAGTACTAGCTTTTCATTAGGAAGCTATTATCAGTCAAGGAATATTCTGCTCTACTTCGCCAATAAGGAAGTGTTGGGTATCCGGATACTGAGACACCACAGCACATAAGCTGGATCATTCATCCACTGCTGGTACGCATATCCCCGGAAGAACCATCTCGGGTATTTGCTTATCTCTTGCTCCGAATGTCCCTGTGTCTTCCTTCATGGTCCACAGTTAATGGAAGTAATCTCAGGACCTTTTTCGATGGTCAGCTGCAGGTGATCAGTTCAGAAAGATCTTGTTCCTTGGCCAATATCCTTGGAGCCGGACGGAGACTCACCTGATTGTTGAACCTTCCTGTCACCCTCTGCCCTAGCCTGGTCGTTTCGTAGTTCATTTCTCAGTGCGTTGACTTGGGAACTATGTCGCATCAGCTGCAATGACCAAACAGTGGATTTGAGTCATACTTACAGTATGACTGTTGATAATGCTATCTGAAGCATGTTTTTATGCCTATAGATTCTGCCGAAAATCTCTCGCGACTTGCCGGCCTCTAACGGCCAGAGGAGCTTCTTTCCTAAGTTTCGTACCCTGTCGTGACTCGAATTGGCCCAATAATTCGACGATATCCTTAAGTGTCTTACCAATACCGCTCAGCCCCAGCGATGCAGTTGCGTCGTCATAGAAGATATTAGCCATGGTTGTTAACTTTTGACAAGGTTGGAATGTATGGATATCGATATCTTACGATATTCGTTGCTAACGACTACTTCTAAGGTCGATAGCAACTTCGTTAGGGTCATGACTTCTTGAATTAAATTAGAAAGTCCCCTTTGGCAGCTTGCTGCGTTCTTGATATAACTATAACTTCTTTAACTACTATTTAAGCGAAGTTAACTAGGCTAGCAATGTTAGCGGATTAGAGAGTAGTGATGATTCATGAAACCGATTTGCTAGATGGAGTATGGAGTATATTGAAACGCTTTTTGTCTGTGTTGGAGTGGTTAGGGTGAATTTGTAGAGTCTTCAAAATATCACAAGCTGAGCTGCAGCTGAGTATGGCGGAGTGAAGTGGTCAAAATACCATTTCACGATGTCTTATATTGAATTAGCGGGATTGGGTAAATTCATGTGCACTAACACCTAATTTCACCAATTCCATGCATGATATTGTGAATTTAATGATATTGTAGCATGATGTTGTATATAACTAAAAATGTTGTGCATGAACTTGTGAAATTTGGTACTGGTGCACATGAATAAGGACTTTTAGAACCTGATGTGCATTAAATACTCAAAAATAATTTGCAAAATCCAGTATTTGATGTACATCAAGTTCCAAATTTCCAAATTCATGTGCTAAAACACTGAATTGCACCTAGTGGATACATGATGTTAAATTATGTTGACCACTTTACCGCACCATAGCTGAGGGGCTGGCATTATGGATTGACGGCAGTGCTTCTGATAGGCAGGTAGATGAAAGTTCTATTAGCCAAATTCCAGCTTTGATCTCAAGGATAGAGCAACCTGCATTGGCTCATGTGCACTACCGGTGTTCAACGTATAGCGATCGAAATCTGAAATTCATTTCGTGATATCACCAAGAGTCACTCGGTGATTGGGCTGAACGTCTGGATTCTAGCGAGCACGTATATTTTGATAAAACCATCCGGTTTCGATATACCATAGTAAAGCTCCTCTGATATAGGAGCTTCCAGTTACTTATATTTGTGATTGTAAGTTATTTTCTCGCGGAGTTGATGATTGTCACATTTTGTCACTCGGCCGATCTCGACCCTTGATCCTTTGTTCTGAGGCAACAACACTCTGCTTCCTCACCACTTCCAAACAACTACCAATAATGAGTATCCACGAAACCGCATACTACCTCCCTCCACATAAACGCTTCGCTATCAATAGCGGTATAAACAACAATAATTATGACGCACCACTTCGCAAACTCACAGTTTTCCCCGCTGGTCCTGCCGCTCTTCATGCGTTCCGAGGCGAAGAATTTGTGAAGGTGTCAGCCGAGGACATAATTGCTGGTGATACTGTAAGTATCTTGACCGTTTTCCTGCGATGATTGCTGTGATAACTGACCGTGCAGAAATTCCTCTTTCGCCTTCTCTCGGAGATGCTCAACCTCCCTCGTCAACATTGGCAGTTATTCCTCGGCGACACCAAGATGCGTTCTAAAGCGCTGCTCGAGATTGTTAGGAAATGGAATAAGGGCGCTATTAGTGTGTCTCCCCGTCCTTATTCCCACCAGCTACTAACCGTCGTTCATAGTTCTACACTTCGTACATATCACAGACACTGTAATCTGGACCTATCTTCTGCGCCCATCCTCTAGGCAGCTCCAGTGGCGACTCCTATCTCCATGTTCGCCCTCCTTTTCCTCCGCAATAACCTATCAAGCCCTTGCCACCACCCGCTTCAACTTAGTCTCCCCCTTCCCTGAAGAGCACTCAGAGGACGTGTGGAAATACTACCTTGAGCAGCGCCTCCGTCTCGAAGCGCGTCAATCTTACAAACCGCCTCCTGCCGGTACTGCAAACAATCACTCCATCCACACGATCATCCGCGATGCCCCCTTCGACCTGTTGCACTGGGGCGGCATCCCAGAGTCCTTCTGCCGAACCCTCTGTGACGGAGTGCTAATAGTTTCCGCTCAATACCAGCATACCAATTATGTAACTGAGGGGAGGGTATTTACCCGAATCTACCCCCCACACTCGTTGCACCACATTGAAGTCGCATTCTCGCACCATTTCGTCCGTGGCGAGAGTCCGGACGGGAGAAACCACGGCTGTGCACTCGGCTTCCGTCACGTCCTTGTGGACGAGATTGCGTACGATAAGGCTATGATCCGTCGACTGTGGAGTAGAGGGGTAGAGCGGATGTTTTTGTGGGAACAGAACGGATGGAACAACGTATTTTATGCTTTGCAGAGAGTAATTGAGGATGACGGACGAGAGAAGAGAGGCGTTGGTATTGATGGGGAGGATGTCCAGGATATTATCGAGTATCTAGGTATTCTGGGTGAAGATGGTGGAAATACAGGAGCTCTAGCACTGCGCTTTTTGTTGGCGACGGTCACGGTGGATGCGGGGGTCACTACCGCCGGCGAGGTGAATGAGAATGTTAGGGATAATGCGCTCGGCCCGTTTCCGTGGAAGCTGGGAGCGGAACCGTATTGGTTTGCGAGAATGGCAGAGTACTGGTGTCGAGGGAGGAGTATGAGGAAAAGGCAGATTGAGGGGAATGTTGAAGTTGATGGGGTAGCAGAGGAGAGGAAGAGGTGGAGAGAGATTGTGGATGGATAGGAATTGTTTTTGCGGATGGTGTGGTTTGTTGATGTTAAGTATTACATCAATATATGATGCCGCGACGAGATGGGCTGGGATTTGCAGATGCTGCTGAGGAAGAGGTATTGCGAATACTAACCGTCTTTGTGGTTGGTTGGTATGTACACTTTTTTGTGTTGACAGTTTTTCCGATCTTCAAATAGTCAAGAGTCGACAAAATTCGCAATAAAAACTGCTAGTACACTCTCTTCTGGTTGTTGACGTACTAACTACAACGATCGGTACTAGTACGGTAATTACAGCATCTCGCCGAGAGTGAATAGTCATTTGAGGGTGTAGACGGGACCAATTTCCCAGTGGAGATGGGTCGACGATGACTAGAACCTCTATCATAATATCTCTGGGTCACAGCTGTATGAAGCCTTCAACATGATGTGTTGCCGTAACCGTGAGTTTGTTTTAGTCTGGCCATACTAAAAATCTGTTTTAAGGTCCGGGTGATAGTATGTATTTCAACCCTGCTGTCCGGAGCTCGAATGGGTATAGATTTTGACTAGCAACTGTAATCTGCAAAGTACGGCTAGTTGAGATATACCGCGGCAAAGTGGGTAAGATGCCATCCACATAAACTCCATTTTTAACCTTGGTGACAAAGGGGGGCAAAACTACAGTACCAGGCCTTGCGGATTCCCGCATGGTCTCCCACTGTAGTACTAACCTACACCCAATGCAGTGTATATCCGGTGCCCAGGCCTACTGATGTTCATAGAATCCAGAGAATTCATTTCGTAAAGAAGTGAATGGTAACGGCATACCCAAACTAAACATTCGGAAGTCAAGGCTCGAGCAGCTTAAATTTTGGACTCGAGCAGACCCACACCTCCGCCGATCAGCTTGAGCTGGCTCGGACTCCAAGGCTTGAGCTTCAGACTCAAGCCAACTTAGCTAACGTCTGCTCATCACTAGCGAAATCTTGAGATAGATCTTACTATCCCAGGGTAGAATTTCCCTGGTACTGGGTGATATACTATGATCAACAAACTACTCTCTATGAAACCAGCGACTACTGGAGGCGTGTCTATTAAAATTTAGTCATCCCTCAGCCTGATAATATGAGTAGGTATTGAAATATACCTAGCGCTGCGGTAAATCGGTTCGTCTCGTCTGCGACGTCGCCTTAGAGGTCTATCCTGCGGTTATTTGGACCGTTTTCCGTGAGATCAGGGAGGAGCTGGACATACTGAGCACAAATTAAGTGAGCTAGTTAGAAGTGTGCGGACTCGGTTCAAGAATTAATACTTTAGATGATATCAATGCGGCTGTTGCATGAGAGTGGTAGGTACCTTCGGTACTTATGCAAGGTACCGAGACAACAGACTTTCTAGAAACATTACGTCGACTACTTTATCCACCTTCACCCATCAGAAGTGCTCGACTCAGTTCTTACATATGACTCAAAACTCGCTTTTTGTCCAGTGTCCAGCACAGCCTCCCCCGCGTGCGTGCGGTTGCCCGCGTACAACCTGATAACCAGTATCGAGATTCCGCAGCACTGTGAAATTCCAGAGGAGTATCCAGTGCGCGAGCGGATGATGCGCATACCACGAGAGGCACGAAAGGGATACAATTTATTGGACAGAAATTATGGATCGATGCATGCAAATATGTATGGCCTAGGGATTGCGCATCCCGAATTTTTGTCTCACGTATGTCTACAGAGGATCTCCCGCGCTGGTAAACTCAGCCCTCTGTTTATGCATAAATTCCCAGGTTCGCTTGCAGCTGGTACTCGTGTCATGTGGTATGATACGTTAAGCGTATAGGTATGAAGTAAGATCATGGGAGAAGTCGTTACGTGGATGACAGCACAGCACATGATTCTACCGTAGGAGACGGTGGACGGGATGGCCCAATGACAGGGACAGATTACATCCGTCTCACCGACTCGAGTCTTGCTTCTTCCTCAACAGAAATAGTCGGTCGGTCGGGGTCTAACTACAGCTGAAGACTCCGCCACAACTACATCCCGGAAGGTGAAACGCATTACTTCAAGGTTGGTATGTATTTCTGGAATCGATGGGACTGCACAGCCGCCATCAACGGGTGCGCAAGTATGCCGGAGACGGCAGTACTGCAGTAACTGCGTCTGTCCACGGTAAGTATGCGACGGAACAGGTCGCTGGCTCGACGTGAACATAGCCACTGCACGGGCATGCAGGGTGACTGATGCATAGCCATCCCGACGCTTGATTGACAGGTACCGTTGGTACTTGCTAGTCAGTACTTTTAGTACTACCGATGTGGGCGAGGAGATAAGCTCGTAGATAGCCGCCAGGTACAGCAGCGAGGTATGTACATGCTCATGCAACGGGTGGCACAAGGTGTTCGTGGTCATTGTGCGCAACAGTGCGCACACCGGAGGGGATTCCCCGCACCACTATCGTTGGCACAATCGCGAGCGAAGTGAGGGAGTCGTGGATTTTCCGCTTCGCTACTTGTATACTTAGCAAGAAGAGGAGCCGGCCGGCCCGTGTTGGCAGAGCGTACGGTCCCTTGCGCCTCCCGGGATCATGGCTGGCTGCCTCGCAGAACGCCTTTGCCCATTCCGAGATCCCAACGTTCCGTTTGGAAGATCTCGAGTCTTCTCCCGCTAATCTGGATCCATCCACCTCACCCAGCATTTAGCCACGCCCGTCACATGCCAGGCTCGAGCTTTCGTCGCAACGACAACCAATTTCTGCGCTTCGCTTGGCTGCTGCTCACATCTAAAGGCTGGCTGGTTGTCATTCCGGCTATGCTTCGCTACTCATGATCCGACCCGTTGGCGGCTGTCATGTCGGACTCGTCTCTGTTGATCCGGGCAACGACACCGACCCGGGCAACTTTGATATCTTGCTCACGAATATCAATCACCAGGTGCTAGTTAAAGGTTTTCAAAGCCTTGGGGGTTGCCGAGCGTTGAGAACGGAAGATGAACCGGTGAAGGTGAGCAACGCGGAGTGTTGTTTGGAAGCCACGATGGTCCATTTCAGGAACACGTTGATCCATGTCCACTTTCTGGCACTTGGCCACCATCTACATGTTTGTCATACGAAGCAAGTGGAGTGGATCTTCACTATCGATTTCTACTGTTAGTGCCTTGCAGGTATGTTGTGTGCTTTTTGACGGTAGCCTTGTCTCTAGGAATTCCTCGATTCAACCTGGCGGGCGCGTTAACCACCTACACCAGTGCCTGCGGGATCTTGCATCAATTATAAGGACGCCAACCAATGATTTTGGACTTGAGTAATTCTTGCAATGCGAAGACTGATTACGAATCGAAGTAGCAGAGTTGCTGCTCTGGAGGGAAGAAAATGACGTGCAGTGACGATCAGTCGGTCGTTTGTCTATTGGAGCGGAGAAGAGCGCTATGATTTTTTGAGCTTTCGCTGTAAACTTCATGAACCCCTGTAGTTGTAAGTTCATTGCTGCCATTCAAAGGCCGCCGCTGCAAAGGGAAGGAATGAATATAAAAGAAGAGCTATTTTGTCGTGCCAAGAGGGCTCAAATCGTCAGCATATCGTAGAATAGATGCTAGATAGGTGGTTTATTTTGGTGTGTGTTGCGATCGAACAAGCATGAGGCTCCACTCCAATCAAGGCATCAATGTTCGCCAGATTGATACATGCAGAGGATATCAATGGCCAATAAGCGTGGGAGCATGATCCTCGTCCAGACACAGCGAGTGTCGAGTCCAGAGCATGGTGACTGTAGAGGACATAGCGCTCCAACGATGCACGACTAAAGTTACCTTAGGCCATCTTACGCATCTTACTTTACGTCTCGATTGTTCGCTGTTTCTTCCCTCCCTTCTCTTCCTCTTGTCGCTCAACTCTCGTCCGCCCCGCTGTTCCCTCGGTCATCTTGCGAACAGCCCAGTCCGGTGAAGCTAGCAAGCCTACTTTTAGTACTTCTTATCACTGTCTCGAGACCCTGACACCACCACCAACACACTACCACTCCACTCCGCTGTTCGCGATATTAAAGAACTCGAGGGGATCTCGAGGTTCGAGTCGCCTGCCACGCGCGACCAGTCCTGTGCTTCATCATCGTCGCTTCATCGTTTCGTCGCTTCACGTATTTCTCCCCCCACATTGTCCCCGCACGTGCGCTTGCTTCTTCCCCACGACCCTCACGTTTCCCCTCGTACGCCTAGCGAGGCGATACACATACAACAAGTACCACCACTAATCCCGATTTTGCGCACACAGAGTCAGGATAATTGACTGGGTCGCTCCGATCCCCGTTGCATTTTCGTTCACTTCCTACGTTTGCCGTCTACCGGATCTTTCTGTCTCGATCAAAAGCCAGCCAGCTTCGCGCTCTTATCCTTGAGCCGTTTCTATCTAGAGTACATCTCGGGGTCGCGTACAGGGGTACTGTCGTCCCCGCTTCTTTATTTGGCCTGCTATCCCTACCCCGCTGAGCCCCCCAAAGCTCTCTCACGGACCAACGCCAAATTCTGCATCATCATCACGACCATTAAATCATCAAACTCGCCACGCAACGAACACTACTACCAAACCGTCATGGCGGCTTCAGGTTCACCGGGTTTGCAACCCGGTAGTCATCGAAACTCTTTAAATTCCGAGCACTTTCCTCCCAGCAATGGCTTGTACAACCAGCCAAGCTACAATTCGCTGCCGCCAAATTACGACCCTCATTTTGTTGAAGACATCAAGACGGAGCTGCCTCACGTACTTCCTTCGCAACAGGGCGACCTCAACAGCCCGCAGCAATTCAGCGACTACACTCCCTACCCCGCGTCAGAGAGCTTTGGCCTCACCACATCCGCTGGCGTCAATCCTGCGAACACCTTGTTATTGAGCTCAGCAAATTCGTCGCATCACGGGACTTCTCAGCTCCAAATTGATCCGAATCAGAATTTCCAGGGCCACCAGCAGCCAGGCACCGAGAACTACCTGTCGGCGTCATCTGCTCATCCTTCTGCCACCTCCAACGTTGTGTGGGATCAAGTATTTCAGGCCCAGCCATCGTGGGATCAACCCAGGGCGCCCAGCGAGTGCTCTGGAGTTTCATCGGGGATGAGTCCATATCTGGGTGGCGAGGAGTATAGCGAGCAACCGTCCCCAATGGTTGGAGCGCAGCATTACCCAAATCCAGGGGGTTCGATGCAAGAATTACTGGGAGGTGACGCTTTTGGAATGGAAAGGTTTTCTCTTTCAGACCGCGGATCGCCTTGTCCCTCTACCGGTTACCATAGTGAAGCGAACAGCCCATACATATCTCCTCAACCAGATAACCATTCACTCAGTCCCGTCCCACCGATGGGATTAGGGGTGGGAGGCACTGGCATGAACCATATCATGGGGCCTCCTCCGGCAGGACATGGCGCTGGACCGCCAACAGGATTGGGTATCGGAGACGAGACCGCTCCGCGAATCGACATCTCATATGCGCCTCCCCAACGACAGCCTACGTTTCCAGACAAGCCGGGGGCATTGCCTGATGACGGGGCCCTAAGCCCGCCTCCAAAGAGTATGTGTATCCTCATCATGAGCTAAATTCACTCATTCTAACAATGACGCAGGCCCTAGACGGCAGAGAGCCAAGTCCGACCCACATTTCAATAGATCGGGAGCGCCGTTGTCGCGACCTATCTCACAACCCGGATCAAGGGAGCACAGTCCGGTCCGAGGGAGTACGAGAGAAAATTCACTGTGTCCACCCGATCCAATCATTGCTCCTGTTGGCAGTCCCGCAAGTGGCTCAACTTCGTTAAAGATGGCCAGGCGATGCTCCACCAACTCGTTGCCCAATCGGGACTACATATTAGAGTTGGCACACCCTAACCGCCCAGGAGCAACTCAAGGAGACAGCAAGCGCGTACAGAAACACCCTGCAACGTTCCAATGTAACCTATGTCCAAAACGGTTTACTCGGGCCTACAATCTCCGCTCGCATTTACGCACTCACACTGATGAACGACCGTTTGTCTGTACAATATGCGGAAAAGCCTTTGCACGTCAGCACGATCGGAAACGACACGAGGGACTTCACTCGGGCGAGAAGAAGTTTGTTTGTCGTGGTAACCTTAAGGCTGGCGGGAATTGGGGGTGCACACGGAGGTTTGCCAGAGCCGATGCATTGGGACGCCATTTCCGTTCCGAGGCCGGAAGAGTGTGTATTCGACCATTATTAGACGAAGAGACGGCAGAACGGCAACGGCAACAAATGGCGCAGCAATCGCCCGTGCAGATAATGGATCAAATGGGTCATTTTCACCCGACACATTCTGATGCTATGGGTAGAGCTTCAAGTACGGACACTTCTTCGATGGGGGTTTCGTTCCCTAGTGCCATATTGGAGCAATATCCGGCTTTAGCGACCATGAGTTGGGGCAATGGTGATAATTACGACCCTGGAGACGACTATGACCCTGGAGATATAAGCGGGTTTGAGGCCAGTGGGAATGAATATGATGACGATGGGAATGTCAGCGGAAATAGTAACCACCGCAACAGTTATGATGGCTATAACAATAACAACAATCATGTTTCGGCTTATCAGTAGTGCTTGCTCATATTGTTGCTGGGTGGATCGAGGGATGCAAATTCTGATTGGTGGTTTCTTTCTTTCGGCTTTTTTGGTACCTGTCGGGGCCGGTTGGTCTCCTCTTCAATCTTTTTTATAATTCCTTGCTAGTATTGGCTTCGCGTTTCTCTCATACACGGTTCGGGCTAGGGTTTGCTTGTATTGTTTCTTGTGTTTATATCGACTTGTCATGTACTTTTCATAGAGCTCTTCTCGCTTGTTTTTTTATATTGCTCGGATGGGGCGTGAATTGCTATTATTTTTGCTGTTATGCGTGCGGGTGCAGGTGATACCAGATGGTGTTTTCTTTGTTCTTTGTCTTCCTATCTGATGCCACGATAATACACAATTCTTCCGTCAAGACTCGGAAAGATCATACAATGAGTGACATGATAACTATCCGCAGAGCCGCAACTCTATCCAAACCTCGCCCACCTCCTCCACCACGCCACCACGCAACCACGCAACTACAGCAATCAGCAATGTCGTTCTCTGCCCCCCGTCTTCTCCGCCCACCATTACTCCTTTCCCGCCTCCCCCGCCGCAATTTCCATGCCACCGTCCCCCGCCAGACCTTCCTCGACACCACCACAACGCTCCTGACAGATCTGCACACTACCACAGGCCTCTCCTGGGGCGTCCTAATCCCTCTCACAGCCGTGACCCTCCGCCTTGTCCTCACTACCCCCTTCACACTCTACTCCCGCGCCAAAACCGCAACCATAATCCGGCTCATGCCCCTACAAGAAGCGCGCGCGCATCACCACGCGCGCACCCTCCGCGAAACCATGATGCCAGAGACGTGGGAGCACGTCGTACGCATCGCTGTAACCCGGGACAGAATCGACCTGTGGAAGCGGTGGAAATGTCAACGGTGGAAACTGTACCTCCCTCTGCTACAACTCCCTGTCTGGGTTGCGGCGTCCGCCACACTCCGCGCATTGCTGCCGAAGGCAGAGAGGGATGGGATTGTGTCATTTTTTGGTGGGCTTACGACGCCCCCCACGGCGGAGGGATTGGAGACGGAGGGGTTGTTGTGGTTTACGGATCTTACGGCTACGGACCCCACGATGGTTTTGCCGGCGGTGTTTGCGGCTGCCGTGTTGGCGAATGTTCGGTTCCAGCTGTGGGCGAATCCGCCGGCGAATGTGAAGCAGAGACGCTGGGCGAATGCGCTTAGTGTGCTCGTTGGACCGATGTTTGTGATTGCTGCTGGGATGCCGAATTTGATGGTTAGCTATTGGGCGGCGAGTGCGGCGTATAGTGTCGGGTTGAGCATGGCGTTGCATAGGTGGTATCCGCTGCCAGAGAGGATCGGGATGTGTAAGGGTAAGGCGGATCAGGGTAAGGATGATGATGTGGGGAAGCTTGTGGATAAGCTCAGGTTGAAGGTGTAGGTGAGGGCAAGCTATTCTTGTATCGTAGGAGAGGGGAGTAAGTCTGAGGAGTGTATGGAATTAGATATCACGTATATAGATAAACAACTATATCACAGGGAATTGAGGGGTGGATTGGGTCGAGGTCATAGTTTTCTTCTTTTCGCTACAATATTGTCAAGTGAGTTGATCGTTATATATGCTTAGGAGGCCCGTACAGATGTCTGTAAAGCATATCCAATCGGCTATCTATATACCTCACCGCAAATGCTCCCGGCTATTTATATACCCGAGTATGCAAATGGTCGCCCTAGCTCTACAATCGTGGGTATAGTCCGACTATAGCGTATGTACGAGTAGACCTGATTGGACGCACACCCAACAAGAAGCTTCCGCGAAGTGGGAAACAAAATAAACGTATGAGCCATATGGCTGGACTTGTTTCCAAAGTAAAGGCTCTAGCTGACGTGGAGGAACATAGTTTCTAACACACCCTGAGTTCCATTTCACTCTAAATAATACCTAGCATGAGTGACACAAAAGGCGGTGCTGGATGGCTCGTAGTTAGCGGGGTGAAAGGTTGTAGTTATGTGCTGGACTTATCTTACTCTGAATTCTTATGGTATCACTAATACCTGTTCCCAGCTGTTATCTTATGGAGGACGAAGATTGTCGATCATGGGATATCACCCATATTTATAGGGTCAGATTTCTGCACTTCACCGAGATTCGATTAGAGGATGTGGGAGTGGAGGGGGTGTCACGACTTTACTTTGTTTTTTGCTTTTTGCGATTTCATTGGAGTGGCGAGGTTAGTTAGGAGATATATGCCATAGCTGCAAGCAGCCGAATGCAATATGATTACAAACAGACAAACCGAGATTCGATAGATCTCTGTCTGGGATCTCCCTCGTTTATGGCAGTCCGAGGTGGTCAGCTACTAACGATGTGATGAGGCACCGTCTATGTGATCGCTACAATATCTTTATCCCCTCAAATGATGACTGATGGATTTTTTTGTAGTGCACAATCCAAGTAAACTACTTTCTCTCGTTCCAGTTTGTCTAGCCACGTGCTCGCAAGCTCACAGTCGGCGGGATTTATTTTGCCACCACACTGGGCATGAGAGAATAAACTACTGCTTTTGGTGCATACAGCAGCATACCTGATTGGGCGGGGAGACATCATGTCAGGGTCCTCTTCGTTGCCCGTCATCCAATTACCAATTAGCATTATGCAATAAACTTATAGCTTACTACAACAATTCATAAGAATCACCACTCAAAGGGATACTGCACCGGTCACAGTGGTTGGAACAACACCGGCTACCGACAGGAAATTCTTCATGAAACGGTCAGTGCTGATGGCTCGGTCATTATTACTCGGATCGATTTAGGATCAACTTCGATATAACACTGTGGTGGGGTATGAACAAGTGGAGATCTCGAGAAATATTAGACCTGCAGACAGAAGAACGATCATATGACGGATTCATTAAGTTATAAACCTCTATGGGACATTCAAGTATACTCAAGGTCATTTGGTACTATTGTAGACCCTCTGAACTGAACGGTGATAGGCTGGAGGGAGCTTTTTGACCAAACAATGATGGACCAGGCTTTGGAACGCTACCCCACGCCCCAAATGACCCGGTGTTATACAGTAGTCTCGCTATATCTTTGGTGACCACCCACCAAATATGACGGCCATCCCTCTAGACTTTCTCCGGCTAGGGCTACGAACCCCTCATTGTAAACCGCGGTGGTCAGCATCCAGTATATTAGCATACACCCAGGGCATCTACTTCAATCCGAAGTGGATCTGCGTCACATGCATTCTTGCAGCCACCATTTCTCCCACCATCAGTCAATTTTGACTTCATCAACACCTAATGTCGTATCGATCGGTATACATTCAAGGACTAACCTCAGTCCACACCTGTTATCAGTCACTTTGCAATACATTTCAACATCTCCATCTCGCTCAGAAATGTTTCTAACCCCTCAAATACCATCAAATATCTCAGATGGTAGGGGATATAGCAGTCGAAGCATATATTCACCTAGTGATAATAGAATTACTGCTGTACTCGAGACATGTCGGATGATTGAAGCATCTGCTCTCTGAGCTACCAACCGCACTCAACTCTATGCCCGTAAGTGCATTCGACTGTATGCTCCTAGATGCACTTGACTCTATGCCTCCAAGCGCACACGACTGCATGTTCCCAGATACACTCGACTGCATGCTCCTGGCTGCACTTCATCATCCACCCATGTCAACTTCATGAATATTTCTCCGATTGAGACTTTTTCAAGTTAAATGATCACCCGAGAGCATGGTGTGGAGTACTCCTGGATAGTTACACAGACTAGCGGAGTGGCAGGTGGTGTGTGGTACTAGGCAGATAGTTGAAATCATGATGTCGATCCACCTGAGTCTATTGGCGTGTCGTGAATTCGGAGAGAGATAAAGTTCTATTGTCAGGAACTTATGAGTCATCTAAATATAGTATGCCAAGCCTGTCAACGCTATCGTATCATTTCCACGTGGACGTACCTCTCAATTCTAATATTACCTCCCAGCAATCAAAAGCCTATCCGAGACTGCGATAACCTCCCCCACAGAGCTGCAGAGAATATGACGTCCTCGTCATGACCGGCACTTAACTTCTACACATTCAGTTAGTTGACGCAGAGCCGTCATTTCGGCAACGGTTCGAACACTAAGGGTTTGATGATGGGCAATCGCCGGTCAGAAATCTGCATCCTAGGAGTAGGAGTGGGTGTCCAGTGGGCTTTCATCTATACTATAGGTCGTCGACAAGCTCCTTATGGTTTACACCGAGCAGCTTTAAGATACAAGTCAGTACTAGTGATAGTCAAAAATTTTGCATTTCCACGACTAATGTGGTCGTTCGTTAAGACTTATTTTCAATGCTTAGTACCGCAGTGAGTGATCATACGAGAATCCCTGGTACTGTAGTTTTGCACTCATTTTGTCACCGAACTTTAGGAATTTCAATATCCCTTCTGGGGAAAAGTATTACTGGTGAACTTTAGGATACATTAGTCAATACAACCCGAATACTCTACCAGGACAGTGCAAAAGTGACTGTCAGAGTCGCGGCGGTGCCAACTTGAGCGGGTGATTTTGGGTGACACCTCACTACCATAATTTTGAGTTCGAACCACCCATTACCATCTCCACCACTGTAATTTGTCATATCACCCCAAGTGTTGATCACACTGACTCTAGAAGTTGATCCTCCATTCATATATAGTGATAAAACTAAGATGATTTTAGATGATGAAACGGAACATGAACAACTCTCGAAACCTCGAAACGCCTTGTTTTCGCATTCATACAGCGACTTGCCTCTCCCTTAAGGTTTATACACCCTACGGACGGGTCGTCTAGTACTACTTGAGTATATCGCACAACGACTCTTGCACAATTCTCTGTACTACCTACAACCTTTCATCTCCGTGGAAGACATCGGGGATACCGGCGAAATCACCGCATGATCCGTCTAAGTGCACTTTTCGAAGCCACACATTTATGGAATATCACCTAACTATACTAGCCAGCTGAAATAATGTGCACATGCACATGCACTTGCATTTGCGACTTGTTTGACTTCCCCACACATTTTGGAGATCTGTCCTCTCGCCTCTCATCAGTATGTATATTAATACAAGTGCATGGTTCCTTCCGTATATGTATGTATTGCACATATTGGGTAGCTGGCATTCGCCCTCTATCTCTCTAGGATTCTCTTCCCTCACCCTCCATTCAGGTAGCAACACAAGCGTTGTTGCTAGCAGCACGGGATTTTGATCGATACCAATGAAGTGTTAAATGCACCCGTAATCTGGCATGCATAAGACGACAGTCACATACGAGGTAGATACATACTCGAGTACTTTTTAGGTCTAAGTGCAGAATATGTAACACCAGCGGACACTCCGAGACACTCCGCTAGCCGGTGATTATTCTTTACGCTTACATCATCGATCTTCTACGACCGATTCACCGCGAGCAAATCTTGCTGTGCTGTAGTGAGAAAATTCACCATTGTGTTGCAACCTATGATTATGAGTGACTCGGCAGCGACATAGGAAAAAATAAAAATACAGCATGGATTTGGGTCATGGAAGATGAGTTCGTACACCCCACTTCTGGAAGCAGTCAGAGCGCCATGCACTGAACTGGGTACTCGCAAAACTCGGGAAGAAGTGTAGATAGACGTTGTTTCAGCCTCCCCCCACATACTATGGTTGCACAGTAAACTGATTTCTAGAACGCGTACGGTTGCGCGTACCTCTCTCTTTAATCGTGCTATTCTCAATATCCAACTCACTCTGCTACCGGGTGAGGTGGGAAGCAACAATTGAGTGGGTTCGTTCAGCAATCGCAACAATCTTAATGCTTTCATTTGCTCTATGCAGCAGTCAGCCACCAACAGCTTACTTGAAGTATACTTTTACAGTATTTCTGGACTTGAAGTTGCCTGACTAACCCCCACGCAGTGCGTAAGTGCATGGTAGGGATACCAAAAACGGCACGTACCTGGATGGAGTGTCTGCAGCCACAGCCGTGTGTAGAGCCTGGAAAGTGGGAGAAAAAATCAAAAGCTATGGCATGTTACAGAAGGTACGTACCGCAGTGCTGGATTGGTCGACGACCGTATGGTCGGGTGATCGTGTGCAGCCAACTAAGATGTCGTAGACAGACATCACTCGATCTCACTCTCATCAGGGGTGGTTGTTTGGGGCAAAATACTAGCCCTTGCACAGGGAAACTATCTCAGGAAATTGCACCAGTACGTGTGGACTTGCACCGCCAATAGCTACGCGTCAATTTCAACAGTTTACCAACCTCCGACGATAGTGTGTATACAGGCCGAGCTATTATCCGTCAACTCCTACTCTGCATGTTGCCATCGCTACCTGGATATTTCCCCGGGAAGCTAGAGTACCAATTACTGGGCGTCCCAACGACACGGGTGATGGGATTGGATGCGGACAACCTTCGATTGGGGTTATGCGGGATTATTATGGTGGGGTTCAGTTCGCCAGCAAGAGAAGGGTTCGTGTGCGTTGAGATTAGCTTTCACACCTGCCCCCTGAGCGTGCGTGGCCGTAATCGTAAGCGGCCGCTCGCTCGCTTCCCCGTCCGTGCACGACCCCCTGATAGCGGGTTGCACGGCCTGGTCGGCCATTCCGTCGTCCACAGCCAGGGTCGCCTACAGTGACCAGCCCCCGTGCACGATGAAAGTTTTCCCGGCTATCTGCCACACAACAAGACCATGCCGCAACCGTTGCCTTCTGCGCTGATCGCGGGGGCTGAATTTTCTCCGACGGGCTTAGCGAAAGGGAGGCGTTCCCAACGCCACGGACCTGCTCCCGAGAAGCGGCCCTCGAAACGGATGAAACAGGTCCTTCGGACAGATTGGACGCGCTGAATAAACAGTACTAGGGAGTGAGAACCCATGACGTTCGCACCCGAAACAACGAGAACGGGGATGCGAAATTCGGGCGAGAGGGAGTAGCTTGAGGCGACCAGAATTGCCCGCGCAGATTCGCAGCGCCTGGGAATGCAGAAATCAGACCACTGGAACAGATGCGGCTGCTAGTCAATCCAACGTCAATCGCCGTCTTTCGAGCATTGCAATTAGTTGCCTTTTCCAGAGTCCCGCCCCAGGGGTGCGTTCGTTCGCTAAGAAATAAAGTTTTCCGCAGAGCAGGAAGCGAAAACGGCAATCCCAGTTTCGCGAGCCGCGCCGTGCAACTTCGCTGTTTCACCCGGACGGGCGTATTACACTCCGCCCACGCTAGGTGCCCGAATCGCTGGTTGCGCCATGTCTCACTTCCAAGTGCCTACTCTGTGCCAGGTGCTCGATGCAGGGCCCGGCACGCATGGGAGGGGCAGTTCAACGGCCTGCCCACGGCACGCTGCGACAGTAAAAAATGCTTCAGCCAAGGCGGCGGCGAGCACACATCGCAGAGGAAGCCCACGGCTTGCGGGCTCCATGCTTCGACCCTCTGCCTCCTCGGCGAGCGCACGCAGCGTCCGGTCCGCGCAGCGATATCTCGTGTGCGTCTGTCCCAGCGCCCGGCATCCCCAATCCAGCCGGTGCCAGCACAACCCGCCTGGCCTGGCTGCTGCCATGCCCCATCCAGTATGCAGACGCGTGGGGGCGCGGCGCCCTCCGCCGATCAACTGTGGCGCTTGACTGGTGCGGGATGCGCTGCATGCGATGCGGGGTTCTCGAGGTAGCGTAGCGGATCAACCCCGTCGTGCTTGGGACGGCTGCTTCCCAGCTGCCTCTCCTTCATATAAAGGCGCGCGCACGAGAGAAGTCAATTAAATTAGCCCCCCACACCACACCACACCCACCTTGTTCTCCGCCCACATTCCACCCTCCTCCCTGCGAGATCGTTCCGCGAGAACGGTACCGAGCAAATACACATGGCGTACCACCAGCAAATGGAGGCCCTCGAGGTCGACCCGGCAATTGTATGTGGCCCGCGGGAGCTGCACGCCGGATGGAAACTGACGTTATCTGGGAGAGCAGCTTTGCAACGACGACGACGATTACGAGAGCTCGGGCTACAGCTTGAATTCGGCAGTAGATCGCTACATGTTCGAGAACGGTACGCGACTGGTCCGCATTCGACGTGTCGGTGGCGATGCTGACTGCGGATGCGAACGGATGAAGGCCGACGGTATCACGCTTACTACGGCGTCGACAAGAATCTCATGCCGACCGATGAGATGGAGCAGGATCGCTTGGATTTACACCATGAGATTATGCTGCAGCTATTGGACGGCGACCTCCATCTCGCCCCACTTGGGGACCCGCAACGCATCCTAGATATCGGCACCGGGACGGGGATCTGGGCAATCGATGCCGCCGATAGGTACCCGGCAGCCAAGGTGATTGGCACGGATCTGAGGTATGTGCTTTTCCTGTCAGTACGTGCCGCAATACGGAAGTACACGCCGCGGGATCTTGACAATGCTTTGACGGGAGACAAACGGCTCGGGGTGCATTGTGATCGGGAGGTGTTTATGGATACCGACAACAGCAACGAGTGGAGTTGAGAAAGTCACTGCGTATCCAACCTCCAGTGCGCTAGGTCGAGGAAGTCAGCCGGCCAAAACTCTTGCCGTAAAATACTCTATCAAAACCTCGACGTAAAGCCTCGTCTAAAACCCGCGGTGTGAACCTCGCCTATATGGACCGCATATGTGCCAGGAACAAAAAAAAGTTAAAACAAAGCCTGATAATACGAACCATAGTCCGATACAACCAGCATGGGTTCCAGAAAACTGCAAATTCGAAGTCGACGACGCAGAACAAGAGTGGCTATATCCTCCGGTACGTTCAGCTTCCCTCCTACTTCTCCGTAAGCGGATCACTTACCAGAAATGGGGCATGTTTAGGACTATTTCGACTTTGTGCATGCCCGAAATCTTGCACAAGCCATCGAGAACTGGCCATTATTAATGGAACAAGCCTACAAGTGCACCTCCCTCTATCCTACCCCATAAGATTCGGACTGCTACTGATATTCGTGTGCCATCAGCTGCACGAAACCAGGAGGCTATGTAGAAATTGCTGAACTGGGCGTAAGCTCACTCCCTCACTCCCCTCATCCCACGCCCGCCCGCCCGCTAACTTTACCCTTAGGCCGAAATCCACTCGGACGACAACTCGCTCACGGCAGACAACGGGTTCAAGAGGTACCTGGAGCACATCGACCGGGCCTTCGTCAAGCTCGGGCGCCCACAGCACGGCGCAGAAATGCTGCAGCTACACCTCGAAAACGCAGGCTTCGTCGATGTGCAGGTGTCGAGCTTCAAGCAACCGTTTGGACCGTGGGCGAACGACCGAAGGATGAAGCATATCGGTGCTATGGTTTTGCTAATGGCCGAGACGGGCCTGGAAGCGTATGGAATGGCGCCGTTTACGAGGGTCCTAGATATGCCCCATGCGGAGGCCATGAAGCTCTGTAGAGACGGTGTCATCGCGGTGAAGAATAAGAACCACCATATGTATTCCTACTTGTGAGTTTCCCCGCACTCAGTTATTGGGTAAGTGTTGATTGATGCAGCTATGTGGCGTATGGACGGAAGCCGGAGAGTCACGAGATTAGAAATTGATGGTGACGGACAAGGGTAGGGCTATAGCTATTATTCAATTTCGGCTTCGTTTCGTTGATGATAATGATGCGTTGTTGGAGTATTTGGTTCTGCGGTATGTGCGTTTGCATTCTTGTAGCTGTGGTTATTTGATTTTAGGACAGATTGGCGTGGGCGTTTCGTGACGGTCATCCATTGGGGTATAAGGGCAATCGATGAGTTTACAGTTAGCCTATGGGATGAACTCCTTCTTTTGTAGTATCACTTGCTGCGTCTGCAAGCAATCCTCTCCGTCCACCCAAAGCACTCTGCGAGATATATTGCCATAAGCAATTTTGAGCTACCCACCTATATATCTGCGGCTTACCTCCCCAAGAGCTCCCAGTCCAACGGGACGGGTCGGGTGTGTCACCTTCTTATGCGGGATCTTCTTTTGATAGGCCAGTTCTAAGAGATGTACCGGTTAACAAAAAAGGTATCGAGAAATTATCTATATACAAAATCACGCCCCATCCCTCCTCCTCCCAATTAAACCCCTAATAAAAAAAAACCCCCCCCATTACCAATTTCCCATTTTTCCCAATTCTACCCACTACCCCCACCAAAGCAAATAATAAAGACCACCCAAGTTGTAATTAGAAAGTTATCGCGACTTCTCTTCTAACTCCATCAACTTCCCGAACTCACTCAACCATAGCCCCTCAAAAGTCTCCTCGTCGAATCGCCTCGCACTCCGGCGAGCCCGCTCTCTCATCGCCGCAACTTCCGGCTCTGGCAGAGACAGCGCCTTCTCGAAAGCTGACGCAAACTCTTCCGCTGTGCTGGCATGGAATCCTGTCTCCCCGACCACAATATCCTCCTTCGGCCCACCGGAGTCATGGACAACACTGATCAACCCCGCGGCTTGATACTCGACCACGCCGATTCCAAAGTGTTCATTCCACATCGCGTTAACGCCCACCCACGCTCTCCCCAGCCATTCTAGTACTTCGCTCCACAATGCGTCGGTCACAAACACAACCTGGTCTTTGATACCCATCTCTCTCGCCTGGATCCTGAGATCATACACCCGCGTTGCGTCCTCCGAGTGTCTCACGCTGCCCACCAACACCAGTTTTGCATCCTTATGCTTTGTCGTGGATTTGTAGAACCTCGAGAACGCGTCAATGAGCAGCTTATGGTCCTTTTCTGGCCGGAACTGCGCAATACACAGCAGCACCTTCTCTCTCGTCTCGTCTGCGGTCGCGAGTATTTCCCGCAACAACTCTGTGACGGCGCACGGAGGAAAGACGATGGTGACATCGGTGCGCCATAAGGAGCGCATGTGCGCGGCTGTCCACGATGAGTTCACCATAACCCGGTCCACGTACTTCCCGCACCGCTTGTACAGCGCCGCAAAGAGAAGCCAGTATTGTCGCTTCACTGTGGTGCGCAGACTTGCGTTCGAAGGGAGGCTCTCGAGCATGTCGGTTGAGATCGTGGGGTAGTGCACGTACGCCCCCGTAGGGATGTCGAAAAGAAGCTTTGCGAAGGCGACCGTGAAGGCGTATCCCATCGTGTCGATGTAGACATCTGGAACTAGCAGGTTGAATGCATCCCATGCTAATATGAGCGAGCCGATGGATTGTCCGAGGAGCGTAAAGTGCGGCCAGGTCGAGGCGGCGACGTAGTGGCGCGTAGAGAGGTAGAGGAATAGGATGCGGTTTGGGTCAAGCGTGATCGAGAAGCGTGTCTGTGAGAGAGTTAGAGCTATCGCGGGTGACGAGGTAGAGGGGTGAGGAGGGCAGCGTACTTGGATTCGGGAGAGGATCTGTTCCTTCGATGCATCTTGGTCGCCAGTGTAGACTACGCTCATGGCGTTCGGATGTTTGTTCTGGACCGCGCGGATTGCGACCCAGAGAACACGTTCACCTCCTCCGCCGGCATTGCTTTGCGATCACCTGCGTCAGTAGTATCCATGGACGGAACGCGACGAAACTGCGACGAACCAATACGGGTGGAAAAAGCCGATTATCCGTCCTTTGGCGCCGGCACCTAGCTTTTCGAGTATGAGGGATCGTTTTGGGGTGGTGCGTCGCAGGAGGTGCGAGCCGAGCTGCCGGAGGCATAGACCGATGATTATGTAGTAGAAGACGAAGAGAAAGATAACCGAAGCTGCTACCGAAGTGAAGAGGATGGAAGTGAGGGACATTGTGAAATATGTCCCCGCGGTGAGCTCTGCGGATAGGATTGGTTTGAAGGAGAGCTTCCCGCCGAATGACGTAGATTAGATTGCAGATTAGATTGGGTTAAGAGTGAGAGGGTAACTTCATATTCAGTCACTCTACATTGCCAGTTCCGGTCCGCGGCATGCACGGTCATCTTTGAAGTGCTAGTGCTATAGAAGCCACAGAAATCTACATTTGTGAAACAAAACACTACATAGAACGCTTGGATACATGAAAGATTATACAAATTGCTCGCCCACCCGCTCCCACTCCGTCCCGCCATAACTCCCGAGCTCCCGGCACATGTACATGTTCAAGCAACCAAATATAAGGAACGAAATAAGACCAAAATCTTACACTACCCGATCTAAAAATGTGTGTATCTGCTCACACCACTGAGTTGTCTGCACACGAAAAACACAGACCTGCAGCGTCTTTCTTCATTGCGAGGACTGAAGAATACAATCCAAGAACCATCTGCAGCAGAAGTCAGGATTGAACAAAGTATCTGGAAAGGGGCACCCACAATAGATATGCCAAATGGGATGATCAAAATGTTGAGAATAGTCAACATGCCGTTCCATTTGCTCTTGAACCATTCGCCCTTGTTCATGTAGAGCCACAAATAGCCGCTAATACCGTCTATTGAGTGTTAGAATATGAGCCACATCTTATTTAGGTGGCCAAAAAAATGCTGGCGGCGCGGTTTGGTGGGTTGCGCGCAAAGCCCGCCAGAACGTGCTGACCGCCTAAGGGAGAGGGGGGGCTATCAACGTACAGGTAAACCACGACAAAAATAGGGCACTCTGTGTATCAAAACATGTTAAGTCATACTTGATGTTAACTGGAGAAGGAAGCACGCACAATCAAGCCCAACAAGTTGTTGAACACTGGGATAGCACTGGCAATTACCCAAGCCACAACCCACAGTCCGGATAAAATGGCAAACCAGATACCATATGATCTCCAGGAGTTCGAGTGGAGCATTTCTTTCTTAACGCAACGAACGTAAATGTGTTTCTAGAAATATTAATGTTTCGTCCAGATACAGCTTGGTGAGAAGGATACAAACAACTGCGATGTGGCCGTTGATGACACCTGCAATGACAATAGTTGGGAGTGCAATTCCGTACGCAACCTTAGAGAGCACACGGCTGGTGCTGCCTAGAGCTGGTGACATCACATTTTCGCCGGTAAAGCGGTAGATAACGACTGCCGTAACAGTATAGAGGATTGTGTCGGTGATTTGAAGGGTGAAAAGTGCCTGGATGATGATCAATACTGGTTAAGCGCATGCTATTGTAAAACCCACCTTGTGGAATTCCGCTGGATCCTTCATTTCGGAAAACAGACTAAAGAATGCCACATGTCCAGCTAGACGAACTTATTAGGATCTCTCGCATACTCCCAAGGATGATTCACTAACCATAGGCAAAGATAATGTTTGTAACAGCCCCAAATCCTTCGTACAACGCGATACCAGAGTTGAGGATACGTAGGCTGACTTCCTGACTGGAAACGCCAACACCGATCATACATACGAAAACCGCGGCAAGAACTGAGGCGGAAGATAGGTACGAGAAGTATGACATGGCCTTCATGGTCCTGGGAAGAGTGCAGAGCAGCGAAATTACAAAGCCCGCAAAAGTGAACCAGATTGTGCAGGTTGCGTGGTCTGTAAGCACATTCATCATGATGGAGAAGCTGAGGATATGTGCACCCATAATGAAAACTAAGAAAGACGCCCTTAGCTAATGGTCTCCAGCGATATATGATGCTCCTCACCTAGGAAGAAGAGCTGGCCGATAGCACAAATCTCGTAGCCGATTCTCCCGCCAATAATGCCACCGGCTTCAGCGAACGTGTGAACCTGCGGGTATCGGAGCTTGAACTGGCCAAGAACATACCCGGTGTACGTTGCCAGTATTCCGAGGCCAATGAGCAGTATAATGCCCCTAAAACAATATTAGCTGCTATGCTTCACAGGCTGCAAAGCAAAATTGACTGACGGCACCAATCCCACGGCCTTGAGCGTGCTCGGCAGACTCAGAATTCCAAGGGAGACTGTCTCTGCAATCATGATAATTGCCGTTTGTCTATATCGAGTAAGTTCTGTCCTCTCCTGAATTAAACTTTGGGAACCTACTGCCAGGTCATGACCTTGTACTTGATTACAGCGCCATCTTCGTCCCCGAATGGATCCTCGCCTGCGCTCGACAGCTTCTGAACTATACCTGTTTCTTCGGAGGATGAGTCTCGCAGCGGAGACTCCTTGACCTTCTCTTCTTCGGAGAGCATGTTTTTGAGTAGAACTGGAGAAGGCTTTGGAATAGGGTTTGCCATGATAGTGGCAGACGAATCTGTGGAGGTAGTTGATACCTCGGTGTGGCAAGTATTGGTTAATCTGGGTAACGAAAGTCTTTGGTATGGTTGAGGATGTTCAATATTGTGCCTCCTCGAAGGGTGAAGAGATGAAGATGTGAAGAGGAATGCAGGGAGTATGGGAGCTATGTGGTGATGCTTCAAACTTTGTGGCCAGAAGGATGAGCAGATCGATTGGGTTCAGATGAGCAGAATCAGCTGGCCAATATCTAAATAAATGCGGGGGTGGTGTTATCATGGTAGAATCTTTAAGTTGATACGATGGGTATCGACGTCATGCTAATGTGGGCTGGACCCAGCAAAGGTTGATAGTAGCTGTCCCCAAGGACCAATAGAACCGATGAATTTCCATTTATAGTTCCAATTTAGGCTTCGATTATTCGAAACGAGCTGAAATTTAGGTTGTTATTCACAACTTCAGATGGTGCTCCACTTTGGTTGAACTGGAATCTGATGTCCCCGTATCTAGATATCTAGAATGTCAAGATATCGGTTTGATATGGTAGACAGGATGATAATACTTATATAACAACTTGCAATTTTGGTGCTTATCTGACTCCAAAGTTCGAGATGGAGCTGAAAGTTTGCCTCTTGAAACTTAATATTATTCTCGGAGATAAGCTATGGAAATGTCGGATTGTTGAGTTCGCTCAGTGCTCTTAATCGGTCAGATTGACCGCCCGGTTATCTATAGCTCGGTAGGCCAGTTAGACTAGGTTGTCTCTGGGTAAGATGCCCTTGGCATAGACCGGCCCGGTCAATGCTCAAAAAACCCGTGTGTCTGTAGATATCTGCAGATGCTTGACGCTTAGAAGGCAGACAGTAGATATTCATGAGTTTTGCAGGTATCTGTGGGGTCGGGGTAGAAATAATGAACTATATAGTTAAGTTGGGGATTTCCGTATCTTTGATTTTGGGTGCAGTTCGTCGATTTTTCTTTTGATATCATCAGGCTATACCCCATATCATCTGTAATTATCTAACGCTCGCGCGCGCGGCGTGGCGATTACCCATGTTGGTACATCGAGGAGTTGTGAAATGCCAATACTAAAATACCAAAACGCTCTGTACTTGTCGATAAGACCCGAGAAACCCTCATATAGGCATGGCTATCAGTTGTTTATTACATGCTTAAGTGCTTAAGTACTATCGGATCGGGCAACTAAAGTTTGCCGTCGCCTGCTAACTAAGAATTGCCCGAATGTAACAGATGTACATGATGTTACAGATCTGACACACGGCCTTTGCTGCAGGGGCTGATGCCTCTTGTATATATCTCGAGTCTTTCTCCTTCTCTCGTCTCTGTACCACAGTCTATGCACACGGTTCTCCCCATATCGTAACACCGAAGACACCCCGATATCCGAGTGACTGACTGTGAAAGCGCCCATCTATATGGTGATGTAACATGATGTTCCGAAACTGTGAGCAGTCCTGCGGACTTTTAAATATACGGCCATCCAACTAGCCAGATAAGTGGAGATTTGTATCCCTTAGCAAGCTAATCGGGGCTTGCTGTTGGCACATTGATGCTTGGGTACAGCGCATTGCTGTAGATAACGTTGTACTGACACATGCTAATAGAACGCGACCTAACCAGAAGCGGCACCCGCTTGCAGATCTCAAGAACAAATACAATAACCGTTTATTTACAAAGCAGTGTCAGGTACAAAGAGTGCGAGCAACACATAAATCAATAGCGTGTATATCACCCATCTACCTCTAGCACCGCTTTGATTCTATCAGGTACGCTGTGGGCCAGCTTTTCTTTGCAAGTGGGTGCCGCTTATGGTTGGGTCGTGTTCTATTGGCATGGGGCCGGTAGGGTACCCCGAAACTGCTGTCTACGAACCAATAATAGCTACATGTAATAGGAAAGTATGCAGACACAAAGTTGTCGAAATTAAAATCTCAGTACGAAGTCGCTCTGCACTACATTAGTATGTGGGGATGAGGGAGTTTGACAGAACTCTTAATGTGAGGAGGGAAGACTTGCGGTGGTAGAGAAGATTGCATATTCGAGACGGGAGTACTGATGTTTCTGCCATTTTCCCCACTCCTTCGGATTGCCGGACGGAACCCCTCCCCTACATGCACATTTCCTCCGTTTCTAGATAATTCATTCTCCATATCCCTCAGCTAGGGTCTTGGCGTGCTTTCCCCGTAATACCTGACGGTCATCTACCGCGTTTCCTTGTTCATAGAATAGTGGATAATAATTCAACAAATGTGGCTCGTTGTGTCTGGCTGCCGGTGCGTGTACGTTTGTCAAGCATTTCATCATGGGATCACTCCATCTCGACAGCAATTACGAGCCTCGTACTGCGTAGAAGGAGTCTCGTTAAATGATTGCGTGTTTATTTGCTGTTGATATCGTTCAACAACGTATGAAGCATCAGGCTGTGGAGTGTTTGTTATTTAACTATACATATCGTCGATTGTCTCTTCATAGGCACGTTCTCATGAGCTCGGCGATCGTAACTACGGCACAAACTGAGGGCCACTGGCCGCTCTTGTTGGAGAGCTTAGCTGGTCATGTTGGATCTAAAATCTCAAGGAGAAGAGTAGTGAGTGGGTGGCTACTGTAGGGTTCGAATTATGACGTCACTAAATTGATTGCAGCTCCCTGGTAGCGCCGGCGGCTCAAGGCAAAAAGGCTCTTGCACCACCATCACCACCACCACCACCACCACCACCACCACCCCCACCACCCACCGCCACCACCCACCGCCACCACCCAACATCATTAACCACATATGTCCAGTAGAGCCCTTCGCAAGGCCCGGGAGCTTGAGCTCTTAAAAACCTCCACTTCCGACCCTACCCCCGCAGAAGCTTCTGAAAGCGAAGATGAGCCAGTACCAGCACAGAAACCAAGTCTATTCGCGCTCCTCAACATAGCCAGTGAACGAAATCCCTCAGACGAAGAAGCGGAGGAGGAGGAGGAGGAGGAGGAGGAGGAGGAGGAACCGGAACCGGAACCTGAGCCTTTAAAACCGGTAGCAAAGAAGTCGAAGAAGAAGAAGAAGAAAAAGAAGGGGAAGGGAAAAGCTAGGGCTGGTGAGGAGGACGACATTGATCGTGCGCTGCGGCAGCTGAACCTTTCGACACCTAAAAATACCACTACTTCAACGCTTGCAAGGAAGAGTGTGGGGGAGCCACCACTTTCTTCCGTCCTTAAAATCGACTCGCGACACCTCGACGCTGGAAATGAGATGAAGAAGCTATTTGGGAAAGACGCATTGCGCCTGGATGGTGGTGATGGACAAGGTGAAGGCGGGGGTCGGCGGCGGGTGCCAGCAGGGAGGCTACAACTTGTGCCCGGCACCGCAGGTGGGAGGTCTCTCAACAAGGGACGAAGAAACACCTTTGTGCAACCCAAGGAAGAGTGGCCTAATGTAGGGAGTGGAGGGCTGGGGATGGAGATAGATAAGGATATAGAAGACTCGGATTCAGCTACCGGCGTTACCACATACCGCTTCGTTCACAGCCGGGCATACCAAAGCGTGCAACGAGAGTTCATGATATGCGTTGCGTCAATGGGCATGTTCTCCCTCTCATTCCAAGACACAATGCTAATATATTCTAGATCCAAACCGTATGATAATGCTGCTACAACACAACCCGTACCACATCACGACACTCCTCCAATGCTCTGAAATCTTTCACCACCAACGCGACTTTACCGTCGCTGGAGACCTTCTCGAGCGCGCCCTCTTCTCCCTCGGCCGCTCCCTCCATTCCTCGTTCCAGCAAAAGCTCGCTGAAGGCACTGCACGGCTTTCATTCCGCCGCCCCGAGAACCGCGAGCTATTTCTCTGTGGCTGGCGTTACATTAAAAACTTATCTCAGCGTGGGACCTGGCGAACAGCCGAAGAGTTTGCACGGCTGCTCCTTGCAATGGATCCCAAGGGCGACCCATACGAGGTGTCACTCATCATCGACTTCCTCGCACTGAAATCCCGCCAACCCGAGCGTCTCCTCTCTCTCACCGAGCACTCGGCTATGCGCAAAAAGTACTTGGATCTCCCCAACATTGCGTTCTCCTCCGCGCTCGCTCACCTCCAACTCGGAAACCCTTCCACCGCCTCCGAGTATCTTTCTAAAGCGATCACCAAGTTCCCCTGGATCCCATCGATGCTGTACAAAGAGCTCCAAATCAACTCCAACCTCCCACCGGCTCTCTGGGCCTTACAGCCACCCGAAGACAACCCGCGGCAACAGATACTGGCAAACCTTTATGTCGAGCGCATAAAAGACACCTGGAAACAGCCCGCCTTCACCACTTTCCTCGTCGACACCGCATCTTCGATCCACAATCTCCCACGAAAACCCCTCCTATCCGGCACAAGCACGAAAGTATCCCTCTCCCTCACACGTCATGTAATACTCACAGACATTCCCACTATCACCGCGCTTCTCCCGAAAGGAACAACAACCCACTCCAACGCCTTCGACCCACTTCCTCCCGACAACAACCTTATAAGCTATGATGCTGCACCAATGGAAATCCCTGGTATAACGCGAGCGCGGGAAATGGGAATGGACATGGGAAGCGGGGAGGGTGGGGTGTTGTCGACTTTTTTGATGAGTCTTCTGCCGTGGTTCAGAGCAGCGGGTGAGGGGGAGATTGAGGGACGACAGCTGACGGAAGAGGAGCGAGGGAATCTGGCAGACATCAGGAGGGAGCTGGAGAGAGCAGGGGTTGATGTGGAGAGGCTTGTGCAAGAGCAGGCGGAGGAGGAGAGGACGATGGAGAGGCTTATGCAGGAGCAGGCGGAGGAGGAAGAGGACGAGGACGAGGAAGAGAGGATGGAGATTGAGGAAAGGGGAGAAGATAGAGGGCAGTAGCACTATACCGGATATTTGAAGTAGAAAGTGAATTTCATTGACTTTCGCTAAGTTGCTTGCGTGCTATCACTCAGACTTCAGATCAAATTTTTGGTACCCTTAGCACAGCTACAACTAACTCACGATTACTGCAATATCGCTTGACACACCATGTTGAAGGCCTTAGACAGCCGTGAACCAGATATGTTCCGAACCCATTGTACAGTAAATCACTTGTTTAAGAGGTTGGTCTATTTTAGCAGAGAGGCCGTTCTCTAACGGCGTCACCAAATCTACTTGACTACAGGCCTGTACCAACTGAAAAGTTGCATAGTAAGGAGGCCGCTCTAGTCCTCTAACGGCTCATACTTCTACTCGACTACGCGCACGGGTCCATCCTAACTGAAAAGTGGCGAACTTTGTAAATGGCTACATATCCTACATATCGCGTTGTCACGATCGCGACCACCGCCGCTAAGTGAGATAGAGAGAACGACGGGTGAAAATACACGCAACTCGAGTATGTCTCTATGGTAAAGAGGGAACATGATGCTTGGCAGCTTAGTGTCTGTTTGCACAGTCTGCCGTTGCAATTGGACTTGATCTGGGTTGGGAGGACTCTTTATTAACAAACAAGAGCAAGAGCAAGAGCAAGGGCTTCTAAGCTCGAGGTGCCACTGGTAAGTAACAAAGACTTCTGCGTCGCTCTACGTTTGCCCCCTTCCCCCTTTTTCCCCGGGCATTGGGCTCTGCTGGGTGTTCTTGGTCTGTAGGGTTGGGCTTCGCTGGGAACGCAAAAGCTATGGTGTAGTTTAGTCTGGCGACTCTCACAAACGACCTCACAAGTTCAGCAAGCTTGCTTGTGAGGGTTTCCAGACTAGGTGTGGTTAATCATAAAGCCCTTCAGGCTGGCCTAGGCGAAACTCTTGCTAGCCTGTAAACGCTTACATGGTCAAGAACCGGATTCAGCTAAAAGCTTGCTCTTTGGCAACGAAATAACTCCTTACTGAGTGGGACCAAGTGATTTACTTACTAACGGGGTTAGAATAGATTTGAAGAAATTGGGGAGAGAGTAAGAGTTTGGATTTGTGGTTAAAATTGTATGTACGTAGAGAAGCTAAATGAACGTATATTAACGTAATAGGAGACGAACCACTCGATGTATCGGACAAACGTTGCTCTAGGGAATCTGAACTGAATCGCGTGGGCACAGCTAAGTTCATCTTAAACTTCTCCGTGATCTCTATTGCTGTTTCTAACTAAACTGACTGCTTCTCTCCATTTGCTGTTAACAGTGTCTGCCTAGAGTTGGGCACAGAGCCGCTTAAGGAACTTTCTAGGAATTTGGAGGACCTTGGATGATTGGACCATCTGTCTGTTTTGAAGGTGGTATCGTATAATTTGGATCAACTCGTTACTTTGCAGTACGCGCACGCTGCGTGAGACCGAATAAGTTACTCTCATTTGATTAGTTCCCTGCTCTGCTGGCATCAAGGTGAATATAAATCATTGCTGAAGTCAGGAATACCACCTGCACGAACAACAGAGGGAACGAACTGGTTCTGATTATACGGTATTGGTCGGAATTGTTGTATTTTGGAGACTCATCCCTAACATTGTTGAAAGATGCTGCCTAAATCTACAAACGGACTAGGGATTTCAAGGTGACATCTATTGGCTGATTGAATCTCAACATAGAATAACTGTCAACTAGTCGCCAACGATCCTTTTATGATGCCTAGCGGTTAGAACTTTGCGGCTCATTTAGTCAGTGCGGAGGATACGTCACTGTCTCCAGCAGCGTAGGAATATGCACTGGTATTATGGATCGAATACGTACACAAACGGCCAAGCATGGGCAACACTCTAAATCTTTGATAGGTTGATTTGATTGGCCGGTTGAAATCATCCGGAATATCCGAACCGGGCACAATGTTTGATATTTTGTAAGCGTATTTAGTACATAATATTAGTATAGGGGATAGGCCGCCCCACGCGTGCAAGCTTGTCGAGGTCAAAAACGATAACCGTCCGAGTGAGTGCACAACTCTGAAGTTTCAAACTGGTCGGGGAAATTAGGATGTGCGAGAGAAGGTTAAGGTAAGAACGGCCCTGATACTGCAGGCGTATTTTAGTACTTGGCGGAGTGTCTGCGTCCGTTGCCAACTGTGTAAGTGAATGGTTGAAATTGGTGATGGCGCCGAATGAAGTGCAAGAAACGAACGACTGAGCTAGCGTATTCAAATGGTGAACATTGACTACGATTTGTCTAAGGTTGTGAGGGGTAGGTGTTTTATCTGTCTGAGAAACTATCTCGACTGATCGCAAGAGTTCGTTTGGCGGATTCACGAATGGGGAGCAAATATTGAGAGTTCGCGAACTCTTTATGAAGCAGAATAGCAATCAGAGTGACTCACCGATCCCGTTTAACACAGCCCCATACCGATCTACCCTCACGACGATTCCTCCTAGTTTTACCTGCAGACGGATTTCTTGTTCTGTTGTACTGCATTGTTCGGATTTCAGATATTCACAGGTGATGGGTTCGGCTTCTCCGGATCCAATCTGCTGTGACACCAAAGAAAGTCTTAGTCTGAGAGTGCAATTGGATCATCGTCTTTAACTTTCCCGATTTCTAAGTACCCCGCCGGAAACTGGTACATAGGGGCAGTGTTATACGGGTCCGGGATGTAGTGTCTTTGCGTATTGCTAGTCCTTGCATCCTTCTTCGTAATAGGGTCGGGTTGGAACACATGGGTTGGTTGTGTTTTCTTGACGGTTGTTTGCTTCCGCAGGCTGAAAATCTGGTATCGGCGGTATCTACTGCTACAAAGATCAGCTCCACAGGTTAGGGTTATGGACTATAGTATCTAATCTCTAACGCTGAGATAAAACCAGCGGAGAGTGACGTTTCGGCATGCTGGAATTTTATTGGGGAGAAGGCTAGGTCTCAAAGGAAACTGGAACGAGAGGTCTCACAAACTGTATTCTGCTTTGATCTAACCTGCTCGTTCTACCTAATGATATGGCTCCATATGCATAAATACCCTTACGAACATCATGCAAGACCCTAATGATGACGCGATATTCCCTCTCATTTCGGTGCTTGTGAGGCTCGCCTTGGGTGCTAGGCCACCGGTATCGCTGATCTGCGGAGGCCTGGAGGCCTTGCCGGGCTATATTTAAATACTATAAGCGGGTTTTGATTACCCCACAAACTGTCGTAGCCAATATATTAACTGAACAGATAAGCTTTGTTCTTTTGGGGAGGTTTGGTCTGATTGAAGCGATCGCCCAGGTTACCATGATGGATGAGTGGACACCAGCATCATGCCCAATTACGTTGGCTAGGAAGCCAAATTACTCGTGTTCCATCCTTCCATCTGCCATCTAACGTGTTTCAGATCTGCGCTATATACATGTGTACACGTTCGGTAACCCAAATATTCACGTATTTGTTCCAGCGCGTACGGTTCCAGGGTCAGCAGGATTGTTGGAGCGACAAATATATACTCGAGTACAATAACACAATCAAATCTGCTCCCATGGTGAAACACTACAACATACTACATCAGCCCGGACAAAGGGATATCTTCATGCTTTTTGAACTACGTATCTCTAGTGCACAGCTGCATCATGGGTTTGCCAATGAGAGCCTCTGGGTCTGTACCATGAATCAAGCTTCTATATCTATCCGACCGGCGGTGCCAATCGGATATGCCGCCGCTATACATGTGAATTTACATATGAATGAAATGATTCTACTGTTCTAAATTCTTATATTTTTGCATATACATTTTTTACAAGTGGTTCTTCAGATTCATGCACCCGGCACCCGTCCAATCGAGGCTGGGTACGTTAGTACATAGAGCGGAGCATCGCCGCCATTGACTATTCTTACACTCATATCGACTCCTCGAGACATGAAGTAGGAATTGATACTAGTTTCATGAGAAAGACATGTAAGACGCGAGTATCCGAGCGGGGTTCTATGTGTTAGCCTTTTTTGTACGATCATGCAATAACGCCCAATCACGTCGAAGTGATAAGCCATGATCCAACACCGCCAACAGGAGACAAACCATGCGAGGTCTAAAAATGTTAACCACAGTTGATAGATGCCGATTATGATCTGCGCCTCAGGAGCTGCATCTAGGCATGCCTGTAGGCAGCAGCGCACTATTCTGATCTAGTTGTTTTGCCAAGCTAATGAACTTGATATATGCACACCAGCTACGAATTTTGATCGAATCATCGCAGTATTTTGGTTTTCGGCAGACCCGAGCGCATTTTCTCATTCGATAGTTTGATATTGACTAGCAACAAGACGGTTCGGAAGCACTGAGGAGGTGGGCACACGTAGGTGGTTGACGGCGGGCGGATTGGCATACTGCGAGGCTGTACTAGAGTAGGGTCGATTGTGTATAAAAGCTGCATGTTGTGTGAATGAAGGAGAGAATTTGCCATCATCTCCCATCTGTCCGCTCCTCACTGACATTCAGTCCCTTTCCTTCTGTGCAAAAGGCATATTCCTAGTTTTGACTATATCGAACCCATCTCTCATCCTTTGGTCAGAATAAAGTAGAACGTCATGTTTACTGGTCGTGCATCCCGAGCAGGCGGCCCTTCATCATTTCAATCCGCCGGAACAACGCCAGCCCCCTCACCGGATCCCAACGATTTCGAACAAGTCCAACATGGTAATCCCTCTAAGACGAATTGTCAAACTACTTAATCAGGCTTAACCAACCGCGTACATAGACTCCACAACCTCCTCGACTCCTGCCCCACCACCACCACCACCGCCAAAAGCTCCACTCCTCAGTACGATAGGTATAGAAGAGCTCGGCAGTGAAGAACAAACCACCATCATCAACCTTATTGAGGGCGTGCGCGAAAGTGGCGTCGCTAAACATATTCATCTGCCACAATTGGTTATCTGCGGAGACCAATCCTCCGGAAAGTCCTCGGTGATGCAAGCCATCACCGAGATTCCATTTCCTCACAACAGTGCTCAATGCACAAAGTTTGCGACTGAGGTGATCCTTCGTCGTTCGGATTACGAGGAAGTTACTATTTGTGTCAAGTCTTTCAACACTGGCGAAACCAAAAAAATAGGCTCAGACAACTTGACGGATGTGCAAGACCTGTTTGACATAATCGATAAGGCGGGAGATATGATGGAATTTACAGGGGGGTTTTCAAGAGATGTCCTGCAGATTGAGATATCAGGCCCTACCAGAACGCCGCTAGTTCTGGTCGATCTTCCCGGACTTATTCACATTGGTGAAGATAGAGATGTGGTACATGAGTTAGCTGAGGAGTACATGTCCAACCCCAGGAGTATAATCCTGGCGGTGGTAACGGCATCAAACGACAAAGACCTACAGATTGTACTGGAAAAAACGAAAAAACATGACCCTAAAGGCCAGCGGACCCTCGGCATCATCACTAAGCCTGATAAGAGCGATAAGGGCACTGACCTGGAGAGCAAATTTATCAAACTCGCGCAAAACTTGGACGAGACGTGTCGGTTCCAGCTGGGGTGGCATGTCTTGATGAACGGCTCTGCGGAGGATGGCCAAAGGGTTGATCTTCGGAAGCGCGAGCAGGAAGAGAAGAGATTTTTTGGTATTGGCAGCTGGTCGGGGATTGCCAAAAATCATTGCTGTATTGGACCCCTTCGTTCCCGGTTGAGTAACTTACTTCTCAGCCACGTCAAACGAGAATTGAAGGGTGTCAAGGACGATATTAATGCGGCCATTGACGGATGCAAAAAGGAGAAAGCGGACATGGGTGAGCTGCATATTACTCGCGAATCCCAGAGAAAATTCCTCGTCAAACTTGGGAAAAAGTACAACCATCTCTGTATGCAAGCAGTATGGGGCATTTATGCCGATGCTAGGTTTTTTGGGAATGGTTTCTCGGCACGGCCTGATGATGAGGCACGATTCTTGCGGGCAAGGATCCAAAATTTAAACATAACGTTCGCGAGGACATTCTGGAAATATGGCCACCATAAGGAGATCGAGGACTGTAGCTTGATGCCAGCAACCTCGACGGATGAGGACGAGCCTAGAACTCATTTCGACAACTGCCGTATACGACCCGACGAAATCACACGGAAGTACGCAATAGTCGAGTGGGTAAAACCGGTCGCAGTGCGCACACGTGGATTCGAACTTGCAGACGGACGGAACCCGGTTCTCGTCAAGATGTTGTTTTGCGAACAGAGCCAAAAATGGGAAACGTTGGCGTTCAGACATCTCAATGAGTGCTCACAAGCATGTCGGAGGTTCTTGAGGCTCGTTCTTGATGCGGTTGTTTCCCAGGGGCAAGTAGAGGTTAGAGAAGCCTTGCACGACTGGATCGAGTCGGGGTTGGAGCGGAGGCTGGAAAATGCCAAAAGGGAGCTGGAGAGTATCATCAACGATTGCCGTGGTCGCTTCCCAATCACGAACAATTACCAGTATATGGACGACGTGAACATGGCACGAGCGGCGCGCGACGTAAGTGGCCATAATGCAAACATCACCCGGACCCTGGGACGTCTGAAAACATTCCCTGGGCGTGACGAGATACTCAACGAGGTCAGCGACTTGATAAGTTCGCTCGATGGCATAGGAGACAATAGTCCTGATTCTGAAAACCTTCGATGTGAAGCTTCACTGGACGAGATGCTAGCGTATTATAAGGTGAGTTCCTCCTGCTCCAAGAGCAATGAAGCATAATTCTGACGATAGTCGATCAAGACTGCCCGAAGACGGTTCGTAGATGATGTCGTTGTGCAAGTTATCGAAAGACAACTTGCAAGCGAATTATGCGATATTTTCTCCTCATCTCAAGCGGCAGAAATGCCAGAGGAGGATGTTGCCTATATTGCGGAGGAATCCCAAGAAAAGATGCGCAAAATTGATGATCTTGAAAAGAGACTGAGTAGTCTTAAGACCGCTGCTGCTGCTTGTAGACGTTATGCAAGGCATGTTCTTGATGATATCCTATGACCCATGCACTGCTAACGGTACATTGTGCCATAGATGCCAGGAATTGAATGAATAATCGATTATTCGAATCCATGATCACTGAAGCCGGGTAACTTGTGGGATTAAGCGCATTGATGAGTGGAACGAGCGAGCGGTTTGATTTATGACTAAGATTTCATATCTTTGGAGTTTTTTTGTGGGTAATCTTGTTTGATTGTTTGTGCATGATGTTTCCTATCCCTCTATGTCGGATGTTTTTCTTGTAGTGAGTGTGGGAAAACATACCTGGGTTATACATGTCTGGTTTCATTCAATAGGTTTGCCAGGAGGATAACTAGTAATGAGCAATGATCAATATAAGCAACTGATTTACATTTATATGCATCCAATTTTACAATTCTACCTATCATAAGGTCCGTACAGCACACAGTTCCCGTTCACACAACGGCCTGCTTAACGCCATTAGAACCTTGTCAAGCTGAAGCAAAAAACACTATCTTATAGCGTATATCCTCGTGACACCCGCCTTCTCTACATAGATCTAGTAACTTCGACCTCATACTGATATATATACTCGTCACACTCCTGGTATAACAATCGTCGTATGCAACATCAAAACTCGAATATGGGTGATTATATGCTAGACAGAGAAGGTTACATGTTCTAGATCACCCAAAATTCTATACTACAGTAAGATATGATGTTGGTGGGAAGATGGATGAATGAGAGCGCGTACGGTTGGGACAAGGTGCGATATCACTAGCTCAATAAATGATATCATGGATCAGGATTCAACATCCACCGACGATAGTGGACATAAGCCACTTTGTATAAACAGGTCCCTTGGACCATTGCTCTAATTAGTCCTATATACCAATTGATCCTTGCACTTTCAGCCTAAACAACCTATTCATGCTTACTCGCTTATCCTACATGCTTTCTTGTACCCGCCAACATTCCAATCCATCGTCTAGCGTTCGGCACCGCAATATCACCACTCATGACATTCTGGAGGATTGAAAAAGCCGCTACTTTGGGATAATTACAGCATGTGATTAGAACTAAAGGTAGATTTAGGCCAGGCGGCTTCCAGTGGCACGTTTAGAAAGAGGGATTCTTCCTCTGGCTTGTGGGACATATATGGATAATGTAGGCGCGTACAAGCTCATCGATCATGCGCAGAATCTAATGGGTAACTCTCCAGATCCTTCGGAGAAATTGGTCTAACGTTTCTGTGAGTTTAAGCCACGGTATGTGGTCACAAACGGGACGGCACGGTCATCCATAGGCCGTGGTTAGATTTTAACCCTGAAGAGCGGGTTTGCTTTCACTACAAGCATGTCATGCAACATACCGCACCAACTAAGCATTGTCCATCGCACAATTTCCACTTTTAGAATAATCAACCACCGAGAGGAGTTAAAAGCTGATCCTTGTGGTCGTGTCATAGGGTGACTATCTACGAATGACTGCCGCGTAAACCCCCGCCTGATTGACTGTTCCTTATATATATAGAGATAGCAGACAAATATCCGGACGCTTAAGTCATTGGCACAGATATCAGGTGGGGTTTAAAGGGTTTCCTCAGCAGAACTAACGGCAGGCTATCCGATTCAACTCAGCAGGGTGCCGCCGAATTGCAAATTCGAAGTCGACGATGCTGAGCAAGATTGGACCTTTGCAGATGTACGTATTGTAATACAAATGGCTACAAACATGGGGGCTCATGATATGAACATAGAATTTCTTCGAGTTTGTGCACGCCAGAAACCTAGCTCAGTCGACCAGTGTCTGTCTGGCTAAATTTATGAGTAATATTTACTGGTATGTACCTCTCAATTTCGCAGCCCTCAGCCGTACTGACATGCACCGATATCTAAGCTGCACCAAACCTGGCGGGCATGCCGAACTCGCCGGGCTTGAAATCCACGTATATAGTGATGACAGTACACCCACTGAGGAAAACGCCTTTAAAAAGATTATAACTGTCATCAACGACGCCTATGTCAAGATGGGTCGTCCGCAATCAACAGGTAGTGGGATGAAGCAACACCTTGAACAAGCAAGTTTTGTCGACGTCAAGGTTACAGGTGTCGAGAAACCTTACAGTCCATGACCTAAGAACGAGAGGATGAAGTGAATAACGCCATTAAGAACAAGAACAACCATATGTACAACTTTTAGTGAGAATTCCTCCGCGCCCCGATCTTTTACGGAGTGATACTAAACGATTTCATCCAGCTTCATTGCATACGAACGCAAGCTAGAGAAATGATAGAGGTTTTGTATCCATTCATTTCAGTCATCGGGGTTTGTCTAGTCTATGAAGAGCTTTCTCAATCACTGTCATATAGGGAGAGCGGAGAGTAGGGATAATTTATGAATTGTACGTGATGTTATACATATGAATGGTAAATGGTTTTAGGAGTTACGTGATTTATGACACGGTTTCAAACCTAGTTCAACGGGATTAGGTTAATTCTGGATAACTGTTAACAATGGTCATTCGGTTTGCAAAGAAGCTGGCTAGTCTGATCGCGCCCAAAACTTCTCCATATGTTCCTTTGTCCACACTACTGGGAGGAATCGGAAGGCTGTTGATACCCGCACTCCTCAATCCGCTGGTTTGCATAGAAGATGGTAAATGGCTACGGGGTCACTAATGTTTCGTGATAATTTGTCGTATAAGGATCACTCCTGTAAGTGATCTCTAGTCAGTGATAACGGGGTGGCATCAATCCCGACCGCATGAGATCGCAGAAATGGCGACACGGGCAGGCGCCTATGGCGTTTTCGGATATTGCCGATCACACACATAGAATCGCTAATCTTCTAGCCGCTGGAATGACCAGAACGAGGAAATATGACTTCGCTCTGGAAACCCCACATTAATTCGCTACATGAAAACGGGGGTCGATTTGATGCTGATCAAGTACATATCTTTAGTATGCTGTTACCTCTCCTAACTAGTCTCAAGTATTGAGTATATTAGACGGAGCTTCTCCCATAGTTTTCGCAATGGTGGGGGCGTTGTGGGCTATCGGTACATATCTACTTCTTTGCTAATCTAGTGCTTTGTTTTCGCCCAGATTACGGTATTTACCATTCTGCATGGAGTACAGTACACACTTGGATCTGGATTGAATGGGTACAATATCGATTACTACCTCCTTATACCTCTTCTCCCTCATCATAATGCAGGCACATACTATCTTCTTGCTATCCTTTAGACAGATAGCCCTAGATAGCTATGCTCTGAATGAGGAAGACATCTAGCAAATATGTTTACTAGCGGTTACTCGACATTAATGTTCGGCTGAAATTGTTACTGTAAGGTCTTAAAAGAGATCACTGATACACTAGAGTTGCTAAATTGACTTACAAGTTGTAGACTCATACTTGTAGACTCATTCACAAATTTTCATTTACCACCCAACTCTGATCGCCACTCTGGTCGCCACTCTATTGATCTTCGCAAACCTAAGCTCTCATGTATATATATCGCATAGATTCTCTCTTAGGTAGTTCAATAGACTTCTTCCGCTTCGTACATACTTACAACAGAAATGCAAGCATATGCCACTAGCCTTAACTTGCTAAAATATGGACCTTGTACATCTCTACTACATTGCACAGCGTAGCTGAAGAATATCAGACCGCGCTAAGTAGTACAGTACTAAGAGCGAGGTAGATATGCGGTAGCACTAGAGGTTTAAGTCTTTCTTTATTTGGAGTGTCTTGCAGCGGCTGCGAGGATTGTAACGTCTGATGAACTGATTGGATGCTATAAAATGCCGCAGAGTTCGTTTTCTTCGGCAGATTTCAATATGCAGGGCCCCTAGGCTGAAGTTGAATTCCTCTGATCGTTGCCATGTATAGCATCAACCCCTATTCAGTAAATTCCCGCACGACAAAGATAGCGGAAACATAAACACATGTTCAATGGAATTAAACCAAGCCCGCTGGGTGGTTGGGGCTTGAACCAGATCCCTTCTCGTCGTCGCTCGGCTTGCGTCCATGCAATGTGACTAGGTTGATATCTGCCTGATGAAAATTGCAACTCGGGAGATGTCAACGTACAAGTAGCTACACATGTGGTGGTTTTTATTTCTGATGGCAGCAAGGCTACCATGGCAACTCCAAAGCCGCTTCCCGTGACATCCCAAGGACTTGAGTGAACAAAGTTATACCTGAGGTAGCGTTAGTCGTTCTCTGTCCCGGAAGGTAAACAAGTGTCATACAGTATGCTTCTAGCCCAGTTTAACTCATCAACATCACCATGGCCCCAACCTGCTTCAATCGCTCATCCTTGGGCCAGGGTCCACAAGGCTGCTTGAAGTTTACGACATGGACATCAATAAAGCCCGATTTCTCTAGGCGCTCTCTCAACAAGGCAGCGGTCACTTGTGGACGACCGGTGGTAATTAAGGCCATGTTGAGCAACTCGCAATGCGCTTGAAATCGGAGGCAAAAGTATTATCGTCACTAAAGAGATCGACCCCAAGCTCCGCGAGCTCAACGTATCCCCCGGGCTTGGTATAACTATTTATCACGGGGTATTAACAACGTTCCATAGATGGTGATATTTGTACGTACCGATAGATCTCGCTGATTAGCTTCGGCCAGCACTAATGTCCTGGGCAAGATTTCAGGAGTATATGAAATCGAATGACTTTTATCATACTCACGCTCACCATGAACGTACATACAACCAGTTTCATCTATTCCCGTGCATACCTCATTAAACACCTCATTAAACATTCATTGCTGCTCCACATCATCGACTTCAAACTTACAATTCAGCAGAACCCGCACTGATTGAATGGGGCTGTCATCATTTCCCCAATCAGTACGGCAAAAAAACCCTTAACCGGCCGATCTACCTGAGATCCGTCTCGATAACTTCAGCCTCAGGGTGCGCATTCGCTATATATATAGCCCAAATTCCCGTTCCAGTACCGATATCCAAGATCTGGCGTGGATGTTTCAACGGTGCAAGATGAAGCGTTCCATCCAGCATCGTGAGCATGATTTCATAGTCCAGGTCCAGACGGTCCTGCTCCTTCTCATCCGTCGGCATCATATTGTCTCGATCAAAATATGCATGGTATGGCCGGCCAGGAGGGATCGTTAAACACCATAAAACTGGTATGGGACGAAACCGTTCTCGAATATGTACTCGTTGATAGAGGAGCAGAGGCTCTCAGTTGAGGTGGCGATGCCTAAGGATTTGTAGTCTTCTACGTCGTCACGTTCCAGCTTGCATGCAGTCAGCGGTATTGCCCGGTGAAGAATGTCATAGGGCGAATACCACGGCTGAATCTACTTCTATATCCCCTTGGGTATACGACATTGTGGTTTATAGTGGTGAGGAAGGCTGTTAAAGTACAAAATGAACCCCCATTTATACTTAGCAATGGCGCCTAGGGTATCATGAGGTAGAAGAGCAGGATGGAGATCCCAGATAGATACCCCGTGAATATAGAGGATACCGATGGTAAAGTAAGACAGGCTCTATTCCATCAACAGGATCCGCTCTGGTTGTACTTTCTAGCCGAGTTCATGTTGTGATGAGAGGGCGACGGCATGGAGAGTATATAGAGACGACGAATCTATATTTATAGCATGATAGCCTAACAGATATTTGGCGTTAGAAATTAAGCATTCTTGAAATAAGGATAAGAGAGGCGCATTTCTTCATTAGCGATATTGCCTTATCCTATTGTCAAGCGGATGGTATCATCGTAGGATGGCTCCGATATAGGTTTGCTGGTCGCTTTGCACGAACGACCCGGTCTTAGCGAGAGATACACTAGAGGCAGACAGTATTGGAGAAGTCAAAAGCGACATTTTCCATTGATGGTGCTTAGTGCAGTGTGGCTTCTATTAGATATCAAATCCAAATACAAGAAACCCATCCTATCTCTATCTAATCAAGCCTCTAGCTAGTCTAGCTTCCCGTAACCAGGTATCAAATCTTCTCCGCTACTCAATTTACCTCCCCATCCTTTATCACCCCTTTCCCCCTCTCTTCCTCAAACCTCGGCCTCGGCAGCTCAAAAACCTCTGTAGTCCTCCCATACGTGATACCCCCCAACCTACTCACCGGCCTCAGCACATCCAAATCGATAATCCCCCCCTTCAACGCATCCTCCCTAACCCAAAATCTGACCCCCTCCACAATCGCAAGCGTCCCGCTCTTCTTCCCGGTCCTCGGTGAAGTCCATTCATGACTAACCTTCAACTTCGCCTCAACCGAAAACACACTCTCCTTTACCCGTGGCGCCTTGACAACCTCTGTCTCCGCAGGCGTAAGACTACTCAGCTCCCACTCATCCACCCCAGCTGGCGCATCAATGGAACAGTAATTCGCCGCCTCGATGAAGCCCTCGGAGATGATATTAATCGTGCACTCCTTCGTCTCCAGCAAATTCCTCAGTGTATCTTTATCCTCCTCTCCCGAGAAACCGAGGGTGAAGATCGGCGGGTCATGGTTTGCGACTTGGAAGTAGCTGAATGGGGCTAGGTTCCGGGTGCCGGTGAGGGAGATCGTGGATACGAACCCGATGGGTCGAGGGACGATGGTCGAGATTAGGAGTTTGTAGTTTTCGCCGGAGGTACGGGTGAGCGAGTGCGGGTCGATTGGGATGTGCGGGGCCGGCGAGGGGGTGGAGGGGGAGTAGGGCGTCCAAGTGGGGTTGGGGGATTTGGTGTAGGTTACTGGGGAGGGGGGGAAGGGCGGTCGAGTGGCTTCGACGGTTTTGAAGTCGGGCTAGAAGAGTTAGTGAGGCGGTGATAGGGAGGGGCACATACGCGTTTTGACATCGCTCTGGTGGTTGTTAGGAGGCGTCTGAAGGCAGTGGTTAGCGGACGCTTGAGCATGATGCGGGAGGCTGCGGGGTAGTGGAGCTTTGGAGATGACGCAATCTGATGGGTAAGCGGATAAACAAAAGTCCGTCGATACTGCTACTTTAAGGCAGTATATCGAGAGTTCTCACAGATTTACCAGGCGCCCGCACTCTTCATTCCCAGGAATCGTTCGATTATGATATACGTGCCATAAAACAATCAATACCTAGCATGCAAACAAACGCTGAAATATATACAACCCGCAAATATCTAGTCCACATCACACACCGGCAGCCCATCCACCATGCGCGCAGTGCTACCCAGCGCCCTGAGTGCCTCCTGCGCGTTTTTCAGCTTCAATGCGTTTGCCTCCCTGTCGCTCACCATGACGAAGTCGTAGTTGATGGCCCAGTCTGTAGCTTTTACGCCGTACTTTTGTGCCACTGCTTCATCCTCAACCTTGCCCACATCGATAATGAGCGAGGATTTCACGCCAAACACTGCGTCTGAGGTCTCGTAGGGGGCGCCACGGATGTAGAGGGAGCTGCGTATTCTTAGCACCAAACTGCGAGTAAGTAGGAAGATAAAGACTTACGTGACGAGCGTGTCGTATCCCTCCGCGATAATCATAAAATGCATGTGACTCGGTCTGTACGGATGTCTGTGCAACTTCTCGAGCATCTTTCCTACCGGGCCGTCGTGGGGGATAGGGTACGGCACCGGCCTGACCGCCTTAAACCAGAAATCGCCGTTCTCGTCCGTCCGCAGGATGCCCCGACAATCCGGGTATGTCCGCTCCGCGTACTGCGTATCGTAGTGGCCGGTCTCGTCCGTCTCCCAGATATCGACCGATGCGCCGACGACCGGGCGGCCCTGTGTGTCCTTGAGAGTGCATCGGACAAGACACATCTCGCCCTTGCCGTCGGAACAGATTGATTCGCCGTGCGAGAACTCGTGTGCGTCGTCGGTGTGGAACGGGCCGAGAACTGTGCCCTCGGTTGCGGTGGACGGTTTGGGGTGGTTGATGGTTTCGACGAGAGTGGAGAGCCCGAGAACATCCGAGAGGAGGATGAATTCCTGATTGTGTCAGTGGGCATTGTCGCCAGAGAGGATCGGGGGGGTCTACTTGTCGAGTGTCGGAGCACAGCTGTCCCACGGCAGTCAGGAACAGGATCCCGGCCATCCACTCTTCGGTCGTTAACCGGGTCTCGCGAGCAAAGTCATGGACGTGAGTGACGAGACGCTCCAGGAGGTACTGCAGCCGCTTGTCGGGGCCCTGCGAGTTGATGATAATGGTGTTTGGGGTGATGTTGTCGGCAGTCAGGTCCTTCATCGACGGGATGACAACCTTGGAGGGATCCATTGTGGATAGGAGGGTTTTCAAGCGGGCGAGTGGGGAAGAAATTGTGGCGGTGGGCTATGTGGAGAGAGCGTTGGCTGGAATTGAGTTCGAGGGTTTTGGTGGATTCGATGGATTCTTATGTCTCGATCTGCGGATATAGTTCATGTCTCCTGTCCGCTGGCCAGATACAGAGCTCAGCGCATATGCGGGGTGGGCGCGAAGGAGAATTGGCGGGGCTTGCACATGATTGGCGGAATAACTGTGCCGGGCTGCACCAAGCGCAACACCCAGCCTCGTCAAATCCGCCGCTTCCTCCGCGTGCCACTGGTCCCGTCGTGTTCCTCCGACGCGAGCACCGACCAGCCAACCAGCCCTTCCGGTGGCGACTCTGTCTTCGCCGAAGCTGGCGCCGCGACTACCACCGGTGCTCGTCTTGCCATGTGTGCGCCATCGACGCCATCGACGACATCCTGTCCTCGCGCGTCGTCCCGGCAACGCTTAGCCGTAACCTCGCTTGCGGAACATGCTCGGCGAAGAAATCCAACGTGGACGGGACTCGGGAGAGCTCGGTAGCCAGCACTGAGTGAATATGAGCATTGAGTGAATATTCTGCCCTGATGCATCGTTCCACCACACCGTCAGTGCTTAAAACCCCGAGCAGGACCATCTCTTCGAGGGCATCCATCACTGCGGCCGGCTAACACTACATACGACATGGTCTCTGCGGTTTCTCTCGATATCATCGTTGTCGGTGCCGGTCTCGGCGGCCTCTCGGCTGCCATCGCTGCCAGACTCGCCGGCCACACTGTCAGGCTTGTCGAGCAGGCCCATCACCTCGGAGAGGTACTCCTACTCTCTGCCCGGTTCGCCCAGCCCAGACTGACCCGGAACTACTTAGGTCGGAGCAGGAATCCAAGTCCCGCCCAATGCCTCGCGCATCCTGGGACGCTGGGGACTCACGGACGCATTCAACCGGGTCTCCGTCTCGCCGCACGCCGTCCGCCTCCGCAGTTACTCGGACGGCAAGATCTTGAGCGAGCAGCCCTTCATCCCCATGGCCCAAGACACCTACGGCGCGCCATACTGCAACGTGCACCGCGCCGACTACCACGACCTCCTCGTCGTTAAATGCCGCTCGCTCGGCGTCGAGGTGCTTCTGGGCTCGCACGTTGCTCACGCTGACCTCTCCGCCCCTTCGATCACTCTCGCCAACGGGACCACACTAACCGCAGATCTCGTCATCGGCGCCGACGGCCTCAAGAGCAAGCTCCGTGCGCTCCTCCTCAACCGCCCTTCACCCCCATACCTCACCGGCGACCTCGCCTACCGCATCCTCATCTCGGCTGCCAAAATGCGCGAAGACCCGGACCTCGTCGAACTCGCCACAACCCCAATGTTCAACATCTGGATGGGCCCGCAAGCGCATGCGGTCTGCTATCTTCTCAAGGGCGCGCAGGTGTACAACATCGTTCTCTGCTGTCCCGACAACCTTCCGACGGACGTCAACATCGCTCCCGCAGCCCCAGGCGAACTCGAATCCTTCTTCGCCCCCTGGGACCCGCGACTTCAGAAGCTCCTTGCGCTCTCCCACGACGTCTCAAAATGGCGCCTCCAGAACAGCCGCCAACTAGAAACCTGGGTGCACGCGGACGGGAAATTCACCCTCCTTGGTGACTCCTGCCACGCCACCTTGCCATACCTTGCCCAGGGCGCCGCAATGGCGGTCGAAGACGGGGCGGTGCTCGGCGGCCTCCTCGGGAAGCTGCAGAGTCGAGAACAGCTAGGAGATGTCCTCAAGATCTATGAAGCCCTCCGCAAGGCACGCACCGAGCGCGTCGTCCAAGGCTCCACGCATCAGCAGGATATATTCCACCTTGAAGACGGCGAGAAGCAGCGGGAGCGGGATGCGGTGCTGCTCGCGGATGACGTAAAGCCGGGGTTCCCGAATAAGTGGCGAGACGATGAGCTTAGGGATTGGCTATTTGGGTATGATGCGTTTGAGGAGGTTGAGAAGGGATGGGAACAGTATAATCGGGAGAGACGATTCGGGAGTAAGGTTGAGCCTGTGGGGTGTGCGGTACAGGAGGAGGGTGCGCTTGGGAGTGTCGCTGTTGTGTCGCCGTTGATGAGGATGTGGGGATGGTTTGTATTTTCTGTATGGGCTAGTGTTTTTTCGCGGGTGTACATATTGGGAATTGGTATTGTTTTCATTTGTTCTGTCGTACTTTAAATCACAAGAGTATTTATTCAACGAGTTCCTAATTGGCAGATATGGCTTCGGGCCGATTGCCGAAAGCGGGATTCCATTTCGTCTCAAGCCCTACAAGGACTCATCCGACTGGTCCACCGATATCCGGTGGCTTCTCTATATGAGGTACAAGAAGCGATGCGGGTATCAGCGGGTTTTATATCCACTGGTAGCAAGGCAGTTTCAGGCGTCATATACATGCACGTGCACATCTGAAAATACCCACACAATCACAAGTAAAGCACTAAGTGGGAGCTGACAGTCGGAATCAGATTACACGCACCGCCCAAATACAATAATCCCCGTACAACGAAATTCAGAGGATCAACTCGGAAGCACCTTTGAAAACAGAGAGCCCACGGCTGTCACTTACCATCACCTCCTGGCTTCCTTCCGTACGCAACATGACTATCTCTGTCAGCACGCCCAATCTCATTCAGGAACAAAAGGGAAACTCACAAATACGAATACATATGATAATTCCTATTCCTCACTGCCCTCAACGCCCCCCTACAAACCTTCCTCGCCTCCTCCGCCTCCATGCCTGGAACCCGCGTAAACAAAACCATCCCATACGCCTCCGCTCCACTCTCACACATTAACATCACCATCGCCCCGATATGCTTCGTCCGCTCGTCCCGCGGCTACGGCTCGTACGGCTGCTTCACGTTCACCACCTGCTCATCCACAAACCCAGCGTCCGAAAGTCGTGAGCAGAGTAGCTCCCCCGAACCACGCACCTGCGGGCGCCTGAGCTTTTCGCAGGCGGAAACCATGCACTCGAAATGTCGTGCCAATGGGTTAGAGGCGCTTAGAGTGTTATCGTCACTATGCAGATCGATCCCCAGCTCTGCGAGCTCAACGTACCCGCCGGGTTTAGTGCAGCTTTGCTTGAGCGGTGAGATATGGATATAGAGTACTTCTAAAAATGCATTTTGTGTACCGTACTATCCAGCTTCTTGCCCCTCTGTAGTCCGTGCAGCTTGAATACGCGACTTCAGCCACTATTCCCTTCATGCTTGAAGCCAGATGAAAATCCGGCTGGAGCCAGGCAATGAGAGCAATGTATTCGGTCTCCCATGCAAGTGCATACACTTCGGGTTAACGAAGTTCGACCAGATTATACGGTACTCCATGCCCCTGTATCGAGTACACGACCCCTCCATTGCCGCACTCTGGTCACAGATCCAAAACAGAGTATAGACGCGGGCGAGAGTGCAGCTTGATTGCTCGGCGCGTGAGCAAAGCTGCATTGTTGGTGATACTGATCTATATGCCGCTAAGCATATATGACGAGCGAGCGAGTTCTCAATTGGGCGCAGTTACTTCTGGATAGTTACGTACCGTCCTCCTGATAATGACATTACGAGCTGGTGTGGGGTCTTACCTTCAGGGAAGAGAAAAAAAGCTGTTAAAGCGGTTTTAGGTCGACATGCAGCTATCTATCGGCCCGTGGTATGGTTTAGTCGCCGTTCAAGTGTAGCGGCAGGCGCGCACGCGCCGCTTTTTATTTAGATCGGAGATGTGAGCATCAATTCATCAGTGAATGTCAACTAGATCAACAACAGATGGGCTAGGGTAAGGAGAGCTCTTGGTATAGATGAAGTTCTGGCTGGAGCCATAACTGATCAACGTCGTTCCCAGCATGACGCTATATATTCGGGTTAAAATATTCTACAGCGGCTACGCGCAAGCCGGCCAAGTTCTACCATCGAAATAAGAAAGTCGCACATCAACCGTATGTAATGTAGGTAGTACTGTTGTTTGAGTTAGATGGATTCAAAGTGCTGCCGGTGGTGATGCCGCTCGAGCGGTAAATTATGGGTGGTTGGATTTATCTAGGGGCTTTATCTCATTCCCCCAGACAAAAGTATATACAGTTCATACTCTCTATTTCTCTCGGACTTCTTGACATATCGCTACCGCCAGTACCTAATCTTCACCTACATTGTAAGGTGGCATCAAGCCCAAGTACAACAAGGCACAATTACAATTACAACTAAACTGCCTGTTATGCCATCCAGCAAACCTGGAAGTGTTGGGCCACACTTCTAGTGATATTACTCGGAAGGCTTTTGTCCGTATGCAACATGGCTTGGGACGCAGTCAGCTGGCACAGAAACCGCGATAGGGGAAGCCTGACTCACAAGCATGAGTACGCGTGAGTGTTCCTGTCTCCGAGTGCCGTCACAGCCTCGCGACAAACCTTTTCGGCCTCCTCCTTGTCCATCCCAAGGACCCTCGTAAATGGTGCCTGAGATCGAGTTATTAATCGTGCTCTCAGTCACGGAATGTAAAAAAGTGCCGTGCCATTGCATACGCCTCGCAAGCAGTCTCGACCATTAACAGCACCAGTACCCCTACACGTTTTCTTTGGCTGTCCTTTGGCCATGGCCCAAATGGCTGTTTGGCACTGGTTATCTCCACACCAACAAAGCCTGCATCCTCCAGCCGCTCCCTCAACAGCTGTGGCGTCGCGTTTGGACGTCCTAGCCTTTCCATCGATTGAGCGAGGAGTCCAAGGTAATGTTTAAACTTGTTGTCATCGTGCAGTGTGCCGTCGTCGCTGAAGATCTTGCATCCAAGTTCTGCGAGTTCGACATAGCCTCCAGGTTTGGTGCAGCTAGAGTTGCTCAGTATGTAATGAACAGGAAGGTTGTGGATTGTATTCTACACCTGACATCCGAGTGTGATATCCCCGGAAGGTATCGATTACACTGTGTCACTTACCGGTAGATCTCACGCATCAATTTCGGCCAGTCTGTGACTGCCTGGTTCAGATTTCTCGAGTGTATGAAATCGAAGGAATCCTGACGTGCGTGTCAGAGTGGGTTGGTTCTCAACCGCTCGGGAACATACAGGGCGATAAGTCCACTCCTGCTCGGCATCATCAACCTCAAATTTGCAGTTAGGAGGTACCCATTTAGGTTGAATCGGACTACATATAAACGCAATCAGGACTGCTCATGGAGAGGTGTATGATATGTATACCTGAGATCTGTTCCAATGACTTCAGCGCTTGGATAGCGATAAGCCATGTCTATCGCCCAAATCCCCGTACCAGTACCGATATCTAATATGCGCTGTGGATTGTCTAAGGGAGCTAGATGATGCTGCCCATCCAGCAGCTGGAGCATGATCTCGTGGTGTAGATCCAAGCGATCTTGCTCCTTCTCATCCGTTGGCATTGGATTCCTGTCAACGCCGAAATATGCGTGGTATCGACGACCTGAATGTGTCTCAGTATCTTTATTTCAGCTTGCCAGTGGGGGCGGTAGCTACCATTCTCGAATACATACGCACACACGGAACTCGTTATACTGGCCGTGGAGGTAGCGTTGCCGGTGGATGAATAGTCCTCCCCTTCCTCGTTCGCCAGCTATAGCACACAACATCTCAGCTCCAGTATGAGTGGTTACTAGGTAGTTCTGCGTACCCCAACTGTATCAACCTCAATCTCGGCGCTGTGACTAGTCATGTTATACCTTCACGGGGGGGCGATAATAAAAATGTATTTTTTAGATGGGGAAAGAATTTTCTAGCAGTCAAAAGACGCGTATGGCGCCCTTTTGTAACGCAGTCGCCAAAACTTCGCGGTGCGCCGCGGCCCAGGAAATCCCTGCAATTCCACAATCTTTCTCGCCGTCGCCGCCCCAATGGTGCAACCTCATCAGAGTGCAGTTGTGAAGGCGCGACGCCATTGAGTGCTAACTGCATACTTAGATCACTTAGCCCACCAACGCTCATGCAGCCGAAGTGGCCTTGGGAGATCTTATCTTATCTGACCAGCTAGTTTCAACTTGCAGGCTTGAGTTCATTATAACTTCTCCAATTCTGGTCCGGTCTGGAAAAAGAAAGGCTCGGATTCAAGTGCGGAAGTAGAAAATCTCAGCTGTGTCAAGTTTGTACATTCGTTGTGGATTTTATATCAGCGTCCTCATACCCCATCAAAGTCATTGTTTCCGGCCTTCGCCCCTAATTGCGGGCTCTAGTTATACCGTTCCATCTCTAACTGGTATATATTTCCTTAACTCTGCTTTGTGTAAGGACCGTAAACAAATAAATAGTGCCTGACCTTAACCTAGCCCGATCTCAGAGGCGGAGATTCTCGTCGCAGATCTTCATTAAGAAATTTAGCAATAGTGTGCTAGTCAATTCCTCTGACACCACGTTTGAACGCTCACCCCATTTGCTTTAAACCAGGGCCGCTTTTTTCTTGGCTATATCTGTCCGTTCTTGGTGCAGTTGCAATTGATTTATTGGAGAACTTGGTGCCGTGGGCAAGCTGTGCTCTGTTTCTGACAAGTATGTCTTGCCAAGAACGGCTGCCGAGTATCCGGGTTCGGGTACGCATAATGGTAGGGATCTATACTGTCCTTACGGGGCGGGAGACCTTGTGAGGTTGTGCTAAGAATCATCTAGAAAGGATGTAGAGTAACGCTCTTATATCCAGTGTCCATGAATCGTGTGTGTTCAAACAAGGCTTTAGTTGTAATGTTTGGTGTTGTATGCTGGACTTCGTTTTCACTTGATTGGCGAAAAATCGGGCCAACGAGAGTGGTGGATTCATTTGTCTGCCGGCCTCAGCCTCGAGGTTAACCGAGAAATATCAACCCGCCCTGGATCCGCAATATTGGTGCTGCTCGTCTGGTATCTGCCAACCAAGATGCATAGATGCTCTCATCGCTTGTGCTTGCGGTTGGGAGCAGCTACTAGCTAGAGTACGTCCTAGAGTATTCCTGCCACCGCAATCAGATAAGACAGGACAATTCAGATCAGTGACATGAATGGGCCCACCCGTGATTGATTTGGAAGCAAGAATTCGTTAAGATCTACTGGGCACTCCAGAGGCAATATATAAAGACGCTGAGTATTTACGAGTAAACCTGGGGTTTTATGACCGAATATTCTCTTATGGGCTTCCGAGGTTCGTCCCACCGCGCAGGTTGATCTTTTGTTAGGAGCATTGTCTCAAATGTCGTATTCGGTTGGGCACATAAAAAACAATATCGAACCCCCTGGCGACTCATTGCCACCGATACCCAAGCATTGTAACGAGCGGAACTGGGGAGGACAAGCCGATGTCCCGGTCGAATTTTTCAACGGGTAGTTACACATATTGTAAGACATCTTCCCATGTTATCTACAACGTCTCTGTAAGTACTTGCGGACCCGAGGTACCGCATTCGCGGATCTACTGAGCTGTTAGCGTTAAATTTGGGCCGGCAGCAAGAATAGAACGAATACGAGTGGCCAATTAGTAGGCATTGCAATGATATTCACCACGCCTGAGTTAAGTCGGTAGATGTTTGTCCTCCCGTTTCCAATTCGTCTCGCTGAAGGCTCAAAACACTATCAATCTCAGACAACTTGTCCGAAACATTCAGGGTAACGAGATGCATAAGTAGTCGGAAGCAGAAGGTGCCCCCCACATCTATGCATGGAGTCGCTCGGCACTGTGTCTACAATTTAAAGATATGCCTCAGCTGCCATTTTACTTGATGTTAACCGTTCGGGACACTAGTGGCTTACAACGATGATGAACCAACACGGCAACGCAAATACGATCGGATTTGACGTGATTGAGGTGATCACAAAAGATGGGGACGCGATTGATCATGACCCGCTCGATTATGATGATGAGGATGATGAAGAAATAATTGATGAACGGCTTGAAGTGGACTCGCAGGAGATGGACCTAGCGATGGTATACTCTACTTAAACTACTGGTGCTATCAAGGGCTAACAATGCCCAAAAGCGACCTAAAATAATGATTTAGACTATGAATCCTCGAGCGAAGAGTCATATAGCACATACCGTGAAATCTTGACGGATTCAGTTCACCAATATATTATTGAAAACGGTATTGTTCCGGTCCGAGTAGTCCATAATAGTAGGAGAATGACGGACATGGATATTGATGCTGAGTACGACGTCGGTATCACGTCTACTTTGGTATCGACAAGTATCTGATGCCAACAGATGAAAAGGAACAGGAGAGGCGCGTAATTTTATGACATTTCTTAGGTAACTCAGTTTATACCTGCTGACGTATGTACAGACTGGACACGCACCACGAAATCATGCTAGCTCTATTGGAAGGAAAATTACATCTAGCATCTCTCACGAATCCAGAACGCATCCTTGATATCGGCACTGGGACCGGAATATGGGCAATAGGTAGCCGAATCCGCCCTCGATATCACTACTATTCGACGGCCTGACTGTTCTTTAGACATGGCGGATACGTATCCGGACGCTGAAGTCATCGGGACAGATCTCAGGTGTGTATTTCCCTACGAAACGCCTGTGTTCGTTAGACAACTAATCGAGAAAATGCACGTACAGCCCAATACAGCCACAATGGGTACCTGCCAATTGCAAATTTGAAGTCGATGATGCAGAGCAAGAGTGGGCGTATCCGCCGGTACGTAAATGTTGCAACTTAATCAGTGTTCCGAAGCGGCCCGGCCGGCCGCCGACCGGACTTCAGATTCGCAGTCCGGCCAGATAAAGTCCTTGATCCTGGAGGCCGCCCAAAGCCTGGGCAGATAAAGTTCAACCTGCATGGAGCCTGACCGGACTGCAGATATCTGACGGCTTTTGCCTGACCCGCATATGCCTGCAGATACCTCCATGTACCTGCTTCTGGGCTTGGTTTCGTTTGGGAGGAGCTTCAGGCAAAGCTCTATCTTCGTTTTCTTTAGAGTTTAGCACTTACGGTCGTGATACCGCCCTGGAAGAGTGTGGGGACGGATTTGAGTGCGGTCATCACGTGGGTTGGTTTAGGGTTGAGCGCGGCGGAGGCGCATGCACTTTAGTTCTTATGTACATGTCAATTAGACTAAGAGAGACAGTCAGTGAGTTTAGGTCAATAGAGAGAGATTCAGCACAACAGACCCGTCACAACACCTGCAGATATCTGACGGCCTTTGACTGGCCTACATTTCTCTGCATATACCTGCATATACCTGCAGATATCTAATGGCTTTTGACTGGCCTACATCACTCTGCATATAATCTGCATAAACTGGCAGATATCTGGCGGCTTTCGCCTTGTTTATTTATATCATGATTTATGACCATCGGCCGCCAGATATCTGCAGTCCGGTCAGATCTTTGTCCACTATATCTGTGACCGGCCTGGGTCAGTAATCTACTGGCCGCCCATTTTATAGTCCGGTCCAGATTAACGGTGAATCTGGCCGGACTGGCCGCTTCGGAACACTGAACTTAATAATAGGAGTTTGTCTCGATAGTGCTTGGATGTTCAATCTTTGCTGCTCATCATAATACATATGCTCTGGTGCTTTATGCCCGGCCCATATAGAAGCCCAACTGACGATATACACTAGGATTACTTTAACTTCATCCACGTTCGGAACCTAGTCCAGGCAATCAGCGACTGGCCTAAAGTAATGAGCGAGATCTACCGGTATTTATTCCCCTGCCCACGTAGTATCGCTGCTGACCTCCATTCCAGCTGCACCAAACCTGGTGGTTACGTGGAGCTTGCAGAGGCAGGAGCCGAGACCTTCTCAGATGACAACACCATCGGTGAAGCGTTTGTGCAGTTCCACGAGTACCTCAACGAGGCAATGCTGAAGATTGGACGTCCACCTGCGACGGCCGCCCTCCTAAGGCAACGACGACTAGAGAGTGCCGGATTTGTCGACGTGAAAGTGGTCGACACTAAGCAGCCGTTTGGATCATGGCCAAAGGATCAGAAGATGAAAACTATCGGTGCATGTTTTTGCTCATTGCGGAGACTGGAATGGAGGGATATGGAATGATTCCGTTTACGAGGATTCTGGGCACGATGGGTGTGGAGGAGGCGCAGAAGATTTGTAAAGATGAGTTGTCGGCGGCAAGGAATATGAATCATCAAATGTATACCCTCTTATAAGTACACCTCTAATTACCATAACATCTACAGTTATTGATACCCTACGTTTTAGCCATGTAGCATACGGACGGAAGCTAAGTTCTAGTAATGATGATTGGGGTGAAGGAATTACTTGCAGCCAAACGGGAGGAGATGACGCTATAGGAGCAGGGTTTCGTGTTACTAATTAACCAATTCGATCTGCGTTTAGCTAGATTGTACTTGAGAAGGGTTTTTAGGGTATTTGATTACTAGCAACCATTGATAGCACTTTTGTTCGATCTCTCCCATGATCGATGGAATCTATCAATTTTCTCTTGTTTCGCGAATTAGATGTATGAGTTGAAAGTCATACAATTTAGAGTTTGGCGACCCAGAATGAGTTCAGTCTTAAAAATCGAGATATTCTCCAACTAGTGCGCATGTCCCGCTACTCAGTAGAGAAATACTTAGATACAGAGGGTATATTGGGGCTGTGTGCAACAAGTATAACGGTAGATAAGCACTATTAATCACTCGGTCCGCCAACTATGAGTTGGTATAGGCTAATGCTAGTGTGCCGTAGCGCAATCAGCCGCCACAGCGCCGTCGATTACCATTGTAGCGAGAGGGGTAGCGGTGGGTACATAGGCTGGTACTAGTGATCCTAAAGAAGACGCTTCGAGGAGAGAAGTCGCAAATTGCAAAAGGGTTGACGATGGTCATATCATGGGTGATGCAAATTGAGACTGCAGAGTAATTCAGAAATGATATTCCCGTTTATAGACCATATACTTTCCCACCATGACAGCCACCATGGACAACACACCGTTGATATCAGTACACAGCAAGACAAGATGTAGCAAGTAACATTTATAGGCAGCTACGTTCCCTCACCGACTTTATGTGTCGAATCTTGTGCTTCCTCAGTCCGCAGGGATAATCCCCCGATATTAATAGCTTCTGTTCGCGAAATGGTAGCCTCTGTTGTAGTTTTTAGGCGCATAGAGCGCTAATATGCTTCTTTCTCCCAATTGACGCTCCCCTGACCCCGCAGTTTTGCATTTCAATCGGCGATAGCCAAACGCCCCCAAATCATCGAGAAATGCTGTTAGTCTAACCCCGATGCGCCTTTGGCAAGATACTTTTCAGAGTAAAGATAGAACCCGACGAACTGACAAGGCGGCGTTCCTGAGACATCTCTTCACTATCAAGTCGCGCGCAGCCGCGCGTCGTTGGCCGCTATCAATTCGAAAATTTATTCACTAACTACAAACCCCCGCAAAGTACCCGCACTCTTGGAGCCCCACTCTACCCATGTGAATCGGGTGCCCCCACGCGTTATCAATGTCTGCCAACAATTCGTGCATATGTCCCTGTGCATGCATGCTGGACGCCAGGCTCTAGGCGTGCAGAGGGCGGATTGATACACGAGCGGGGCCATTATAAGGCGCTTGCAGAAGCAACAAGGGAATGATACACTTCCACCATTATCACGAAGTCTCTGGCAGCCATGACGGACAATACACAATATGAAGCCGTAATTGAAGTTGACCCAGCTGTGGTACGTACAAGCCTCCAGTAAAATCAATACCCAACTGACGGTTTCTAGCTGGCAGACGAAGGAGTCGATGATTACGAATCTTCGGGATATGTAACTTCGACGGAGAGTTTATCTTCCTCAATTAACGAGTATATTTTCGAGAATGGTCTTTCCCCGACACGGTGCGGGTTATCTACAATACTGAATTCGGATAGGCCGTCGCTACCACGCTTATTTCGGGGTCGATAAGAATCTGATGCCCACAGACGAGAAGGAACAAGACAGGTGAGATGTGCTCAGGGTTGATGGAACCTAGTCAAGCTGATCACCCTCAAGACTAGACATGCACCACGAAATCATGCTTGGGATTGTAGGTGGCAAGCTCCATGTAGCTCCAGTGAAAGATCCGCAACGCATCCTGGATATCGGTACTGGGACTGGAATTTGGGCCATCGGTAACCAAACCCCACCAATGAAGCAAATCCGCCCTCCGAATCACTATTGGATAACAGTTTGACTTCTCTCTAGATATGGCAGATAAGTATCCGAGCGCAGAAGTCATTGGAACGGATCTGAGGTACAATCCCCTGCAAACACCTTCCACTGTCCGAACTCGATATGCTTCCCCTTCTCTGAGAATGGAGTATAACCCAACAACATTACTGACTGTTATACTCCGTCCAGTCCAATTCAGCCAAGCTGGGTTCCTCCGAACTGTAAATTTGAGGTGGATGATGCGGAACAAGAGTGGACATATTTGGAGGTATCTGCACCCCAACAGAATAGTGGACCCAGGCTTACAAATCCGACATGATAGGACTCCTTCGACTTCATCCACAGCAGGAACCTTGCGCAAGCCATTGGGGATTGGCCTAAGCTGATGTCCGAAATCTATCGGTACGTATGAAGCTAGGCCAGTCAGCTCTTGACCACTAGCGTAGTCGCGGATATCCGTCACTGCAATGATTCACTACTATTTTACACGCTGACTAGCGTCTCAGTTGCACCAAGCCCGGAGGATACTGCGAAATCGCCGAACTTGGACTCACTCTCTACACCGACGATAACACAATGGGAAAGAACTTTCAGAGATGGATGGACCTTCTTGATGAGGCGTTGGAAAAGATGGGAAGACCGCAAGCAACTCCTGCCATGTTGAAGGAGCGCTTGGAGAATGCAGGCTTTGTTGATGTGCAGATTGTCACCGGAAAACAACCTTTTGGACCCTGGCCCAAGGAGAAGAAGATGAAGACTGTAGGCGCTATGGTCATGTTGAATGCCGACACTGGCTGCGAGGCGTATGGAATGGCACCATTTACGAGGATTTTGGGAATGGACAAGGATGAGGCCACGAAGACTTGCCGCGATGCATTCGCAGACATCAAAAATAAAAACTACCACATGTATACCCCATTGTAAGCCCCCCCCTTCCTTCCTTCACGATATGAATTGCCTGACATTGATTTGTTTCCTTAGTTATCTTGCCTATGGACGCAAGCCAAGCACCTAACCCAAATGGTAAGCCAAAATGATTTTATACAAGTTTCTATATCGACTGTTTGTTTTCTAGCTACTAGCAATAATGTCAATCATGATCAGGACATATTGTCCTGAGAAACGCTTTGCAACATTCCTGAATGTGGACTCGTGCATGCTCGTGCAGTCCGGGTTGGGAGAACTGAAACAACCCATTATTCATATAAGGACACGACATGTGTCCTTTTCGATTCTGATTGGTCGTAATTCTGTGGCTGAGTGGCTGATTGTGGCAAGTACCTACCACTTAAACTCAGATCCCAAATGACCTGCCCTTTTAATTCCAATGAGTGTTTGGCTCTGATTACAAAGTGTCCTACACACAAAATGTGGACTATGTCCTCTTTCACCTCGGCTCCCCTCCGGACTATCCTTTTCACTATCCTACCAAGACTTTCTGCCACGGGTGAGTATAAGGCCATGCCGGGGTTTGGGTGACCGGAGACCTCAAATTTTACAGAGTGATGGGTTGGAACTAGTGGGTAATAAAGAACAAAGAGTACACTGTCTGAACGTCCATTACAACAAAACAGTATTCCGAGTATCAAACTGCCCATACGAGGGGAGTGGTGATTCCTCCACCATCTCTTCCACTGCCTCTGCCTCCTATTCCTCCTCCTCCTCCTCCTCCTCCTCCTTAATCTCTTCCTCCTCTTCCTTCTTCTCGTTCTCCTCTTGTCCTATTCTCTCCTCCAGCACTTTTGCCGCACGCCCTGTATACACTCTCACCCACTCATTCTCTTGAGTAACCCATTTACAGAGATTAATGGCCATTTTCTGGGTAGCACCTGCCATTTCTTTTTGCTTGTCCTGCCTCCTCCCGAAACCATTGGAGCGCAAATTGTTTGAGGTCCTGTGTCTGAACCACTCCCATCGGCATAGTAACTACCCCCAAGTCTTCAATTCCTCTACCAGTGTCCTTCTACATGGCTATCTGTGGTTGGTGCATTTTTGCTGGTGCACTTGAACTGAATAATTCAGTAGCGGATGATAGTGTTCGTTTACGTTTCTGAGCTCCATTTTGCTGAATCAAGGCTTCAGTAGAAGCAGATGCTGGTAAACGAGTATGGGAAGTCATTTGGGGATGGAGATGTGCTGGGATGATTTATTGAGATAGAAGGAGTTCCGATTATTACCTGTACACTACAGTGGGTTTAATTATATATTCCTAGCACAGAGATATGAACACATATGCGAAGTCAAATAGGGAGAACACCGTGTTCAGATGTAGGAGACATTACGGCTCGGCCTTATATTCATCCGTGGCAGAAAGTCTTGGTAGGATAGTGAAAAGGATAGTCCGGAGGGGAGCCGCTTTCACCTCCCAGTCTTAGATTTATGATATCTCTTATATTGAGTCAGAAATTGTGAATTAACAGCATTTTGGAGCATTTTTTTACAGCTGCACTATGAATATTAGTGATATAGTAAATTGGAGACCAGGAAGTGAAAGAGGATCTGTTTATGAATAGTTCATGTATAGAACACTTTGTGATCAGAGCAAAACTCATGGACTTAAATGAACTTGAATTGATTGGAGTTACCCAGCAGAAGGTATCTTCCCAGTTGCCAATAAGCTTGCTCTAGCCACAGAAACAATAAAGACTCACCTGGACTTAGATCACTAGGAGCTGGCCAAGAGATGATCTAACAAATTTGAATTCTAGGAGTATGTTAGAGCCATATACATCTGGAAGCATAGGAGCTGCTAAAAATGACAACTCTGGGTTGGCTGGGCTGGAGATCTATCTGGGCGCCTCCAAAGGGTGGCGAAGCCGCCACCGTACCTTGTACTGTATAGACTAGAAATAAGGCACCGCGCATACTAATGCGCATAAGCTACTATGGGGACCTATGACTCACTCCGGAGCAGTCATTTCACTTCGCTATAGTTTTAGTGTACTGTGCAGTGCTCTGATTTCGAGTCGCAACTGACAGGGCATGTCCACGTGCCTGTGGCCGAACGCCACACAATTATGGTCTCGCCTGCAGAAAAATTAGCTTGTACACAAGCAGTCACGGCAAATATACAACACGACCAAAACACATTAAACAAGACCATGCATATGGAAATTCCATCCCTCCCATCTCCGTTATACACATATTCGCTACCAAGATCTTCAACATTAAAGCCAATTGAACTTTAAACAGAATAACTATCCCACGCGTTCAGCTGCAAATCTACATCACACCCAACCTCTTCAAGTAAGCTAGCAACGGACGCCGCCATTTGAAACTCATCGCCGCTAGTCTTAAGCCAGGCATTATCCGACCCACTTCCCATACCCGCCGCAAATCCCAAGCCATCAAAACCCTCCACATTATGAGATGGTTCAAGATATCCATCACAGTTAAACTCAACCATCTTCTGATCTGAACTCCCAGCCAGCCCCACTACGGGATCGAACGAGAAGTGCTGTGTCAGTGCCAGCGAAGACGAGGTTTCCGGATATAGTGCCTTTTTCACCCTTGGCGGTAAATCAATGTTTGCCGCACGGCTCCAGATCACATGAAGGGTTTGGCTTGCTAGATCCCACGTCGACGACATTTTACGCAGATCCAAAATGCACTGTTCCAGATTATCTGCGACCACAGAAGACATAGGACGGAGCTCATCAAACGAGCCGATGCTTGTCTGGGTATTATTCTCTTGGAGAAGCACGAGTGCGGCCGATAGGAGAATATGGGGGATCAGGCCGGGGGAATGTGTGTCGAAACGGGCGTTTCGGTAGTAAGAGAAGACAGTGCAGATTTCTATTGCTGCTGTAGTCACTATCTGCCGTGGAGTCTCGGAGAAGGCGCTGAGAACTAAGTGGCGGAAGGGGCGGAAGATTAAGAGGATGATTGATTGGTAAAACATACTAGCGTTAAGATTAGCTATGAATCATTGATGGAGATGTAGAAAGCAGCTTACTGTAAAACAAAGATGGCAGGCACCGTATCCTGTTGGGGGTCCATGAACTGTGGCATCTGGTCCCGCCATTTCTTTAATCCAGTATGTAATTCCTCCAGCTTTAGGGTGTCAAACTGCTGCTTCGGAGAGTGAAGTGCCTGCAAGACATCCCCCAAAACTTCGGTAAGTTCGGCATATTTAGTGGCTACTTCCATGATGTGGCATGGTCGACTAGTTCGATCTGGAGATGTCCAAGGTTCCACTTCCAATTGTTGAATGATACTGGGTTTGGGAATGCCAACTACGCTAGAAGGAAGTTGAGGAATTCGACCAAAGTGCATCGACATCAGCCTAAAAGTGTTCATATGCATCAGTAGTTCAATCGTTAAAGGGGTTGGGATGCTCTCTTACTTGTCAAGTACAAATAGGCCCCAAAATGTTATCCTTCGAACCTCCATCTCGGTAGGTGAAAACGGGGAACTGGCGTCCACTTTTGCGGGGAGGTGTAAGCCAAGATCCAATGCAACGTGCAATGACCTGCCGCAATACATCCAGCCATTGGAATCACGACCGCAGCCTGCTTCACGCATCGCCATCAACGCCAGTGCTTGAGCAACTGTCAAAGATGAGCGGCCTTCCTCAACAAGAAGCAATCGCCTGGCTTCGGTAAAAAAATGATTGCCGACAGTGGACGAATCAGCAAGGTTGCTCCGGACATCCAGCCGTTCTGAATAGTGGCTAGCTAGTGCTAAGATGGCATTGACCAGGAGAGAACTGCAATACTTCGTTCGATGCTTTTTCATATCTGAAAGAAAGCAAGACTTTGAGAGCAATACATGCACGGGGTGTTGCCATGTAAAATAAAGATTCTGCACATGCGATCAAACAAATCAACTTTAACTGACTGGCGAGCGAAATCTCGCTTTAGGGGATAAGCCTACCAGCAACTCAGATATTAGATCATTGTCTGATGTAACATTTGTCCATAGTGGACCGGTTGTTACATGTTCTGCTGGTACAAGAGATGCCCTTCGAGGGCAAGAATGGATGGATTCCAGGCTAGATGAGTGCCCAAAGTGTCGCAGGTCCCCAAGATCGTCAACTTGTAGTTTCCCCATATCCTGGAAGGTTATTCGTTCGGGCTCTTTCGAGTATTCATTGGATGTCTTCTGTTTATCGTGCTTAACGTTGTTTATGAGGGTAGCAGCGAGAGAACCTTTCGTTCGTAGTTGGTCGACAATGGTTCCAACCTCGTTTTCTGGGGCAGTCCGAATTCGAGTGACGAGATTGTCCAAGGTATCGTTCTTCCAATCTTTGTCGGCGGTACTCTTTCGCCGTCGATCTCCATCAGTGTCATACACACACTCCATTCGGTAGACAGCGTTGCATGTTGAACACGCCGGCGTGGCGCCGTCACACTAGAACTGCGTTTAGCAAACTATCCAGCAGTACTGAGATTCCCAACCTTGGATTTCCGCCGGCGGCAAGGTATGCAAGCAGTAGATATACATCGCCGTTTTGGTGTTCGGACTTGCCCCACACTATCTATATCGGGAGATTCGCGTTCCTCTTGTTTTGGTAGGATTGGTCGTACCATCGTCGGTGTCTGTCAATACTGATTGCTTCTGGAAACAGGCATCATTGGTTACTGAACCCAGACCCTCCTGGCAAGTGCGGAAGGGCTGGAATATATCAGCCTGTTTCAGTAGCAGTCGGAAGTCGGCCACCACTGAAATCATGGTGTTGAAGAGTTGACGGAGTAAAGCTGCAAAATGAGAGGTCGTCAACGTCACCCAGGTCCTCCAGAAGAAGCTTGGGGCTACAAGACCCTCAATACGGGTCTGTTACTGCAGCCTAAGGGACTTAGCTGAGAAAACGTACAACGGGAATGGCGGCTATGAAGTGATGTTCTGGCTAAGTTCTCGATCGGGATTGAACATTACGGGGTAGTGGCGAGTGGGACTACGGATGCTGACGATAAGAATTGGAGCTCCGACCCCACAACGGTAAAGCTTATCGCGTATATTCGCCTCATAGCCGTTGAGCAAAATATAAGCTTTCATGCTAGTAGCAAGCTATTAGCAATCTTGATTCTAGTCCCTACCGAACATTATTAAACAGCATTCTTTGACTGGAATCGCGACTTCCACCTGGCCACTGGTTACACTGGGATTGCCTGCGATATCGACAGTTGAAATCTCCACTTCCAGGATTCTGGTACCTCGTAGAGATACAACGAGTGAGTATTCCGTCACACTTCGAACATTAAATGTGAACTCCGGGCCCCACACTGATGTACCAGGGCTAACGGTTTAGAATTCTCGGCGTGTAACTGTTGAGAATAGGTATGGCTCGCCGCAGAATGGCTCTTGCACAGCCCAGATACTGTATACCAGGGTTTATATCTGTGCACTTTGAGGGTATATAACGAGCCAACTCCCCACGGAGGAGCTGTGTGATGTGTATGTCGACGTCTGTGAGACGGCATATGACGCTGCTGACCTGCTTGCACTCACGACCACTCTGGTCGAGATTGCACCCATCATGATACGCACCATCTGTGGTCGCTCCAAATGCGTTATTTTGATGTTTGAAGCTTTTGATTGCGTTTCAGGTGAGGATTGCTAGCTACAACGGAGAGAGGATCTCAGGGTAAACTTAATTCGTTGGGGACAACAATCGCCAGCTGCATTGGGTTTCTCAAAGTTCTGACATACTGTTACCTGATGGTGCAAGGCCTGTACGGGTTGGATATTGGTGGACGTATCGAATAATTAATGTGTTGTTAGTGTGCAGCATTGATGATCATCAGTATCTGGTGGGTGCAAGTGACATGCCTCGGTTTTTCGAACTCCTTGTTGACTATTGGGACACCATCTAACCCGCTGTTAGTTCAGCTAATTTGGATGATGGATAGATTCATTACATTGCCTAAGCAGTAGGAAAGCGCACATTAGCATGTAGGGAGTATGTACCCTCGAACCGCAAAGTACTGTGGAACCTTGGTGAACCCAGGCGATTAAAAGGTACGGATAAAAACTATTCAGGTGTGAATTTCGCGCTGACGGGCCTAATTTCTGGCTAATTCATGTGTACTCGGGTATGTCCGACGAGGTCAGAGTGTTTTGACGTAAGATCTGAACGTGGTTATATTCATTATGATTGTGAGAAAGAAGAGTAGCTACCTAGTGTGTCCACCCTTAAAGACAAGAAATCAGACTACACAGCTTCATAACGGCGCTCTCCTGAATGCTTCCCTAGGCCTGCCGATGCACTCCCAATTTCGCTGGCCTTGCACCCGAGTACCCAGAGAAGGAACGACTGGTCTGTGCGGGGCCTCGAGGCGCTACCGAGATCGCCGAGGATTTATAGCAACAGAGGTCATCTACGAGTAATGCTAGGGTTGGAACCCTGGTATTTAAGGTATGCGCTTATGTATCTATCTCGTCATTTTCTTCCTCAGGCACAGTCAGATCCCCGATTATTATTGTCATTCTTCTCCTTCTCCACTCCGCTATTTCCGCAGAAGCCAAGAACCTAATGCATACTCTGCACTCATGAATCCACGGTGGCTGGAGGTAACTCTATGGTCCGCAAGATCGATGATAGTACAAAGACCAGCTTAGCAGTGTCCTGGGGCTAGGAAATAGTTACATGTAATCAGGCCCATCACAGAGCAATAGGCAAGTCATTACTTGGTTACGGGAGGGTTCAATTAACAATACTGAATAAATGACTAACATATCCGTAGCTCTGGTACTTTCTAGAGTGACTAGTTCACCGGTCCTTTCGGGGATGCTGGGTTCGGATCCGCTCGCGAAAAGCTACAAGTTATTAACCGCAAAAAGGGTCGCCTCTGATGTCCTTAAAATAGTGAAAGAACAACTCCAGGCACACCCGTGTATGCAGCAAGTCTACCCCCTACAAATGTTATTTAGCTAACACCTATTGACAGGGTACTCCATTACCATCACCGGCCACTCGCTGGGAGGTGCACTCACAACCTTTGCTGCAGTAACACTAGGGAAGGAGTTTCCTAGAAAGGTAACTGCATATTCTCTAGCGTCGCCTCACACTGGAAACCCCGCCTGGATTAATTAGGTTGAATCAATCATTCCACTGCCCAAGCTCTTCCATCTTACAAACTAGGCTCGTTCCCAGCCCCAGTCTTGGCACGAGCGCCACTTTCTGACGAAACTCGCTCGTACCCAGAGAGGGGCTGGAACCTTTCGAGCTCCGAAAATGGGGTTCGCTTATCGGAACGAGTGAATAGCATTCCGAGCTTCCTAATATGGAATCGTGTATAAACTTAGCGTCCGAAGCTCTTGGCGTGAGGGCTCCGGGAATTGTGCTCAGCATTCCGAGCTTCCTAATATGGAATCGTGTATAAACTTAGCGTCCGAAGCTCTTGGCGTGAGGGCTCCGGGAATTGTGCGCTCTGCGGCTCAGCAGCCCGGATTCCTCCTCATCGCCATCGACACAGTCAACTCCACCCATCCTCTTCGGACTGCACCTGCATTCCAATCCACAACACATATCGAAAGCCGAGACACCCTACGTCATTCTAGCATCTACCTTCTAGGGCACTTTGCGACGATAGCTATGCCCCCTAAGGGAAATAAACGCGCCGCGTCGGAGGCGCCAGGCCCGAAGGTCAAAAGGAACAAACATGATCGTGGAAGCCTCCCCAATCACTACACGGTTGACAATTGGAAGGGATTCCTCCCGAAGAAGATCTTGGAGGCTGTATTGGCTGTGAAGGTGAGCGGGTCTAAAACGCGCAAGATGAGGACTATCGTGTCGACTGGCTAACGCGTATAACCTGCTAGACCCCCGACGACTGGAAGCGCGGCATTATGTGCTTAATGATGCTTGTATTCTTTAAGGTCAGAGGTTTGACCTTAGCAAATATGAAAGCCTTCCAAACCACGGTTATCCCGCAATCCTTATACTCGCGCATCACGGACCTTCGGAACTGGATTAGCTACGCGAATGGCCTACTCAAATCCAAACTTATTGAATCGCACTGGGCGATGGCTCAGAGGTTGCTCGAGCAGTATCCGGACGACAAGCGAAGAGAGGTTGCTCAAAAGGCGGCCAACAATCGAAAGCAGCACCTCTCAATGCACGAAGTGGCGCCTTTCCAGAGTAACGACGATGTTTACGAGTATTTGCATTTAGACACAAAGGATATCTTCTTTTTGTGGGCTCCGATACTGCGCGACGTAACGCCAGAGTACCTCGGTATGCATGACAGGGCTATGGACGGAGGATTTCACTGGTTAGATCGTTTAGAAGAGCAGTCGTATACGATCATCGCGCGATTCGCGTCGGGCGCATTAACGGCGATCCCGGGTACCGATTATGGCGAGCATGCTCGTGCGATTGATCTGCGTGAGACAAGTTGCGCACATGAAGACCTTCCGTGGCCGCCGATGCGCACAATTGATTGTTGGTCGGATATCCCGCTTGAAGCTGGTGTTGTAGAAGAAGTTTGGCCTAGGCCCGGAGAAGCTGCCAACTCGCCACAGGATAGCCCCGGAGTTCCCATGACTGTACCTGGTATTACGGACTACAGTATTTCGGAGCACCAGGAAACTGGTGGCCAGGGAATAAGTATGAAGGCGATAGAAGAGATGGAAAAGGCTAGCACCGCGGAGGACATGGAGACGGTCAACTTAGTGAAGCGGCTGTTGGGCACAAGGGAGTTAACCCCAGTGGTTGGGGATGATGGTATGGGTACATTCGCTGCGCACAGTGCTTAATGATTAACTGAATTTTGCATGCATA
>Ga0307514_10000489_pt1 | contig 80642 bp, 104 predicted proteins | sample 16_EM_MG_FD_203088 | JGI IMG/M metagenome (GOLD analysis project Ga0307514, IMG submission 203088) | Populus trichocarpa ectomycorrhiza microbial communities from riparian zone in the Pacific Northwest, United States - 16_EM | ecosystem: Host-associated > Plants > Roots > Unclassified | place... | reverse complement strand
CCTGGCTCTTCTCCGAAGACTGGAGGAGTTGATCCTCTACCACTCAGACGACCCAGGCCGAAGGACCAACCGGGAAGCCGAAAACACGACCCCCAGATTCCACAACGCCTTGTTCGGTGAGGACGTCGTCGCACCGATGCTCAACACCGTCAGGCTCGGGGCGACGTATTTCGATTATTCTCGTATGGGGTCGGTAGCCAAAGACCTGGTAGAACTCCACTTCGAGAACCACACGTATCCTCGTACTTCCGACATGCCTGAGATGATAATAGACCTACTACGAGCCTCGCCAGGCCTGCAAGTTCTTACGTTGACCAGCGTAGACGTCTTTTTCAGTAATTGGCCACAGCCCGTTGAATTACAACATCTCAGACGATTGGAGTTCAGAGGTCCCCCCCATTATACCAACCTCCTTTCCCTCCTTCGCGTCCCTTCATTGGAGGTGCTGTATTTGGGAGAATGTCGATTCGCGGCAGACGCTACAATGCCTCCTGTCTATGCAGCCAATCAAACCATGAGGATGCTCGTCGACTTCTTTACAAGTCCGGCAAACACACGGTGGTATTGGATGGCTGGGGGAATAAGAGAGTTATCGTTGGAGTATAATCACTGCCTGGCGCGGGAGGTACAAAGAATCCTCAGTTTGACCCTGAATGTCGAAACCTTCCACATGTCCTCTCCGGCTATATTCCCCATCCTCGCCGACAACCTGGAGATCCTACCCAACATCCGACGTTGGATCGTCAATAGCTCAATCTTCTACGACTCTCATCCTTTCTCCACTATTCTAACCCGTCGTCCGGGTGTCACACTCTCTATCAAAGGCGACCTCACCCAGGATGGCGAACGCCTCTACAATGTCCTGAAAGATAACCATAATATTACCCTCTGCACCTAAAGTGATACCCAACGACATTCATCTCATTCCATCCCCGCATCATCACTATATCCATAGCCCCTCAGCTTCGTTTCCCGGACTATTTTTCGATACTCTCCTCATCAACCTCCTTCCAAACTCCCATCGAAGCCCTGGAGAACGGTCTTGGACTTGCTCCCAGGCACCCATACCACCCTAATCAAGAATAGCAAAGCCCTGGAAAGTGGTTGACATCCGCTCCCAGGCACGCAAGGATTTTAATACCGCTATCTCCGCAATGGACCTACACCATGTCCTCAACACGCCTTCCAGATTGGGTTCGTCGTGCACCCACAATGCGACAAAGATCCCATGACTGCCATCATTCGACCGAACTCACACCACTATCCCGACATCCCATTCCTCGCACAAACCAGGCGGAAATCTGGGCCGCGTGTCGATCACGCCGGTTAAGAGGTCCCAGCGGAGGACATGGCGTACAACTCCTACCAAGAAGTAAGCCCAAGTTACAGTGGTCGAGGGGTCACCGGTCCAGTCACCGGTCATCCCTCGATCACTGTAAAATGTCGAAATTTTGAATCAAGGACGATCCTTGAATCAGAATTTCGACATTGAGGCACACACGAAACACTATGTATCTCAGCCCGGGTTTTTTTTACGCACTGTGCATGTACCCGAAAACGACACCCACGCTACAGAATATCATCCTCCTCCCTCATTTCGCTGTAGGAAAGAATCCGAGTGTCGGCCAAAAAAGAGTGACTTGGACAATAGTTATAGATTATGTTCGCGGGATCGAACCTTCCGTAGTAGGGTAGACTTATTATTGCCGCTCCCATGGCAAAGTAGAACATGTCACCTCCGCTCAGGTAGCGTAGTTTCAATAATTTATGTGTTTGCTAAAGCGACGACGTCGTTAGCTCTCTCTCATCCTCCGTATCTGATTTTCGACGTCGACCAGATCATGTTGAGCATGCCGACCGACACCTTGGTGACGAAGGAGCAGTCAAACCATGTCCTTCACCAACGCGCGAGGTGCCGAACATATCCGGAGGCCTTGATCTACATGGCCTTGTTCTTGATTGCATTGAAAGCTTGAATATGTGCAAGATGGAGTCACAGAAAAAAAGACGATGATCAAGTTCAATTGCCGAGGTACAGACACAAAGGAAGAGCCAATATTAGAGACTAGCTGACGAAGTCTTTGGGTCACCGAACAACTCCTTCGTGAAAGCTTCCGCGTTCGGTGGACGACCGAGGAACTCCTGCATTGAAGATTTACACATTAGCCCTGATCGTGTGACGAATTCGTGAAGGAGGGCGATTGTATCGCAACGCACCGTGAGAGAATCGAGCTCCTCACGGCTTCCTCCGGGAAGTAAGATGCTGTTCTTGTACTTCTCGCCCAATGCAGGGTTGAGTGGGTCTTTCTTGAACACGGTTGCATACATGTCCGCGGCGAACACGAGGGAGTACATGTAACCATAATAGCCTGTATTTTTTCCACGAGGCAATTGGTCAGCCAAGTAGGTAAAACGAACAGTTTTGTAACGCGAAACGTACCAGCATCGTACCCTCCAGTAATGTGTCCGAAAGATCCCTGACCGGGGAGAGCGCTCTTGGGACCGATGACTAACGAAATCTCCTGGCGCAGATCATTCCATAGCCGTGTATAGTCGGTCGCATCTATTTCCCAAAAGAAAACAAGGCATGTCAACCGGAGGCGTTTCGTTCGGTGGGAGACAGGGAAGTGTGCCAGCGATCGCTGTCGTTACTTTCTTGAATACGTACCTTTGTCAGTGTGAACCTTGATGTCATATGTGGCGAAGAAAAGCTGCCGAAGGTAGTACAGTCCTGCGTTGACGTACCGACTTTAAGGAATAAAAATGCGATTTGTGAGCCGCCCGACAGCCAGTGTGAATGCCCCGAGTCTCGGTAAGTTTGTGAGGACGGACGAACCTCTTGATCAACTTTTGGATGAGGTCATCGGGCAAAGGGTCTTGAGTCTTATAATGGCTCGAAATCTTCTTGAGCACTTTGGGTTCCCAACCCCAATTCTCCAACATCTGAGAGGGTGCCTCAACAAAATCCCTCGCGACACTACAAACAAACTCCCCGTAATCAGCACAAGGTCCTATATGAAGGAACGGAACCGACGGTATACAGACCTTGTTCCATGGAACTTCGAGAACTGCGTTCTGCTCAATAATCCGTGTACGGCATGTCCGAACTCGTGGAAGAAAGTGACGGCATCTGCAACATTGAAGAACGACAGAAAGATTAACGCTGGAAATTACAGAGGAAAAGAATGGTTCCATACCGTCGTGCGTCATCAGCGCTGGACGTTCGGGAGTCGGTTTGGCCAGATTGGCGACCATGGCTACCGTTGGGTAGTGCCTAGCCCCGTCAGATTTGAGGTATCCAGGGATTAAGCCCCAAACAGCGGCGTGCGAGTACTTCGCAGCTGAGGGACGGTGAGGACGAAATGGTAATGCACATTTCGGTCAAGATTTGTGCTTACTCCTTGGGAACAAATCGAGGTAACAATATCCAATGAAGTCCTCCGAGGTCTTGGCGTCTTTCTTCCAGACAGAATACTTCTGAACGTCTAGAGCATATCTTTGGTACTCGTCGTAGGTAAAACGCTCAGCATGAACATTACCTGGATGCCAACTGTCACCCTTGATCTCCACGAATTTGATCGACAATAAGTCCTGGTATATGTGGATGATTTGCGGGACGATGACAGACACAGGGAAATATTCCTTGACCAGACTCTCATCCAAGTGCAAGGTTGACTGAATGAACTTCTGTTCATAATACCTGTAGTCCCAAATATAGAATTTGCCGTCGAAGGGATACCCCTTCTCCGCGTGTTCCTTCTCCTTGAGTTTGAGCAAGGTCTCACGATCCTTCAGACCAACAGGGTGGAGTTTCTTCTTCAAGTCGTCGAGGAACTGAGCAGGCATGGCATCTCAGTGTGTGGGGGCTGGTCTCGAGGAAGACACGTACCGTGTGGACATTTGCGGCAGTTTTAACCATCTTCACTTCTGTGATATAGTCTGCCCAAGTGGGGTATCCCAGAAGTTTTGCAATTTGACGACGAAGATCGAGGACCTTGTCGAGCAGGGGGGCGTTGATCGCCAATCGGTTGTCGTATCCTTCGTGGGCCTTTCGACGGGTCTCCGGATTTCCCGCGAATTTGAACTGGTGATTCCGGAGCTCCATGGTTAGCCCTGACACCTACCAGATTCGACGGGAACGCACCAAGGGGAAGATATCCGGAGTTTTGAAGGTAACATCGTAGAGGGTTCTGCCGTCTTCTTCTCGTTTGGTATAGCCGGAGACAACATCTTCAGGAACTCCCTTGAGTTCTTCGAGAGTGAAGCTCACGCGGCCCTAATTCGCTTGTAAATCGTGTCGTAAGAATCGTAAGTCAGGGAACACATACATTTTCTTCATTGAAGTTTTTCTGTTTATTCAGATCTTAAGCAACAACACAACAAGTGTGGCACGAGACTCACGCTGAATTCGACGCAAATATGAGATAACTCCTTCTTTAATTTCTCGAGTTCCTTCCGCTCCTTATCGGGCAGGTTCAAACCGGAGCGTTTTCCATCGAGGAGCAACTTTTCGACCAACCGTTCCTCCTCGGGGTTGAGTTTACGACCCGAAGCCTTGATGTTCTTCTCAGCGTTGACTTTGGCCTGATAGACATCGAGGCGCATGGACATTTCGATCCCATACTCCCTGAGCAACACCTCGGCAGCATTTGCGGCATCTCTGAGTTCCTTCGAGGGGGATACGTTTTGGTAGAACAGCAAGGGTTCAGAGAGTGTTTCTATCTCGGCGTCGGCGCGAGATATTGCGAGCTGATCGGATGAAGATGGATGAGCAGATTAGTCCGTACGAAAGTGCTGTGCAGATTACTCAACGAAGACCTGTCCATATTCCACGATCGTTCACTGGCACGTTTACAGAGGAAGGTGGAGAGTGGACGTACAGATTCAAAGGTACATTCTTCTGGGGGAAGCGAGCCAACTTTATCCCAGAGTGCCCGATCTTTGGCGATCAGTTCATTGATCAAGGTGGTGACCTGTTCAGGTGTATGCGTCCAAGTGGCCGGAACCTGAGGAGGAGTCAAGCGGGACATCGCTGGGTTGTCGTCGTTTTTGAGGGAGAGGATAGGTGCGATCGTGGCTAGTGACCGAATCCCGTGAACTCGAGCGTGTATATACTCGTCACATGTCCACCGGGGTTGACGCGACGAGCCACCGCGACTGGTGTGGGTCAAAACGGAGGGGGATGGGGTGAACCGTTGGGTCAACGATAGTCGGTTTGGGAGAACATTGGCCGAACGGACACGTAGCGTGAATGGCCTCATCTCCTAGTATGAGGGAGCGCGCCAGTCCTACGGGTAACGAGCGTCGCAACAGTCTATTTTGACTTATTTTGACTTGATTATACGCGTAAATTCATCACCGCGACTCGTAACTCGTCCCATCTCAACAAACCCACACCCCACTTCGAAAGTACGGAAGAGTCCTAGGTTTCAAGTTGCAAGTGCTTTGGTGGATGGCGATCTACTCCATAGGAACGCAGTGATGGCGCGACTGAGCCGCTCCCAACCGACAACGGTGAAAATGATGACAGAACTATCTGAAGCGGGGGCAACGGACAGCGTCCACATTTCCGAAATCCACTACACGTCGCAGGACAATAGCTCGTCATGTCGCTCAAAGATCTCACCCGACACATCGACATCCAGAATGAGATCTTCCCCCCCCCCGAGTTGCCGACCTTTTGAATTTCCATTTCCTGAGAGAAATGGAATGGACGTTCCGGACGTGCTTTGCGTTATGGAACCCACCACGATAGCCCCATGTCCTTTTCGTCTCTATTTGTCATTCCGTTAGCCATGAGGATAGGACGCCGTGGCATCGAGTGTTAGAACATCCTGTCCGGGCGACCTAGTCAATGAGACGCTCCTCCGTGCAAGTACACCCCTGTGGCGGAGCGCTGAAGGCCATGGCCTACAGCGTACACCATGCTCGTGCGCTTTGATTCGTTCCTCCATGGATTTAAGGGTGAGTTGGTTGTGGGAAGAGCTCCCCTGGTCTACACTTCCGCTCCTCCTCATCTCCAGATCCCTTGCCCCTACCCCGTCTCTAGTTGTGCTGCATCCCTCCTCTCCTTGACTTGTTCGGATCTCTCCTTACGACTCTCCTTAACCTTTTCTTTTCTTATCTCGATCTCATCTTCTATCTCTCCTTTTTTTCGCTTCTACCTTTCGTATTCCTTGATTCAGTTCGCCATGTCTCTTCGCATTTACAGCTTGATCAAAGCCATTGCATTGTGTAAGTTCAGCCCTACGTTGTGTGGCGCCAAAGTACTGACATCCTTCACAGGCGCAGAGATGGTTATACACCCAGTAATCTTTGCATTTCTCGCGGCTGCAATGCTCGCTCAAAAAGCAGGAGGTAAGACCAGACCATTCTCTTTTCCGGAAAAACAATAACGGTCGTATATTAGCCTACGCAGCCCTACAGTTCTCGATGGATATTGGGGTAATGCTCGCAATCCTAGTATTGTGCGTCTCGCCGCTTTTCTCCACCTGCGATACTCTAACGACTTTCTATAGGATGCTCTTCAAACACAAATATAAGGATAGAGAACCGAGTCGGGTTCCAAACGTCACCTGTTTCTCCGTCATATTTTCGCTCTCGCTGATGGGCGCAGCGGGTCTCACAATTCGCGCGACTTCCGGAGGCGGTTTCTGTGGGGAGTTTGTCTCGGCTCATCCCGAGAAATGCAGGGAGGCTGGGTTTGTGATTGCAATGTCATGGACTTCTGTCATCATCGGTGAGTTGACGTAGTCTTAACGATCCATGTCCTAGTTCTCTTATCGGCCCGTCCAGCTATTGTCGGGATCTTGGTTTCCTGGTTGGACAAATATCCTGGAGCCGTGGAAGTGTCGAAGCTTTACACTCCGCAGCGGTCTGTCAGAGAAATCGAGTTGTTAAGACAACGATCACCATCGGAACCCATGAACATCTCGCCGCGCATTCATATTCCAAGACCCCCTCCAGCATCATACACGGCCGCGCGACTGCGGGATCCTCATCACACCCAAGGTTCCACACAATCTGTTCCAACTTTCCAAAGGCACTCGCAGAAATTTTCGTCGTCCAGGGTTCCTTCCTCTCTACCCTCTCCTCTCCCGGGGAGAGAAAACAAACCAGCCTCGTTGATGTTGAACAGAAAAATGCACGGACCAGTGGGACAGACTCCGAGGGATCAATCCATACTCACACGAACATACGACCTCCAAGCCCTTCCGTACAATGTCAACCCAGTCAAAAGGAACACGCGGAAAGCCAATGAGGGAGACATGTGGAAACAGAAATATCTTGTATGACGAGTTTGACGCCTTTTCTTTTTTCATTGTGTATCTGTGAGGGACAGGACTCCCTCCTAGTTCAACCCATTCGTTTTTCACATTGTACTCTTGCGTACGTTCGCCCAATATATGACTTCTCAGAAATACCCATGAGGCCTAAGATGATCGTCCTGGTGGTAAAAGCGTGTTCAACGCATCATACATCCCCCTCCACCTCGTTCACATTTACGATACCTTCATCAGCGGCGCAAATCCCGGTGGTGGTCGGAATGAAATGGAGATCACCGCCCTCTTGGTGTCGCCCGCCAGCGGCCCGGGTCATCGAGGAACGCGTTGGCTCTTATGTGGGGCTCGAGAATGAAAAGTCTCCACCCCTTCAGTGTCTTTTTTGCACAGACAAGTGACGTCTTTCAAACGGTTTCGTTTCTTCGGTCTCAGTTGAGAGATAACAAAAATAAGTATGGATCAAATGTAAACGAAGGTGAGGCTCTCAAGACTGGGAGCTGGACCCCTTATCTCTTATCACGAAACCCGCGTCAATTGCGCTCCCACTCCCACGAGACAGGATTTCGGTACGCTCTACCGCTCAATACCGTGACGTGATCCTCGTAACGCCAAGTCCGAAGAGATTAGGAGTCGGAGACGCGTCTCAAAGCCAAACGCAAAGGTGTAGCGGATCGTCCTTGCGCCTCTCGCGGTAACTCCGTGCGATTTTCAAACTCGCCTCGCGTCTCTGCGGCATCCAGAAGACGGGAGGTAAAAGAGAGTCGTCGAGACACGATCCAGACATTAATTGCCGAGAATTAACATTGTGGAATTGCCTCTTTGGGACCAATACGATGCCCGATGTTTCCATGACGCGAAGAAAGGAAAAGACCCTTGGTCTCAGTTGAATGTTCTGGATTCATCCTTCCCGCTTCAAGTTCGTACCACGAGCGCTGTTCTCCTGCGTTAGGTGAATTGCATAACGAGTGGTTTCGATGAATCGGGGTGTATCAAGTCTACCCCAATATGCAGAGAGACTTGATTGGCCTTTGTCAACGGCTTCTGGGTCATCACGAGAGGTGACGAAAATCACAGATGGAGATAAACTGGGTCTTGCAGATCTGGGGTGACAAACGGGGTTGTTAGCGAAAGGGGGTGAATAAACGGGAGAAGAAAAACCAGTAAACTGTGGGCCAACCAGGCAAGAATGCGTCGGTTACGGCGGCGCGAATGGTCAAATACTTGCGTTCTGAGGCCAAGCTGAGTCACGATAACGATTGACCCGCTGTAGCGGTGCCGTATCATGAGTCGTCTCGGCAACCCTAGATACGATGAATATGGACAGAACCACCGGTCAGTATTTCCAATCGTGCCAAGGTTTTTGACCCCGTGAACTGTGGAGCTCCCTCATGTCCAGTTGAGTTCGAACGTGAATCTTGTAAATGTGAGTGTATGCCCCGAGCGGAATCCGATTCTGTCGCGACTTGACGATTCTCAAAAGCGAATTATGTCAGAGGACAGCTTGAAAAGGGTGGTATTCGTGAGGAAAATAGACCACTTCTACCCATATTATTCATATTGTCAGACCCCATGGGGTGCATCCACTCTTCGTCACGACTTGATATCGAATGCGCGTGTGGTCGAAAAGAAAGTTCGAGCTAGCGGGATAGAGGGGTGTGTTGATCAAGAATCACGTAAAATTGTATTCGTCCGGCCAGTTGTTTCATACATCGCGTTCATTGGCGACGCAATGAATCGCGCGTTGATGACGACAAGCATTCGACCCATTGACAGCAAGTATGCGGATAGGCCCACGTACTGAATGCTAGGTGAGCGTCTTGATAAGTTGTGGTTCATTCGGGACTAGCGATTTACCTCGGCTCGAAGTTTCGCTGAAGTGTGAATGGAATAATCAGAAGAATTCGAGCGGAAGGTTCGATGATCGAGCCCTCACTGACCCCATGCCCAACCCCTTGGTGATCCTTCGCATTTCGCATCTCTGCCTTGAGACGACTGTGATACAAACACGAACTTGGCGTAACAGGTAAGGCCTTAAGACTCGGCTGAGTCCTGATGGAGATAGACCCAACGATGTGGTAGAATCGTCATCGTGTATGATACACGCGTTCAGGTCCGAGTCGCTCGGAGGGCAGCCTGATGCGCCCTGGGGACTGAAAAGATAACAGACTAGGCCGTAAGCCGGTTGCTCTGATAGTTATCTCTTGTGCGCTGAACGATGGGAGAGTACGCGAGAGGTATGTTGGAAATGAACGGGAGGCTCGACGACGTTAGATCGCGGAATGGTGGAACCGTGGCCGGCGTCAACGAACCCGATCGCCTATGCGACTGGACCCGCCTGGGACACCTGTCCTCCGAGTCGAGACCATTCAGAATGATTGCATGGGCTCGCGCTCGTCCATTCCTTGTGTGCCAGTGAAGGACTTTCTAGGGAAAACGACTGAATCGGGCTGAAGTTTTCAGTCAGTTTGGGGCACTGGAAATGGATCCCCAGCTGAAAGGCGACAGAAATCGACTTAATTTCAGTCGCTACGTTTTCCATAGTGTTTATTGACAATCGGAGAGTCCGATGGGGTTGACCGAGTTACACAGCTCCAAATGCCACCCACTGAGAGTGCATTCTCGTGGATATTGGGACATGCTTATGTTAGTAAGCCAAACTCTCCACATCGAATGAACACCATGACGGAATTCTAGAATACTTGAACGCCTCCAGCGATAACTGGTGCTCCAGAGATAAGTCGACCCAACCACGGCACGACTGAACCCCACTTTTCACATCCTCGGGAGAACCCACCTGTCATCTGGGAGGTACCCTTGGGAGTTGCGAAATCCATTGTCTGAATCGCATCTGCCTCGCTCCCGGCCGCCGTCCGAACCTTACCCCCTTCTTCACTGCCTCACCACTGCCACAAGCCCATGGAGCCTAGACTCTCCAAGCTTGACTTTTCGTCCCACCATGTGGCTTGGGAACTCTTGAGAAAGATTATTTCGCTCCATGTGGTGGCGAAGTTGAGGTCGGTTTCCACTAACTCCGTCTCCGTTCTTCGTTATCGTTCACACGGACAATGAACATCGACGCGGATGAAAAGATCCTCGAGTTGGGAAATTTTGGTTTTCTCCGCCCCGTGCTCACACGTTTCGTTCGGCAAAGGATCGACATGGAAAAATTTCACAAGCCTTCCATTTTTCACGTTCGCCTACAAAAAACCCTACATGGACGCAAATCAGCGCCACTTGGAGCGAGCGCTCCTCAGGCCCCAGTCGCGAGATGGATACCGAAGACGCACGCGGTGTGGGCTTCCATTGTTCCATCTCGGTGTTAAGCACCGTTCGACCACAGAATCTCACGTTTGAAAACTGATATTCGGTGTCGCCCAGCTTCGTTTGCGAGTGAAACCACTCCCTTTCGTCGTACTCAGGATTCTGCGGAACCCCCCTAGGACTATCTCCGCATCAACGGCCATTTCTCAGGGGTAGCGATCCACAGAACCCGAGTTTGGCCTCGGAGAACCCATCGAAGAACGTTCACGTGTTCACATCCTAGGAAAGGGGACAAAGGACCGATTCTCGGCCGAAAACCATAGCTTTTGTCCGAGGGAAACGGATCCCGAATTGTTTCCTTTCTCTCTGATAACTGGCCATCGGCCTTGTTCCTTTTCCCAAATAGGCAACTCAAATCTTCCGCTAATCACTGATCTCTCGGGCCAAGGCTCTTTCAGCCACCGACCTGAACCGCCTCTCCATTCTTCTACTAATCCGATGCTGTCCCTTCCTTGACCCGGTAGGCTTTCCGCTATCTCGGTCTTACCAGTTTGGTTGACGAAACCCTTCACGCACGCTTCTTCATCTTCGCCACGTGTTGTTTGAAACATCGTATGGCTGGCAGACAACTAAGCCTGGCGATTCTCGTGTTTTACCCGGGACGACCCTCCGAAGCTAAACTCCATGAGGGGCACGCATCGCCAAAACTCAGGACTAAATCTACCGGCATAGTCCGTGTACCTCGCCAAGCTTCATTTGCGTCTAGAAGACGATTCATTTCCCCTCCTCCTACGCGCTAGGAACCTAGGAACGGATGGGGCCGCCGAAGCCCTTAGTTTGGTTTCGTTTCCGCCAGCCTTCACGTACTGCCACAGAGGACAGGCCCTCATACGCGTGCATCTGCGGGAGTTTTGCGATATAGTCCAGGTAATGAGGTCGATTCTTGGTAGTGGTTTTGCCCCATCACCTTTCAATCAGTTCGCGTCCGCTCCACAATGCCGGACCATCGGCAGGGATCCCCCGAGGCGTTCCCATCGTTCATTAACCACCCGATTCCTCCTCATAAGTGGAATTGATAGATAGCTTGAGACGTACGAGATGCGTTCCGCCTCCGCGCGGGTTTCCCGCACCAAGTCTAGTGAGTATTTTGTTTCTATGTTCATTAATTTTCCTCACCGGTCCGTAGTTTATACCTATCCGTGGTGCGCACGTCCATCATACCGATACCGACCCCGAGACATCCCTGGTTTCCAACTCATGCAAAATCAATCAACTCCATACGTGCTCGCGATCTAATCACGCTATCATCACCATCGTAATCCGTATGTACTTACGTACAGCCGCCAGGAACGAACGAATCCAAGGGCGAACGCAGATTACTCAACCGAGGACAAGCGAAACGCACATGTGTATGCACGAGAACGTTTGCGAACAAGGGCGTTTAGGATGACCTTCTCCCTTGCTCCGACACGGACTTGACAAGGTTCGTTCGTTGTTCTGAGCATCTTTGGGTGGTTGGTTCTGATAGGACGAGACAAAAGCAAGTCGGCACGAAGAAAGGGAGCAAACGAAAACTGTATACGGTTCTGCCCTTTCAGTTTCCAACAGATTTGATACGGCAAATGAGCGAAACGGGTGCCCTCTTCGAAACTAGGCTCCTTCGGGGCGGGCTTTTTGTCGCATCCTCATCCCAGACCCATTTTTCCCAAATTTGTCCATATCCTGGGACCGCACCCCCCTTCCAACTCAATCGTTTCGCACTTTACGGCCGTAGTGAAGGATTTTTTAATCCTTCTCGAGATGAAAACCATCTCGGTGCTGTTCGGAACCTTCCGGTGCGGGCGTGGATTTTCACATGCACCTGGTCAGGACGATCTCAGTAGTTACCCTGAACGACCCACCCCCGGGGAGTCGCGTCGAGGATGTCCCCCAGAGATAAGGGTAGCTCTCAGCTAACTGGATAAAGTGGTCAACAAAGGGCGTCGAGCACTGTATCCGCATGTGCGTGCTATATCCCTCGAGGCATTGCACGTTGACCTTGAATGTGTTCGGTCGTCGAATGGGATTGGCTGCGAGAGTTCTGAATTGGGTTGAAAACGTGGAAGCGATTTGCTTCCGGAGATAAGCGTTTTCCATCTTCACCGAGACGATTATAGATTACTAAGCACCGACAAGGTTACAAGCTCCATCCGCGCGACGCTCAGAGGTAGAGGGTACGAATAACACGGGTGAAATGTTACAGTGTCGACGGTGCGCGCAGCAGTGAGATGTGAAGGTCAAAAAAGACCATCCCTTCGTGCGAGGGGGTAACCGGAACTGATATAAGCATCTCGAGTCGAGACACGGTTGGCAGTGGCGTACTACATGTTACGACACCAGGTTCATCGAATAAGGTCAAGGAGAAAGGATCGCCATGGCGAATCCAAGGTCAAAATCCCGAGAGGATGTACAAACCACTTTCGTAAATCACACAACGAGGTCGCAGGTGGCGTGCCGGGATCAGGGTGGTGTGGTGGTGGTGGCAAGCCCCTTCAGGATCCTTTGAGTCGGGTGCACAAGCCAATCGTCCATCTCATCGATAACGCATTCCTGACGTTTAAGATGAGGAAAAGTCACGGATATATGAACGCCAGAAGTGGACGATAAAACGGTATGCGGGAAGTGGTATATCTCCCACGCTCAAGTTGGTAGTTTCGTACGTGTAAGCACTGGACACCACGAGGAAAACTAGTCTGGCGACAATTGAGTCTAGATCGAAGGGGGGAAATGCGCTGCCCATTTAACTGTAAACTTTTTTTTCATTGATCGCAGCAAGGCGTGCCCATTCAGTATACACAGCGGGAAAGCATGAGCGTGGATGCCACCTTTTTTTTCTTCCTCGGATGGGCGTGCCGCGCAACCGCCACAGTATGTATACAGAAGTGAAGGATTGACAGATTGGAGATGGGCGATCGAGGTGTCATGCACCCACCCGCGAAATGGGTCCCTCAGACGTGTATCTCGAGTGGTTGCCTGGCGTTTACCAATCGCCAGTCAACCATTGCGACATGAACAGAAACAAAGATGCGGAAGCCGCGAGGAAGCTGGGTGGGTTCGGAAAATGAAATGGGTCCGTCCCAGAACTTTTTTTTACATTGTGATGGCGCGCGTACGGGACCATTCGGATGGCTAGAAGAAGAGAAGGAGAGCGGGAGGGCTTCGTGGCATTCCGTTAGGTCTGATCCCCTTGATGCAAACACAGATGAAGATGAAGGTCCCATCAGTTTTAAGTAAGTATAGAGAGGAGAGAGAGAAAAAAGTTTATTTAACAATGTTCGATCCATTAGTCGCATCAGAAAAAAGGAAAGAGAAGAACAGCGGGTTGGCGCCATCGCTGTCAACTTTACAGCCACGACTCGCGATCCGGGACGTCGGCAATTTTTTTTTCTTATTCACCCGCAATCTTGCGTCAGCCGATATCGGAAGCACGACGAGAAAGAAGGAGAAAAAAAGGAGAGCTGAATGGCGCCCGACGCAGGCCCCATAGGCGTTATCAGGCGCGCACAGAACACGAAGTGAACGAAGGGATACTGGTGGAATGACACGTATGGGAGAGGACGCAACCTCGAACGGGCCACAAGTTGAAGGTCAAAAGGTTTAGCGGCCTCCATTCCAAACGTTCATTTCCCCCATGAGGGGTCATCTTCCCCCCCACATGCTAGGGTGAGCACGAGCACGACCGGTATTTCACACAGTGATAAGGGTTTGATTAAAAATCACAGTTAGGCTCTCTCTAAAGCGGTATCCCAACCACGAGGGTAGCGCTTATACATGACTCGTGGTCGACCAGTCCATTCACCCCGTGAGCAACGTCCAAAGCACCCTTTTCGCACAAAGGTTCTCCGTAGGTGTTCAGCTGACCTGGTTTAGAAGTTTAGAAGGTTCCTTGTTCTCTCTTGACATGTGAGAAACCGACTTCTGTCCCCTCATTCCTATCGTTACAGATCGTCATCGGACGGGAGCTAATACATTGAAAGGATCGTCTCCCCCACTCATTTGTGCGTCGTGGTCCTCCCCTCTTCTCCAAGTTTTTTTTTTCCCCACACTCACACGCATCCGGGGTAACCGACCCTAAGCTATTCGCGTGCAGAAACGGCGACAACCCCAAAATACAATTCCTTCACAAACAAAGACAGAGAGGGTTCAACGGTTTTCGAAATTCGTTCTCGCAGTCAGTAAAGAACGAGTCGGCCGTTTGCGAACATCACAGAGGAAACTGCATCCGATTTTGACTGTATACACACCTTGCTTCCGCGCAGCTTTTTGGGTCACGCCGTACCGGGTCAACGAAACGGTAAGGAATCTCTTTACCCCTCCTCGGGGGAACAATGGGGAACGAAAACGGGGTGTTCAATGGCTACACCCCTGACCTCTGGGGCGATTGAAGGACTCCGTCTGGAGGAAGTGGGGTGGCCAAGGTTCGGCGATACGTGCGAACCTGTTATCCACTCCACAGCTCGTAATCCTCCACCCGCAATCCGCAATCGCTCACAATCGCTGTCCCACCGATTTCAAATTATTGAATGCCCTACGAAGGGGGAAGGTGGCATTGTCGAATTGCTTCCGGACGCCTGGTGGATGGACTGGTACCGGGCCGCGGGGGGGCAGCACGTCCGTCCCGTTTGGCTATTGTCAATTACCTCCCTCGAAATCACGGCGTTCATAAGCACATTCCTCACCATTCCTTGTTCCACGTTTATGAATCGCCGGCTCCACGCGTACGCACGTGTGAAAAAACTCCCTCCCATCTCCCTCCCACAGTGGTTGGGGTACACCGACCTTGTAGGTAATACGCAATAGACTCACCCAAACACGTTCCTGATGAATCATATTACGAAACTCGGAGTTTTGAGATAACGAGAAGTTAGAAGGGGTATGGCCGACAGCCTCCACCATTTCGATCCCAAATGGAGAATCTGTCACCACCCGTCCGTAGAGGTATCCTGGTAATCCTGTGCGTCGGATGAAAGGGGAGCGAGTTCGGGTGCCTTGTAGATGGAAAATGGAGACGGATACGACCGGGCGATCCATGCGAGCCGTCAATCAAGTGGTTGGGAACCCTCGAGGGGTCAATGCAACTGTATGTGTGACCATGAATCAGCTCGGGATCAAGAAAATTGATCAGAGGGAACGAGAAACCAGCCCAACGAGGAATTGAAACATCAGGGACATACTTAAACCCATACGGCGCATCAGAATCCAGATAAGATTGACGTCTCGGGCATCGTGCTGATGCACCAACCATCTGTCGATAGCTAATTTATTTTGCTATCACTAAACGACCGCAGGGAATCAGTGTGACAACAAAGTCGGGGGTGGGGGTGGATGCAGTCAGGTTGCAAATGCACAGAGGCTTTTGTAGCGAGCTAGCTACACGAGTAAAAAAGTCTTCGCATCTAGAGGATACCAACTTGAAGCATGCAAAGGTTGAGAAAAGCAAAATATGTATATATCCGTACAATCGACTTTCGCGCTGAACGGTCGATCAAGAGATAGAGAAGAAGAAAAGATGTGGAGTGAGCCGTATATGGATGTAGTTGTGGTCGACTTCATGTCCGATGCCAAAAGGAGCAAGTGTATATGTACATGGAAAAAGGAACGGCATGTGAGCAGGTGGTGGTAGGGAATAACGATAAGTTTCAAGTTACAAGCCATCGCCCAATCCCCAAAGCGAATCAATGCCAGCCGCATCCAAGTCGCACGTGTATAACGAAATGCAATACGCGCACAGCTTCGGGGCAGGTGGGAAAACGTTGGAAGGGGTTGAACCAACCATAGTGTGCAGTTCGCGAGATCAAGCTCGTAATAATACAGAAACCTCGGTGAGTAGACGTAGGGGGGACGTTCCATGAGTGGTAGTAGACGTAAGAGTGGAGTTTTGAGGTCGTGAAGGGCGATCCGTCGATACAAGAGGCGTAGTGTGGACGCATAGAGGGTGGCCAGTGAATATCGTTAGGCGAGCGAAAGAATGAATTTACGCAAAACAGATGGACGGAAGGTGTTCTGTTTCATAGTTGTCAGGCGTTTGATGTCCTCGAAGAACAGGGTAGGAGCAACGCACCATAAATAAAGTGGGCAACTTCTATATGGTCAAGAGCTGTTCAAGTCTTGACACCGACGATCGGGAAGCCGGTTGGCGATTCAACCTGTCCTCTAGTACCCCAGATCTTACCGGTGGTCGACTGGTTGTCAATTGTCCAATTGAACCATCCACCGGTTCCGGTACCGCTCCCCATCCACCATGCGGTCGGGCCACGTGATGGTTCCGCTTTCTCCTGAGGGACAGCCTTGGGAGGGGAGTCGTCTTCCTCGACAGGACTTGCGCGTCCCCTGCTGAACACTCCTGGCGTGGGAGGCGAACTCTGTGCGAAGCACCACTGCTTAACGAGAGCTTCGTGCAGGTCCGACGAGGGCAGTTCATTCAGTGGAGACATCGGTCCGGTGGGAGATGATCGGCTGATTTCTGGAGTTGGTGACGAAGACGACGTGGCCGAAGTATTGAGCGAGGAGGTAAGGGAAGGAGGGAGCGGAGAAGCAACCCTTGGGGGTGTGGATCGTGGCGAGGATCGTGGCGATGTGAACATGGGAATGCCATCCTTGAAGATGGGGGCAGAAGTGCCTACAATCGACCTCGATGAGTTTTGATTATCATGAGGACAGGGCAAAAGGGATCTTACTTTTCGGCTTGGGCTCCGGATGAAGCGGAAACGGTTGATATACTTCCTCCATACTACCCGAACGACTCCTTGGAGGAGTGGGTGTTTGGATGGGCGAAGTAATCCTGAGCTGAGGAGCTACGAAGTTGATCGACTTCTGAGGAACCTGGGAAAGAGAGACGCCTCCAAGGATACCACGACGTTCAGCCAGGGGCTTAGAGTTCTTATCGGCTTGATTGGTAGGCGACACCACTTTCCTGAGGGTGGGAGACAACGGGGGGATGGGAAGGGAAGGTGGACTTGGAAGAACTGGGGAGAGCTTGGGAAACGGCAGAACGTTGGTCTCTACTGAAAGGGCGGGGGTAACGGGAGTAGGCCTCATCGTGCTCGGAGCGGTAAACGACCTGTTCTGAGAGGGGGTCGCAGCGCTGGGAGAAGAAGGAGGTCGCTTAAAGGAGACACGATAGTTCTGGCCACCGTTGTTGTCCCACCATTCACCAACACCAGGTGCAGTAAACCTTCCAACGAAGACAACGTTGTGCTCGGTAAGCTTCTGCTCGTAAAGCTCGAGGTGGATAACAAAGCTGAAACGATCCCACTTGAACTCCTGGGGGCCACTCTCGCCATTGGCCAATCGACCGATCGCATCACCTACGGTCCTCGATCTAGGGAATGGAGGTGGCAAATGTGAGAGGGAGTTGGCATGTTTGCAGAGGACCTCCGAAGTGGTTTGCCAATCGTCAAGGGTAAACCTGAGAGCGACTTGCTTCTCAAAAGCAACGTTGCGAACAAGAACGGAGCCGTAGAGAGCAGCAGGCCGGGACCTAGGAAGAGAGATAGTCTCAACATAGATGTTGGCGTGGGGGTTGGAGGTGTTGGGGAGCTGAGTGGATTGATCTAAATCGACGATCGGGAGCAAACTCTGAACTGCGAGGGGGGAAGGGCCAGGAGAGTGAGGGAAGGGGAAAGCTGAAGGCTCAACCTCAGTCTCTGTTTCAGTCTCTTCCCCAGCAGGTCTAGAGATGCTAGCCGGCTTGCCGGACCGGTTGTAAACGCGGACGGTTTCAAGACCATCATCAGACTCTGCAAAGTGAACGTTCTTGAGAACGTTGGGGGTGGCAGGAGCGGACTGGGCTCGGAGTTGGGTGATCTGGGGAATATGGGGGGAGGAGGCAGAAGACTTCAAGGAGGACTTGAGAGGCTTGCCGTTGGAGAGGATGATAGGTGAGGAAGCGTTCCTTGGAAGTGGGGACCTCAAGTTGAACGGGTGAGGTTCTGTAGGAGACAGAGGGGAAAGCAAGGATGATGGGAACGGCACCGAATCCTGAGCGGGAGGGAAAGAAAGGAAGAGGGAGGGAGGACTCTTCTGGTTGGAAGATTGGGTAGAGTCGTCGTTGACCTCTTCTTGTTGGTCCTGTTCCTCATTGAAGTGGAACAGGGCCTTTTTCTGGGTAGGCTTACGTTTGGGCAGAGAGCCTAAGGAAACGAAAGCACCCGGTCCTGGTTCATCGGGGAAGGGAGAACCACATGAACGCGTCCGCCTATGATGGAGGCGGGGGCTGGCCACGGTCGTCGTGGTCGTGGTCGTGGGTAGGGAGGGGGACGACGTAGACGGAGACGAGGGGACGGAGTAGGGCATTCTGCACGTCCTGGGACCGGAGGGGGAGGGAGGGATGGAAATGGAGGAGGGGGAGGGTGGTGTGAGGAAGATGTGAGGGACCGGACGAGTTTTGTTCACTTTCAATATAAAAAACACCTTCCGTACATTCGGCTCGTCTTATCATTTCCATGGAAAATATTAAAAAAGAAAATAACCTGATCGGGAAGAGTGGACTTGCTTATCAAATTGGGTTCTTCAAAAAGAAATCAGATCTCGGGTTTTGTGCCAAACTATTTCCTTTCTTGGGATGGACCTGGTTGCGGTGGGTTCGAGAGATATCGAGGTTAACGGGTTCTGTTCTGCGTTTCTCTATCTCGCAGCAAGAGATCACTTGGCCGGTCGAGGGGATCCTTGCACAAGAATCGTTTGCATGGTGACCCACAACATCCATACAAGTACCCAGCAGCGAAGAAGACCGAGGGACGGTTGGGAGACCGAGTCGTTTACGTGTCCTTGGGCTTACATAAAACGAGAGGGAATAAAGTACACTGCACTCAGTTGCTTCTCCTTCGATCCACTAACCCATACTCGTCCCGTCAATGGCCAATCTTTCAATTCATTTCAAATCACCTCTCCCCTTCGTCCGTCGCTATCTGACCGAGAAACGTTTTGTCCTGACCACTCGTTCCTCGACGCCTCTGGATCGCGTCTGACCGGCGAGAAACCCATTACAAATCGAAACCGAAGCAGATCGGGGACTTGGCTCTCCCTCTGACGAGTGAACTGAGAGTGAGGGAGCGCTGCCAATAATCCGCTTATAGAAATCGCCGGTACCACAGTTATCCCTCCGTTTACCCCAGCCAAACGTTGCACGATCCTGCTATCCCACAACGGTGCACCCCCAATCCCGCTTTCATCCCTTCTACCCCGGTAACTCCAAGCGCGGGGTCTATCATTTGATCCCCCCCCCTCCTTCCTGCCGATTCACCTTCTCGTCAAGATGAACGAATCCCATAATTTAGTGTTTCTCGTCTATGATGCAATTTTCCCCCTCGCGGTATCTCGACAGAACCGTCGTAACGCGTCCCAGTGATCTTCATATACGTTACAAATATCCCAATTTACTCAGCGCTATTTCTTGGGCTTAGCCCCATGACCAAGAGAAACATCAGCCATCAAGGATCCCCAACTCCCACCCACTGCTATTGACGCCTCCAATGTCGTCATCAAGTACGCAACCTCCTTCGAGAACAGGGCTTCAAACCGTGGAGTGTGAGTTGCAGAACAGAGCGTTCAGGAAGACAGCAGGAGCGGAACTCAACCGACTCAATTCAAGATGCACAAAAACTTTCGGTCCGAGGTCTATCCGGTTTGCTTGACAGTCCTAGTCAACTCGCCCACAACTCTTTTTCATCCGTCGGCGTTGACCCGCCCCGGTCTGGTCACGTTCTTCCCGCCCTGTCCCTGATTCACCTGATCTTGCCGTGGCCAGATCGCGTCTACGTCGCTCTCCTTGGGCCCATTACCTCTGACCAGACCCCCTCGATATTCCAGACTCTTGGATTTGCGTGTCCCATTGTCTTGTATGACCACCAAGATCAGACCTTCAGCCGTACGGAGATCTCTTTCTCCCTAGCATCTTCAAATTTCTTCGGCGTTTATTAACTATTTCGCTTCCAAGCACTCGGGCTTTCGAACGATCACATGTCTCTTTTTCGCTTCAGTCCCGTTTTCATCTGCCGTGCTCGCCTTCTCTCTCTCTCATCGACGTCGTTCCGGATATATGGATCACGGTTCTTTTTCGACAGCGAGGCAGCCCTGGTCGCTTCGACCCACTCCTGATCGGAGCGAATGGACTTTGCACGACATCCTGCTGACCAGATACTTGACAGGTCTTTCTCATGCTTCCTCATCCCATGACGAGGCGTAGCGATTCGGGCCCGAACGGCCTCCGACGGCTCGGAGTTGGCACGACAGCTTATTTCTTCCGGCCCTCGATGACAACCTGATTATCTTGGTCATCGAACCGTGATAACCGAACTCCGTAGGGAAGCAACTGGGCGTTTGGAATGCCAGCCATCTGGCTTTGGAGCTGCGAGGAGAATGCCCAGAGGGCAACACTAAACCTCGAAATTGTTTTGGCTCGGTTGTGGGTGAGCCTCTCACTACCGATCGTTTCGCCGCTGGTTGATCACCAAGAACCCATCATCCGAGGATTTGCCCAGAGACCCATATTAGGATGCGATTCCGACCTGTGACCTTTCTTTGCGCTGTTCGCAAACCAATTACCAGCGTTTGGAGGGTCTGTGCTCTCTCCTGGGCTTGGCGTCCTCGGTCGCCCAAACATCCTACTCCACGTTTCGTCAACATATCGGAACCCGTCTTTGTCCTTGCCGCATTAGCCTCTCATATGCGCCATAAGGGGTTGAGCTCGTTAGAACGTGTCCTAGTCGAACTGGTGTAAGTAGCACAGTTCAGCGCGGGCGCATAGTATGTGCCACTGATCACATCAGCATACAATCGCACAGGAATCATCGGAAACCCGGCCCTCTCCTTATCTTGCTGCCTCACCCACGTTCCTTCTCATTCAATACGACTCTGTTTTTTGCTTTTAGAAAGTGGATACTTCCGGACAAAATCACGCACTGCCAGGTTCGGGCGTTAGATGATCTGGAATGGAATGGAACATCCCTCCTCGTTCCTTGTTCGCTTCAGCGACCGTGGTTGGGATTTTGACAGTGGAACGGTGATCTACCCTCCAATTAACGATCACCAGTCACCGCCAAGGTCGTTCGTTCCATCCATATTCCGTTCATTGACCCGGTGCTTCCGTCCTCACCACATCGGAGATTCAATCCGCCTATCTACATTATCTGCGCACCCACGACCGCGATTCCGCGAAACACCGAATCGCCGCACAGGGACCGATATATTGCCCTGCACGCTTATTATTCTATTTCCGCCTACATGTGGACCTGGAATAAAGTCACTGGTTTATCGTTCGTTGAATTCAACGTTTGGGTACTCTGAATGGGTGAGTTTTGAGCGCATATATTGAGCCCGCTCTGGCTACGGCTGAGATCATTGCCACTGATCCCTCTCCTATGAGGTGACTGACAGGTCGACCCTCCCTCTGGCTCCACCCCCGACATGTTCATGCGACCGCTGCGCTGTCTCTAGACCTGTCGCACTTTCTGGTGATGTCATAGTCCTCCTGAAAAAGTTTAGGATACGCGTGGTTCTTTGGACGATTCTCTCGGCTATGTCTGATGACTTCGCGTCAAGCTGTCGGTCGCGTCACCCCTCGCGTTACGGCATATTTACCCTGCTTTCACGTCGGTCATGAGGCCAGCCGATGCGAGGTGATGACGTCGTTCCCTTTGCCCTTGTCGTCGTCCAGAATTTTTGGGACATAATTACTAAAAGAAAATAGAGCCGCTGTTATCACAGACCAAGGTCGGCTGCGGTACGTCAGAAAGCGTCCACCTGTCATCATACAAGGTTCCAAACGCGGCGATATCGTAAAGGGGCTTTTGAAAATTCTCTCGGGCTTGATGGGACCCGGCAGGCGCGAGATGGACTGGTTTCGATATCGTAAGCGGCGGCGGCTGTTTGTGGGTTTCCTCCTTTGTGTTCTTTTGTCTATCTCACCGTTGGGTAGAAGGAATTCCATTACCGTGTTCATGTCTGTCATGCGCGCGAATCTGTCGATCCACCCTGGTCACCAAAACCCTGATGTACGGAGTCCACATATGCGGCCAAAACACCTTGCGTCACCGAGTTCCGAACGCCGAGTCTTGGTATCGGGAATAACTCAGTATGTAAGGATGGCCGACGACGATCCTCGGAATCGATGAAGCCAAGGCAGAATAACCCATATATGCGGTGCCTAAGAGATGTCGGAAAGTGGAGTAGAGCGTCTGTGCAGTTTTCTTTGTTCCTTCCCAAATTTCTTTCTCACACTCCCTCCACCCCCACGCGTACGGCGCAAGGATTTTTTTCTCTCAACGATCGTCGGGAGGTATTTTTCTTGGTTCTCCCAAGAATGGGACGAAAACTTCCGGCTGTCGGCCATGCTTCGCGACCACAGGCGGCTATTCGTTCGGCTATACAGAATCCTCCCCCCCTATCTCTCGCTCTCTCGCTTAGATTTCGCGCTCTGTCCAAGGTTGGAATGGTTAATTGGAGTCGCCTTCATCGCCTATGTGTCGCATCACTGATTTCCCCGGCGCTAGGTGTGTCCGTGTCGTATCGCAGCCACATCGAAAAATGTGTCGTAAGCATATCTCTCATTGTATTGCCGAATTGGCGGTCGACGGGAGGAAACGAGGGCAAAAAACGACAACGAATTTCGGCAAGAGGGTGAGGTTCTACGGCGCTCGAGTAGTCGCTCACCACGACCGATACTTCGGGGCTCCTATCCCTTACTCGGGTCACTTCAATGTAAGCGCGCGCTCGCCCTTCCACGCTTTTTTATAATAGAAAAAATGCCCTTCCACGCGTTTGTTTTCTGTTCGATGGAGGGGAAGAGGGAAGGGTCTGGACCCACAACTTGTTGGAGTCTTTACTTCTTTGTATCGTATGTAAAGAAGAGAAGGTGGGGAATCTAGATATTTCAAACCCCTCCACATTATCTCTCCATGGGGTAGTTGACAGTAGAAGAGAGAGAAAGGGCCTCGACCGCCTTTTTCTACTGCTGTTGACGGACTCGAATCAATGGCTTGATGAATCCATTGATCCTCTCTTTCCACACCCACCCTGCGTACGTTCCAAACCAGGAAAACACCGTCGTTGGCTCTCCCTTCTCGGCCACTTTCTTACCCTCCTCGCGGCGTTTACTCTCTACTCCATGCATACCACCTACCCCATTCACGCCATCTCCGGCGTTCGAACGCTTAGCCGCGCAGCCTGGAATCCGAAACCGTTCGTTGCTAAGTGTGAGCTCGCATATATGTGACGCCCACGGCGTTTTTGTAATCGAACTTGTCGGCTGGTGGGTGGGTTTAATTGTCCATGTCGCATGCGTCACTGAACTTCACGAGCATCGCCTTTCTTCTTTTTCCATCTATCGCCCTGCCGGCGTTCTTGTGCCTTATAATTGAAGGACATATGTCGGTTTTGACCGTGTTAATTGTGCCGACATGTATTGAACACTTACCATCAATCAAGTTGCAATTCATCTCCCTGTTCTCTCCAAAGATTCGTGGTGGGATCGATGTGTTCTTTGCATACGCGTGTTTCCCGCCTTTCTCTTCCCACTGTTTCCCGAGATCGGATAGTTCAATGGAGTTCGCAGACCGCGCTTCCCGCACCTTGTGGCTCGTCTCCTGGCCTAACACCCATTGCCTGACTGGTCTAGCACCTAGGTCTCGAGCTTCGGAATAGTGGGCTAACCTCACTTTCTTACGTTAATCCTGACCAATGTCCCTGACTCAGAGACCCCTGATTTTCATTGACCCTCCTCTTGACGTTCTTACGTCTCCAAGGGCATCCAAGTGGTTTCATCGTGTGGTGACACGTAACCCACGGTCAAGGTTCGTCTCGGGATTCAGGCTGAATCTTTTTTTCGTAAGGCTTCGATCTGTTCGCCAGCGCGTTCCTCATCAGACAACAATGATGACCGTAGACAGAACCATGGCCCAGATTCGAAAGGAGCGGTCGAGCTCCATACGGCCGCGGGTATGACGACACCGTACTGTAAGGCTGGGCTCGCAGTAACGTTATGGATCTCGATGAAAAACGATCAGCGAGCTGACCGCTCACTCAGCGATCCGGTATGTAAGACCACTGCGTATGGGTCATAGCCCACCCCAATGGATCCCATCTTTCCCGCAGTCTTCTCGTCTTGAAACTGGTAGTGAAATGGCCTCTTAAACGTAGTCGTCCAGGTCGCTCAATCAGAACTGCCGTTGGCTTCCTGCAAATTTCTTTCTTCGCGCACTGGCTAAGAGCTGCTGTGTAGAATGAATCCGCTGAGCCGATAGGACTCTTTCCTGGTAATGTAAACCCCTCGATCCTCTCTCACGCAAAGTTATGAAACATTCTTTCGCGAGTCTACCGGCTAGGTTGTAACCGAAGCCGTCAAGTCGACAGAGAGAAGGATCGGACGGATGGGAGCCCAGTGTTGAGGCCGAACCACTTCGATTTCAGGGATGCAAACTGACATAGCGGTCTTGACGGCGGGCGCCACGCAAGCTATTTCTGGAATCGTTCTCTCTTTGTCAATCGACGTTCGACCTCAGTCAAGGTGCCTAGCACCGACATTCACCTGCCGATGATCTGGCGATGTCTGGTTGAGGTAGTCACCTCTCCATGAGGCGTTAACACCGTCTTCCAATGCCGGATATCTTTGCCTCCTCGAACCGCGTCGTTCGCACGTTCATGTATCATGAATGATCCAAGATGTCGATGATCCACCATGATCGTCGCAGGGACGAGTCAAAAAAGTATACTATATCCGAGCCCTTGTTCGCTTCCAAGTTTCCCAGGCTTCAGGCCTCAGGCCACTAACCCGAAGCCCACCCGATAAATCAACGCAGCTCAGTTACTAACTACTTTCACCATAGGACCGGTCACCGTGTGCTGAAGGTAACACCGGAAGATTAGGTTAGGAGGGATAGCATGTGGTAAATATACGCTCTGGGGAAGGTGGGTAGAAATTCCCTGAGCAAGACTTACAGCTTACACGGTCAAGCGGTAAATGATTTGATCAGAACAATGCTTCCGCCGAACAGAAACACCTAGAAAGGCGCCGGATGCGATGGGTTGTGTACTTCACGCGTCCTGTTGCGGCTGAGCGCAGGAATCGTATCCGTACCGGAGGGACACCCTGCGACCATTCCTTTCAGATGGTCGATCTTTCCATGTACAAACTACCTGAAGAAGCTGTGCGGTCACTGGTGAGCTGGTGTGACCCTGTTTCGCGAGTGGCTCTGGCGGTGCGTCGTCGAGGTGGGTCGGTACAACAGGCCTAAAGACTGGTTTAAGGAGATTGTCTTCATTGTTAGGTAGGTGAGGACGCAGACTGCCTCGCGTCACTTCGTTCCATTCAAGATCGATAGTAGTTGTCAGTAGTCTTACGCGTGACACCGAAATCCCGCCAAGAAGCGTAGGTATAAACCCATATTACTTGACGTCAGCACATTCCATTGAAGGATTAAAAATCGTGTATACCCGCCACATTGCGACGGTGAACTATGACAAGTAAATTCCACCCTGGGTGCGAACCTTACGGTATCGCACCGTTTCACTACCATCGGCCTCGTTAACGTGTGCCGCTCCGGAACGATATTGTATCCACCAATCCTGGGCCATACACGGGTCCAGAGAAGCCAGTAGAAGGCGCCAGCGAGAAGCACACCGACACCAACGATGGGGAAAACGAAGTAAGGGTACCCATCAGGATCTTGCACGCCGTCAGGTGGGATGAAGGGTACAATGGCCAAGAAGATGTTGGCAGCGAGGTAGAGAAGACTGACGGGAAGGATGGTGTGCCACGGGGAAGACCAATTCTCACTCTTCTTGTACTGGAGATAGATGAGACCGGCAACGACGGACCCGTTGATCCATGCTCCAGGGTAAGTGTAAAGCTCGACGATAAAGTTGTAGGCCGGGCCGGCGGGAGGCGCCACAAGGACGATGACGGTCACGGTCCAGTGGAGGAATAGGGCGGCAGCGGGGGTGTTGAAGGGCTTTACGGAGGCCCAGAAACTGCTGAAAGGGAGAAGACCCTCCTTACCGAATTCCTGATTCAGACGGGCTTGTGCAAAACTACCTGCAAGCACATTTCCCAAATTACTGAGGGCAACAAGGCCGGGGAGAGCACGTGCGGCGGCACCGTCACCGAAGACATTGCGAAAGAAAAGACCGGCAACAATGACCTCGGAGTTGGCGAGGTCTTCTTTGGAGATAACGGCGAAGTAAGCGACGTTGGTAAGGGCGTACAGGATCGTCACGCCACCGACGGCGATAGGTGCGGCAATCTTGAGGGTCTTGCGAGGATCCTTGACTTCCCCGAGGACGTAATTAGCATTTTCCCACCTAAAGCACGTCAGCATGGCGTTGCCGGGAAATCTAAGGAACCCTCACCCTTTGTAGGAGAAGATGACCCGAAGAAGCGCAGTGGAGTACGCATAAACACCTCCACCGCCGTAGCCTTTCCCAACGCCGAACTCGAAAGGGTTGTCAAAGTTATGTGGGTTGGGGACCCTTCTGTATCCGGCCAGAGCCGCAAACCCGGAGAACACGATGAAGAGTAGAATGAAAACTTTGAAGACACCGAGAATACTGAAGAGACGGATACCCCACTTGGGCAATGTCGCATGCAACGAGACGGCGAATGTGATACAAGCGATCGCAATGCCGCGCGCTCTCCATCCGTCTTTGGAAGTTGGGTCGAGAGCGTAGAGGATGTAACGTCCGAACGCGAGCGCGTTCCCGGAGGAGAAACCCAGAAGAACCATCTGAAATAGAAGCACGGAAGTTGCGAGCAACTTGGGCTGACGGTACACGCGTTCGAGGTAGTTCTTTTCGCCGCCAGAGCGGGGAATGGCGAGACCGAATTCAAGGAATACGCTGAGACCGGAAAACGCGAGTATACCACCTGGATTGGATCAAAAATACGAAAAAAATGGTGGCACCACTGAACCTCACCAATGACCCATAGGATCAACGAGACACCGACCGAACCAATAGCGGCGAAGATACCGGAGGGGGTTGAGAAGACTGAATAGAGTATTTCAACGAACTTGGTAGATTTATGGTACGAAGCAACGTACTGCCCATGCCAATCATCTTGTTCAAGATTAAGAAGGCAGCGCCAGTGACTCCCAGCTTCTGGTCCTCGTTGATGCGAATGACGACCTCATGCTGGGTGGTGGAGGCGGCAGGGTCGTGAGTACTTTCACTGACAGATTGCAAATCCGTGTCGGTGAGCTTGAGATTGCTGCCTGACCGTTCAGCGTCAACCTCCGACATCTTGACGGAGGAGTAGGTATTGAATCAAGGACTGTGGTTGCCGATCACGTATCTGTATAGTAGAGCACACGTTCGGATACGATGATGTCGTCATATTCACCAACAAAGAATTGTATAGTGGCACAGGAGGATGAGGACCTTGGGAGCTTCGAGAGCGAAGTTTTGTGCTTTCGGTAATTGTGTGCCGTCATGACATCACATTCGATCGGTAGACACCGTATGAGTGTCGCTATCAAGCACTTACTTTCAAGCCAACAGCTGATCACGATAACCTACGTATCGTGGTGTGAAGCCAGCAGGTATGACGTTAGTACTGGGACTTACCACGCAGAATTATAACCCCACGCCGACCATGTGAGGCGAGCCTCCAAGCCGAAGTCGCACCAAGCGATTCGGATTCGGACCGCGCCTGTCTGCTTCTGCTACACAGTACACCCTCACCATTCCGCTACCCTAAGCTCCCTCTTGCTAATTCTAGAATCTGTAGCTCGTGGCAACGTTGGACTTCTGTTTTCAAGTCACGTGGTCGATCAAACCAGGTCCTCCACCGAGTCCGACCTGTCCGACCGAGTAGATAAAAACAAAATTGGGCGGTCTGAGCTCGCATACAGTCCCGCTAATATAATTGTATACTACGATAGAAGTTAAGAAACCTTTATCTAAAACCTCCGCCACAACGAGCCGCGTTAGCAGCATGCTTGGCAATCCTCCCATTCTCTGGCATGAATCCTAAGAAATTCAGAACACGCCAAAGCTGAATTTCGGCGCACTTATAATTACATACACCCACAACTAAACTGGACCCCGTGTGTGTAATGATTGGCGGTCCAATTTTCCAGTCCGTCAGATCGGGCCCTGTCGCTGGTCGGTCATACACCTTGTTTAACCCACAGCATAAGTGACCAAAGGGAAGGCGAGAGGCCACTCCGATTCGCCAAGGCAAACCGCAAGTGCAGACGACGCAATCCCTTTCACTTGCCGATGACCTCAACAAGGGTTCGTAATCGGCCCAGGACTGCTACGGATGAATAAGCGAGGAACCTGCTGCGTCAACGCGTCACAGGGTCCTGGCTTTCACGGACTCTAGCGAGAAATTGAATGGACAAGATCCGGACGGACCGTCCCCCAGCTTCGCTGAGGCCAAACGGTCGAGAAGCTCGAAGAATACGAGGGGTGAGGTCGTGTACAGCTGGCCCGTAAATGTTAGCTTGATATGGCAGATCGTGCGATTGAATGGTAGAAGTGGACCGACATAATGAAAACAGCTCACCATCGCTGTGTAAAGCGACTCTGGATCAACGCCAACGTGTGATTGTTGCAGGTCGCCGAGATGAATTCTAGAGGAGACCCGGAGTGATCGTCAATATGCATGAGGCATGACGTCGTAGGGTCAATCATCACGACCTTGAAGCCTCAACCCCGTTCACATAATCGGTGGCCAGTGTATCCGTGCATCGTGGACTGGTGGGAACAGCAGCGGTGAACAACGAGAGATGGATGTAAAACCAAATGGGTTGATGGCCCGCTAAGCCGACCCCCGTTATATCCGGTCAAGTGGTCAAGTGATTTGATGATGCGTAAGCCAATGAAAAGTCTGAATGGTACGAGTTGCGTGTTGAGTGAGATCGTATATGCGCTGTATGCGTACAGGAGGTCGTTGGGTACAATCTCCACGACCGCATTGCGAAATTACATCCTTGAGCCGAAAGTTTGCTATGAGGACAATCAGATTAGAAGGGCATAGATGACCATGGCGGTCGGACTAATTCCCGACCCACTGGAGATTCGGATTTATAGCTTCGATAGCCGGGTGGTGTCCACCAATCCACCGAACTTGACGGTCCGCCCACACACCCTGAGAGCACACCGACGCACCCCACTCCATTGTTGCGCTTGCAGCCTTGTCTCATTTTGAGGAGGAAGGCAACGAAACGCAGACAATAGCATTGACAGGGACGGTGTTTGTTTGAAACTGAAACATTCTGCGCAAAGAGGATAGTTTGCTCCCACCTCAGGCTTAAAGCTTCAAGCCTCGACCAATACCACCACGATGGCCACGTCGACGTCGTTGCCTGCGCCGAAAGCCATCCAGGTGGATACCAGAGGTGCTGTGATACTCGGCGAGGAATCTCCAGAGGTGCGCCTCTCGTTACGTTGTCCTTTGTCTCGTCTTGCGCTCATCATCTCGGTCCTGCGCCGTGGCCCTCTTTCGCTCTACTTTTACTCGGCCATCTAGACGAGAGACAGCAGGGGGATCTATTTACCGAATTACATCGAACCCGTGTCGCACATCGCAGTTGACGTGAGCACTCTTCCTTTGTCCCGTGCCGTCATAACCGGGGTGCTGATCTACCCACCGAACATTCGCCTCTAGGTCGGCGGATCTCTCGCCAAGGTCGTTTACTTCACCCGTTCGCCAGAGCCGCCAGCCTCACCCTCAATAGCCGCCACCCGAGGCAGCAGTTCTGCGAGTAATATCACCACTCCCTCTCCACCCACTTCCCCGTCCAACTCCTCGCCCCCCGTTATACCCTCACACCACAATGGAGCACTCACGCCCATGGTGCTCGATAATGGCCACCATAGCCCTTTGGACGAAGGGTCATTACGTTCTTCGTTGCTCCGCAAAGCATCCGTCCAGCACTTCCCCGGTGGTTCCCTCAATTTTGTCCGCTTCGAGACGGAAAGAATCGATGAATGCGTCGAGTTCATTCAATCCCTGATACATCATTCCGCCACTCTCAACGGGGTATCCATCGAGGAGATGCGGAAGGGTGTCAAAATCATGGCTACCGGGGGCGGCGCACACAAATTCTACGATCTTTTCAGCAGCGTGCTGGAAGTAGAGGTCCGGAGGGAGGATGAAATGGAATGCCTTATCGAGGGGTTAAAGTTCATCACACTCATTCCGGACGAGGTCTACTATTTCTCGGACGAGCTGATCTATTACCATTCCCACCTTTCGCATGTCGACAAGCAGAAGAAAGACCTGGAACAGCTCGAACGGCCAAGTGCGAACCCCCCGGAATATGGTGTTATTTTTGAAAGCAACCCGACTCCGCAGCTGCCATGTTTGCTTGTCAATATTGGCTCTGGCGTCTCTGTTATAAAGATAGACGAGGACGGGACGTTTGAACGTGTCAGCGGTACTAGTTTGGGCGGTGGAACACTGTGGGGATTGCTCAGCCTATTGACACCAGCAACCAGTTTTGATGGTATGTTTCCGTTTCCGCTTTTCTCCGCCGCCGAAGTCGCTGACTGCGGCGTTTAAGAAATGTTGGCGCTGTCTGAGAAGGGTGATAATTCGGCTGTGGATATGCTTGTTGGCGACATTTACGGTCAAGATTACGGTCGTTTGGGTCTCAAATCAACCACCATTGCCAGTTCGTTTGGGAAGGTGTTCAAGAAAGGTGCCCACAAATCGAATTTTTCAGCGGAAGACATCAGCAAGAGCTTGCTCTATGCCGTGTCCAACAACATTGGTCAGATAGCGTGAGTAACGTCGTTGATTGGTTTCGGGGGTTTCCGCCCGGAGTGCCCTGATCTGATGTGTCTCAAGTTACATGAACGCCGAGAAATACAACTTGGACCGTATTTACTTTGGAGGATGCTTCATCCGAGGTAGGTGTAAAATGTATAGCAGAGCGATGATAGCAGCTGCTGATGTGAGTTCCTAGGACACGCAGCGACCATCGGCACATTATCGTATGCTATACGGTTTTGGAGCAAGGGCCAGAAACGGGCGCTGTTCTTGCGTCACGAGGGGTTCCTGTATGTGCCGAGTGTATTTTCGTTTCAGTTCCGGGGTTGCGCTGACGATTCACTTCCCTCCAGGGGCGCGATTGGTGCGTGGATCAAGAACATCGGTCCCACGGACGCTGAGGAGGCTTGCAATTCTGATAAGTTATGAACGTGTCGAGTGTGTATGCGGTTGTAGGATACGTCGGTGTGACTGTACTTAAGTAGAATGATATAATACGTTTTATTACCATTTTTCAGGTTACCTTATTAGGAAGATATGGCCTTTTAAGCTTTCCGCCTCTTTCTCATTTTCTTCTCCTTGTTGCCCAGCCTCTTCCTCTACGACCACGATGGAGAACCACTTCGCCTCTTTCCCAACCCCGACGGACCACGAAGTCCTCCCTGCATCTCACCCGGATTCAAAGGCGACCAAGAAACCGCGGAACAGGCACTCACCCTATCAGTTGGCTGCCCTCAATGAGCTTTACGACCAAAACGATCACCCCCCACTTGAGGACAGGAGAGCCCTTGCAGAGCGCATTTCCATGTAAGCAGCCCCCATCCCTCTTCATCCCATCCCCGGCATCCTTTTTCTGTCGTGGGTTGTGGTTGTACCTAGCTTATGTGATTGACCCTCTAATGTTTCCCCGCTTTGTTTCACACACCATTTCATACAAAGGCCGACCAAGACCCTCAATGCATGGTTCCAAAACAAAAGGGCGTCGGACAAGAAACGAAAGGAGAAGGAAACCGAGTATCTCCACGCCTCGCTTCAATCGCAACAAGGCCAAATTGGTCGACATAAATCTGGCGCCGCTGCGGCACAGGATATTTCCAACGGTGCGGCTGCCTCGACTCCCCCTTCCTCTCAGACCGACAGCCCATACGGTATATCCCCGCGACCGCTCGAGGACGACATTGTCGCCGACGAGGCTGAGCAACCGGTGTACGCCGGCCATCGTCATCAACATCATAATCCACATAATCGTAATAACCTGCGATCCGCACCTTCATCTGTCGGCACACCGGATCATCCGCGGCATCTCCCCGAGATTTTGCCCGATCCGTCCCCCGCCACTCCGAATAGCACGCTGCTCAAGAGGAGACTGAGACCGAACGCTCCGCAATCGCAACAGCTCAAAGACTTTTTCAACGAGAATCCTCATCCCACCAAAGAGGAAAGGCAAGAGTTGGGCGAGTCTCTCAGCATGTGAGTCAACCCACTTTCCTTTTCCGGAATCACCTCAGCCCACTGACTGTGATCGGTCTCTCTTGTCTTTTTCTGGTAACCAGGACTTATCAAAGGTCTGTCTTTCTTTCTCCATCCCCTCTCTCCTCACATCGTCCTGACCGCAACCCTTCTCCAGTGTCACAAACTGGTTTCAGAACCAGCGCAGTCTCGTCAAACGTCGCAAGGACGAAGAATCAACTATGCATCCCTACCCTCAGCGCTCTTTTGCCCCATTCCCGCCTGCATCCTCCCATCCATCGCTGCCACCCCTCCAACCGGACCTCTCTCAACAACGATCCCTAACACCCGATGTCCCTGTCTCCGCATCCATCGGTCCCCGCCGAGTCAGGTCGAGTGGCACTCGCCCATCAAGATCACGTCCTGAGCCACACCAACTCGACGCCCTCAAAGAACTCTACACTCTGACATCAAACCCAACCATCGAACAGCGTACCGCGCTCGCGTTGGAGGTTGGTTTGGATGTAGTCAAGGTGACTAACTGGTTTAGGAACCTCCGGCAAACGACGAGGAAGCGTGCCCAGCGGAACATGGGTGCCTTCGGGGAAGAGGACCACGACGATGTGAATAGTGTTTACTCTGGCTACCTGCCTTCCACTTCCGTATCCCGGGACGGTACGCCTATTAGATACTCCTCCCGAGGTCCTATCACGCACCAGGACGGGTATGCGGAGGATGGAATGACCGTTGATCAGGACGGCCACTACCGATCTAGGCGGTACAAGGGTGACTACTCCCACAACCATCAACCTCCCCAGTTAGTTCATTCCGATGACGAGGAACAGAAATGGGAGGCCGTCACACCTTCGCCATCACCTCCGAGATCGCCCTCACATTCCCTTCCCTTCAGGCTCGGAATCGACCCGGTCATTTACGCGGAGATCGAGAAGGAGAGCGCAAAATATGGCTCTGGGATAAACGTTGAAGACGCTCTTCTGTTGTTGAGCTTCCAAAGACATGCTTTCGTTCACCCAACCGCTTTCTAAGACATTTTCTTGTTGTCTCGCCGCTTCGACGAACTTATCGATAGTCACCCGCTTTATCGTTCAACTCAAAGAGCGAACCGACTCCGTACTCGATATTAGACTTCCGTGTCCCGTGTTCCTACACCCACCTACTCAAGTCCATCCCACCCCTTGTTCGTTACGCTAATCCTCAAAACAGTGTTGAACTGCGTTTTTCTGTCTGTAACCCAGCATATCTTACCCTTACCGCTCCAAACGCACCACTTCCCCATGCAAACTTACGCCAGTCCCGGCCGTAACCTCTTAAGGGCCTACTGGTCCGTTTCTTGCGTCTCGTTCTATGTTCTACCCCTCCCTCTCTTTTTGCATCAAGTCAAATACGTACAAACCTCAACTCCTAACGCATCACACCTCCGTTATCTTCTCTATTCTGATTCATTTCCTTTCCCCGCTCTCTCGCTAAACGTACGTGTAAACCCCTTCTTCGCACTGTAACACCATACGTTACCATGTATCGTAGAGCTGTTTGTTCCTCGATTAAGTTACCATCACAAACATTACCGCCCCTTCTTCCCTCTGTCCGTATGTTTGAATCTATCTATACTTCCTTCGTCCAATGTCCTGTCGCCATTCGGCAGATAGATACCAGTACGATGTTATATAAACTTGTGGAACCACCTTCGACCATTGGTAGTATTCAAGTCCGCTTAGGAAACACCTATCGGCGTTGCAATCCAAGGCATTATCTCAGCACGGACATCGAGCCGCCCAACTCCTTTTCGTGCACAGACCACCCAGGGTCCGCACATCCTAAATGCACCACCTCGAACAGACAACCATTCATTATCGGACTTCCTCGAGCCGCGTAAGGTTCCCTGTTGTGCCCATGTATTCTGGGGCCGAACCAAAAAAGACCCCCCGGGTGTGGGCTTGAGCGATCATCCGAAGAATACGCCAAAGAGGGTATAAAATGGTAGATTTTGTGAGGTTTCTCCTCATGACAGGGTCAAGCCAAACACGAAATAACCCGAGCATGCTACTAACCCCAGGATGCGAAAGCAACCTTCAAGAACCTTCCTCACACCCCTTTGACCCCCTCCTCCCGTAGAGTCTCGCAAGTTTGACTAAACAATGTCTGAGAGGATCAAATTATTGATCTGGGGAAGGGGGCAGGGGGTCAGGAAACCCTAGGGATGAGTATGGCCATCCCGACAGAGCACCTCCACTGACTCAAATACCGACCAATCTCCTTGACCCATCCCTGGAGTATAGACTTCATATCGCAAACGCATATAGGTTCCTCATGGGACCCGAGGTGAATGTCCCGCGGACGGATCGTATCCGAGGAGGGCTTTGTTCCCTGGGTGTTCAAACACCAAATCCGAATTGCCACCCCCCCTCTGCCCAAGTACGTGAGGTGGAATAGCTTGAACGGAAGACCTCTTTTTTTGTTCGGTCCTCTACAAGCTTGAACAAGCTCTTCGGTGACGTTCCCTTTGTGGTTCCATCCATCGGGAGTGAGCGATGAGGACATCCAAAGGCTTCGGACCGTGAGGTTAATCGCAGGGGCATGTGGGGGTGGAAACGAGTCAAGACGGCATGCTGACGTCTGGAAGAATTAAAGTCTTCACCAGGATCCCCATGGCCTTCCAGGCACAAGGTCTCCGCCGAACCGTGCCGCCAACTTTCCATGATCCGCTCTGTGAGTATGGGCTCCATGTTGACGGGCTGAACAGGAGATTGAACGATACCTGGGATAAGGCATCTTCGATGAGTTTGATCACATCGGATGTTGTTGTTGAACGCAACTGAAGAGGAGAGAGTCCGTCGAATAACCCGATTGGATACTTTTCGTTGCTTTCCACCCGATATGCGGACAAGACATGACCCACGTATTTCATCAGCAAGCCCGTGCGACATATCCGGCGAATGCTCAAGCTTAACGCCTGGGTACCGATACACATGTTAAAGACATCGTTGAAGAGTATATACATGACTCTGAATGTGAGCGGTGTGCGATGACTAAAGGTGATCACATACGCAGAATTCCTGCTCATCGTCGCGAAATCTGGTACTACACAACACAAAATAAAGGTTTTTGGGTGAGTGTTTGGGACTTTGTTTTGGCCCAACATAGCTGGTGTGGTATATGCGGGCAGGGGCCACTTCGTGACCCATTGGCGGGCCCATCTCTGGTATTTTGCAGGTTGCGATAAAAGCGAGCCAAATTCTGACCAAGGACCCTCGCATACCGTCGCAGAACCCACAGGTTATGAGAGCGGGAAATCAATACTGATGTTCTCCAAGGGTAGGGGTAGTGCCCCAGGTACTCTACGAATTAAATAATGTTGTGGCCCCCATGGTCTGTGACCCCTTATCTCTGCAACCCCTTATACTAACTTCTACCGTTTACTCCACCATGACGAGCTCTCCTCCCTTCGACAGCGATGAAAAGAGCTTCCTGGACCAGAACAATGAAACAAGCGAGCACATCCGCGCCTGTCTTCCGTGTATGAACGTTAACCACCTCCTGCAGACGACGAGTGGGTCTGGTCCACCCAGTACAGGAAAAAGTGGGAAGAAGTGGACGACGGGCACCAGACATTCTACGAGCGCTGGCGCAAAAGCTCCGACAGTCCCAAATTTCCCGACAAGTTCCCACACGAGTTGTCTCTCTGGGAGGCGGGCGAGAAACCCCTCCCTTTTCAGGAGAATAGGACGCCAGGGGGAAAGATCATCGTCACCAGCTCATACAACAACATGCTCCATCGTCTATTGCGCCTCCGCATCAAGGATATGGGAAGGCGCGTAGGAGCGGTAATCACCGGGCAACCTGGCATCGGTGTGTCTCTACGACTAAGATCCTCACCCCATGTGACAACTCACCAGCGAATCCGCCCTCCAGGAAAAACAACCTTCCTAAAGTTTATGCTCGCATTTTTGATTTCAGCTCGCCAGGTCGTGATCCTGTGTAACAGCAAGAAAATCTACCTTTTCTACCGCGGTCAAGTGTACTCTCGACCGACGTCGGGCAGCTTCTATGATCTCCCTAAGCGGGGGACATCGTATTTTCCCATATGGACGCTGATTGATGTGGACTACGGTGACGGGGGACCACCTCTCGATAGTGATCAAAATGTCTGGCCGATCCAGGCGTCTTCTCCAAACCGCATCCGATGGAAGTCGTGGCGTAAGCAGAACAGGGCCGCTCTACTGGGAATGCCTCTATGGAGTATGGATGAGCTTATGAAAGGGTATGTCTTTAGCTTCTGGCCATGTCGTTTGATGGAGGTTCGTTCTGACTGTCCTTCGCTTTTGCAGTTTATACATTATGCCCGAATACGAAAGTTTTAGGAGTGCGTTGGGACGGGCCCTCAATAAGTCCGCACTCCCCACAAACGATACCGTGATCGATGCCGCGCTGAAGGTTTTTCAGGCGGAGAAGGAGAAGGAGAAGGAGAGGGAGAGGGAGAGGGAAGAGGTCGCGGCAGCGGAAGAGGAGGACCAGGGCCAGGATCGCATGGACGTGGACGACAGCACCAGGGCCAACGAAGCAGACCAGCCCCGGGCCCCGGTGGACAATGCAATCGACATCTTGGTGCGCGATACAACCGAAAAGGTTGGCTTCGCTCCCGATGACGTGTACAACGGCATCTTCGAGCCCATCGCGACGATGACAGTACACGACGCTGCGGTGAGGGTCCTCACTTATTCCAAATTGACAGACATCGTCGAAATGTTTTCTAAGGACCAACATTTCGACGGTCAGTCGCATCGCGTGGTCGCCGTGCACCCCAGAAAAGTTGAGGACTCCCTCGATTCTTGGAAAGTCCGGTTCAAATCCCCCCGGATTGAGAAGGAAGTGTTGGAACGTATGCGGTTGGAAGAGGTTAAACACCTTCGGAAGACGTACCAACTCCTCCGCAACATTCCAGCGGGCTCAGTTTTGGCGGGATTGATCTTCGAGGTGATCGCCCATCGCATGCTCTGTGACGCCTGGCAGGGACCCACGCAGCAGCCTATCCGCATGCTTTCCAACGAGGGCAATCCTCCTGTCTTCTCCACAGATCCCCTCCCTACTCCTGACACCTTGCCGTCACCCCCGTCGCCACTATGCGTCGGCCAAAGGACTGCCACAGAAGTCGACTTCCCCACCCGGTTAGTCAGTAATGTGACGCTTGATGGAGACAAATACTACACCCTAGCCACGACCAACGACCCCCTCTTTGATTCGTTCACCATCGATCACGATCCCCACCAACGCACCGTCGTGATCTCTATTTTCCAGATTACAATATCCCCGATGCATGGGGGATCGGCTCAGGGCTACGCTCGCATCTGCAAAATCATGGCCTCTGTACGCAACCTTCTCAAGAAGAACCACCTCGACGCCACAGTTGAAGTCGCCTACTTTCTAGTCTGCCCCAATGATGGGTTACGACATGAGTGGAAGATGCCCATCGACTGGGACAAGAACACCAAGAACAACAACCATCAGGGAGCTGCTTTCTGTCTACGCCTTCCCGTCTGGAAAGATGGCGGTATGTTGTGTCTATTCACTCCAAATTTTGGAACCTAGCTGATCTGCGACCTAGCCCCACCACCGCCGGATATAGATAACCTTTAGGAGTCAACGGTACTTGTTGTATGCCCTTTCTCCCTGTATGACTTCTCCTTGTTCTCGTTCACTTGCCCCTCCACTCCCATCGTCTCAGCCTGCTCCTCTATGTCAATTCCCTCATTCACACTTCGATTCTGCAACTATTTGGTGCAATGTTTTCTCCGTGTAATCCTTCCGGGCCGTCGACTAATCGCGGGTTTGGTACGAACCTATAGAGCGCCGGGTTTTGTTGATTTTTCATATAAAGATGTCGTTGCGGTGCTCAGGACAGGGGCTTCTGAAAGTGTGCTTTTGCGCACTTATCGCCACTTATGGGTGCTTTCAACACTTTGGAAGTGATCTTGGAGTTCCCGGTCGTCCGTGATATCCTCGAATTATGGCCAATCCCAAGCCACGACTCCGATATGATTGCAAAATCTGGAAAGGAAAACTTGTCTCCTCTAGCACCTGGTACAATCATAATCCAGGAGGAAGAAAAAAACAGTGTCCGCCGCTCCCACAAGAAATCAAGGACGCAATCCTCAAACTACCCACACGGACGAGAAATGGATCCAAACGTGCTGTAGATCCCTTAGTCGACTTGTCAAAACGGGATACAAAAAATCACCTCGTCGTTAGATCATCTATTTGCTGCCCTCTTCTCACCTTGTGTCGACTCCGCTGCACACCTCTATGTGGCATGAAATCACGCCCTGCGGCAACTCGCTTCAATCTGATAGTAGATCACGTGGCCAACAGCCTGTTGCCGTGACCCCACGGTGAACAAATTTTCTGAAATTTTCAGGCTGCGCGAAAAACTGAACTACGCCTTCGTGGATGCGTTTTCCTGACCAGCGCCTTAAGTTGGCTCCCCGTTCCATCTGGGAGGATTCCCATCAAAAGTCTGCCTGAAAGTCAGGCCTGATTCTCCTCATATCCGTACGCCTTTCTCCTTCTTTTTCAGCTTCTTCCCTTTCTCTTCCCTTTCCATCGTGATGATAAAGAGCGCATTCGCTCGAAATCTTAACCCAGCTCGTCGAGGACGGGAGTAACGCCCCAATGTCCATGAGATAAACCGTTTCATCTGACCTCCACTCTCCTCCTTCGATCACCCCGTTGTTTGCGCGAACGAGGTCTAATCACGGCTTTTCATATCCTCTAGGTTTGGACTGACGCAAAACGGTGTTTTCCTCGACATTTGTAGAGATACATGCCGTACAAGCTACAAACTACTGCCCGGCTTTTCGCGCCATTCTTCTGGTTTCCCAGCCCCCGGAGCGCTCTGTTTTGTTGAAAACGGCGGCTTGTTCGGCTGGGTTTTGAAACATCCAGGCTTTTTTCATGTGAACTTATCCCTTTGAGATTGTTCGGCTGACGAAAACGACTCCCGGCTAGTTGGGCCACGCTCCGCATGTCTGGTGTAGTCGGTATGATTATCCTGTTGTTTATCTTGGCTTGTCTTGGCATATGCATATACGCCACAACTCGCATTCAAACAATATCTATACAACTCGACCTCACACCAAATGACCACCGCAATCTACATACGTTACACACACGCAGCACATGCGCAGTGGTAGCCTAACGCGCAACTCGGAGCCCTCTCCGGTCCCAAAGACAAAATCAGGGAAGGAGGCAAAAACGGGCGTAGCAGAATCCGAGTCAACGCTAAGGAAAAAGGATATTAGGGGAGTGGGAGAAGTGGGGGTGAAGAAAGAAAAGCCCGAACATCATGTATCATATAACGAGTCAAGTGCATGAAGGACGATGCGTAAATACCGCCCCAGTTTGGGAGGATACAGACCAAAGGCGCATAAAATGGGGTGAGTAAGGAATCTGGAGGGAAAGAGGATAATAAGACAAAACCAGCTCTGAATAGGGTCGATCCAAAGGTTACAAACATGGAGAGGGAACGAGGCAGCACATCCCAGAATGCGAGGGGATAAAAGGGGAAGTGCTTGAATGAAAAACGCGTCCGTTTGGTCTGAGAACAATGCAAAAAACAATATATCCGAACGGTCCACCATCGCTGTCCATGTCACATTGTGACCTTGAACCCTCCTGACCCCTACACCTGGGTGGGGGTCGGGGGAAATCTGCGGTTGCTGGCGGAGAAAGGAGGATCGTGTTGGAGGTTTGGATAATGATGAATATCGTTCGACGAATGGATAATTGAAGGGGGGCTTGATACAGGGAGAACAGGGCGTCACTTGGCCGGGAAAAGGAAAGATGTCAGGAGGGAGCGAAGGGTTTAATGGTGGGATTAGAAGAACGTCGCTGTGCTTGCGCGTATAAACCGATGACCGTGCAGGGGTTTCAGATGCTAGGCTTCCCGCAGTACGCGTAACGGCCATGGGTCGCCGTGGCAAGGATCCCGATCCGTAGTCATCAACTAATCCCTCATAATGCCTCTTCATTACACCTCTCACTGCAACATCGCAACACCAACACACGGGACTTCCAAAAGCTTCAACACACCGACGTACCAAACGTCGCCGGACGTGCCATAGGGAAGAAAACGGACAAAACGGAGTGCGGGGGGAAGGGAACGGGTGCACCCTCCCGATTGGCTGGCCGTTTACCAGATGTCACCCTCACGTCCACGGCCGCCGCCGCGCTGTTGACCTACAGCTCCGGGGGTGGTTGCCTGCTGCTGACGGGTATGGGAACGAAGCCTGAGATCACGAATGAGTAATCAGGAGATTAGATCGGGAAATTATCTCACATGCGGTCGCTGCTCCTCGGTTCAGGAGCGTCTTCCTCCTGGACAACCTTTCTCCTTCCTGCTCCGCTCTTGCTGGGTCCAGCACCATTGTCCTGAACGCTCCTTTGAACGCTCCAGTCGAAGACGTAGTCGTACTGGTATCCTTCGCGGACGAAGAGGTCACGGAAGAGCTTCCTCAAGTAAGAGTAGTCGGGCTTGTCGTCGAATCTCAGGGCCCGGGTGTAGTTCAAGAAGATGGCGAACTCGTTGGGGAAGCCACGACAGAGAAGATCGGAAGGCGTGGTCATCTTCTTCTCCATGATCCTGTCGTACTTCTGTTTCTTGGTAGCAGCCTTGAGACCTTGCCAGGGGAGGGATCCACGGAGGAAGTACATGAGTACGTAAGCGAGCGATTCGAGATCATCGCGGCGAGCCTGCTCGACACCCAAGTGAGTGTTAATAGAGGTGTAGCGGGCAGTACCAGTCAGATTCTTGTTCTCTCTGTAAGGGATGTGAAGGTGGGTTTTCGGGTCTCTGTACTTCTTGGCAAGACCGAAGTCGATGACATTGACCTGGTTGCCACGCTTCCCGATTCCCATCAAAAAGTTGTCTGGCTTGATGTCGCGGTGGATAAAGTTACGGGAATGGATGTACTCGATACGAGAGATCTGTAGGGTCACAATGAGGATTAGAGACGTGTGGGACAATGGGTAGAGTGATTTCCTACCAGCTGGTCAGCCAGCAACAAGACTGTCTTGAGAGAGAACTTGCGGTTGCAAAAGTTGAAGAGGTCCTCGAGAGAAGGACCGAGAAGGTCGATGACCATTGCGTTGTAGTCACATTCGGTGCCGAACCACCTGACGAAGGGGACACCGACGCCACCTGCAAGCGTCTTGTAGACCTTGGACTCATACTCAAGCTGCGGATGCTTGGCCTTAACTGACTCGAGCTTGATGGCGACCTCTTCACCGGAGATGATGTTAATTCCAAGGTAAATGTCACCTGTCATTTGTTGGGGATAAGGGGGTGAGTGGGCGGCGCAAGTCAGCATGATTCGTAGGGCGCAAGGGCTTGGCACGCACCGAAAGAACCGGAGCCAATCTTTTTGCCCAGCCGGTACTTTCCGCCAACACGGAGGTCGAGTCTATGGGAAGAGGTGTCGGCCATTGGATACAACTAAGGTCTGGAGGGGCGGGTTGTCAGCCACAGAGCTGATAAAAAACGGAGAAATGAAGACAGAAGAAGTGGGATGAATAATGTGGAACTATGGGGGGAATTGAAGGAAAAAGAGGAGAAATCGTGGCCATCAGAAAGGCGTCCGGAGTTTCCATGAGCGGTTCTCCGGCGGTCGCCACGATTGTGCAGATGGAGGCGATTGCGCGTCGTGTACAGCCAGGAGAGCTAAGAAATTTACAGAGAGGGAACTAGCCCGAGGCTCGAGGAGGAGAGGCTCGATTAGGACAAGAAGGAGGGATCGTCTCGAGGAGGGTGAGGCCATGAGGCGCGGTTGGGCAAATAAAGCAAATAAAATCGAGAAAAAATTACCGTTATGAAAGATTTGGAGGCGAATGAGTTTGAAAGGAACCAAGGGAGAAACGGAGACGATTAAGTTGGGAGAAGGAGAGAGGGGAGAGTGGAAGTGGTGGTGAAGTGGAAGAGGGAAGCGAGGCTGTCTCGCTCTTTACAGTCGACGTCCGCCTTTTCAAGGTCCGACGGCGGCTATCGGCACGTCCAAGTGGACTGCATTTATTTTCTTATCTGGGTTTATTTATCATTTGTAGTCCCATTACATTTCGAATGTAAGCCATCAACACTTCGGTTTGTAGTCAAGAACACAACCGTCTTGTCAACCACCATCTTCCTCTCTGTTGAGCAGAGCCCAGTCCCCTCCTTTCGACCCATGGCTTACAACAAACAACACGATCCTTTTCACAGTCAACCTTCGGCCGGTTTTTTTGTTCCAGATTACCCTCCACCTCCCGCCTCCAACCACTCGCACCACGACAACTATGAATACAACTGGGAGACAAAGTCCAATCGGTCATTCCATTCCGCTCACTCTCAAGCTTACCTCAACCCTCAAAACCAGTTTGAGATGGTCCCCCCTCCCCTTCCATACCACCCGGATTATCCCCCGTCTCCAAATCTCAGACCTCCGATGGGCTCACCTAGCATGGGCACCGGCTACTCAGTGGCCCGGGAAAAGCTCATGAAGCGTCGGTCTGTAAGGCATGTCGAACTTCAAAACGGAAACCTCGTTATCGACGTCAGGGTCCCCTCCCACATCGTTCCCAAGGGTATGGACAACGTCGAAGAAATGACCAAGATGCGTTACACTGCCGCAACTTGTGACCCTGACGATTTTATGCGTTCCAAGTACACCCTCCGACCTTATCTCTATGGCAGACACACAGAACTCTTCATTGTGATGACTATGTACAATGAAGACGAGGTCCTGTTCTGCCGAACGATGAACTCGTGCGTTGCCAGGCCCAACCTCGGTAACCGAACCAGTACTGACACCGGATCAGAGTTCTCAAGAACGTCGCTCACCTCTGCAGCCGCGACAGATCCAAAACGTGGGGTGCAGACGGCTGGAAGAAAGTTGTCGTTTGCGTCGTTTCCGATGGTCGGAGTAAAGTCAACAAACGGACCCTTCAAGTCCTCAACCTGGTACGTCCGGAAACGCCCGCACCCCCGTATCATTATTTGATACACCACTCAGATGGGTTGTTACCAAGAAGGGATCGCCAAAGACACCATCAATGGCAGGGCAGTCACCGCGCACATTTTCGAGTACACCTCCAGTGTTATTTGTACCGCCGCTGGAGAGACCGCCATGCACTCCTGTCCTGTTCAAATCGTCTTTTGCCTCAAAGAACAGAACAAGAAGAAACTGAACAGCCATCGTTGGTTTTTCAATGCGTTCGGCCCTTTGGTTAAGCCTGAAGGTCGGTTGGCTCATTATTCTCGCTTCTGATGTGACCAATCACGGCCTGCAACCAGTCTGTATCCTGCTTGATGTTGGAACCAAACCGACGAGCACGTCCATTTACGAGTTATGGAAATGTACGTGACTAGTCCCCGCCAGCGCCCCCATCACTTAGGATGTTGTTTTTCCAGGCTTTGACAAGCACGCTCACGTTGGAGGAGCATGCGGAGAGTGCGTGTCTCTCCACGCGATTAAGAGGAACGTTTCAGGCTTCTGATACTCTTTCATCCAGGATCTGCGTTGACACTGGCCGTGCGTGCAGCCTCCTGCTCACGAGTCCCCTCGCTGCGTCGCAGAACTTTGAGTACAAGATGTCCAACATTTTGGACAAACCCCTCGAGGTGCGCGATCCGTCGGTCATCAATGTGGCACTGCGCTGCCACCTGACATCTGACACCTAACATGTTACTCTCCCCTCATACAAACCAGAGTGTCTTCGGTTATATTTCCGTCCTTCCCGGAGCTTTCAGTGCCTATCGATACAAGGCTTTATTGAACGGTCCTAATGGTCAGGGACCTCTCGCCAGCTATTTCAAGGGCGAGGCTATGCATGGAGGTACAGTAGAAGCGGGACTGTTCGAGAGGAACATGTACCTTGCCGAAGATCGAATCCTTTGTTTCGAAATCGTGACAAAGAAGAAGGAGGCGTGGACTCTCAAATACGTCAAGTCTGCCAAGGCCTCTACTGATGTTCCCACCACTGTCGCCGAGTTCATTTCTCAAAGGAGGAGGTGGCTGAACGGCTCGCTGTTTGCCAGTATTCATGCGACCGTATTCTGGTACAGGATTTGGACCAGTGGGCAAGGGTTCTTCAGGAAGTTCGCGCTGCAGTTCGAGTTCATATACAACGCGATACAACTCATCTTTACTTGGACAAGTTTGGCGAACTTTTACCTCGCTTTCTTCTTCGTGCGTACCACTTCTGTCCATCGCTTCCTTTAATAACCGGTTTCCTGCAGCTTGTTGAATCTGCCACAACGGACAGTTCCACTGATGCTTTCAACTTCTTGTCTAAAGGAGCTGGAAAGATCGTATTCGAAGTTTTCCTCAAACTCTACATTGGCGTTATTTTCGTCGTCCTCGTTTGTTCCCTCGGAAACCGACCACAAGGATCCAAATGGACGTACTCGATCTCGATGGTGCTATTTGGATTGTGTAACATCATCACCCTCTGGTGCGCGGGCTACACCGTCTATCTCGCAGTGCCGCACACATTGGATGGATGGAAACATTTCCCCGAGTATGACCCGTTTCACGCTACTAAACAGGGTGGTCTGTCTCACTGACACGTTCTTGCCAGGTTAATCCGGGACAATGAAACCTTTAGGGACATTGCCATTTCGCTGCTCGCCACTTATGGACTGTATTTCATCGGCTCATTCATTCACCTAGAACCGTACCACATGTTCACGTCCTTCGTTCAGTACATGTTCTTGCTACCCTCTTGTGAGTTTCTTTGGTGCTCCTCCCCTTCAAACACCTAACATTGAGCCCCGTTCTACAGATGTGAACATTCTGATGATGTACGCTATGTGCAACTTGCACGATGTTACATGGGGCACCAAGGGTGACAATGGTGCCGCAAAAGATCTTGGTGGTGCAACGAAAGTGCAGGGCAAGGATGGCAAAGAAATGATGGCCGTCGACCTGCCAACAATGCAAGAAGACGTCGACGCACTCTGGACCGCATCCAAGAGCTCCCTCAAGCAACCTCCTCCATCGCAAAAGGAATCTCGAGACGCTGCCACGAAACAGGCTGACCGCGATCGGAACTCCAGGACAAACGTCGTCTTGGCTTGGGTCGGAACGAACATGATCATGATCACCGCGTTTACAAGCTCTGCGTTCTTGTCATGGGTCAACGGCAGCGTCGAAAGCACAAGAGGAAACAAGTTCAACCCATACTTGACCTTCCTCTTCTACGCTTTGTGAGTCCCTGTGTATCGCAGTTCTTCGCAAATACTCATGCAGGTTTTCTTCAGGGCTGGTCTTTCCGCGGTCAGATTCTTCGGATCTGTGACGTATCTCATCTTCAGGCTGTTCGGTCACTGATAGGTGTGACAATGGTCCTGAATTGTCACTCTGATCCTCCCCTTCAATCCACGCCTCCTCGATGGTTGGTTTGTTGGTGTAATCTTAATCCCCTTGGTCCCGGCCACCTTCCGCACTCCTTTCACTCACCGCCCGCCCGCGCGCCCTTGAGACCCACTATCTGCTAGATCTGCATCCCTTACTCCGTTATAACCCCATTTATTTTCGCTTGTGGATCCGGACTCCGCACATATTTTCGTTCCTCTTCGCACTGTACGATCCAGCTCAACCACACTCCCTTCTGTGATTATTTGATGGTTTATACCCCCCTACAACGACACATTTGTTTTTCGATTTTTCACCTATTTCCAATGTTTTCTTGATAGTGTATGAAGAGGTTCCCTCTCTGGTAGCGGTGGTCTTTCGGCCTTCTTGTGCTACAAGTTTTTGATAAGCCCTCACGAAAATGGGATGAAAAAGTGTCTGAAGTTTGGACCTACCCAACCAATCTGCGCTTGAGGCCGGATTACTCAGGGGGGTATGAACTGCAAAAACTCGCGACAGCCCGAGGACCAGCGTCTGTAGCTGAGCCGACATCATAGTGGCTGTGGTTCACCGGTGTGGCCAAGTTCCACCGATGCACTCAGCCGCAACTCTGCCTTTGTTCGAAATCGGATGACCGGGAGGCGCAGTAGAGTGTCAGTGGGTGGTGTCTTTCCCTTTCAACTTTGCGCATACCTTGATGATGTCGGCATTTTCCGTCGACACACCGGCATCGCTTTCAAAGTCACCGCAGCGGCTGGATGTGATCTGGGACGGCGGGGTTGTCATCTCCAACCGGTAATCTTTAAGAGTTTCGACCTTGCATACTGCTCCGAATAACAAGGCGAAGCCGATACACCATGTACAAGTCGGTGCGTAATTCAATCCCCATCGCCATGGGTATGTAACTGATCTGGGACGGACACTTGGTGATCACGATCAGTTGCAGCTCGCCTCAGAGCCGGAAAAACACTACTCAAGGGTTTAATCGAAAAAAAAACCGGTCGTACGGAAAAGTGATTTTGGCCACCGATGCGATTCCCCACGTCCACCTCCCCCGCTATAGGGGGTTCCAGGCTCGCGCGTTTCAGCCTTCCGCTCATCAGTAGTTCCCCACCGGACTTGGTTACCGCGCTTTGCGATTCCTTCAGTTTTGATACATATGATGGTTGCACGTTTGGTGGTGTCCCTTCGGAAGGCCATCTGCATCAGTACTTGTCCAGGATCGGAACGGGAACCACCTCACTCTGGTTGAAAGTGGTGAGGGCGAGCTCGAGATGATGGTCATCGTCCCAAAACATCGCTTTGTCGTCGTGTTGTACCTATTGCTCTAATTATTATATGGGTTGAAACCAGTCCTGATGGAAAGCTGCCTCGTCAAAATCACTTTCCTCCTTACCGATCTGATGTTTCCCTTCTCTCCCATCGCCTCGACGGCGCCGGATTGATGTTGTCGACGATCTTACGCCACACGCCTCACCACTCTCCCGCAGACAATGTCTTTCATTCAGATCTTGGCCGCTGGGGCGGAGATCATCAAAGCGACCAATACACGGCAAACAGCCGCCCTCTGGAGAAGTCCTATCCTGAAAACGGGTTTACTTACATCTGCTTTTGGTTCTCCGCAGGGACGTAATGTCAATCTCAATGTCGCATCCTGCTCCTCCGCCACACCCCCCATCATTCCACGTCCTATGTACATTCAGCCACAGCGCTGATGGATGTGATATGAATGCATAAACTTGACGGGGAAAGACGATCCGTAACTTGCCGGATCTCGTGACTTGCTTTTCCGAAGACACCGCTGGGAACTCAAACAACTCCGTGCATGTCTTGTACGTATCCAGGCGAAAAACGCGCCAGACGGTTGGGACTGCTTTTCCTGGGACGACTTGAACAATGGAGCTGCTCTTCTTTCATTCCGCCACACAGGTGTTGGGCATCCTAATCGGACCCTAGATACTTGGCGATGACAGGACACGCCGGTTCGCACAGGTTTTGCGGCCCAATTACCTGAAGTCGAGATCTAGATGCCTCTGCCGTGCTCGCCCTTCCGATAATGTTTTCTGTTCGCTAATTCTTGGAGGTTCCAGTGCCACTGCATTCGAGAAGCCGGCCCCCTAGGTAAAGCAACCAGATATTGACCACGTACATCACCCGTGTGCTTGCCTTTCCACCGCCACTGTCTCCCTATTCTTGAACGGCGGCCATGCAGAAGCCGTTTACTCGGACAACTCTGATGCCCTCTTCCATGTCCATCCAATTGGATTGAATTGACAGAGGCTAGGATCACGCCACTACTAGTTTCACGCTAGAGCTACGTATTCATGATCAATGATCCTCGGTTCGCACGATTTGCTCATCCTCGTATTTTTCAAGCGGACATGTGTAGGTTTCTTGAGGGGTTGAACACCCGCCCCCCGGATTCAAGAGTCTCGGGACAGACTAAGAACGTAGCTGCGCGACTGCGGTACGCACGCGATATCGGGAAGTCCTACAACGATGGCGTGATTCTTGGAGGTGATCAAAACAGATATCATCCTTTCAACACAGTCCCTCGGGGCCCAGAAACCAAATCCATCATACGTGTGAGTCCCCGAAGGACCAGATAGTCAAATGTTCCTATCTCACTGGTTCCAGGATCCCGGCTCATCATCAGGGTGGACTAACCCTGATCCCTGTCCCCTGGCTCCATCCTGCACGCGGACTTTCGAAATTTGGACTTCCCGTATGGGTCTGGAGACAACGTCCCCACCCATAGAAACGAACGCTGGCTCAGTACACGTCTTTCCTTTGGTCATCCGCGCGTCAAGTGCGCGGAAAAGAGATCACCGAGACAAATTCGGGGAGACATGGGTTCGGCCATCGACTTTCATTACGACACTCCCCTTAGTTCTTTACGGACAGCGAGTAAGAGCAATCATGGGACGACGACAGATATAGAAACCCCTTCATCTATCAAATCTGTCGGATCCACAGACTCCCGCAAAAAAAAGAACCCTCCATGCGTATGCTGGTGATCGCTTCGTGAGATGGTCACAATCAGGTTTCAATATTCAGTGGATATTTGTCCAACCCACGTCAGGAGCACATGGGGAACAATAGGTACGCGTACACAACCTTCCTCGACTAGAATAAAGTTCCGACACAGGTTTCAACCCCCGCGAATGCTGTCCATTTCAGACTCAGCGACACCGTGACCCTGTGCAGCGTTGGAGAGGGGGATTAGGGTTTAGAGTACCTGGGGAAGGGAAACGTCTATGTAGACTCAAGGGCGTCGATTCAGAGAGGTGGGGAGGGAAGTTTTTCCGGCCCATGCTTGTACACATTGTTTCTAAGCGCCGCTGTGGCGGAAACATATTTAACGAGACCTGTCCGTCCTTCCTCATCAGGCTCTTCTGCCCCAGTACGATCCTCTTCACCACCGCTCAACCACACCAACTTCACTACCTCCAATGCCGATCGAAATGCAAAGTTTTTATGAACGTGGGCCAAGCATCGTTTTCGACCCACCGACCTCCCAGCGGGGATACTTGCCCCAAGTCAACGAGAAGCTGGGCCAATGGGTAACATGGGACGTCGTCAAAGTAGGGGGAGACCCTCATATCCCCGTGTTTAATTGCACACCAGGTAGGCGTAGTTTATCATACCCTTGTTGGACTACCGTGGTACATGTGCTGACCATGTGCTTCGATAGTTTGTGAGAATAAGTTCCCCCATACACTTGTTGGATCGAATTGACATCTCCTGCACAGGGTGCGGCGTAGAACGCCTTGACGAGTACGCGAGGCAAGGTCAAAGCAAGAAAGCTGCAAGGGAGAAGGCGGCGGAAGCGATCGCCCTCAGTGGACATTGCGTATGTCAACGCACTACCCCGTTGTCACTTGTATTGACTTTCCTCTCTCCAGTAGTCGTCCGGAAGTTGCTTGTGACCCGCTTCTGCATTTCTAACTGTACAATGGCTTTTGTTTTGGTTTCTACATATACAATTTGTTGTACCCGCTCAACAATCTGGGAGGCTTCTGAAAAGGGTCCTTCAGGGTTGGGAAGGACGTGATCACAGTTGCCGACTTCACATGCTCGTTGAAGTCTTTTCCACCTCAACACGTATCCCGCCGACCCCGCCCATGTCAATCTTGAAGTCGTCGTCGCCAAACTTGTCCACATCCTCCCTACTCATTTCTGCAAGCTCGACGTCGTCGATGACGCCTTTTCCCATCGTGATCGTGGTAGTGACACCAGAGACACTTTTTGTGCTTACCAGTAAGTGACTTTTGCCTCGAGTCGACCCTCGATTCGACGCGAGGATGCCGACCCCTCCGGTTGATTGGGGAGAGCGCGGGGATGAATGGGTCGACGTGATGCTAGTGCTTCCTTGATAGTACCTGGGGGCGGACTGTAGGCCGTTGTTGGTGCTAGATCGTCCAGTGTCTGGGCGAGATGCCTCCGCGCCGCGTTCACGAAGGTCAAGAATCTAACCAGGAAAACAACGAGTCAGCAGACGGCGGTCATCGAGGCTTATCTCCTTACTAGCCGGCACGCCAGGACTGGCGATAAGAAAACGCTCAGGGGAATACATATGGCTGACATTGCCTGGCGAGGTCTGATGGTGGAATGTTATGATAGGTTCCGGTTCTGGCGGAGGTTCACGTACTGAAGATAGAAGATTCCATTCACCTACTGCTACTCAGTCGGGATGAAAATTCGAGGGTCATAAACGACTTGCCAGATTCGCGATGGAGATCAAAATATAATAAAAGACACCTAGCGTCTGGTCAGTATAGCTACCGGGCGGAATTTTCATTGGCAGAGTCACCTTCTCGAATGAAAGTTTGGATCAGCATGCTGCTAGGACCGCCACGCCTTCGCCTAATCATGATCGCTTTTCCGACAGTGATCACGGTCACGATGGTATCATAGGCGAGCGGCGCCAACTAGACCCTGTCAGCGCCTGTAGGGGAAGATCACTAGATGTAACACACAAAGAATCCTTCCCGAATAAGATTAGCCAAAGATCAAGGCGATAAGAGGGATCGTGATTACCAAGGAGGTGAGCGGCGTGAGGCTTGGATACGGGGAGGCATGGGCCCTGCGTCTGGGAAAAAACAACAGTTCAGAGGTACATCACATGTGAGGACCGCGTTACAAACGTGTGGTGGTATAAACGGGAGCACTGTTTGAGATCAGCGGATACCGAGGTACGACTGCCCACAACTTACATTCCATCTGACTAGTTGCAACGTACAATTGATACGCAATAAGTCCTGACAGACAAGCGATCAAGAAGCTCAGGAGGTATGCGTTTCGGTTGAAAAAGGCATATGTGCGGATAAGCAAGACAACTACGGAAATCGAGGGTTCAGGGTCGGGGTTCAGGGGTGTGGATGACGGAAAATACCTTCGGAACCTAACTGGTTCCACATAGCAAGCGCGACGGGTATCTGGATGGTGTAAACTGTTGGAAAATTCTGCAAAGGTGACAAGGGATGCCCACCTTGTAAATCTTGAGGCATAGTTCCAAGGAATGGTCGTTGACGAAACAGTACAAGAGGAAGCAGCCGACTGCGAGCACCCAATAGCTAAACATCGAAGGGCATTAACACGGAAAGAAGAAAACGGGAGAAATGGTGAGGCACCGGCAGAACAGGTAGGAAACCTTGACTGGAGTCCATGCAGCTTTCCATATATAACGCCACTCGCGGTTGAAACTCGTGATCCAATCCCAGGCAACAATGGCGTCTGAGCCGGTCCGTAAGCGCCGTAAAAACGTGTGTCAGCATGACGTACAAAAGGCTGGAGAGGTGACGGTAAGATGGCGATACAGAACTACAGCAACAAGAGGACGCACCGACGAAAACAAGCTGGGTGCTGTTTGGAGTACAGAGCATGGTTAGAGGAAAATTCGATGAGAGTTGGCGTCGCCGTGTCGTACATGAAGATGAAGTGCAGGGCCGTCTCGGGAGAATCAACCATTTTCGGAACAGTCGTGAGACGGGAGGAGAGGGAGAGAGAGCGGGTGAGAGGAGAGAGAGGGAGAAAATAGAGGGAGAAGACGAGAGAGGATGAACGAGGGAGAAGGTGATATATACCATTTTCCGTGGGGGAGGGAGAAGCGGAGCCAGAGTTCGATTTCCAACAAATTTATCGTTCCAGAATACACGATTGAATCGGTCCAGCTGGTTCGACGAGTGGGAACTCAAGTACTCAATGTCAACCTCAGAAACCTCCCAGATGGCCAACAAGGCGAGCGTCAGTCTTGAGGAATATCATCAGGGTCACCCGCATTCTTGCATCAGCGAATCATATCGCATCGTGACGCATTCACAGCACAGTGGCCCATGATGACCACAATGTAACGGCAACCGGCAGGGATCCTTATAAAGCGCTTGGCCCCCACTCACCTGCAAGGACCCTAAACGCGAGAGGTAGGGCTGCACCCCGCAGTACGCGAGCAGGGGGGAAATGATATTTCCCACGGTTGCAGCACCGGGTGTGAGTGCAACATACCTGAAAGGGATAGCCTGGCCGTGGGAACAAGCAAGCAAGGCCGGGGAGGGGAGCATCCTCCCTGACCTACTCTGCGCGCTTTATTGCACTATCGGGCTGCGTGAGGGACAAAACAAATCTAAGCAATTGCGGTCTTTCTCGTCCCTTTCTCTCCGTAGTCTGCAAATTTATCTGCGACGTCCTTTTCTGTAGCCTCCCCGAGGACGTTCGTGACTATTGCGACCCTTCGATGACTTGGGAAGGACTGGAGGGAGAGCGTACTACATGTGCATGCCAAGTTGTCTCTGTTGCGGATTCCACACGTCCAAACCTCTGCCGGAATTACCGTTGTAGCACCGGATTGTTCTATAACCTCAGGTACCACTGTAGGTGACTTGAGCGGTGTACCAAAAGGCCAAAACCTCGCGGCTTACTCCAGTATAGGCTCCCGACGACGGCATCGCGGGCTGCGGTTGTAGTATTTGCGGTACATAACTCCAAAATCAGTAGATACCACACTTCTGAGTATTTATGTTTAGTACTTAGTAATCGAAATACGATTCTTACAGTGATGCCCAGGGGAGGGGAAGTTTAGCCCATCCCTCTTCTGAAATTTCGGGACGGGACCCTCGTGGACGGTAAACAACCATCGGTTTGGAGTAGATATTATCAAACCCCCCTTTTGCCATTTCCGCCACAACAGCCCGTTCAAGCATTCGCACCGAGTTCACCCCCACGCGATCCCAGACATCTGCGCACAGTACTAACCGAAAGTCCCGCACTTGATGCATCTTCCGAAGCACTTCAAATCGCCCACCATGCAGTGAGGCATCCTCTGCTATTTCATTTGGTGACATCCTGCGGGGAGTACGCCAGCGCGGCGTGTAGTGTGGACCGCGGAAGCCGAAGTCGTAATCCCGGTAAAATACGACGACCTCGGAGAACACAGGCGATTTGATTGTCGACAGCGCGTACGTCAGGAGACTTGCGGCGGAATCCGGTGAACCAGCCTCCAGCGCGCCATCAATGGATCGTGCGGTGACCTGGAGGGTCCGAAGTGACTTATTCCGTGATAGGTCAAAGTCCCAAATGGAGGATCCAGCTATGCGGTTGTCAGCCAGCGCCTGCACTCTATTCGGAGAGGGTTCCTCACCACGGGGATCGGTTGGATAGAGCCGCAATGTTTCCAAAGTTTTCGCACAAGCACACAATAGGAACCGTGTCCCCCTTACGTTGGAAAGATCCATGTGACGAAATCTGATCCCCCCAAATAGGACAACCATATCCTCCAGAATGCGAACCCTCTTGAAAGATGTCATTGTCAGCTGTCCTCGCAGTGGGGGCGCGAAGGACGGAATGAGTGTCTGGTCATCCGCTGGCTCCCATTTCAGGCGAGGGTTAAGATCGTCGTGGAGGAGCTTGAGATCTTCTAGATGCTCAAATAGTGCGATGAAGTATATGATCTGCCGAGCGGAGCCTTTGGGTGCTCTCAAGGAGAGAGATCGGACTGTCGGTAAGAAGTGTCCAAAGTATTGTCGAATCCTTGGCATGAAACCAGATATATCTAGGTAGTCTATCCCGAGTTCCTGGACGTTGGTTAAAGCAAGGAAGTAACGAAGGGTACGGCGGTTGAAACATTTTGGGGAAAATATATCGATGCAACAGTAGGATCTTTTGCGGATCTGGAACCTCTTGACCAAGGGAAGTAAACCGAGCCTGTACATGTATGGGAGTGGTTTGGGCCACGGAATTTTTGTTTTTTCCCACCGGTAATTGGTGGGGGAGATGAGGGTGTGATGGAGATGGGGAGCAGTGACGATGTACCAGGAATAACAGGTCAGGGAGCACGCAAGGAGGCTGTGAGTGTCATAGATAAGATGGACGATGATCATTTCGAGAATTTCATGGGGAAGCCTGGTTGCAGGGGACGGGCGTGCCATAGAGGTCTCTGGAGAAGCTCCTCCAGAACACATTCGCCGGATTCCAGCTAGGCTTCGGTACCGAACTCGCATGACGAACAACTCAATGGCTGTGGTTAACTTTTAGCAGAACACCAAGCAGCACAGATTAGAACTACCTGATAGTGAGGATGTAGGAGTCTTCATTCCTAGTTTCGGTGCAAGCCTGGATCCTGTGGAGATTGTGAGAACTCGTGGAGGTGAAGTTCGCCCCTGATCACTTTTTTTTCGGAAGCATTAGTATATGTGATTGATCGCTGGCGGTTCTCAACTATGTAAGGTCCTGACCAGGTCCGTGGGTTTAGAACCTGCGCCCGCCATATCAAAATCCACAGGCTTTTGAGATCCGCACCGGCAAACCCACAGGATATTGATTTGGCGGGTGCAGGTTTTGAAACCGGCGGACCTAATCAGGCCAGGGCCTAACATGTAACCGGTTCAAACAAAAACAGGAAAGCGATATTTTTTTGTATAAAAAAAAATAGCTACTCCCGATGCGAAAATGTGAAGTGGTTCGGGGGATACGGCCGCAACTGCACACACCTGTGTAAAGATCCAAACGGAGTGATCGTCTCTGAGCAGACATGGTGACATCATGCGGAGCACCAGGCTGATGACGAGGCCCAACATCAACGTGAACATGGACCACCACCGGAAGGCTCGGTTGAGCCAGCAGTTCACGAAGGGACACGTTGCCGAGGGTACATAGCTCATCAAGAGGACCTACTATCGACAAGGACATATTGGAGGAAACGAGAAAATCCTTGGAGAAGATGATCTGCCTCCGGCCCGTATTATTTCCCTCAAACATACCCGTTACGTGAGTATAAAATCCCTCAATCGAAGCTCCGAGTCCCCAGGCTCCTACCGCCCTTGATCGATATCCCAACAGCTTTCGACAACCCACTCCTCTCTCACAATGGTCTGCACATCCAGAATCTCCGCATGTCCTATTTCTGAGCTTCTCTCATCCCATCAGCAACCCTTCATCCTCATCAATAGGGCCGGGTGCTTCAACTGCAACTGCCCTCCCGACTGCAGCTGCACCGAAGAGTACGTTATTCGACGTTACGTTCATCGTGTAGGGTATACGCTGACCCGCTATTCAACGTTTGCCATTTAACAGTTGCTCGTGTCTGCCTGATGAATGCCGTTGTTAAACGCATTCGTCCAGTGTATTTTACAGCCACCTTCTTCTGTAGTACAACCCTTGAAATAGCCTGTAACCATTTAAACAATCAAACATCGGAAAGTTTCCCCCGTGATTGTCTGCGAGCGATCCCCGACCGCCATTTAAAGTGGCTCCGATGTGGGCCAACTCAAGAACTCACTTCTGGCAGACTGCATTCGATCAGCAGGGGCGGGCCCGGGGTTGCCTGGTCGAACATCTCGTGAGATCCTGGTAAGCCCAGTCTGCATCATCCTCCGGGTAATACCAGCCCATATCCTCGATGGATGGATGGGTGGGTGATTGCTTCCCATGTGGAGTCGCCGGGTACAAACGATTTCCTGGACCTAGCCTTGCAAGGCAATCGTCCTGTTCATGCCTGTGAGGACGACCGAGTGTCCAAGTAAAATGGACGTCCGCGGCGGTGGCGTCCTGTGTGATGAATAAACTTGGGACAATACCAGACACACGGACGCCCTTCTATGTGGGCCTGTCCTCGTCCAGCCCGCTCCACTTCGAGCGGTCTCCAACCTTCACACCCGCGTGTTAGGACGATCCTGCGCCAAAGGCCCATTCTCATGGTTGTCTCAACTTCCATCTCTTGCTAGGCTTCCGAGTCGCCCGATGGTACGGGCGAATTTCGTGGGCGTCGTAAAGTACATCGGAAACGACGAACGCATTCCTACATCCACCTGCTTGCCCTCCGTGCCCATGAATCCAAGCAGAGGGACAGATGGAACATGTTCCATGTTCGTGAGCCTCATATCTCCTAGTATGTCTATACACGTCTGTGGTCGGGTAGGGATAGGATGACCCACTGGGCTTCAACGCATCGGAAAGGGTGAAACCCAATCTTATCCCCTCCACGTGAATCTCGAGAAAGGCGTCGGAACGCTAACGAAAGATCCAGAATATCCGAGACACTACAAGGCTAAACGGGGTGGCATAAGGGGTGACCAACACGAGATTAATGGATTGTCATATAATGCGATGATGTTCTTGCAGTTGAGCACTACGGTGTTACTGAGGCCTCGACGTGACTAGGTGAGCAGCATAATTGAGAAGCGCTATCAGTTAGGCAGTGCCGCAGAGTTGAAATTGCAGATTTGGAGGAGAAAAAAATGATATGTAGGTATGCAAGATAGTGGAGGATGTGAGGGAAACGAGAAGGATGAAACGAAAAAATAAAGAAACGAGCGAACATGAGCTTGGTAACATTAATAAAGGGACAGAGACGCAAGAGAAGAAGGAAACAAGAAGGGAAGGGAGAGTATATCGTGTGGGGATGAATAAATGAGAAGATACGCTAATGAGGGGTTGGTTGGCAAGTGACAGCCACAAACCATTGTTCAGGGAGGAGAGTTCTAGCAAACGCTGTTCGAAAATGTGTACCTTATGCGATAAATAGTCATCGGAAGAAGTGGAGAATCCAAAGAAAGTGTGGGGTCAAACCAATGCACACGAATATGGACGGCGAAGGGAGATGAGAAAGCAAGGTCCCGAAGATCCAACACCAGGCGCCTATGCAATCTGCGGATTTGAAGGTGACCGCGCACCAAAAAATGAACGGAACTGACGAAAACCACAGTGACAACTGGGAAACTAGGAAAAACGTAGGGATGAAATGAAAAAGCGAGGCGCGCAAAGCATTTGCGTTAAGGCTTCGCACTACGTTTCCAGCTGGATGGTGGGGGTGGTGTTCTACCTCTTCCTTTTTGCTGTTGCTGCATCAGAGTTACCAGCGGACGATCGGGCGGATCAGGTCCTGTCTTTACCCTCGGCCGGGGTTGCCGAACCTCCGGAAAGTTCGTCGAGGTCGGGTTCCTGGGAGGCGAAGGCCCGTTCTGCTGATAGTTCCTTATCATCGCCGAGTTCCTGTTGGACGTGGATGGCCCGAACCCTCCTCCATATACACTGTTCGTCGTCCACCCATTCGCTGGCCCACCGTATTCGGACCCCCCGTAAATGCTACCCGCATACACTGACCGTCCAGTGGGAAACATGACTGCGCTCGCACTCGACTGCCAACCCAATGTAGATCCCCGCTCCCATTCGTCTCCGGCAGCTTGCATTGCTTGTTGGGCGACGGCGAGTTGGTAGGCCTGTTTCGCGGCCATCATGGCGTGTTGATGTGCTGCGAGGAGCTGGGGGTCGGCAGTCTGAGGAGGGGAGGGTACAAATTGCTGAATCATCGGGTTGGGCTGTACCATCCAAGGGTTACCCATCATCATCGGCATGCTCTGTGGAGGCATTCCCATTCCCATCCCCAGGCCTACGGGACCCATTCCCATCATCGAGTTCATTACGCTCATCCGAGGATCCATACCCATTATAGGCTCGTCGTCGTCGTCGTCCAGCTTGATGTTCCCGTTCATGACTTTTCCAAGCTACACAAAGGAGAGGAAGTTAGTAAATTCCTGCGGAGCACGAATTCAGGAGTCATACTTCGATGGCGTTCTTCGCTTCGCTCCTCCTCCTCTCCCTCCTCCTCTCCTCATCGGTCATGCCAGTCGCTCCACCACCTCTAATGGCGGCTTTCAGCGTCGAGTCGTCGTAACTCGCACTCTTTCTATGCGCCAACTTCTTTGCCCTAAGTCCCATCTCTGAATTGGACACCGACAAGAGCCCATCCTTCTCAGTCCTGAAAGATTTTGGATTACGGTTTGGTTGCTGCTTTCCCCTGACTCCCCATCCGAGTTCACTTCCTCCCTCACTTCCATCCCGAGGGGTGATAGGTAGTCGACCGCTACTTGAGTCTCCTGTCGAGCTGGAAGGACTGTTGTCTCTCATAGCGAACGGTCGTTGAGGCGGTCGGTTGAGCGCAGGCGAAGAGGGATTGTTAGTCGAGGACTTGGGGGAAGGGAGGTTGGTCGTAGTCAGAGTATTCATGGTGAAGGATCGTGGTCTCTGTGCTGCCTGTTGAGGTCGGAGCTGAGGGTGAGGCTGTTTCTGCTTTTTGGGAGCGATAGAAGGTGCAGGGGAACTCGACTCAGAGGACTCCGAAGAAGTCGATCCGGTAGCCGGCGCCCTTTTGTGTCGTGAACTGGGAGGTGGTGGTTGAATCTGGGTAGTCGCTGCAGCCTTCCGAGGACCAGAAACACCCAAGGCAGTGTTCTTCGCCGCTCTGAGTGGATGTGATCGCGGAACGGTCTGCAGCTGAGGCTGATCATTCGGGGGTTGTGCTGACTGAGAGGATATGGACGTCGATGACCTCGGTTGCCCAACTATCCGCGGGGAAGAAGTCATAGACTCAGAAACGGAGATGGATGATGGAGTCGACGAAACATCAGAAAGTATGGGCCGCGTAGGAGTGGACTCCTTTTGTCCAATGGGGTTTACTGTCCGGGTAGTTGGGCTGGGAGCGAGGGTGGTTTGTCTGTGCAAAATTGCGGAAGAGGCAACTGTTGACTTTGCGGTGTTCTTGATCACGGCGGCTTTCGTAATTGTATTGTCCAACGATCCCTGGCTTTCATCGGGAGAAAGGCCCAAGTCGAATTGAGAGAACATGGCAGCAGTGAAATCTCCAATAGAATCCGGAGATTCCCCATCGACTTGTTTCTGCGACGAGTTTGTTGACGGAACGGCGGACATCGACGCGCTCGTGGTGGAATGGTGGTGAGGTCTAGACATGACGCTGAACCCGGACTGAGGAACTCGATGATGTATTGGTGTGGGCTTGATCGGAGTGGGATCATCGAGGGATAGCGAGGTGCGGGGACCTCTGATCGGTGGGAACTCTGTCGTGTTGGCAGATGGAATCGTAGCAGCCGAATCCGAGAGGTTCGAATATGCGGGAGACTTGGGAGTTACAGGGGTGTCCCCGTCCAATGTGTCAGGAGTGGGGTAGGTTTTCTCGACTGAGGGAACCACAATAGGTGGAGCGGTCATCGAACGGCTGGGAGCAGTACGCCCGGTGGTCGTGGGTGGAACCTGACTGTCGGAAGCGTTGACGGTAGGGTCTGGGACGACAGGGGACATCGGTTTGGGCCGTGTCAAGCCCTGGGTGAGGTTCGATAATCTCTCATTGATGTTCGTGGGTGAACGAACATCAATCCTCAAGTTTACGGGGGTGGCCGACTGGAATATCGGGGATGGGTTGACAGAGACTGGGGATGAGTTGCTTAGCGGAGAGTTGCTTAAGGATCTGATGTCGATGAGAGGTTTCGGGGGTAAACTTCTGCCCGAGGCATTCGACGTAGAACTTCCCGGTCTTCGTGGTTGAACAAGGGTAGCAAGTGGTGCGTCATCGTCGGAGGAATTAGAGGAATCCGATGTATCACTATCCTTCGCAGGAGTCCTTGCTGCTGAACGTGTCATCATGTTAGATTAGGGTATAGGAAGTTAAGAAATACACGCACGGGTGTTACTGGTAGGGGTAGGCACATTCTGCACAGGCGGTTGAGAAGGAGACCTGGTTTGAATAGCAGCGGGACGGGCAGGCGCGTGGACAGAGGCGGGCATGGGAAGTTTTTTCCCTTGTCTGAAAACATTGGGCTTGTGCTTCAATTGTGGACCCGTAGGGACCGAAGGGACGTCAGGGGGCCGTCGATCCGGTAAAGAAGAGTGACCGAGTTCCGACTTGCTTCTCCATTGTACAGACAGGGGCGAGGGACCATTATCAGAGTCGGAATCCGAATCCGACTTGGGAGATCGAAAAGTAGAAGCACGGGCAGCCATGCGAGGAGCCACACTTCGGCTTCGAGGCCGGTGATGTGAGTTGGAAGGCGCAGGTGGGTTTAGGATCGGTGAACCTGAGCGGAGATGACTATCGATTTGGAGGCTGGGCCGGGTGGTTGGCTGATGGGTAGGGGAGCCCGCTTGACTTCTCCTAGCTTGCATCTCCCTGAAAGCTGCGACAGAGACACGCTGCGAAGAGTCGGAAGCAATACTATCCCCCCTTGGTCGAGGACGGGCAGGGGGAAGTTCGAGTGGAGTGGTGTCGTCAAGATCGGGTGGAGTGTCCTGGCCGCTGACGTAACGAAAGGCACGAAGGTTAAACGACTCTTCCTTGTTGAGTTCTGAAGGAATTGGTGGAGGTGGGGCTTTGGACTTCTTACGACTCCGTGCCCATGAGAAGAGGCCACCGGCTGACTTTTTGCCAACGGATGCGGGAACGGTGGTTTTGGCCGTTTCATGAGACTCTGAGCGTGCATGATTTATACCGGGGAGCGATTTTGTGGAGAGAGCGTTTCCAGAGTCACCATACCCACCGAAAACGGTGGTTTTCGGGGGAGGGGTGAGGAGAACATGGAGAGGTTCAGATTGGGTGCTGAGCTGAGGGGAGGTGTTGGCCAGGTCTGAGGAGGAGGGCGTGTCGGTGGCAGCAAGGTTGACCTTGGACTTGCTTCGCCTGAAGGGCAACTTCATTTTGCTCGAAGAAGCATCCGCGTTCTGATAGATGGAGTTCGGATGTAGACGAGTGTGATCGTATTCGCTCTCGTCGTTGAGAGACTCGACATCAATTTCTGTGAATGCAGAGCTCGTGACGGAGGAGGGGGGCTTGGGTCTGGACTTGTCTTTCTTGGAGAAGAGGCCACCGAGAATTGCCATGGCTGAGAGGGATGGAGGTTGAGAGAGAGTTGGACGGGTGGAACAGGCGAGAGGGACTCACTGGGCAGGGGAAGGGGGTGAAGGTGGAGATATGGAAGGAAAGTAGGGGGGAGGATGGCAGTCAGAGACAAGCAGGAGGGGGGACGGGAATGGTCGGTCCCCGTTGGATGTGGTCAGAGACCGACGAAGGGTCGGAGTGTGGGTACGGTGCTCGATCAAAAAGTGACAAGGAACTGAGACGTCTTTAACTGGCTGTACCTCCGCTTGATGACCCAAAGAATGTTCAAATGTCCCCCTCACAATTCACCAGCAACAGTGCCCGACGGAACGGACGACACAGAGAAAGGTAGAACACGCAGAGTACACGCCTCTTGCGTGCGATTTATCTCCGGAAACCCGCAGTCTGCGTTAGCGTGGGGCATTGCACGACTGAATACCATCGCGGGCACCATTCCGCTCTCATCCAAGGCCAAGGTCCGGCACTCCCAGCGTGTATAAGTAAACGATACGTCCTGGACCTGCTGCTGCTACTGCATCCGGTCACGTGTGACAATCTGAGGCCCTGCCACTTTTTTGTTTCCATCCACCTTGCCTCTGGTCGTCATGACAGTAACAGCTGTGACTTCAGAAGACCAATTCAAACAAATCGTAAGCATCCGATATCCCCCGGCCTCCATTCCGCCCTACTCGATGCTCTCTCTTGCTCTGATATCAGATAAGCCGTGATAAGCCCGTGATCATTGATTTCTGGGCTACTTGGTGCGGTCCATGTCGGACAATCGGTCCTATCTTTGAGGATTTCTCTCAAGAACCATCTGCCTCTGCCATCGAATTCTATTCTGTAGATGTCGATGACCAGAACAAGATCGCCGAAGAGGCCGGCGTCCGTGCGGCAAGCCACCACCTGCGTCATTCCCATCTTCAGTCTCTCTTAAATAATACGGTTTTCCCAGATGCCGGTTTTCATGGTTTATAAAGGGGGGCAGAAACTGGATGAACTCATGTGTCCCAGTCATTCCCAGCTCGCCGTCAGTAACTCTTATCAACAGGCACAAGGCCCTCTCCTAATGTTTGAATTTAGGAACTTGTGGACAAGTATAAGCGATTCTTTTCGGTGCCATAGACTGTCAGTAACTTATTTGATGTACGGTCTCGGATCCAATAATTGTTCACATTCTTGAACGGTCTCATCCCTCGCCTTTGAGACGGATTCCTTTATGATCAGGGCATGAGGCATCGGTGGGGTCCTCATCAGTTCCGGCAAGTTGTTTCAGCTTCGTGATTGCTGGATCGGGTGATCCCGAGGGGAGACGTTGCGAACGTGAGAATATCCATGTGATCCCGCTCTGACGTATGCAGGGGCTAGTCACGTGAATATACTACCTCTCTCGTTCAGCCGTTCCCTGCAACATCCGGGCATGAAACTTTCAGTCCTCTGTTATTAGGAATGGAACAGACCCCGAACGTTTTGGATGCCTCCGGGGAGAGACATCCCCTTCTTTCTCTCATATCCGCTTGTTTCTGGGTCATTCGTGCGTCCTTCATCCGTGCTGACAGAATGTGCTGCACTGAGCTGATCGTATTGAGCTCGCCCCGCTAGTGTGGTTGTTGAAATGGTTCAAGTCGCTTGTTGCTTTCGTTACCATCTCGATACCCCGCCTGATTTATTCTATCCTCTCGTACTCGATGACCCTAACGGTGAGTTGCGAATCAACCGAGTCTGTTATTCGCACCTTACAATCGCGTCCAGCTCAACTTTTGGTCCTTCGCAATAATGTTCGTACTCGCCGCATTGGTTTTTAACTACTGGCTTCGATTCCGGTACCTCAACGTGTATTCCGACTTTCAAGAACCTCCCCTCGTCAAATCAGACGCACAGGAACTCCACCCGGACGTTAACACTCCAGATCCGCCGACCACGTTCCACAATTACCTGGATGATTTTTTGCAAGCGGTCAGGGTGTTCGGATTTCTAGAGAAACCGGTGTGTTCCGTCTATCGCTTCATTGGAACCCTCCCTAACATGTGACAAAGGTCTTCCACGAGTTGGCGAGGCATCTGCAAACCAGACGACTTATCGCCGGGGACAGTATGTCCCTGGATGAGGACAAGTCATTTTACTTCGTGGCGGACGGTGTTGTTCAAGTGTTCGCAAGAGCGGAGCGTCAACCTGTTGTAAACAGCACTGGCATCTGGGATGAGGAAGATCTCAACGGGTACCAGCTTCTCAATGAAGTTGGCGCAGGTGGAACTTTGTCCAGTCTTTTCAAGATTTTAAACCTTTTTACGGAGCACGTCCAGATCAGCTGGGCCAGCGACGAAAGCCCTTCAGAAGGACAGCACAGTTCACCAGGTTCCGCCTACCACTCCCCGGGTTCCAATCCTACGTATGCCTATTTCCGATCGAATAGAACCATTTCAGACGTCTCTGTACTCGACCTTGACGGTCATGGAGTCACCCCTGTATCACAATCTCCTCGTCCCAGCATCCGCAGGGAATCCGTCTCTTCATCCGGTTCTACCATCCACCCTCCTGATACACCGCTCCAAGCTCCATCCAACGGGTCACAGCCCAGAGGTCCCTCGTCGACAGCTCGCCCCCGCGCTCCGCCTCGGCGATCCTCGCTTCATCGGGGCGTTGTAGCCAGGGCTAAGGAGGACACTACGCTTGCGGTCATACCCGCGGAAGCATTCCAACGTTTGACCAAGAAGTTCCCGAAAGCAACTGCCCATATCGTCCAAGGTGCGGTGTTTTGATGCAGGGTCAAGCTCGAGAAATATGACATCTTCTAGTCATCCTTACACGTTTCTCAAGAGTAACGTTCAATGCCGCCCACAAGTACCTCGGCTTGACGAGCGAAGTCCTGCGTACCGAGAAAGCGATTAACGACATCGCAGTGCACCCTCTTCCAGCCTCTTTCTACGAAAGTGGAGGCTTGGAAAAGCTACGTCAGCGCTTCGATCAGTCACCGCGTTCGGATCATACTGGGCCTTCAGAGATTGTCAACGCCCTTGCACCCCCTCGGTCACCCTCTCAAAAAAAGGCAGGGAAGGAGAACGCAAATACAGGTGGCATTTCGACAGAAGAGAGACAACGTGCAATTTTACGTCAACCACGCTCCACTGTGCGCCATCACCTCTCTTCTCGAAAGCTTGTCCAAGCGGGCGATCTCTTCAGCACGGTCGGACACCCTAGCGAGGTCTTCAAACCTAAAAGTTCTGCGGGCTTCACTGCTCCGCGTCACACCCGCAGGGAATCAATGTACGGTTCGGACACGGATGTATCCGTCAATGATGATGCACTCCCTCTAGACGATTTCAACCTCAAGGAAGAGGTCATGTCCTGCATCGCCAAGTCGATCGGGCTCATCCAGCCCCCGTCAGTTGGAGACGAGCTATTGGAATCTCCGCCTCTTCCTGCAAGCGACGCCGGAGGAAGCCCGTTTCGTTCGTCTTACGGTTCACTCTCCCTATTGGAGATGGTCAACGACGGTGCTTCGAGTGTGACTGGATCTTCGTCCACGGGGGAGATGACTGGGTTGGATAACGAAGTCGAGATTCGATTCTTCCCTGCTGGTTCAACTTTGATTCGCGCTGGTGAGAGGAACACGGGTACGTCGTTCCGATATCGGATGTTTCGTGTTTTCACTCAGAGACCCCAGGGATTTTTTACGTAATCGAGGGATTTTTGGATGTGATCCTTCCGGTGACGGACATACAACGCCAGGGCGGGTCCGACACGAAAACACCCTCCCAAGAGAATATCCCATCCGGTCAGACGAGCAAGCAGACAACATTGGACCATGAGAGTCGGCGGGAAACGCCACAGGAAGAGGGGAAGCACCTCTTCACCGTAAAACCAGGGGGTATTGCTGGTTATCTGTGTGAGGACGTTTCCAAGCTCCTATTATTCGGCCCTTTTGCTGACCCAAGCAGCATCATTATGTAACACTGCCTCGTACGTGAACATCAAGGCGAAGACGGACACTTGTGTGGGGTACCTCCCACATCCTGCTCTGGAAAGGTTATTGGAAAAACGTCCTATTGTTCTCCTTACCCTTGCAAAGAGGCTTACGTCTCTTCTCTCTCCACTTGGTGACTCAGCTTTTACTCTTACTAGACCGCTGTCCTCCGTTTCTAACGGCGGGTTTTCAGTTCTTCACATCGACGCGTCCCTAGATTGGATACACGTGCATGCTGGTCAAGTCTTGTGGAGACCCGAAGGTGTCAGCGACTCCATGTACATCGTGATCAATGGTCGTTTGCGAGCGATCACTGAGAGCGAAGAGGGAGGGGTAAATATTGTGGCAGAATACGGTCAGGGAGATACGGTCGGTGAGCTGGATGTGATCACAAACACTCCACGGAGAACGACTCTCCACGCCATTCGAGATTCAGAGCTCATCAGGATGCCTCAAACGTTGTTTAATGCAATTTCGTCCAGGTGGGTCGATCTTTTTTCCGACTCCCCGGCCTCCTGTTGACGGCGCTCCCATAGAAACCCTCAGATTACCGCGAAGTAAGTCGGGTAAGCCATCCGATCCGATAGGGAATTCGCTCACAACGACTGTAGGTTGTTGCGTATGATCGCTTTCAGGGTACGGGAGGAGGTCGATTCTTCGTCAGGGTCCAAGTCACGGAAACCCTTGACTGACGGATGGAATAACACGAATTTAAAGACGGTTGCCCTCCTTCCTGTGAATCGGCATGTCCCTGTCGATGCTTTCGGAAGAAAGTTGCACGCCGCTTTAGAGTCCGCCGGTGCATCCACTTCGTACCTCAATCAGGCGTCGGTGTCAGGCCATCTCGGTAAACACGCATTTACGAAGGTTGGGAAACTCAAGACCGCCGGGTGGCTGGCGGATTTGGAAGAGAGGTACCGGATTGTGTTATACGTTGCGGATTCCTCTGTGACAAACTCTTGGACCCACACGTGCATCCGTCAGGTCAGTCGAGAAGTGTTTTCTCCTACCCCTAGGCTTACGCGGAGCATCTGTTAGGCGGACTGTATTATGGTTGTCGGGATGGGTGACGATCCCAGTCTAGGAGAGTATGAAAAGCTATTGCAGTCGATGAAAATCACTGCTCGCAAGGAACTCGTCCTCCTCCACCCCGATAGATCGGTGGCTTCTGGTTCAACAAGGGAATGGCTCAAGGTAGGCATTTTCTGTTATCTCTTTGGCATTTTGTGGTAAAATCGAGCCTCAGAACCGACCTTGGATACACCAACATCTCCACGTCGAACTTCCGGTGAGTTTTCGATCAAGCCGCCGAACCGAATTGCTGATGGCCAAGACAGGGTTTAATATTGCCAGTTCGGCCGACGCAATCATTACAAGATCCGGTGGCGGTTGCGGCATTGAAGAACCTGAAGGATAAAGTACAGAATGAGATTCAAAAGTATCGCGGTACTCCCGCAACGCGACAACAGAGGACTCCACACACGAATGACTTTGCCCGTTTGGCGAGGAGGTTGTGCGGTAAGTCAATTGGGCTAGTTTTAGGTGGCGGTGGTGCCAGAGGGTTGTCACATCTCGTACGCAGCCGTAATCTCCGGGCCCTTTACGTACTAACGTTGGATTGTGTTGGGATAGGGGTTCATTCAAGCGTTGGAGGAATACGGGATTCCAATCGACCATATTGGGGGTATGTGTCCGTTGAAGCTGAGGTGTTTAACTTCACACAGCTGAGGATTATAGGCACCAGCATCGGGGCATTCGTTGGTGGTCTTTACGCGAGGGAAGGCGATCTCATCACTAGTTCGGCACGCGCTAAGCAGTTCGGCGGGAGGATGGGTAATATTTGGCGCTTGCTCTCGGACGTAACTTACCCTATTGTCGCATACACAACGGTAAACTTGCTAGAGGTCGTAGCCCGCACCGCGCTGATTTCGTTGACCAGGGTCATGAGTTCAACCGGACAATATGGAAGGCGTTTTACGACCTCCACATTGAAGACATGTGGCTGCCATTCTTCTGCAATACCACCAACATCATCACCTCCCGGATGCAGGTACACGAAACGGGATATGCCTGGCGATACATCCGTGAGTGCTAATCAGTGTTGGAATCTTCGTGGAATTTGCTGACGGGCAAATCTAGGGGCATCCATGACACTTGTTGGTCTTCTTCCGCCACTGTGTGACAATGGGTCGATGCTCGTAGATGGAGGCTATAGTAGGTTATTTCATTGTCGGTGAGTGAAGGACCCGTACTAACTCGTTTCCAGTCGATAACTTAGCGGTATGCCATAAAATCCTGGCCCTCGTCGAGCCTCGATTGAGAAATTTTAGGTCTCTTCCATGTTCGCCATGGGTCCAAGCGCCGTTTTTGCTTGTGATGTTGGTTCGGTATGTTGGCTGATACTTGTTCAGCGGAGGTAGCTGAATAATCAACAAGATCGATGATAACTCGCCTCGCGACTTTGGCGACACCGTCTCTGGATGGTGGTTATTGATCAACCGATGGAATCCGTTTTCAAACACGAGAAGCGTACCAGCGATCACAGAGATCCAGAGTAGATTAGCATAGTAAGGAGCTCTTCTTTCCAAACTGGACTTCGCTGAGGCAAGTGACACAGTGTATCAAGTGTGAACACCCTTGAAGAGGTGAAAGTGGCGAAGGGATGTTTGTACGCGCAGATGCCCGTACAAGAGGTACGGTGCCGATCCCGCCGTTCTCAAAGTGCAGACCTCTGACGTGGCTCCGATAGTACGGTACTCTACAGTTCAGCAAATTTGAGGAAATTCGGAGGGCCGGGTATGAAGAAGGTCTGAGGTTGCTGGAAAAGTGGGAAGCTGAAGGAAAGTTACCTGTCATGACCGTTGGAACGGAAGATATACACCCGAAGAGAAAAGGACGCATGCTCCGGCGTAACTCGATCTAATTTCTGTGACACTCTGGGCGGAATGGATGTCGCGAGCAGGGCGATGGTGGATAAAGACCGTTTAAAAATCGACCTAGTGGACGTCATGAGCTCCTACCATGTTGTTATAGGGTATTCATGCGTGGCGTTTAAATAGATGTGAGCCCGCGATCGTCTGGAAAGAGGAGGAAATTCCCAAGATCAGCAACTTACAATCGCGCTTATCAGCTGAGACACCAGATAACCTACGCCACACTTACAATCATCCGAGTCGAACACTAGAATGACTAGTACTGGCGATGCGGTCAACAGCGGGCTGGGGGGATCATTCTACGATCGCATGCCGAGTGTCGACTTCAAGCCTCCCACACCTGACTGGGGATATCTCGCCCAGGTGAATGAGAAGTTCAAGGATGTGCTCACATGGGAAGTGGAACGGATCGTTGGTGAACCCTCTCACAGACCGATGTTCCAATGCACTCCAGGTAAGTAGACCCTCACTTTTCATCATGGAGCCGCAGCTAATCCCAAGGTGATCCACGTTGTAACAAATCATTACCATATTGACCTCCGGAAAGTTTGTATGTATTCAGCTTTTGTTTCCTGTGTGGCGTTTGCCCTCTCAGACTGTGAGCGGCAGGGAATGGGTCGGAGAAGCTCGAAAAATACAGTCGGACGGGTAGTTCTAAGAAGACGGCGATGAACGCTGCCGCTGAAGCTATCGCATTGAGTGGGCACTGTGTAAGTTTTATCTGATATTCCTCTGGGTCTGCTCCCACTCACAATCTTCGTGGTAATCAGTGAGACCTGCAGATCTAATATAACAAGAACGGTGGAAATTCCTCAGGTTGTAATGTACCTTCCGGATCCTCAATATTGTATGTATGCAAACACATTGTGCATGACGGCGTGTAACCTATATCATGTACCATCTCGAACGCTCCAACGACCCAAAGCTGCAGTCCGGGAAAATCCGAGCGGCCCTTCCGCCGCTCACCTCCGTCCACAAGGGCTTCACTCCCTCTGATCCTCATTATGAGCGACGCAGAGCTACTAGCGTACTGCGGCCAGCAACTCATGGATGTGAGGTTCGTCTATATTGTCCTCGACGCCGGACCACTTCAGTTGAACCAAGATTACCCAGTAACGGGCTTCCCCTCGGCGACCTTTCTGATTATTCCACACTCCTCGAATCCCTCCAAGAATTGCGTTACATGATACTATCCCGCCGAAACGGCCAGGTTCCAATCAACCGCCTCCCAGTGGAGATTCTTTTGCTCATCTGCAAACTCACCCTCCCACTGGACCCGGAATTCACAAAACCTGACAACAGACGCGTGTTTGGTGTCACAGAGCTGACACACGTCTGTAGGCATTGGAGATTGGTTCTAATATCCTCACCCGTGTTGTGGACCAGTTTTCGCGTTATGAAGACCACTCCGAAATTCGTTGCCGAATGCTTACAACGGAGTAGGACGTTGCCGATCCACGTCTCGTTCGATTGGGATATCGGCGACCCTGATTACGACTTTCCCTCTACGAGTGACGCCGATGACGATGGTAGCGTGGCGGACGACGATGACGATGTTGTCGACGATGCTGGCGAGGTGGTCGCTGAAGATGACATCGACCAGAGATCATCCAGCCAAACCGATGATAGCGACGACGGGACGGCCTCCCATAGCACGTTGTCAATCTACCCTGATCACCACGACGCGGGTTACACCTGGACGGACTATATCAAAGAAGCCCAGGGCTATCATCACTTGATGCAACACAGTCACAGAGTAGCCACGTTGGACATCTCCCTCCCCGTTCCCGGAGATGAAGAGGACGAGGAAGAAGAAAACCGGTTCGCATGCGGTCTGTTGCTCTACCCCTTCCCTGCGCTCCAAACAATCAAGTTACGCTGCACGGCAGGAATCCATGGATCAGTCCCCAAAGTCATTCTCAACGAACATATCGGCGCAGTTCACAGCCTCTTCCTGGAGGATATTATTCCGACCCACATCTTTGATCTCTCACTCGACCTCACTTCACTGACCCTGAGGACTAGACTCGACTCCACAATTGACATGGGCTCGTTCCTCCGATTCCTCGAGAAGAATCGTAACCTGCGGTCGCTCACCCTCTACCAATACAATTTTCTTCCTATCACCGGATCCATCACTCCTGTGACTCTGAGTCACCTACACCAGCTGGATGTCGTGAGCAAGTCTGCCACGTTTCTCCGACACCTAACAGCACCAGCACTGGGGCCACAGTCCTCCCTCAGGATCGAAAGAATTCGTCGACGCCTCTTATTTTCTGGGAGGAATAACGCGACAGGGACCTCTACCTCAATCTCATGCCTCGCACTGGGTACCGACCCCGACCCCGGCCCTGACGAATTCATGCCGTTGATTTCAGAGGTTTTTGGTTCTTGTTGGGAAGAGGCAATCCGGGTTGTTGTTGTGATCCATGTCGGGGAATGGGAGCGAGAGTTCGTGGACAAATTTCTGGATCGCCTGACCAGGCTCATCGATCTCTCCGTGGAATGCGATTACGACGGCGTGGAACCGTGGTTTGACTCTCTTGCGGCCTCTAAAGAGCGTTGTCCAAAGCTTGGGGGGATTCATCTTCTACATATCGCCCCGGAGTGTTGCCCTATCGCGGTCAGGTCCGTTCGAAAGCTCGTGAAACGAAGGGCAGAAGATGGAATACCACTGGAGGTAGTTGAGCAAAACGGACTTTCACCCACTACGGTGGCCATTTGGAACGACTTGTACGATAGGTGGCGGATCGAGGATCATTTAAAGACGAGGGATTCATGATGGTTCTGGGGGACTTGCGTAGCTCGAGCATTTAATAGATCCTCGATTCCATCTTTTGCTGGATGAAAGGCATATTTTAGTGAGAAGGACTATTGAATGAAGCGACGTCTCGCCGCCCTCATTTATCCGGCCTACAGTCGTTCCCTCCAGACCAACCCGCCTTTCACATCCATCTGCCTTTTTTCTTCTTTGAAACTTGGCCTGCATCAATGTCTTGCCCAGTTACAGTTAGCTGTGCCTACGGGTCGGCCTTCTCCGTGAGACTGAGTCGCGTGATGTTGGGTCGATCGGGCAAGCCCAGCGTCATGTCACAATCCACCAGCACCAGTACTGTAGACGAGCTGGTGGAACAAGGCTACCGTAGTGCCAACAACACCGTTATTCGTATGTTCACAAGGACCCTCGATCGCAACCCTGGAGCCGACCTATGGGATATCCTGCAAATGGCCCTCAGAAGGTACCCATCGCTGCGCCGTCAAGCAGATGAGCGTCCTCAAAAGCGACAGCGTAAAGGCATGCATCCGCTGATTTGAATCACCTTGTTATTGACATGCGACTCTTTCAGTTCTTCTGAACGAAACACTCAAGAATGACGAAACGGATATCGCTTTGAGGCCGAGGCCGAAAATCGCTCATCTACCTTCCGCGACCTCCATATTCCCATGCAATATCCTCGAACCCCTCTCATCCGATATTTATACCCTATTCGGACTCAACCCTGGATCCAACCCCCCGAACCTCACGCAAATCATACTCGAGCGAGTCGCAACCGGGAGGAAGATCTGGGAGCTCGCAGGGCGTGCTGTATTCGATATCGGTGAAGGAGTGATAATGAAAGTCGGTGATGACCTTGACCCCGACGAAGCGGGTACCATGCGATTTCTGGAAGAACGCGCCCCTTCCTTGCCCGCGCCACGCTGCATGGGACTACTCACCATCGGCCGGCGGTCTTTGCTTTTCATGACAAAGGTCCTAGGCGACACTCTCGAGAGCCGGTGGACCGATCTCTCCGCCCAATCGAAAACGGATATACAGAAGTCACTGAGCGATGCCATCTCGGTTCTACGAAGTATAGATAAACCCAGGGAGCAACCCTTTGGATCCTTGTCGGGGAGATGCAGAGATATTAGAATATCGGATCGCTACACAGATTCGCCGATATACGATGAAGCAGCATTCAACCAATTCCTCCTCACTTCTCCCCAGTCTCGCGTATCGAACGGTTACAAAACCTGGATTGCATCGATGCTTCGGACCGACCATCGCATCGTGTTCACCCACGGAGATTTTCACCCACGGAATATTATGGTGGTGGTTTCGCGAGATGGAGGTATTTCCCTATCTGGAATACTCGACTGGGAAACTAGCGGCTTCTATCCTGAGTACTGGGAACATCTCAAGGCCTTCAACACCCGAGACGCGAGGGATGAAAGCGATTGGTGGTCCCATCTTCCTCCCTCCATCGTTGGGTACGATCAAGAAATTGCTATCGACCGTCTTCTTGAACGAAGTCTAGTATGATAGTACCCTCCCCCAAGCAGTATACTTCATGTATCGCTTTTTCGAGTCATGATTGATGGGGTTTACCTCGTAGCTCCCGTTTAAAATGGTACACAATTTGTGGTCACATTCGTTACAGTCTCGACCACTCAGGTTCGGTCTTTCAGAGACGCCAGTGGTGACTGACGGTTTCTGAAGCTTGGAGATAGCGTTGAGATGCCCGTAATTGGTGTTGAGTGCATCGGGCTTACACTACTCGATCACAGTGGTCGCTGCTCAACTCTTCAAGCTCTGAACCCCATTCTACACACCACTACTCCCCACGGCATTGCATGTGTCGTGGGTCGTGGAAATGAGTGCATACAGGACGTATGGGTGAGTTTCGGCGGCCCAAGTTCTCAAACGTGACAGCTTGCCGATCAATGCGTGCTTGGAGTGATCCACGGTGATCTTTCCACAGCACCCCAACAACCCACCACGCCGTATTTAAATCCATTGATCATGGATCATTCCACCAAACGAAAAGGTCCTCCCTTCAACCTAGGGAGTGCTGACAAAAAAGCTACGGAGGACCGACCCCGGAAGAAGGGAAAATACCGGCAGGACCAACGAGTCATGAGAGAAACCCAGCCCAAGTTTCCTCCAACAACAAGTAAGCACCGCCCCTTGGAGTTGCAGTTTGATCGACCGTTTAATGTTTAGCTATTGCATAGACTATCTACCTTTCGTACTGGGGGGCGAGCATTGGCGTGGAAAGGAGAGCCTCGAAACTATCGTTATCTTGTAAGGTTTTTACAATGACAACGATTCCTACGGGGTGTCTACGCTAACAAAGATGTAGCGGTGACTCATACAGCAAGTCAAACGAAGCAGACGACGAGGAGTCTCACACGTGGGTAAGGTTAGATGGTCCACAACTGAACGGGTCAATTATGACGATAACTCAGGTTGAACATGTCCTCCGGAGGGGCCAAAAAGAGTTCCCTATTCGTGCCTCAAATTTTGCTTTCCCCGGGGCCACAGCAGAGGACGACCTGTCTCGGCAACTTTCGTCCTTTACGAGAGGTTTACGAGGAGTGCCTCTTGATAGTGAACGTACAACGTACTGTGCGTGGGACCTCGGAAGCAGAAATAAACGCGACACTGATGGTCTGAAAATGCAGTCTTTTACTTGGGTATCAATGACTGCGGCAGGACGCCCTCGGATGACTTAGACCCGATACTAGAAGCCGTCTTCGAGGTATTGCACAACCTATACACGAAGTTCTCGGCAAGAAACTTCGTGCTCATCGATGTTCCGCCAGTCAACCGTTCTCCAGGAGGTACGGTTAACGGGAATACTCCTTCTCCGATCCTACCAATCACTCATGTATGACTAGCCATGGAATCGAACTCGGTTGACGATGTTAAGGAGAGGGTCCAAACATGGAACGAATTGCTACGAAAGGGAGCGGATGACTTGGAAAGCGGAAGCGTCAATGCGACAATTTTCTTATTCTCGTCTCATCGTGTTCTCACTGAGGTACTGGATAAGCCCCTCGATTTCGATTTCGCGGAGGATGATCCGGAGACGGAAGCGGCAGGAATCTGGGCAGATGAATTACACTTGACATCGGCCATCCATACAATCTTTGCCGGACACCTGTGGGACTCCTTAGTTGGACCGTGATGTGCTCGTCTGGCCTCTGACTTGTGTTGGTTGTCTGTCACTTTCGCACTTTGCTGTTTTTATCTTTGACCACTCCAGTATCTTACATTCTTCATTTAACACATTTTTGTTCTGCACGTACGACAAACTTCTCTCAGCGTTCGACAATGCGCTGGACACCGGGGGCAGCGCAAAATTTGCCCGTTGGAGATATCTTGAATTTATTCTGAAGTTTTAATCAGTATCCGGACAATAAAGCGAATGAAGGAATGTTGAGTAAATTCGCACACCAACCAATGGGAGTGGTTCCCGTCTATTTCATCACCTTAATCTCAAAGGTTTTCTTTCGCGCTTTTTTTGAAAGAAACTAATTGAAATTTCACTATAAAATCATCATTATTTCAACGGAAAAATACCTCAGTGCCCCCGGTGGGAACGATTAGAATCGAGTCAGGATGAGCGATCGTGGGAAGAAATTTTCCATCGGTCCGGCATAGACTCATCCCAAGTCCGTCCAGCAATCTTCGTCCTGCTTGAACCTGGACGCTCGCCCACCATTCGGGCCCCTACTCTTTACCGTAATTTCTCACTCGATGCTGTACAATATTTGAAGATGCCCAGCACAAACCGAAAGTTGGAAGGCTACGATTTTTACCGGACGGTGTTGGGAAGCCCAAAATACGTCGTTGCCCCGATGGTTGACCAGAGCGAACTAGTGAGTATCCCTCCCCCCGCTCTCCCTCTCTGCGGCTTTCCGGCTAACAGGGTGCTTTCTCGTTCCTTGTTATACGCGAATGTTTCTCACTCATTTTCTTGGTACCGTCACGCGTTTGGTCAGGCGTGGAGAAAACTATCTCGGAAGTACGGAGCGGATGTATGTCAACGTTTCTCCGTTCATCTTGGTTGGATTACGAGTTCACGAACTTTAGTATGCTTGTTTCTTACCCTAGCTCGCATACACTCCCATGATAAATGCCAAAGTTGGCCAAGTCTTCTCCCTTTTCTCTCTTCGCAGTGCTCAACCGCCTCTATCTACCCCGGAACGTTCAGATGTTCGCACTCGCAACGAAGAAGACCTTCCGAGAGATTAATTTCTCGACTCTGAGCGGGGAGGAAGGTGGGAAAGAAGACCGACCTCTGATCGTCCAGTTTTGTGGGAACGACCCCCAGCAGGTTCTGGCATCTGCAAAAGTCCTTGAATCGTACTGCGATGCCGTTGACATCAATCTAGGCTGTCCCCAGGATATTGCCAGAAAGGGGAAATATGGAGCGTTCCTTCAGGATGAGTGGGATCTGATTTACGACATAAGTGAGTATTGATCGCCTTTTCACGCCTGGGCTCATCCTCTCACCTCGCTTGTTTTCTCCTTCCGCTTCTCGCAAATCACAGTCAACACCTTGCACAATAACTTAACAGTCCCCGTGACAGCAAAATTCAGGGTCTTTCCGACTGTCGAGAAGACGGTTGAATACGCCAAGATGCTCGAACGAGCTGGGGCACAAATCCTCACCTGCCACGGACGCATTCGGGAACAACGAGGGCACAATACCGTGGGTGCACTTGATTATTCCAATATCCTTGCTGTAGAATTTACCTTCCCGCCGCAGGGACTCGCTGACTGGGACAAGATCAGAGCAGTCAAGGAAGCCGTCTCCGTACCTGTCTTTGCCAACGGAAACATCCTCTACCACTCGGACATTGACCGCTGTCTCGAGGCGACGGGTGCAGACGCTGTGATGTCTGCTGAGGGAAACCTCTACAACCCTACACTATTCGCTCCGAATCCACCGGGTCTTGCTGCCTATGATTCTGGGCTCCATCTCCCTCATGCCGACCTTGCTCTGGAGTATTTACGCATTGTGAAGGGTATCAAAACCAAAACTCCCCTGAGCGCGATAAAGGGTCACCTCTTCAAGTTGATGCGACCTGGGTTGGCCAGGGAGCTTGACCTGAGGGACAGGCTAGGGAAAATCAGGGGCGAGGATCCTGTGGACGAATACCTCGAAGTGGTGGAAGAGATGAAGAGGCGTATGGATGTACGTTGATGAATGAAACTCTGCCTGGGAATCACCGTTTATTGACATGTTACTCCAGCGAGACATGAAAGAAGCGGAATCGGTGCCGACAGAGCAACTGATCACGGTGGACCCCTCACTGGGTATCAAAACCTTGCCTCATTGGTTAGCTCAGCCGTATTGGCGTCCGTTACCCCCTCGTACGTGGGACTTGCCACAGTCGATGCTAAAACTGATTGACGATACTCTCTCAGCTTCGCAGTCCAAAGAGGTCACCGGTCACCGCTTAGTTGGGCACTAAGATGGCGTGCATAACACTTATCATCAATGTCGTAGAAACTACTTTCATGCCAGAACATATGAGTGCATATCATACAAGTCACAACGATGAATCAAGCGGAAGCGGCAGCGGCAGCGACAGCCTTCTTCCCCCGTGGCTTCCTCGCTGGTCTTGCCTTTTTCTCCTTTTGTGAGGCAAGCAAAGCCGATGTACGAGCAAGGGCAGCCTGCAAGAAAGGAAGTATGAAGGCGTCAGCAGAAGTTACATATGAAATCGGAAAGAATGAATGAGGTAACATGAAGGAAGGTTGTCATCGTCAAAGAGTCAGAAAAGGATCGCATGGTACGATATCTGATAGCGACATGACGAGGTGCCCCTGCAGGAGTTTGATCTGCTCCTTTCTGGGATTGGTTTAATCTCGCACACATGTCCACACCCAACTTTCAAGATAAGATTAACTCCAGCGGGCTCTAGAGGGTGCGTTCGTTCAAATGCCGCGTATCCGCAAACACAAAAGAGGCAAGATGGAAGGAGGAAAGGGGGGATGACGGTTGGTTGGAGCCTTACCCGACGGAGGTCTGGCCTGTATCCCGATTTGAAGAGTTTCGAGGTGGCTCCGAGTGCCCGCCTTGAGCCTGTCCGGTTACGGAGAGTTGATCTCGCGACACCAGAGCCTATAGCTTGTGATGAGGCGTTCGGTTTCCTGGTGGAAATTTTGATGGCACCCTTATCCTCCTGGATGCTTATGGTCTGCGAAAGTCGCCACCATGAACAGGTCATCCCCATCAGATGAATTCGCAGATGGTAATACCTTTGAGTTAGTCAGACCGGAGTATTTATGCGAGTGGATATTGAGCAAGTTAGCCTTGAGAAACAATGAGCGACAACCGGGTACATATGTAGAGAGGGAAAGATGGCATACATCCTCCTTGGAGAAGAGGGGACCCGCAGGGAGTCGCTTCACAATGTTAGAGTTGTATTTCTGAAGGCGTGTGAGGGTAACCTTGGCAAGGATTCGCGAGGCTACGTACACGGATGAGCAGCCACTCGAGATCTCTGGACATGGTCGGTCTTGGGCGTCGTCGACGGTGGTGGCGGGTTGCAGATAACGGGATTGTTGATTGATAGAAAGGACTATACAGCCCTTTCCCACGGTTACTTCCACCGCACAGCGGGGATATAATGTTCTTCCATCAGTTACGTCAGTTGATTCCTTTGCGAATGCTACAGAACGCCTCGAACCTCTTCATTCATTACCAATGCCACGGAAAACCTCGTTGTTCGCTTTTTGGTTCTTGTTAGCCCTGGCTTCTCAATCGCGATCCATCCCAGAGCATCTGGATTTTAGTGCTCATATTCGTTTTGCTATAGCTGCACGCACGAGAGAGAGCCGAAGTTTATATGTGAGGCCTGAAGGAGAGCTCGGATGAGGTCCGGATAATCCGCCATTTCAACTAGCTGGCACAATTCCTCCTGATCCATCTTTCCCTTGCCTAACTACGACACCACTGCAGCACTCATTTCCTAGGGTCGAAGTAACAGCCGCACGTACACCCACGGAAATTCGTCTCGTTGCATCAACAGTTTTGATCCCATTGATTGAAGGCTCAGAGGCCGAAATCAATCCCGTATTTCCGTAGGTGGTGTGTCATTGCAGGGCCCCTGTACATGTGGGGCCATCATGATACCCACCACGCAACCAACAGGATCGAGCGACATCGCTGATTCCAAACTCAAAACTGGCGTTTCGTCAAGTGATGGAATACCCTCACCTCGGCCGAACCACCCCAGTCTAAAAATCTATATAAGAGGGACCCCTGGTGTGATTCTGATTTCCCCCGGCCTGGAGCCTACTATACGTCGTATCTTCCCCCAAGTCATCTTCGCTCGGTCATGTTCTTTTCACGCGTCTCCCTCCTCGCTTTCGTTCTCTTTTCCCGACGTGCGTATTTTGACAACATTCCGTTGGCCGCTGACTGAGGGACATTGTTCTTGCTTAGGCGTTCTCGGAGATGTCTCCTTGTACATCCCCGGCACTGCCGAACAGCCTGTCAGCGCCGAACTGCTTGGTGCCGGACCAGATAGTAAGACCACCTGGGAGTTACTTCCTGGAAAACCAACTGGCACCTGGACACAGTCCGGGTTCCCTTTGACTGGTGCGTGGTTCCAGCCATCCGGTCGAACTGATGAGACTTATTCCGCTTCAGCCACGCTTGTGTCCGGTCCGTCAGATGCTGTACTCATATATACGGATGACCCGATCTCGGTCACGTACTCTTGCGCGATTAATGGCGGGATCTCAAACTGCAACGCTGTCTGGATTGATCCCACCGGTACCTACAGCAGATCGATTCAAGAAACCGTTCGCCCATTCCTCGTACAGGCCGACGCCAATCCCAGCGTGACACCTCCCCCATCCTCAGGCTCCCGTCCCTCAAGTACAGGCCCTGGGACTCCCGCAAACACCGGCGGTGCGGTCCAGTCAAATGCAGCTGTAAGGTTTGGGTGTGGGTCAATCGCGAGCGGTCTTGTTGCCGTCTTGACGGGAGTGTGGTTGATGTGAAATGAACTCATGATGACTTGTTTTTGATGACTTCTTACGATGTAGTTAGCGTTTCTTGGTGGCAGGTCCGCTGAAATCCCATAATTGTCTCTACGCGCGACTTCTCGGGTCGTTCTCGCGCCAACTATGTAAGTATAGGTTCCAGCGGTGACTTGGATGTCAGTATGGGCGCACGATGATCTGATGGTTATGCTTATCGATCCCAGTCATACACGAAATCCTAGGAGACCTATTCGCTCAACCCACCGCATCCGGTCTTAGTATATCCTTCCTATCGCACCAGAGTCCATTTAAATAAGCGAACGCTCATGACACCGCTCTCCCGCGTCCCCCGCTTTCGCCATGACCAGCACTCTGCGTACCTTCCTCGATGCTCACTTCACTGAGACGAGCCTCAATGAACCGTACCAACTCATTCGGGAGCTTCAGAAGCTTCACCCGGACTCGGTCCATATCCCCGTCGTCGACCAGTTCTTTCCCATCGGCCAGTTCCTCAAAGAGAACAACATCCCCGTCAAGGGTCATCGCGGCGATACCCTTACGACTTACACCTTGACCATCACGGGTTCAGGGACCAATGTAGAGCGGAGAGTAAACCCGAGGGATATATGTGGACTTACCTCGTTCTCGTACAAAGGAACGGACTTTTGGTTGTACAAGGTGGAGATAGAAGCGACCGGTGGTAACTGCGGACCTCCCGGGAGGAGCAAAACAACATTCTGGGACTTGGTGTACGATAAGCCTGCAGGAGCGGGTTTGATGAGCGCAGATGTCATCGGGAAGAGTCTCGTCAAAGACGCTTACGATTGGATGCACCGACCTGACGACAACAAAATCTGGGTGTTCGATCGTGGACAATGGTACCAGGACGAAGAATTGACCGAGGCCGTCGAGTCTGCAAGCTGGGATAATCTTGTCCTTGAAGAATCTTTTGTTAAGGGTCTCCAGAGGGACACGTCCACGTTCTTCTCGAGCGAGAAAATATACAAGTCCTTGGGGATCACCTGGAAACGGGGGATCCTCCTCCTCGGTAAGCCTGTTCTTTCGAATCGTTTTCTGTATGCTGTATGTTAACGGTTCGTAGGTCCCCCGGGGAATGGCAAGACCGAATCTCTGAAAGCCCTCATAAAATCGACACCACAAAAGGCATTGTACGTCAAGTCATTTAGTTCTGCCGCTGTACGTCTACCTCTCTCTGCTCACCACACCACACCCGTACTAACCCTCAGCTGCAGGGGTCCGAATTCGCCGTTCGTCTAATCTTCGAACACGCTCGTCGATTTGCCCCATGTATCCTCATCATCGAGGATATTGACTCGATGGTGACCCAACACGTAAAATCCTTCTTCCTAACGAACTAGATGGTCTCGTGCAAAACCAGGGAGTCTTAACCATCGCCACAACAAACCACCCAGAGCATATCGATGACGCGATCCTCAACCGACCGTCCAGGTTTGATGTCAAGTATGACTTTGCCTTGCCGAACGAGCCTTTAAGGAAACAGTTCGCGCTCAAGTGGATCAAGAAGGCCAGAAATTCAGCGAGCGAGGTTGAGAATCTGTTCGCGCGGAGCGATGACGAGGCCATTGCTGGTGATATCGCGAAGAGGACGGAGGGTTGGTCCTTCGCTTTCCTCAAAGAGTTGTAAGTCGCTGTG
>Ga0307514_10000488_pt1 | contig 80686 bp, 60 predicted proteins | sample 16_EM_MG_FD_203088 | JGI IMG/M metagenome (GOLD analysis project Ga0307514, IMG submission 203088) | Populus trichocarpa ectomycorrhiza microbial communities from riparian zone in the Pacific Northwest, United States - 16_EM | ecosystem: Host-associated > Plants > Roots > Unclassified | place... | reverse complement strand
ATGAGTTTTATATGAATATTATGTACACTGAGAAAGATCCATGGATGTCGACAGTTGACGGCCGGGGACGGTGAATGCTCAGTTCCCGGCCGTCCTATCCGTCCGTCCCCGTCCTGACTCGGACGGACGGTGCCGTCTCAGTCCTGCCCTCGGATGGACGGCATGACACCGTCCCGTCCCGTCCTGAGTAGTTCCCGGACGGACGGGACGGTTGATTTCACTGCTCCCGGGTAGTTCATGGCCTAACGAACCAGCCTAGACTCACTTGATAGTACAATTAGGATATTGTACAACCTAGATCACAGTAGATTGCGACGTAGAAGTGAAGGTGACGAGTGGTTGCTGAGCGAGTGCTGGCCTAATATTCCAATCCCTGTACCTCATTGTGGCGGGGTAAAGTGCCAAAGCGGGGGTTCCTCCACAACATACTCACGTGCCTGCTGTTGTATCATTTACTTCATATCAATTTGGGTGCAGTAGAAAATACATCAACGAATCACCAAAGAATTGGTATCCGATGAAAAAACCGGTCATAAGCTATCATTAATGCCGCCCGAGCTGTCCAGGATATCTAGTCTCGTGGAACCAAAATCCCCTGTGGCTCCCGACACAAGTCCTTTGTTTTCTCCGCGCCCAGTACAAAAAGGCGCATACTGAAACAAGGTTTGACTAAAAATCCGTCCCTGGTGGGTGGGGGTGAACTAACTTATACTGTGGCTCACAGGTAGAGTCGAAATAGGTACTAACAACGGCATCATTTCCTTTTAGCTGGCGTGCCATTGTTTTCTCCATCATCTAAAGGGCCTACTTTCTCAATTACAGCTCTCTCTATTGTACTGTTGTGCAACCGCCATTTTGGGGTATTCGGTTGTGGCTCTTTTCGTGGCCATCACCCACGACTTTGCAACATGACTGTCAATGTTTCGTTAGCTCGCTCAGAGTCGTAGCGGGTCAGCTTCCATAAATCTCTACGGCTCGTTCAATTCGTATAACCTCACGTAGCCTCTTAGGGCTTCCAATCCGCTGTTGGTTGTTGAAGCTTCCATAGTGCTTCCGACTTAGTCATTGACTTAGACATTGTCATTGTCTTTGTAGGTATACCATACGACCATCGGCATTCGTAGCATTGCAAGGATAACCCAATTAAGTCTCATGGAAATAGTATTCGCTTGACCGGAGTTGCTGTCGGTGGCATTGATCATTGGTAAAGCGGTCTCGTATGTAAGGGATTTGCTCTGGCCAGAATCTGTAATCACTCCCGGGTACCCCACAATTCACCCATTGCAACTCCATAAATATTCGTCAGATTGAGGCTCCCGTTTGACATGAAATAATCTACTCGATGCGCTCTAACTAGGTATGTCCTTAGGTCGTGAGGCCGCGCTGCCATTCTCGATCGGCGCCGAGTTTTGTGTTTTCAATGTGTTGGAGTCAAGTCTAGCTGGGAAGTCAAGTTGTGCGCAACCGGAAGCTACGTGCTGGGAGTTGGGTACCGGGAATTGGGTGCCAGGAGAGAGCTGCATATAGTTTAGATTTAGATGTTTGTATAAATATCGATAGTCGGATTTTGTTCAACATAATAGTCCGAATTTAAGGTCTATGTATATACGCACGGCGCTGTTTGGATTCCATGAGTGGCTAGAGTGTGGCACGTATACGTCATCCCGTTTGTAGTTATGTGTTGAGCACGCGGCATACTCCGTTAGCATCCTCGGCACAACAAATCACATTCAGGGGATGAGGGTAGCGGAGGGGGGCCTATGACTTTATTTTGTTTTCCTTTGGGTTTTCATTGGAGTAGGAAGAAAATTTTGGGAATAAGTATATCACAGCCGCAAACGGCTAAATACAAAATAATTACACAAACAAACAGCAAATCACATGTAACATTCCTACGATCTTCCCTTGGTACCTAGCTTACTCAAATATCATCGAATTACTGCAATACAAAAAATTCAAGTTCAACAAATTACCCGTTGCCGTGTCCAATGACAAAAGCTTTAAATTATGTGGAGTAAACTCAGCAATCCGTGGAAGAACATGCTCCCGCAAAGCAGATTAACAAAGACATACCAAACGATTCTGCGGAGCGTTTTTCCGCAGCGCTATTCCAGATGTATCTATCAAAGTCTAAACGCAGCCCGCCAGGCCACGTAATGTTGCGCGCGGTTCGTTCGTCCAGGGTGTAAACTCAATGTTTTTAGCTATCCCCCAGTAGCTTTTAGGGCCGTGGACAGCGGCAGTGTCCACCGTGTTTGTGGCCATTCTCACAAATTGAGAGCTTGGAGATGGTTGGGAAAGTCGTTATAAAAAATGACGCCGTTGATTCTAGAACGGGAACTTATTAGGGGGTGATGAGAAGGTTATAGACAGTAGCTTCGGGTATTGTGTCTGTAGTGCGGTAATGGTCGACGTAAATGCGAAATAACGATGCTTTGCAAAATACAGAAATGCTTCACCGGCGAAGCAGATCCAGACTGTCGACGTTCTATGAGGATGGCGTGAATGTTTCGGCGCTGTAAAGATCTGTCAGCAAAGCCATTAAACTTTCGAGCTGTGAAGTAGAGGCGAACTGCAAATGTTGAATACTGACAGAAAATCTTTCGTCCTGGTAGGACGCTAGCTCTAATATTACGAAGTCGAATAGTCAGTCTTCACTGGTGATATGATTGTCGAGGTTTCGGGGTATACAGCCAGTACAGTTCAGAGCCGCACGTGTGCGGGGTAATTTATGCGAACACGTATACGCACACATCAACTATCTTGCGGTGGTCTATCCATATCCCCGACTCTGATTCCATTTCATCGCTTATACCGTTGTCTTCGGGACCGGAATGTTTTAACCTCACAGCAACAAGAAAACATATGTTCTACCCCACCGGCCAAGTTTCTCACTTGGCCAAGAGGACGTGCTGTTGACCAAGAGGGCAACTTGGTTGAGAGGGCGTCTTGCCAGTCAAGATTCTTAGCTGGTGGAAAGGATGTCTCCTGCCTGGTAAGTGAAATACTTGGTGGGTTGGATGCTTCCTAGTGGCAGTGGTGGAGTCTGAAACTCGACCGGCCTGTGAAAAAAATTTAACAATCACCTTGAAAGTTCAACCACCTATGCCTTCACTTGTCATCTAATTTCCATTTTCCTATGTCCAAAAAGTGATTCTTGACCAACAGATTGCTTTCGGACATCGAAACAATTCATCTACCACTCACTCTAGTTAGACTTCAAGCTGGTTGGATACTTTTTTTCGCTGAGTGATTCTAGCAGAATGAATTGATATTGGCCCAGGAGAGTTATCTACACAACTTCGACACTTGTACTTGCTGGGCAGGAGATATCACCCACAAAACATATCACTTCTGGTCAAGAGATACTATCCAGTGTTCCTAAGCAGCCAAGTCTAGCCAGCCTGCATAAAGCCGGGCCTCCAAAATTGAGGCCACCAGGGTTTTTGCAGCATAAGCTTTTCAATTGGAGGCCAGGCCTGGCCTGCACCAAGGTAGGCCTCAGATTTTGCAGCCAGGCCGGCTCATCTGCAGGCCGCTAAAATGCCAGGTGGGCTTAGGAACACTGATACAATCATCATACCGGCAAAGTACATTACTTTCTGCCAGGAGATATCCTACCCACCAACAAATAATCTTGCCCAGTAGGACGCCCTGCTGGCTAAGCTACCATCTTGGTTAAGGGGATGTACCCTTGGTCAACTGGGAAACTTGGTCGGTGGGGTAGAACACATACATTACAATCAGACACCCAAACTAAACGCCGCTGAATCGGTGAACGGTGGGAGCTCTTCTCTGTACGTCGCACTGTGCTTCATTCTGATGACTCCATCTATAGTGTCGAGTCAGAGAATCCTCAACTTGATGTACTATCGCTGTCCGAATTCACCTAATCCGACAAATCACCTTCGTTCAAACCCTTATTACGATGTGGTTGAACATAGCGAATCTACGATTATTTTTGCGGGCAATGTGGAACACAATTTGCTGGTGGGCTAAGATTTGCTTGTGGGCGGCGGCGATGGCTGCAGCAGTGTTTAGCACTATATTGGAAGGGAGCATGACTTCGGGGGTGATACCTTATACAACTCTTTATATGTCACTGTCTACTTTCTTGCGTCGCGAGCTCTCGCAGACAGTTGGTTTTAAGCTCCTCTGCATCATGGTTACTACTGCACTTCATTCTCTTAATGATGGAGTTTCACGAACTGAAGACCAACTACTATCAAGCTCGAAAGTATGTGTTTAACCACTTCCTGCCTTTGGTTTGGCTGAACGAAGCAGTTATCTTCTCGCTTGCGCCTCCGGTTGCCTAGTCGTTTTCGTTGTCGCTCTCATCCTATTTACATCGAAGGCCTACATATCTATCTGGAAAGCACCACCTTTTGTGGGTGTGTCTGTGCTTTTCTTCGTTACCGGTGTTTGGTTGTGCTCAGAAACAGGTTCACCGAATGACAATGATTTTCCAATGTCATTGCAACCACAACTGGGAACCTGAGACCGGGTCCGTACGGACTGTTGAGAACATTGCTCAGCCTTGGGACACGAGAGTTGTATGCTATGTAATCCATTACGAAATGATTGGTTTCAATCTAAAAAACCCCGAGATGGGGTTGGCAACCTCCGCCAGGGACGAGATCCCCTCTCAGGGCCCTAGGAGTCTTTACACATACCCGACCTGGACGATGATGGCTGGCCTGCCCGTTGCGTGATATAGCTCATCAAGCGGTCTAGAGGTCGGTGATGGTGTAGCGTGGCTGCTAACTGTCTAGATGCATTGTATTTGGGATCAAAAGAGCCATTTTGGCAGGGAAAACTAACAGCACCTCTGCTAGATGATCGAGGCCTAGGTGTGTCTGCTCATGCCCCGCCCTAGACGAGGTTCTTGGGCTCAGAAGACTGGCGGGTACCCGGACTATTAGCAACCCTCTACTCTAGCCATTACTATTCCGCACTCTACAGTGCATAACCTAGGGAGCAATGCTTGTCGACAGCTTGCAAATTCTAAAGAATCATGTGTGCGCCATGTATTTGTACTTAAGTACAAGACGGCCCAGAGTGCATATGTGACTTCTGCGATCAATCGAGATACACTAATTCTCCACCTTTTCCCTCCCCTCCCCCAACCGTAGAGCCTCCACCCTAACCATCCCGCCATTCCTACACCTCCTTTTGCTCCAAAAATCCCGGAATCTTACGGTGGCGACCCCAGCGACTATCGCAAATCCAAGAAATCTCGCCATCATCAGCGTGCCACGAGCCCATCTACGTTCGCCGTAACCTTGCAGAAACACAAACAAGATCTCAGACGGACATCACCATACGTCGTCTACATTTTATATATGATTTAAAAAGTTTGATCTGACTTCACAAGTTGTCCATCCTATCGAAAAACACCCCACATGACACTGAAACTGAGTGCTTCCCACTGGTTGCCAGGAGAGTTGCTCCATTCCCGTGATTCTTCGCCCTGCACGTGATGTAACCTGGCTTGGGTGCGGATACCCTGTGCACTAATGTTATCCGGGGTGGTACATCCTGCCAGGGGTACCCCTACTGTTGAGCCCCGTCCGCGGATGGTACTTGGTGTGATCCCTAAATGGGACAACCCATCCACGGAATCCGCCAACAGGGTGGTATCCGCGACCACTCCGCTGCCATCACCACCACCACCATCATTACATTGTCCGTACACTTCTTATCACTTACAGTGAGCCTAAACTTAATGTATAATAAAAATAAAAATAAAAATATAAGTGGTAGTATTGGTGATGGTGGTGTGATGACAGTAATAGGCCCAACAGTGGAAAAAAAACCTCCCATTCTATGGTGATGGGGATAGTGATGGAGGATTACAGTTTACCCTTGCTATACTGAATGCCCAAATCAGAGCCTTTTCGTCCGCTATAACAAGGTTCCGGTACAGAAAACATTTGTAAGCCTGAAAGGGTAACGGGGACAGCTGTCATCTTCTCAGCTCTACCGGTACCAATATGGACACAACTTCAACATGGTCTTCTAAAACGTAAATTGTGGAGATAGTTGGGGTATACTGTTTTTGAGCGGGGATTAGTGGAACAGGGTAGGACAGGAGAAGCGGGTAAACATTAGAAGCGTAGTATTGACATGTAGTATCTATTAGCATCCGGTAAAGCAAAATTCATTTGTATGAGAGCAGGGGTTTATCTTCTTAGAATGACTATCCGGTCCGTTATTCACAGAAATCAGTTATAGAGAGGTGGAATTTGGTGGCTGTTAATTTGTCTTGGTAGAGAAGATATGATACAGCAAGGTATCCGACGGGCCGCAGGTATACCAAGGGTAGACTGTAATTTGAATGGGTGGTTGTTGTGGTGTGGTTGGGTGGTTGGTGGCGGTCACAACGGATGCGCCACACTAAAGTTTCACTCTATTGATGAATTTACCCCATTCGCGGATGGGGTGGATGCGCGAATGGGGGCTTAACACTACAATGGTAAGCGGTGGGGATCGCTGAGAAAATTTTCGAAGTACGTGACTTGGAATTTTGCGCTGGCTGAGGCGGCGATAACGGTGTCTAGATACAGCTGTTAGCCGAAAGTAGCGGTACTGAAAAATTACACCGTGGTTGCCCTGTAAAATTCCTACTATTTTAATTCGTATCCTAAACACCCCACACCCAGGAGGAATATACCCCCGGGATTTTGTTCCACAGATATCCAACGCCACAATCAAGTAGGCCGTGTGTAGCAGCCAACGATAATAATGCTAATTTGACCCGCATCCAATTTTAGTGATGGGTGGCTAGTGGTGGCTCGCGGGTGGTGGTGGTGTGCAGGGTAGGTCTATCATGTAATTCATTCTCAACCTCAGCATAATAGACATCATCTGACTTTGCATAGTGAACTCACACTCCTGTTCCCCACATACTTATATATTTCATCCCATTAACATAACACGAAAACGGAGAAATAGTAAATGAACAATGCTTGCGATAGCCAATAAAGAGCAATTTGGTTGAGGAAAGGCTCAGTAACGATTAAACAAACAAAAAAATCATTGTCATGCGGCGTCCTACTCGAGATGGACCCAAGATAGTCTTGTCAGACGACTTTTTTCAAGCTAGCTTCAGTTTGAAAAGAAGCTAGCTTGAAAAAAGTCGTCTAACAGACTACACCCGAGACCACGGCGGCGCAGTAAGCGGCTACGAACTATGTATGAGAAAATCATGTCCAACCAAGGAAAGAACACCGCTATCTGATAAATAATACCACTGCTTAAAGAAAACCTTCCCTTACTACCAATTGGGGGTCTTTCAAAAGATTATCTTCTTCGGATCGGTTGAGACGACTTTTTGAGTGGACTTCGCAAAAAGTCGTCTAGGCCGGCCAGAAGAAAATCCCTTGAAAAACCAACTTTAGGCTTGTTGCTCCATCTCGCAGTAACCATCCTGTCCGTGCATGAACACGCCTGTCCACCACCAAATAAGAGTAATCCAAACGCTAAAACACTGCGGAAGCACCATCACAATAAGGATCTCCGAATCAATTCCATAGCTAAGCAGCCCGGAGAGCAAGGCCAAGATGGGGACCATAAGCGCTGCCGCTGCATTTTTGTGCCACCGATCTCCGTTTCCAAGAAATTTACACCCCATTCCGATGAGGGAGGAATAGTGTCCAAACGCAAACGAAAGCACCAATGCGAGGTACACCCATGTGCTGATTCTGTTCTGGACAGTAAGATCCTACAGAGTCAGCGGAAGGTGAACTGGGCATATAAAGTTGATTCGTACCATTTGATAATCCTTCTTGTACTCCCTATAGGCCGGAAATATCAAAAGTCCGAAGCCCCAGCACAGCCCTAGTAGAATTTCACTCCGTCTGTCCTTACACCTGTGATAACTGGGTCTTTCTCGGGGGCTAAATCTGTCATTCTCCTTGCTTCCTCTATACTGCAGCAGGGATTGTCCAGTTGGAAGGATGCTCTGGGTGTTGGAGTCTCTAAGAGCGGGCCCGTTCTCTGCGTCCGAGAGGAGATCCTCTGCAGTTCTGGACTTGTCTAAGTGGTGACTGACCTTGAGATATCCTAGTCCGAAATCCGTGATTAAAGGTTCGCTGCGGTAGTCGTCGTGGTAGACCGGCATAATGTGAGGCTAAAGCAATTAGTAAATCAATACTACACTAAGTATGTCAAGTGTTAAACTTACCTTCAAGTCGCTGTGATAACCAGCTTTGCCGGACCAGCTTCGGTGTAGGTGATGGGGTGTGCCCACCATGTCCTGTAAATTGTTCCACCCGTTGACTTGTTCCTCCATGAAGAATTCCATCAAGCTGCTATGAGGATAACCTATTCCGCACCACTCTCTTCTCTGTGACTGGAGCATCTCCCCGCGCATAGTTTCCCCGAAATCTAGGGAGAGTTCATAATAGTTCATGAGCAACGTGGTAGGAGGGTGAATACTGGCTCGTGGGATAAGTAGCAGTAAATCGGTCGACGATAGTTATGGGGGGAGATGATCCTCGGAGAAATATAGCAACGATTCGAACTGTCAAGTGTGTAGTCGATCCGCACTGTAGAGGTTCCGAAACGATACGGATGGGCTCTCTCCAGATCGCGACACTTTGGAGGATGCAGGTTGAGTATCTTCAGCCAGCACAACCCCCAGAGCCGCATGCGGGGTAAAGCATTCCATCACGCATGTACGCAACAACCCAACTTGCGGTGGTCTATCCCCCAACTTCACCCAACCCTTGCATCGCTCCTACCATCACTTCTACGTTCCTCCCGTGAACGTTTGCCCTCACGCCGACAAGAAAACATATACTACAACCAGCCACCAGAAACGAAACATCGCTACATATATCGGTTTACGGTGGGTGGTATCCTCCATACGTCGCCCTGTGATTCATCCTGCTGACTCCATAGATCCATCGGTAGTGTCGAGTTAGAGTTTCATTAACTTAATGTACTAGCGCTGCCCAAATTCTACCTAGCCCGACAATTCACCTTCGTTCAAGACATTATCAACGAGCGGATGCGGTTGAACATGGCGAATCCGCAAGGGTTGTCATGGGCAGTGTGGACCAAGGTGTCCTTATGGGCAGCAGCGGTAGTTGCAGCACGGTTTTGTGCTATAATAGAAGGAGGCGTTACTTCGGGGGTGATTCCATTTACAGCACTTTATATGTCAGTATTGACCTAATTTCGTTGGGGTTGTTACTGATAATTGGCTTTAAGATCTTACGCTTTTTGGTTGCTACTGCACTTGATTCTATTAGCGCTCGAATTGAACAAACTGAAGTCCAACAGCCATCAAGCCCGAAAGTATGTATCAATTTACTGGATGTCACCGGCTTTGCTGAACGACGTAGATATCTCTTCGCGAGCGCCGCCGGTTTCCTAGTCTTTCTCATATTGGTCTTTATCCTTGCCATATCGAAGGTCAACATTTCTATTTGGAAGGCACCATTCTTCGCTGATGTTTCCGTGCTTATTTTCGTTGCTGGTGTGTGGTGGTGCTCCGAAACCGCTCCACAGAATGACAATGATTATCCGATGTTAGTCCAAGCATAACGGGGAAATAGTTAGAAGGTGGTCGGCGCTTTTATCAATTGCTTACAGGTTTTTATTTTCCTATCTTTATAGGCTTCTTACGGGTTTCATATGGGTCCTCCCATGGTGTTCATCCTAATCAGATCGTCGGGGAACTTTGTGGACCTTCTACTTGTTACTTTGGGACAGACAACATCAGAGTTAAGACGGTCCTGGGACATGAATGACTGGGATCACAACAGCAAACTACAGATGGCCTCGCGCCGCCCGCAGCATGCGTCGATCGGGCTACGCTACAAAGGAAGCAGTGGCTAAAGGCTTAATAACCTGTATTGTATAAAATTTTATCTGTGAGGGTTAGTGGGCTACAGTTTTTGGTTTTGCATTTTAGCAGCGCTGAAGGCTGAGCTCGTGGTTCGGCCGGGGTGTTCTACATGGAAGAATACCCTCGATACCGAAGTTATATATTTACAATCTGGTGATTCCCAGTGCACCATGACAACCCGGAAATGCCAAGGCATTGCGTTGAGACACAGCACACTAGATGTGTTGTCCGCTCACTAAACAACAGAAGAATGCGGACCCTAGGCAAACCTAAGTAAGAACCCACACTCTTTATCACACAGCTGCTAACTTTACAGTAGAACCCGCTGTTAGTTGGCTAATCAGCATGAATTCTCGAACGTGAATTTTAGATTTGACTGTGGCCCACGCTCTCTAATCTCAGCAACACGAACTGAAGGATTTCCAGCTGAGTCAATCCACAACCAGAGATCGATGGATTATCCCACACATTTAACCTAACAGACAGTCGATTATCATCGGTTTCCTTAGGTTTATTACACTTCCTATCATGGATGCACCAATTCTATCAGCCAATCGGGAATACGGAACCACCAGCCTGATTTTAACTCGAACAATCAACCTGCAAGCTTGAACACTGTAACAACCGAGTGGATAATAATGCAGGGTTGGAGTTTATATCTGAGACAACGCGCTGGAATCCTTGAATTTGATCCTTGCGTTTCTTCTGACCGATGTAAAATCCCCGTCCGATCATGATAATTACTCTTCTTCAACATTGTTGAAACCATGCCATCAAGAATTTAGAGAAAGCCAACCTTATTCATGTAACTGCTAAAAAGCAAATACTAGAAAAGGGATACTGGTATCGCATATGGGAAAATATTTTCTTTATTATTCTCCGCATACCATGAGCATCAGCTACACATTATCGACGAAAGATCGCTACAGGGTAATATATGACGTTTTGCGACAGGCTTCTCAACTCGCTGGCGGTGGAACTACCGCCTGACATGGGGAATTGAAATGTAGAAATTATTGATATATTTTGTATACCTGGCATAACGAGCGTTCTCACTGACACAAAAGGAGCGGATTAATCAGTTTTCCCGATCTTCACGGCTCTTCAAACGCAGTTGACTTTGTTGTGTCTTCCATTTTCCCAAGATTCGCATCAGAAGCGTATTGTATCGAGATGACAATATTCCGGTTTTCACCCCATTGACCACAGATTATGCTCTGGCCTGTTAAATAGCCTCCGACGAGAACTAAATGGGACCTCCATACTGTAAATGCAGGATGGGGAGAATACAAGGGTTGATCCAGGTTGCAGGACGGAATAGGTAGCCGATATCCGCGAACCTGGTAGCTGCGGCCAGGGGTTTTGCCTTAATTACTGACATACGTACTCAACTCGACAATTTTCAATAGGCCCGGCCATCCGGTGATATGTGTTGTGAATTGTTGTAATATCTATGATATCATTCGTTGGGGACCGTGGCGAAGCTTCTCAGCGTGATTACTATTCTTATCCGGTTCGTGGACAGCTCAATAATTTTAGGGACTTTCTTAGGTGGAACGTATATTTGATAGTGCTCAGATTCTCTAACATGATGACTATGCGAAGACGTTGTGGATTTTCGCAAAGCACATGCCGCTACGGCTGATAGACGGTTTAAGTTGAGGTTGTACTGAGGGTGCGAGATGAGGTTAAATTAAGCTTTGGAAGCTGACTAGAATATCAATTGTCACTCCTCCCCCAAATCCGTAGCTTTTTTTTCATGCGCAAACGTCAACGTCGTACAGAGCAAATACCACCAACAAACGCCACATCATACCTCACGAGCACATCCAACAACCTACGTGCTGCATATGATAACTACAATTTATCATAGCAATACCACTAGACTTAACGTACTGTAGCAGTACTCATCCATTTCTCACTGCGAAGAGAGTTAACAGCACAATGTCCATCACTCCAGGTTATTCTCTAGCTATTGATAGAATATCATTTATTCCTAACTACGTGTTGCTAGCTCATCGCCGAAAGAGTAACGAGAGTATACGCCGGGAGGTGCCTTGTCGAGAGTTATGTAACACTAATAGGAATACAATGCCTTTGTCATAGTTCTAGCCGGCTAGTCCCGCGACACAACTGGTCACTCAGAGTGTCCACAGCGCCTGTTGTAGATATACATGAATCGTCTGTTACGGCCCTGTATGAGCATAGTAGCTTGTATGAGTATAATGGCTTGTATGAGGATTGAGGCTTGTATCAGGATACAAGGTGATACGACTCATACTTAAAGTGTATGGATACGCAAATGGGAGATCGTAATATACAGCCCTTTGGGTCTCGATTAGATAGACACAATCAATAATCACAATCACAATCAAAAGCACCAGTATTGTTTCTGGTTACCACAACACTATTAAGCAGAGTCCTCATCACGTTGTGGAATGGTTTACACAGTTCCAGGAATAATGGTATCAGAAAAGACTTCCAAAATAGGCAAGTACTAGGCCCGTTGCAATCTTTAAGTAGGAATCAGCACCTTATCTTTGAGATCTGAGACCCGACCTGCTAGATAAAGACCAACACTACTAGTGATATAAATGAGCTAAGTTATCTTTATCTACTGTTGAAGGAGTGTAGCGTGATATTCTAAACCCTGCACCTCATTGAGGCGGGGTGTACATGCTAAGGCGGGGTATTTTTCTTCCTCTACGGCGCACTTATCAACCTTTCTCTACTAACTCCCCCCAGTTGTGCCATTTATTTCACAAATGAATTGAGGTGCAGTAGAAGAGATACTCACGAATCAACTAAGATAATAATTCGGCGACTAAAGCCAGTCATGAGCTATCACCACCGCACCCTTATCATACCTGTTGAATGTAGGAGACACAGCGAGCGGATGGTAGATGGTGATGGTATATGGTAGTAATGATGTCTAAGGGAATAGGAGGGGCGCCGGCTATCTACAGGCTATATATAGCACCTGATCCTTATATAAGAAACACTTGTTACAGATATATATGAGCTGGAGACATGTTACAGGGTCACTGCTGCAAGGGCTGATGCCTCCTGTATATATCTCGAGTCTTTCTCCTTCTCTCTTCTCTGTACCTTAAGTCTATCTACGCGCACGGTTCTCCCCTTCCATATCGTAACAATTCCAGGAAATCTAGTCTCGTGGATTAAAATATAAAATGCCCTGTGGCTCTCGGTGCAAGTCCCTTGTATTGTCTGCAACTTTTATTAACACAAAATGACCTACCTGGTACTGACGACGGGACTGGAGCATGCAACCGCACACTGCGGTGAATAATCTTGAGCGCTGCGTGAGGGCTTTTAGACCGAATTCAATTAGTTTTGGATGCAGAACCTCCCGAATGACAACATGGTAATTCTCTGCAAGGACGGAAGTCTCAGGCGGTAGTCTCAAGCGACAGTTCCTGGCGGGAGTTGGCGGCAGAACGACCGCCATGTAGCATGCAGAATCAACCAACTTCTAGGGAGGGTTGGTTTCTCTGGGGTTATTTTTACCAGTTCTAACTGAATGTACATGATATTTGTACCTACGTAGATAGTGCCGTATCATACTGTTGTAGGGAAAGGTTCTTTGAAACTGACCCTCAGAATGAAAAATCCTCCACTATGACAGAAATAGTACCATAAAGACAGGCCCATTAGACCACTTTCGAAAGTGGTTTGTGCGAATCGGCCTGGGATCTGGTTGCTAGCCTCTGCCCATCATTCCAGATCTTGAGCCCCACTTTGAGCCCATCGAGCTACTTCTTCGGCGCATCCTAACAGTTCTGGAAATTACTTCAGAGGTCTGGGATGGATTTCCATGTGTAATCAGGGTTCCATTGTAGATATGACCAGAATCGTTATGTCAGGATGATGCCGTGCGAAGAGGCCGAATGCAAGCTAGGATTTATAATTGTTGCGCTATTGCGTGAATCGGTGTTCAAGAGCTTGTCTACGCGCTTTATCTATATGTGTAATATCCTGTAATCTTGGAGGTATGTAACATAACACCGGATACAATCCTCTTCCTACAACGGCCAATCCAAAAGGTTGATTTCGTGGGGGTGCACGCCCGGAATGACGCAGGGAAACCAGTCTTTACCCCCGAGTTTTCTGGCCTTGGAATTGTGTGAATGACGAGATGGGTCTTGGCCAGTAGTGATGGTTCCATGGCTCGTTTCAATGTTAAATTAACTTAGCTGCTCGCAGCTTCTAATTTGCACAAGCCGGAATTGGTAGGTTGGGGATGATATCACGCATCCGAGATCCTCCGAACATACTCCTCGATCACATGTCATATCTCTCCTGCCATCATCGGATCGGAAACATGCAGCGTGGCCACTCCTAGTGTTCCTAAGCCGCCGGCCGGTGGGCTTTTAGATATCTGTCAGCTAGCCCGGTAAGGCCCGACTGTATGTAGGACTGCCGGCCGGGTTGCTTAGGAACACTGACCGCTGTGTCCGGCAACCGGTTTCCGGAAATATTGACCGTGGATGATGACCAGCCCACAAATGAAGAGAGAAAAATCGAACAGGTAGCCCCAGAGTTCATATTCCTTTAAACTCATCACTCATCACTCGTTGCTGCGGGAGAACGACCTATTGCTCTCAGGCTTCAGGATCGGTAACCTTCGGCTTGGTACGGTGCCTCATTCTCAGGTAGCCTCGGACTTGGTACGGTACTCGGCTCTCTCGGACTCGGTATGCTAGTCGGCCTGGGCATGGTCTCTTTCTTGTTTGTATGTCTATCTTATTCTCTCTCTGTATTCAAGATAATTCAACATGTTTATCATATTTTCAACACTACCTGTTGCATATATACTGTGATCGTCTGTTACGACCTTGTATGAGGATTGGCTTGCATTAGGATACTATGTGAAACGTCCCGCTAGATTAGTGAGTATGCATACGCATATGGGAGATCGTACATCTTTGGGCCTCTATTAAATACCTACAATCAATTAATCGTCACATTCAACACACTGTTGCATGTATAGAGCTACTCGTAAGTTGAGCTGAGGTAAGGCACTCGCTAAAGTACATTTAGTCCTGTGAGCAAAAATCTTCGTGATGGCCGCAACCGACCACCCCAATAACATGGAAAACGGCGATTTCACAACAACCACCCAATAGAGAGAGCTGTAATTGAAAAGATAAGCCCTTTAGATGATGAAGAATAAAACGGTATGATAATTTAAAAAATTACTACACTGGTTACTTTTATAGCGCCTTTACCACTTGGCAGCTCCTCAAAGCCACCTCATAAATACCACAACCACAGCTTCAATATAATTAAATCATATACAGGCTTTTCACAGATGGAAGCTAACATATAGATGAGTCTGGTAAAAAAAGGACTAATTCTTAGAGTGAGTTGGGGAGCAGCTTTTGTGCAGTGATTGTGGGCCCCATTATACCCACCAAATTTCCACTAAAATACCTGGCAATCGGTGAAGACAAAAAGTAGGACCACCTTCCTCCACCACCATATTTCCTAAATTTTTATACTGTATTTTCCGATTGTCCTAGATCTAAACTTTTATGGATCCAAAGGCTATATTTTATCTGTGAAGTGGATTAGGGAATGTAGGTACACAGAAAAGTGGTAATAAGGGAATCCACAGTGTCACAATTTTTTCTCAAGCAGCATGCCTTCTTTCTCTCCATCACTTAAAGGACTTATCTTTTCAATTACAGCTCTCTATGGTGTGGTTGTTGTGACATCGCCATTTTTCATGTTCGTGGGGCACTCGGTTGCGGCTCTTTTTGTGGCTATCACGACGTCGACTTTTGCTGCAGGACTGTATGAGGCTTATAACTCTCTTTTATATATTTCGAGTTTTTCTCTTTCTTTACTCTGCGCCATAGTATATACACACCCACAATTAGGGGTCTCAACATTCCAGGGCGACAGTAGTCTTTTGGGACCTGATGACACCGTTCTGTCTCGGGCATGATTACAGTGAACTGATCCTGCCGGGACTGGTTTCGGCTGCCGTAAGGCCCAGGGGACTGGTAGCTACCAGGAGTAAGCGACTGAGGTTGTGCTGGTTGTGGGCCTTAAAATTATCGATTTTGGCGCAATGCCAGTAGAAGGTCTGAATATGAAATATAATATAAATAGCACGATCCCACCGCTTCCCATAGTTGACTTTCTGTATAACATGACGTCATAGAGACTACAGGGCCCTGTAGGTATACATAGTCCAAGAACCATTCGCCCTGGTCTTAACCGGTCCAGAATTCGCTGCCCTGAAAATCATAGCCAGTCCCGGGCAAATTTCGTTTATAGTCATATTATTCAGTGCAAGCCTCCATGATGTTGAATATCCGGTAACCGGTGGTGTGAGTGGCGAGTGGCAAAAGGTGTCACCGGCATATTCGAAGATATACCCGAAAATTCTCTGTATATATGCCGACTCTTTCTCCTTCCCTCCTGGTTGTATCATTGTCTATGCCCACCTTTCTCCCTTTCATATCGCAACACATGACATACTTCTTTCTTAATTCCTCGGTACTCTGTCCAAGTTACCCTTCCGTCAAAGTTGTACCTTCCCAGGCCACTACCGTATCTTCCCTTCCCTATCCTGATTGGCCGGACTTGGTCGGTGTGATATCAACCCGAAGGGAGTCATCGTATTCGTACAGGTACATCGGTCGTTTGTCGAGATGGCACTGGGATTCAAACTCATAAGGATGCAATGCAATTATATTGTCAACGCTTACACAATACTACTATACTACGGGTGCCATCTCAGTCCCATGCAGAGCGTTGCTCAGACGAGACTAACTATTCAGATGTCTGCGCACGGTTCCCCCCTCCCTATTGCAACAATTACATCTATCCGGTAATGCCGACATTAAGTTGACAATAGTTAAGTACATCTGGCAAAGATATGTCCTTCGACAAGCTACTATGACCTATATATATGACGGTCAGTGGCTATGTAGGTGCGTCACAAAGTGGTTAGGCCGAAGAGGTTTTCTCGCACACTAAAGGAATAAAATAACCGAGTAATGTCACGTTGCAAGAATAAGTCCTGTCACCACCGCGAAATTGCGAACAAACATAAATTCCAATACTGCTCGACAGTAGCTAGGTTCCGGCGTTTGAGGTTCTCCTAAAAGAAAAAAACATATTGAATAATCTTCCTGCACAATCTCTGACCTTTCGCCCTACATCCTAATTCAACATCCAAACTGATACATGCCGACTCAACATGTTCGTAGCCATACTGCATCTATTCCAACACACCAAGCCCTTCAAACAGAAGGAAATATGGCTACTGTTACAATACTCTCAGGCTTGAAATGCAAAAATACCAGGGAACGGAGTGATAAAAGAATATGTCGAAAGCGGACAATGCAAAGATTGAAACACACAAAAATACGCAAGACGAAAATGCTATTGGAGTAACAACTAGCCGAAGTACGCGCTAGTACTGCTCGGACTTTCCTAGCCCACCCGATTCATATCCCGGTCCTCGAAATTGGAAGGGCCACGTCTGATTTCTGAGCTCCTCTGCCCGATGTTGTGGTGAGATGGGTGTCGTTTTGTCAAAGGATCCATGTCGTGTGCTCGAATGGCGAATCCATTGAAGTAGGTCGCATGGTGGAGACGCTCCAACCTCCCAAGAGTGCCTGTTACTCAACCCTTTCTTGCGTGCGAGAAGTAGTAGCCATAACCAGTAGAGGGCCATGCAAACAAAGAATGCTGTGTCGACAAGAAACAAAGTGGAGACCGGCCAAGGAACAGAAGCTCGTGGGGCCAGACAACCCTGGGTAGAAGCAGTAGAGTCCTGAACGTTCGCAGGTACTTCCGATACGCTTACCACTGCATCCCATCCAACCATGATCATTGAATTGAGAGTCTGGGAAAGTAAGGCTTCGGCTGTTGTTCTATTTTCGAGACTTTCGGTAAACCCCAGGCACCATTTCTCGAGGGTTTGGTAGCTATTTATCCGGGCCAAAATCCATTCCACTGCCGGTGCGTTCATTTTGCAGGAAATACTTTTCATGTTGATGGGTTTGTGAGGGCCTTGCGCGTTCATGTCCATAGCAACCTGGACATCCCATGGCTTTTCTACCCCATCCGGTACCGACGCGCTGAGGATCAACCAATCAGATCTCGACTTATCAGCGTGTAGAGTCGAGCAGCTAAGACTTTTATTGTATAGGACACCGGACGCCCTAAGGCGTGTTGTGATTGCTTGAATTGAAGTGTCTGGATCAAAATCTTGGGTTTTTGCCATGTCTTCGCAATTCCACGAGCCTACTACATCTAGCTTGTCGGCCCGAAAATTAGGTTCACCGTTGACCTTTCGATAGATGCCACCATATCCACCGTTCCGAAGACTAATACTTTGGGCCTCGAAAGCAAATCGGTATGCGCGCTGCTGGTTCGATGGAACCACCCTCCAAGGGACGGGTACCGGCGGGAGAACGACGCCGCTGATGAAGGAACATCGACTTGGTACGGTGACGGTTCTAACCAGACCGCTGACAGCTAAATCACTGAGTATTGTAAGAGCAGCTACTAGGATCATTAATAGGCCGAACCAGCCGCCAGGAAGACCTCGTAATCGATACCAGTACTCCAGTGTTTGCCAAACCGAGAGCCAGCCTGTGAGATATCGGACGCGGATGGTCTGGTTTCGGTGAAATTTTAACTGAGCTCTCTTCGCGCAGACTTTGTTCGCGATGGGGGCAAAGGCTACAAATAGGACAGTGAAATAGGCACGGAGCCATGTACGGAGTTTTGGGCTTTCGGTGTCGATCTGAAAGGCTGGGTGGTTTAGTCCGATCATCGTTGGCATGGTATGAAAGAGGAGATAGTTACTGAAGGCACCAGTTAGTGGGCAGGCTGCCCTATTGTAACCCAATATATCAACTAAATTGGGGCAACCTTTGTCTTGGTCGCACTGGGTTTGTGACATAAACTGCCATTGCGTGAAGCCTCAACGAACTGTTCTTATCAGGTGCACTTCGCCAGTCATAGAGTTCGCCCTGTTCACTAAGTGATATATTACAGCAATTGATTGGCCCCACAATCTATATGTAGGGATACCTAAACAAACCCTGCGATTTCTTTCGCTGAACGTTTGAGAACTTTCTGCATACTTCCCTCGATTTCGTACATGCATAGCCATGGCAATTTGGACAATCCGGTTGTCATTAGTTTTAAAGAGAACAGAATAAAGAATTCGCCAACTTTCTGAGGCTTCATGCGTAGAGTCCTTGAGGCTGTGCGAAAAATATAAGGCTATCAAGGATTAGTTTCCTCCCCATCATCCATCTATTAAAAGGTTTCGATCTCTATGGAGTTAGTATACCTAAGGTTATAACATACAAACCACTAGAGTGCAAATAACGGAAGCACATTGAAGATAGTACTCCGTAAATAACAGAAATATTAAATGAGACTTAAATCAAGTGCAGCCAGTTGCTAGCCAGTGCTAACTGTCACAAATAAATAAAGATACCTTACTGCTCAAGATCCGCTAGGAACTAGACAAACTATATTTACCAAAACAAAACTAGGCATCCAATTATCCGTCCTGTCCGGGCAACACTCCGCCTCAGACTGGACATGAATTTTGGGCAAGAGAATTTTAGACCGTTTGAGACCAAGTAAAATTTTCTTAGACAAACCTTGACAGCAGTGGAACCATTAACTGATTATCAGGCCCATCACCTGCATGTAAGCCGCCACTACTTGATATCAGACTTACCATCGGCATTACTGTAAGATATCGGCAGTTAAAGACTCACTTTTCCAGGCCCACCACCTTGATCTTGCTAGATCCCCACTTCTCATACGTCCTGTTCGCCTTACAGGTATTCGGGTCCTAATTATTTTCATTCTCGCCCAAGACAAACCAGGGCTAGTTCGAAATAGCCCGAGGGATAGCAGTGCCAGAAAGACGCCAGCTGCCCGAACGGTTGAGATTCCTGAACTATCCCAGACTTGACCTGGTGACCCCGCATATGGAAACTACTTCGCTCTAGTCTCCAGCATATATTAGTCAGGGCCAGTAACTACTTTTCAGGGCGAGAGGAGCTCTATTCCTCAGTACGAAAGCATTATGTTATTGATGCGCATTGTCCCAACCAAACTGTTGACAAGTATTTCGGTCGCGCTTCTAAGGTACTTAGCTACAGTCACGCAGAATAAAAAAATGAAAAACATGGCGATGCTGCCCACCTCTTACATTCATCGGCTTTATTTCATCGCGTTTGATTGGCCGAAGGGAGAATTTTTACATTGGCTGCCACGCTGCATAACATCGAAATGTGCACATAGAATCGAAGGATCGGCGCCCAGCGTTTGGAGACCTTAATCCAGAACATCACGCAAACGGTGTGCAATGCATCGGCGTGATCAAGCAGAGATAACGGATGACGTCGACAGGTGTTTCTGATTTATTTGTCGGTGGTACCGCCTTTCGAATGTTGATGCAGCTGATAATAGAGTCCTCACTGCCACCGTGTGATTGCATTGTTCTCGCCATGTCTATGGTCTTGGCTGGCAGTAAATATGCAAGGCGCAGCGGAAAAAAGGCCTTCGTGTACGCCTTGTAGTTAGCGAAAATACAGTACAGTGCTTTGACCAGATCCTGAATCTGCGTTTGTACTCTATATCTACTGCAACCACCTGCGGGATAAGAGCCTATACGTACGAGGAGAAAATTGAAATCTTTGCTTGAAAGGAAAACTTTAATGCAGAATCGACTTTTGATCGTCACTGCGATCCCAATCCGGCGCCGCCCGCCCTTAATGCGGGATTTTAAGAATATGCCCGGTCGGCCTGCGCCCGTGGACCGAGTGACCACCTATGCCCAATCCAAATTTGTATACCACTACTAAAAATAGTAACTCTCTATGTCCACATTTCACAAAATAACGTCGTCTGCTACCCATACAAGATCATTGTTTGCTGATATTCATGTTTCAGATATGTAGGCTGGCCTGCGAGCCCTTACAAAACCTGTAGGCTACGAATGTTCACACAGTTTAGGGTGCAGATAGGTACATCATAATGTGCACACATTACACGCAGATGAAAAGGCGGAGTATCTCAAGCCAAAATCCCTTGTCTGCATATGCTGAAAACTAAGATATCTGTTACTATTATAAGATGGTTGTACTGTCTATCTAAAAATCGTGGGAGCTTGTATACTCATGTATAGTAGTCCGCATATACCTTGTACGCATGTATGTGTCTGCAGCTGTCCATATGAAACTGAATCCCCATGACCTCCTGGAGCCCAGCTGACTCCCGACATCAGCCCATCTGTCATTATCCACCCACCATTATCCACATTCTGAAGTAGAGAATCTAAGTATACATGCAACAATGATATTCTGCTACAGTGGGGTGGGAAGCTGAGGCGTGATTTGTACGCTATAATGAGCTTTTATTATTATCGACATTGAAACGAATTACTAGGGGCATTACTGTAAGAGGAGGAAGTAGAGACTGAAGGTAGAAGAAAGAATGAAGAAGCAACCCAAACTGTTATGCTTTGCGTTGTAGGATGCTGCTTGGATGCACTGAATGCATAGATTATACACTAGATTCATTCGGTTTCGATCCCAGAGATCCATCACAAATTATCAATCGCCAACTGCCCATTGATGAATGTTGCATATATGCATGCATATATGCATGCATGTATGCGTGGAGACCCTGATTGTGTGCGTGACTGCTTTCTATAGCTGTTCACAGTTTCTCACACTCTTATGTACGGGAGCCAAGACTAACTCTCTTCCTTTACAATACAATCAATCATCCTCTCAAAGTAACAGTGAACCTTGCACAGAAATACTCCACCTAAGCTTGTTGACTCGTGACTTAGCCTGGAGGCCTCGGGAAGGTTTTTAGAATTCCAACCAAAACCCCATGAGGATTTGACCGAATGCTCTGGGGCTTTAGCCCTATGAGGCTGATGATAATCTGAGGCCCGGGTATTACTTAGTTCGGGATATGGCTCCTTTCCGCCTCCGGATATAGTGCCTCTCTTATATACATATCCCTATAGTATTCTCTCTCTGAACGGTAGACAATTGAACATCTTTATTGATGTTCGATTAATCTCAACGTTAGGCGGGGTTGGGTGAGTGTTTTGTATATTTGTAGTTTTATAGAGCGTTCGAACCGCATCCAGGCGGCCTGTACTTCTCTTAAACTTGGACTACTTAATTGACCCTCTGATGCAAAAACCGACTGATACTCCCAGTTTATCTCCTCAATCTTCCCAGACGATTGTACCTATATTTTCCAGTTACTGCCCATTTACAACTGAGATACCATTATAGCCTCGACATGTGATAGTAAATGTACATGGAGATTATTGGGATGGCAGGATGTCCTGCAGTACATCTGGAATGTATAGACTTACTGCGTATTACCTCGCCTAAGTCTATCGGTTTTATGGAGTTACAGGGCTTACAATTGTATAGCCGAAGATGCTTGTCAGAACGAGCTTGTTCTAGAATTTGGATCCTATTCCTGCGAGTGATCAGAGTATTAGACTGAGTAACATTTTTAGAGTAGATATGTAATAACGCGAGAGATATTCATGAAAATGCGAACGTCACCGGAATTCTATTCTTACGTAGCACTAAGTGTAACATAAGATTAGGGCGCGGCTGACACAAGCAAATCCGTAAGATGGGGAGGAATGTGGGGTGCGATAAGGAGTAGAAGTGGGTAGGTGAAGGCATGGCTAGCCATAACCTATGTGTTGTATGTCGGATTTTGATGCAGCACATATTGAATCACAACGTGTCATTTTTTGTAGCTGTGGGTGGGAAATCCCGACTTGGAACACAACAATCGAGAACGGAGTACTTTGAATCCGTTTCATTGGGATAAGGAGACGTTGAAAAGTGCAATGCAGAGGGTGGGAGTGATTATGTTTTGTTGCATCAAATTTCTCTGGTGGGAGGGTTGCCGAGGCTACTTTCAAGTATAAGGGCGCCGCTAGAGCCATGCGGTCCGATGAACAGTAGGACCATTTCATAGTTCAGCACAAGTACGCGATTTGTTGAGAGTAATTTACTGTTGGTGGTATTACCACAAGACCCCCTAGCGTATCCATGTTGAGATCAATCGAGTACGAATAGAGATATTGAATTGACTATCATACAAAAGTGATTGTCTAAAGAGCACAGAGAGAGAAAGACAGGCGAATATATATGGGAATGGAGAGAGCATACTCGGCGAAGCCGAGTATCACATCTGGAGACCAATGCCGGGCATCACTGCCGGGGCTAGCCCTACTCCTCAGCATGGGGGCAGGCGAGGCTGGTGGGGGCAGGCGAGGCCAATGGGGGCCGTAAGCCACCGGCCTCATGCCCAAGCATTAGGCCAAACGCCACAAAAGCCACCGGGCCAAATCCCGTGCCAACATTCCCCCTTTGGCCCAAGGCGTTCCAAACAAAGTGAACTAACCAATTAGAAAGGGCAGAAGAGAAGAGAAACAAACGAAGGCCCTGAAATCCTCCAAGTCCCAAATAACCTGTTGACAAAAGAGAAGATGAGACAAGAGAAGGGAAGACCCAAAACGCAACAAAGAATAAACACTCCCCGGAGACCAAATCCAAACCCAAAGAAAACATACAAATCCAACAACGTCCTGCTAATCCCATACCCAAAATACATATTCTTTACAATCTCTCCAAGTCAAAATCCATGCACACATCCTGAAGGTCATAAATCGCTGTTGTCATCTAAGTTGCAGGGTCGAAGGTACGCAAAGTACGGCTCACAATAGAGCTTCCTATCCTCGCCATGAGGAGTCCAGACTTCGTGGATGCATGGCCAAGTTGCCACTGCTCGTCTCTTGGGGTCCACTGTCCCGAATCGCATAACTGTGCGTCGGCCGACATCGCCCAAGTTTCCGCGGTCCATAACCCGTACTCATTGTAGATATGTTCAATAGCACACTGTATTTCCAAAAGATGTTGATATAAGGAGTAGTCGACCCGAGGAGAGGTAGTCGACGAGAAGGAGTAGTCGACACACAGATGGTAGAAGGTAGAGTAGGCGATACGAGGAGGGATGGTAGACATGCTGTTCGAGGTTTGCACGGTACTTGAGACTTCAGAGGTGCTCGGGGCTTGCAGGTGTAGTTGACGTGCAGTAGGCGGAAAGAGAGGCAGTTGACGGGGTGTCAGTACGAGGAGAGGTAGTCGACACACAGCTGACGCAAGAAGGTAGGGGCACGAAGTCAGCCAAAGGAAGGTGGCGGACACGCAGTCGACTCCAGAAATGTAGGGGACACGGAGTCAACCCAATGAAGAGGGGACACGCAGTCAACCCAATGCTCGTGGACGATGCCCGATGCTTTCGGAGGCGGCGGAGGTTCGGAAACGATAAAGGTACTACTATTAGCTGTCGATTCAGTCCAATGCAACATAAGGCAGAGGAGAAACAATAAACAAAGAAAACTAATAGATGTCGGCTCGATCCACTGGAACAGGGGCAGAGGAGAGGCAGTAACAAATACTAATAGTAGGCATCGATTCGAATAGAACGAAAAGTGGTGGGCTCCAAAAGGACAAAGTCGAAGTACGAGACTTTAATATCTGGCGGCGCTTCAGAAATGATAAAACTAATAGTCATTGATTCCAACGAACTGAAAGTGCCGGGCTCATAACCTGTTGAGATCAATCGAGTACGAATAGAGATATTGAATTGACTATCATACAAAAGTGATTGTCTAAAGAGCACAGAGAGAGAAAGACAGGCGAATATATATGGGAATGGAGAGAGCATACTCGGCGAAGCCGAGTATCACATCTGGAGACCAATGCCGGGCATCACTGCCGGGGCTAGCCCTACTCCTCAGCATGGGGGCAGGCGAGGCTGGTGGGGGCAGGCGAGGCCAATGGGGGCCGTAAGCCACTGGCCTCATGCCCAAGCATTAGGCCAAACGCCACAAAAGCCACCGGGCCAAATCCCGTGCCAACAATCCAGGCTGCCTTACCGACTGATGAATACCTACAGTTGTAAGAAATGGGACTTTTTTTAACGTTTCCTATCTGACTTAAAGTGCCATCAATTCTGTCAACCGTCAAAATACACAGTGAATACGATTTAAAAACGCTTTAAAAACGCTTGCAAAATCGATAACACTTTACTACGGATCCACCATGTTATTAAAACCCCCCTTTCTTTCTTTCAACATATGTTACTCCTCAGTTTCCCGGTTAATTAACCGGCAGAAAAGGTCCACTGCTCGGCAACCCCCCAGTCTGCTACAAGCTACTAATAACCTTTTCATACTCAATATATGATTTTAAACGGATTTATAAACAGACTAAAATCAGCCGGATAGGGCCTAGCTTAGATCAGACATTGGTTTGAAATCATATGTCTATCACCACCGGCACTCTGTTACTGCAGGATGAAACTGTATAGCCAAAAGAAGACATCTTTTATGCGGGGAGCCGTACCTTTTGTGGGACGGATTTGAGTGCGGTCATCACGTGGGTTGGTTTAGGGTTGTGCGCGGCGGAGCCGCATGCACTTTAGTTCTTGTGTACGTGTCAATTAGATTTAGCGAGAGTCAGTGAGTTTAGGTCAATAGAGAGATTCAGGACACAGGACACCGGACACCGTAAAACACCTTTGGCATGACTTTTGTTGAAAAATGACTTGCTTTATTCTCGTGGATGCGTGGTGCCGTCATGTTATCGGTTAGACAAATTTAACCTTTACATGGATCATTTAGCGGCCACTTCGATCTCCCGAGTATAGGACACGTGCGTTGAGCGGCACTTTATTTAGACCGACACCGAAACAGTTTCCAACGGATCACGGAGTTTCTATGGAAGAAAAGGGTCTTCTCCATTTTTCAACTTGGGCATAGGAGTCCAATCTTGATATCTCTAATGTCGGTGACCGACTGACCACAACAGTTCCCAGGGTTGAATAAAAACAATTTTTATGCAGGATAACCCTCTGAGGACCATATTATGCAGATTAACCACTGAACTGCAGGTTAACCCATCATTTGCGGATTTATTCAGGATAACGAGAACATTTTTGTATGATAGCCCTGTCATAGAGAAGAGATAATCGAGAATCAAAGGTTTCATTGATTCATTTGGTTGAAGATTTATTGGTACTTCAAGGATTGTGAGTGGCAAAAGCAATGAGCAGTCATTGGTGACATATCAATTCACGATGTATGATTCATTACCCCTGTATTACCCCTGTCATGGCTACTCATTGAAGCTGTTATTAAATTGCAACGCAACACACAATAATCACTCGCACCCGCACAAAATGGAGTGATAGTTAAATTAAATAACACTTTCCCGAATTCTTCTTTCATTTTACCTGCTACCTAGTTCAATATTATTGGTGTGTCATCCTACATCAAAATCGATAAAGGGTTCCAGAAGGTTATCTTGAATAAAAGTCGTGGAAACAAAACGCAGTAACCGCTGCTAGTTTAGCTAGAAATATAATACAAACAATTTCAAGCGAAAGAACATAACCCAGACATGGCGGGGAAATTTCCGCCTCAGAACATATTAACCTCCGTCCAACCCTTTTCACTACACGTGATACTGCCTGAGGACAACCCGAACACCTCCTCCATCTTCCTCTCCGGACAGCTTCCAACGGTGAGTGGCATATTGAATCCCGCAACCTTCTGCGCAGCGTAGCCGTCAGCAAAATTGAAAACGGTGTCCTCGTATTTCCAGTTGGTCAGCGCCTTGCTACAGTCCTTAACATGGTCTCGAATGGACCTTCCATAGTTTCCATCGTCCCATTCCGAGATCTGGACGCTGTATCTCCAGTATGGGGCGAGGAAGGGTTCGCCCGTCTTGCAGGCTATTTGCCGGTAGCCAAGGTGGTCATTCGTGTCTGGAAAGGGATCATGATGGTTCCCGTTACCGTTCACGTCCCGAACTCCTACTTGGTAGAATTCACCTAAACGACATGTCAGTGACTAGGATAATAAATAGGGTAAGGGATTTCACTAACCAAAGTTAGGGCCGTTCAACCAACCGGCGTTCTTGACGTTAGCTCCACCACTCTTCGTCAAACATTTGTTGATTGCCTTCTCAGTAGCATCGTAGCAATTCTGGCCCGATGAGGTGGCGTACAAGTAAAGCTCCTTCTTGGCGGCAATCTTCACGGCGTACTCACAACCGTTGTCACCCTGCTTCTTTGCTTGCACCAGGTGCCCGGGCACTCCTTTGACATCCTGGCACAGGTTTTGACACGCTTGGTCGCGCATTCTGTAAAGAATATCTGAGGCCGTATATTTGCCGTCCAAAAGCACCCACGCCGAAGGAAAGTTTGGGTTGAGGTCACCACCGCAGACGGCTTGCTGGTCTTTGGGAATCGGTAGGATGCTGGGAGTAGAGGAGGGTTGCCCTGCACAGCCAACGACGGTTGGCGTAGCTGGTTGATTCATGATCTTGCCCTGCTCCTGGGCCATAGCCTTAATGACCTTATTCGCGATGATGCCGTGGCCGAATTTTGTTGGATGAAAGACGCGTCCGTACTTGTCGGGAAGCCAGCTGCCGCTGAACTGATCCCCGGGCATGAAGGAAGCGTAGTCTTGAGGACTATCCTGCATTCCTTTCACGACCCAATTTGTAATTTGCCCTTCGAAGGTTGCGTTGGTGGTTGGGTCTAATCTTTTGGTAAGATATCGTTTGCGTAGATGGTCTTGCCCCTTCTCATCAGCAGCATCGTCATCTTTTGTTGTACCCCATTCGTAAAAAGTTGTCCGTTCCCGGTTTACTCCCTCTCCATTCCCTTTGTTGTATGTTTCGTCGACTCCGGGAGAGCAGTAGCGTCCTTTGTTGGTTTCAACCTCCGCATCCCAGTCGACAAATACGGCCTGTGATCCAGCTCGGGCAACAGCATCCTTGATTTTTGAGTTGACCAAATCGACCAAATCATTCATCGCTTTACTGCAGAATATTGGAAGAGGGCAGAAGGAGGAGAAGAGATTAGACTCACCGCCTATCTTGGGTGAGATATTGGTAGCCAGAGAGTCTTGCTATACTCCAAGAGACCTTGTCGCAAGCAGTGTCGGTAGTGTCCCAAAAATTGCTATAACCAGTGTAGTATATGCGGCTGTCGTTATCGCGCAATTTTCCTTTGATGGCACCGAGAAGATTGTCGATATTCTTCGAGAAGTCTGCACTCTCAATCTTATTTTTGGCGTCGGACAAGATGCGTTCACATGACCAGAACTTGAAAGCAGCCCACTGATAAACACAGTAGTTAAGAATTGTGGAAAGATCTGCGTCGTTGCCTCCGGCAGAGACTGTGACAAGTTGAGGGCTGTTGAGCTTTGGCACTTGCTTCTGCAAAACGTCTGAAACTAAGGCACCCGAACAACCAAGATATTGAAATTTTCGGTTGGGATTAGAGCCTAGATTATCGTCTGTATTGATCTGGTTGGGGTAACCGTAACTGTATTGCGAACAGGCTGTGTTGAGTTCGATCTAGAACCAGGAAGTCAATATAGCAACTAGGAATGGCAGTACGCTCCACTCACTTTATTGGTACCTTTGATAGCATGTCCAGCTCCAATTCCAACACCGTATGAATCCCCCAGAGCAGCATAGGCATCGATCCATGAATTGTCAAATGGGTTTTTGGCATCCGTGGGACCTGCTCGTGCTCGAAGCTTTTGAGAATTATGGCGGTTGTGTAAATCTGGATATGGCGAGAGTGCCGCCGCAAAGCTGATGTAAAGAATGATGAAGTTTAAAGAAAACATACTGACCGACATTTTGGTCGTGGTTGGGGGAAGGAACGAATGTGATGAAGTTTAGGAATTCAATGTGCGCATCTTTATGCACTTGATTTCTACACAAATATATTAATACGGCTTATGATCACTTTTGCTCATCTAGTTTCATGACGAACGCGGCTGACAATCAATTACCCGTCTGAGAGCATAAGTTCACCGGGTCCAGGGCGAGCGCCTATTCGGCAGATGTCCCAGTAATCGGGTCTCTCGGATCCCACATGCACACGGCTAGCAGCAGTAGGAAGTTAATCAATGCTGGCCGGGTGCAGTGCTATTCGGGCACGCTAAACGCCTTACCATAAAGCGAGCCAATGGTAGAACGGTTCTAAGCGCCACCCACTCGTTTCGTTAAATTACCCAGTGTAGGGTTAGGTGTCCGGTTCGTCCCGTGCGAAAACTAATCAATAGTCGTAGTGTGACGTTGAACTAGAATGGAGCATGTGCGTCATGTATTCTTACACCCTGGTTCTTCAGTGCATCACTCCTCCAGTTTCCGGTTACCACATCTACACAGCCCTATCTAATATATGCCCAATTTGGGTCTAATTAGGCACAGAATGTTGATTAGAAGAAATCCCATTAAGGCACCTCACCCCACACGGCAATGATCTATACTCCAAATCCCAGTACCGAGTGGAAGGATCGCAAGCACTTACTCCCAAATGCATATCCTACCTTTAACGTAGTTTAAAGTTCATCCATGAGACTTGGTGAGATGCACCCCCTCAAATTTTATCTATGAATAGACTGCGTAACGTGTTGGATGGTATCGATTACATCTCAGAGCAGAACTCACAGAACGAGGAAGGCGCATATATCGGGGTATCTACACTTCCGCATAACCCATAACCTCCGAATATTCCCTTAAACGCACCCGGCGCCCATCCAATAGCATAATCTATTTCATTCTTTTCCTTCTCCAAATCCCTCGGCATCGTTTTGTCTCAGAGTCTTGAATAACTTCACTATCGATACTCTTGCTCACTTGCTCACTCCTACCACCAAAATGCTTTTCAACCCCCGCCGATTATTCACCTATGCTGCTGTCTTGAGCTTCTTCTCCCAAACGTTAGCGGTTCCTTATCTCGGAATTACCCACGATTTTGGCCAGGGACCAACGGCCGATGTGCAAAGCTATTCGGGAGTGATCGAGTTCTCAGACATCACAGGCACGGACCCCGACGGCGGCCCTTTGTACCCTCCCACAACCATGGGAAACTCGCAATTTGTCAACCTCGTAAAAGTAGCATACAACGAAATGGTAGCGAAATACCGAAGCGAGAATCACCCAAATGACAACAACCTCCCAGGAGCTATGATCGGCCTTGCATCTGGAAAAAAGATCTACTTCGCGTCGTCGATCAAGGTTGTTCAGGCATTGAGATTCTACGAGGCGGATTCGAAGATCAGGGAATACTTTGACCTTTGCCTCTTTGTTGGCGCCGGTTCGCACCGCACCGGTGGTGCCTGTGGTGAGCCCAGCGTGTTGGACCTGTGGTATAGAGAAAACAATGGAGACCCTCCCACGGGGAGTGCGGTAATCCGAAATCCAAGGATTGCAGCCTGGTTGCGCTTCCCGTATACGGCTGTTGGAACGGAAAAGAACTACAAACCATGCAGTCGAAACGACTATGGATATGGCTGCGCAGAATTGGTTCGGGATAAAGGCCTTGATGCTGTTTTCGATGTTCAGCCAGTTACCAATGGAGAGGATGACTGGACGTTTGTGACGAGGAACTTGCGGCAATCGTGCAACCATTAACCTCCGCCAGCCAGCACAAGGCGCGGGGGAGTTTGACGGGCAGGTGGGCTGGGTAGTGGTGGATGTGAGAGTACGGAGATAGTGGTGCAGATTGTTATTGTTCATATCTTTTTGTTTTTCATAGGAAACGAGTCGATACCCGTGTAGTACAACCGGTATTATTATTTCAAAGTTTGTCGGTTTGATCTTTTCTCAAGTCAACGTACGTGCAGCTGGAATAAGAGATATCTCATGTCCAGTTGGGTTTGGGAGCGAGAATCGGATAATGCAGTCTCAACTGCGCCGAACACTCTGCCTACGAATATGAGTGGTAAGAAAGGATGTCTATCTCAAGATCCCGTGACACAATTTTACCCCTGCAGGCCATTTACCATATCGACTCGACAATACGAAATATGCTAACATCCGTGACCCCAGGTTGCTGCTGTGGCTCACGCACAATCACCCATGATGCAACCTCTTCGTGCAACAATGCTGCAGGGACCAACGTCATTCATCCAGTAATCTTCCACCCTTTAAACTTATTTACCCGATATTAACAGTCAGCAACGTCTTCCATTACCACTTCTGTTGGAAGCGCCCGGTAGAGTGCATAAATCGGGACTTCCCGGTTGTTACGGAACGGGGTAGTGACCTGCAATCTTTCCATATATAGAAACAGAATAGTACTACATCTAGCACTCCACTACCAGATTCGTTTCGCGTATAAGCAACTACCTAGGTCCTCCTATTCTGTTTACTATACCACTGCATCTTTCCACCCTCTAGTCGCACAACTACTCGCTCCTAGAAATTAACTCACCCCCTACTTAAACAATGTCCACTGAGTAAAACTGACCTCGTGCTCTCCTCTATTCATGCACTAACATCTTCCAGGAACATCATAGCAGATGACAGAACCTACGCCCCCGACAACCCCTCATACACCAACTTCTTCACAGCCGTGTCCTCGGGCAACGTATCCAACATCGACAAATCCTTCACATCATCCCCCAACTTCGGCATCAACGCCCTACGCCACAGCGGCGATGGCTACGAGGGTATGACAGCCCTGCACATAGCATCCTCCAACGGACATGTCGCCATGGCCACCTTCCTCCTTTCCATCGGCGCCGACATCGACGTCCGCGACCGCAACATCTCTGGCAGCTCCACGCCGCTTCACTATGCAGCGTTCAACTGCCATACCGAAGTTATCACCACGCTGTTGGATAACGGTGCGGCGGCGGACAGCGTAGGCGGCTTTGGTGGGACGGTATTGCATCAGGTTTTGCAGAATAAGGTTTCGGTGGAGGAGCGGCATATTGCGACCATTACGCTGCTGCTGGACCAGGGGTTGGATATTAATTTCGCCGACGTGGAGCTGGGAAATACTGTGGTGAGCCGGGACACCGAATCCAACTTTAAGACTAACGCTCACAATTACAGCTCCACCAGGCGGCGGGCTTGAAACACATCGGTCTCATTAGACTTTTGCTAGCTCGGGGCGCGGACATCAACGCCGTCAACCGCAGTACGTCGTCGGTTCTTGGCAGCGCCGTAGATTCTGGACACTACGATACTGTCAAATACCTCCTCGACAGCGGCGCCGACGTCAACCTACCCCCTGGCGGTTTCTCGGCCATATCTAGAGCTGCGTACCACGGAAATATAGACATGGTTAAGCTTCTCCTCCGCGACACGTCCGAGTCAACAGTCTACACCCACCGCGACGCACTGCACCACGCCGCCGCCGCAGGCCATATAGACATGGTGCAGTTATTGCTGAATCGAAACTTCGGCATTAATGCGCGGGACAGCAGCGGCGAGACTCCGCTACTATCTGTGTGTGCCGCAAACCGGGCACATCCTCGCGTCGTTGCGTTGCTGCTAAGTCAGGGGGCAGATATTAGCGCGCAGGGTAGGAAGGGGGACACAGCATGTAAGTTTCTGATCTCGCCCATATCGCGTCATCTAATATCTGGGAGTGCACAAAGCCGTGTGGCGCAGCGATGCGGGGGTAGTCCGGCACCTTCTCACCGCCGGCGCCGATCTCGAGTCTCGCAACGACGACGGAGAAACTCCGATACTCACCTACGCCCGCAACATCTCCGAGCATTGCCTGAACAATTTTCATAACACCGGGGAAGGCGCAAACACCCGCTTGGAGGTGTTCAAGCTCCTCCTCGATGCGGGCGCGGATGTATGTGCCACGGATGGCAAGGGGAGAAGTGTACTACACGCGCTGAACTCGCGCCCGGCTTTGGGGCATATGGCGGTGGGGAAGATTCAGGCTGCGAGGATGCTGTTGGAGAGGGGGGCGGAGGTTAATGCCAAGGATGTGGAGGGGGGAACTGCGCTGATGGTTTTGAACCGCGGGTTTGAGCCTGATTTGGTGCGGTTTTTGATTGATTCGGGGGCTGAGGAGTGAGGTGAGGGTATGGGGTGGTTGCTGCTTGGTGTGGAGTTGAGTGCGGGTTGTTTGTTGGTGTGCATAGCAACGATTTCTCACCCCCCGAAGCTGTTAGTGGTGTGCGAGCTGATTACAACTCAGGGGAAGCACCGCTCCCGCTGGCCCTGTCAGCATGCGTGTTTACCCGTTGCTCCCCGGGGAATGCTGTAAGCACGGGCCCTTGCAGGTTACATGCATTAGACTGTGAGCCTAAAATTGCGATGACCCCGGGCTGAGCGCACGTTTGTGCATGGAAAGGTAAATAATCCGGTACATAAGCACCCGGGATGTCGACAGCGCGAAGAAGTAAGCGAGTCTACCTCGCAGAAAATGTAGCTGCATCAAATGCCCGCTCCTTCCTATGATTCGAAGCTGTTGATGTCTATCCCCTGCCACCTTCCACACTCTGTAGCACAACATTTAATAAGTTATAGCGCTACAAATTGCAGCATTTTTTGGAAGGTGCATGAATAGTCTCGATGCACTAAATCTATGTAGGACGCTTAACACTTGGCATCGACAGGGGGAAGGTGTGGGGCGATCTTTGTTGCCGTGGAACCGGGACGGAGACGGGTCACCCGCCTTCCCGGCAGTTTGGGCACGTCATTGACCGGGGAGCGACCAAGATCGGGGCTGTTCAAACGTCATTTGCGCGACGAGTGCTCTAATCCCTGTGTCTCATTAAGGCGGGGTAGATTTCTTCGGCACAGCCCACTCGCTAGCCTTCCTCCGCATACCGTATTTTATTGGTCATGAGAAGAACCTTCACCTTTTGACTTGGCCAAAAACAGTGTATTTCGGGTAGTCTTAGCTAGAACAGTGACCAACTAATAAAACAACGCGAAGGATACATATCAATAGCGACTTAGCAATCTGGGGCCAGCCCTACACTTTCAATGTTGCATGCATATTGAGAAGCTTGCATACCACTTTAGAACTGCATTGCCATCTCGTGCGCAACTTTGTGATCCCGCATGCAATTTTGGGATATAAGGCGGGAGTTCAGTTCAGGAGAACTGCTATTTAGTGTCCCAACCAACACAACTTCGGTGATGATTTGATTTCTCTGTCATTTTGGTCTATTCTAATAGAATGCATATAATATTTGTATGCCCGCAGATAGTACCATACGTAATACGGTGTTATAGGAAACAGTTCTTATAAACACACCGCGAGGGTGAAAGAGAATCGCAAATAGGGCGGAAATACTACCATCAATACGGATCGACCTTTTCGCTATTTGTGTAGTAACTTCAGTTGTCTCCAGAGAGGGTACGTGCTCTGAGCCGCACTCTAGACCGAAACCCCTGCCCGCACGACGCTGCCACAGGTGTCGCAGCCGCCACTCACGGCTTTAACCTTCTTTGGGAAAGTCTCTTTATCTGAACTATGCCGCAACCGGAGGACGAGACGACCTGCTTTTGACCATTTTTTGGATAGCGTTCGTGACTACGTGTGTGATATTGTAATATTAACGTCGATGGGCGGCGGGAGGTTTTGTGCACGATACACCTTCATAGACGCTCGAATGAACTACAGGCTGCATAGATCTGCAATGTCTACCTTCAATATCGTTGTTCTTTCAGCCGCTAGCATGCAATCGATATGCCAATGCCTCAATTTGTGAAATGATTCCACTCCCCGATAAACTCTACGGCGATTTGAACCTAGCGCTACGCTTTTTTCGTCGGCCTCATGTACGACACTATTACTGTGAGCAGCAGTTTGGATGTTGATTCAGACAACTGTGGCGAGAGTTCCTTGAATAAAAGTAATCCGGTGACATAGATTAGGTTACTACAGAAGGTGAAATATGGTATAAGTCTATCAGGGTGGTAATAATAACCATGTTTACTCACACATACACTAGCTGACTGTATTGTAGCCATCATTGAGTGCCTTCATTTATACACCTAGGCTACTAGTGACGGGTACATGCAGCCCAGGACTAATATCCCAGATAATATGCCAGTAGCGGAAAGCTAGTATACGGTAGGTGGTGTGTGTACCACTTTAGTTCCGCATACCCTCATACTAACCGTAGACTTGTTCTGACCCGATGTAGAATCGATACTATTGTACGATGTTACGTCAGAGAAGAACCGTGCATTGGACTATAATTCAGAGACGAGAAAAGGAGAGAAGACTCGAGATATATACAAGAGAGTTGTGTGCCTTGTGCCTCACAGGGTGGATCACCTCAGTTACGGACAGCTCGTGTTCATATGTAACATAGAATGAATTGTACGGGACGGAGACATGTCATCCGCCTTCCCAGCAGTTCGGGTATGACAGTGACTAGGGGGCGACCATGATCATGGCAGTTCAAAAATTCGTTTTGCACGACGAATAGTGTTCTAATCCCTGTACATCATTGAGGCGGGGTACTGTGAGTACATTCCAAGGCGGGGTATTTTCCTTCTTCTATAACCCACTCACCAGCCTTCCAAGGGCATGAACCGGGCAGGAGTGGCAATTCCACCAGAACATTGCCACTACATATCGTGTGTAAATTACACTGATGTGGGTGATATTCCATGCAGCATGTACCACGATTGAGTGATATCGTATGTAGGGGACTGTGCAACTATCAAGAGATTGAATTTTGGTATTGAGGTCTCTAAAGCAGCAGGATGGCTTAGTTTCATGAGATGCAATTTCAAGTTATTCACATTTCCCCGTACAATTTTTATGACAACCATTTGACAGATTCTCTGCCATATCATGTGTATGTGCAATGTGTGGGTGCCAGGGTTGTGTTGTTGATGATGGTGATGGTGGTGATGGTGATGGTGCGGATAATACAGTTGCATTTACAGTGGTAGCATTGCACAGCCAGCCATGTGGAGCCCCCAAGTCCAAAACCAAATGCCATCTAAATTTTCCCCTTGCCACCAACAGCCAGCAGACGTAGCAGAAATGGTGGGACTAAAACAACATAACAACATATCGTGTGAATCACAAATTTCGTGTGATTTACACAGTTTTATTATGTGAATCGGATGAGCCTACTAATTGGCCAAGTACATTGGGTGTCATGGCTCAATAAGATCTTCAATGTGCCACTACAACTACCACTACAACTGCCACTAGACCTGATGAACTCTAGGGATAAACAACCATAAAACTGAAGTTTAAGGAGCAGAAACCATGTTATCCTATACTGTATTGTCGGAGGGAATTATCTATACCTTTATTCACCTCTTTTACCTCAATTGGCTACAATTTGCTATGCAAAGTGTGACTAGCTGCAGGCGCACCACCGGATGTGGCTAGAAATATGTTGTGCCATTACTGGAAATCCTACGCTTATAGCTGTAGGTACCGGCAGGGGCCCGAGTCCAGTAGATCGCAGCCCCAGGCGGGCCAGGGCCACTGAAATCATGCCAGGGATAAGACAGGATAGCAATGTCAAGCCCCGAAAGACTGTAGTCGCACCGGACCACTGGGAATTCTGCCAGGCATCTCAATAGTCCGTCCCGTTCGTTAAATGGTAGGCCTGGGACGAGACGATAAGATTCGGGGTAAAAGAGTCAGGACTGCAGTAGACCAGGGTAACAATTTTAAAGACTGTAGGACTGCAGGGTCCTACAGTTTATGGAAGCTGAAACTGTCTAACAAACTAAGTATTAAATCGAGTTAACTAAAGCAACTACAATTGTTAGTCTTCTGCGCGCATCTGAATATCAAAAGCGATACTATTCTCTTTAAGTGTTCGAAGAGGGCCAGGCTTTTCTTTGAAAGCCGGCGCGTGTGGACCAGGCTTGTTTTTAGAAGCCCACATGCCGGCCTGCATATCTGAAACATGGAAATGAGCAAACAGTCATCGTATATGGGTAGCAGAGGGTATCATTTTCAGTGAAGGGTGGACTATTTTCCGTAGAAGATTGACTCATCTTCTCGAGGCCAGAAGGCCCGTATATATACAGACTAAACTCCTATATCCATATCCATATCCGTGTCTATATCCGTATCCATACCTACGTTCGTTTGCATATCCGTTTGCACTGATATGAATCGCTCTGCACTGATATGAGTCGCTCTCCTGAGGCATATCTTCATACACCAATTGCATATCAAACGGACCTGAGCAGTGACGCTCATGATGCAGGTGCACATGCAACAGCAGGCCGGCCGGGCATTGTTCAAAGCCCGACGGCCAGGCCTGAAGATGCCAGGCCCGTTTTGAACACTGTTCTCTTTACCTTCGCGGTCTCTCTATATACCTAACTATGACAAGACCAAATTGGCCGCTGTAACCATTCAGGTGGACTCATGCGTGGGGTTGTGCAGATTTCCAACAAGGATCATGCGAATTCGGGTCTGGTGCCGCCTGACTGTTGCATCATTTCACCTCCTAGTGGACTCGCTCTTCCCTTCGTATGTGCTTTATTCACTCATATACAGAAAAATTTCCCGCGCTAGAACAAGAACAGTCACGAAAGCAAAAGACCAGAACGAAAACAGTAAACGACGCGTAAACAGAGGTGCCGCCTCGGGGGGGCGGAGGCCGCCGCTCCACCCGGACTCTCCCATTCCCGGCCGGAAGCCATTTCACTGGGTGTAGAGTCGAAAACATACAGAGCTACCCTCGGTATATGTAGGGATGCGGGTGGGCGGGTTTTGAAGCTGAAGGCGCTGCTTTGCCTTACCCACTGCTGCTCCACTCCTTTTATATACCTCTTCCCTCCCTCCTGGCCTCCTCACTTCTCTCCCATCCTTAGGCTCTGGCCCCAAGCCTCGAGCTCGTGCTCAGGCTCTAGCCCAGGCTCAAGCTCCGAGCTCTGGCTCAAGCTCTAGTTCTAGCCCGCGCTCTGGCTCAAGCTCTGGCTCAAGCTCTGGCTCTAGCTCTAGCTCAAACTCTTGCTCGTGCTCGTGTTTGGGTTTCTCGCTCCAGCCCAGGCCTGTGCTTTTGCTCAAGCTCAAACTTTTAGCTCAAGCTCAAGGTTTCGGCCACCATCCTCTGTCCCTTCCGTCGGCCAAATTGCTCGCCCCTGCCAGCTGATGGTCAAAGAGGCTCGCCCCTACTAGCCGTCGGTCAATTCTCACCCGCCAATTCGCTTCCACTAGCCCTCAGTCAAGCTGGACCATATTATGCTCAAGTGCGAGTCAGGCAACCCAATATAGAAGCCTTCAAGTCATATCCGGTCGCTACATTTCAGGCCCACCTATACTGACTCGACGCTACCACTTCCAGTGTCAGCCTAGCACTCGTACAACGTACTCCAAAGGATCGATCGACTCCTATTGCAAGCAGTTTTGTTCCGGAAGCAATGGAATGTACCGGAATTGATATAACCGTGCCGGACATTTATCACAGCGAAGTGCAACGCCAGTACGCCCATCGGTAGTGAAGGTAACTGCACTCAAAGATAAAGCCGACAAGTGCATTCCACGATAAGAGAGACCAACGACGTCAGGTGCACCTTTAAAGCAATCGGAGAAGCAACGCGCACATTGAAGGCGACCTGTAAGGGACCTTAAAGTGTAACCTCATAAAGGCACCTCCCCGAAGGTACTAGAAGGTGACTTTTCAATACCAAACTTGAAAAGACATTAAGTCTCGTTTCTGGGTTAGGGTTCTATCCTGTGGAAGTAAAAGTCACCGTGGTAATGGCACTAGAAATTTAACCACATGTTGCCTCTTCTAGTGCCTTTCTCCCCATACCTTTTCTGGTACCTTTCCTGGTGCCATTCCTCATCATGCCTTTTGCTATACATTTTCTCTCCGTGCCCTTTCGCTGTATACCATTTCTCACTATGTCGTTTCCCATGTCCTTTCCCGTCGTGCATCTTTCTGCACTTTTTCTCTCCGTGCACATTCGCTCTGTGCCCTTTCTCACAGTGACATTTCTCACCGTGCCCTTTCTCTCTGTCAGGTGTGTCATTTGTCACTGTTCCCTTTCTCATTGTGTCGTTTCTGTCCGTGTCGTTTCTCTGGTGCCCTTTCAGTACTCGCTGTTGTTCTCTCATAACCCTCCATAATTGTCAAGTTCATGTGGCTCGGGCCTTTTACGCTACAAAGGGCAGTGTACCCTCCCGCGACGAGTCCTATCTGTGTTGAGGCTACAATAGCGCTGTTGCGTTGCAGTATCGCCCAATGTGGTGATGGTGTAGCAGTGTCATAGTGGGAGTGTAGCGGATGTAGCAGCAGTGGCGGGCGTAGCAGCGGCGCCGGAGGAGGAGGAGGAGGAGGAGGAGGAGGAGGAGGAGGAGGAGGAGGAGGAGGAGGAGGAGGTGGTGGTGGTGGTGGTGGTGGTGGTGGTGGTGGTGGTGGCAATGAGTGTTATAACGGAAGTGAAGTGCCGGTGCAGCAGTGAGTAGATAACTAATAATGAATAAAGTAACATTCGGAAAACACACTCAGAAATGCATTCTCACACTAGATATGAAAATGCACACACCTCATCTATATGAAATCACAAAAAGGCACGCAGGAAAAGGCATTCCCACTGTCAAAATTCATAGTAAAGAACAAAATGGTACGCAGGAAAAGGCATTCTCACTACCAAAACTCAAAGTGAGGAACGAAAAGGCACTAAGAAAAGGCACTTCAGATACCCATAGTGCCTTTTCTGCCATACAATGGTGCCTTAATAAATTTCTGTTTGTATGTGTAAAGTCACGAAGAAGTACATTTGGCCCTTGGGACCCTCTTAGAGTAGGTAATGGCCAGAGATGGCACTGTTCCGTGCCCGGCTGCCTTATACGTCTGTCCCCGTCCTACCTCGAAAAGACGGCACCGTTTCCGTCCTACCCGTCCTGTGTAGATCCCGGACGGATGGGATGGTTGAATATACTGGCGGGGTCAGGTAGCCCTGCTGGGAGAAGACGGACTTGTAGGTAGGGATCTCAGGATAATAGAATATGATCACTTATACTTGCTGACCTCTTTTGTGACCGGACAACGGCCTGACCAGTACAGTACTTCTACAGATTAACAGTGCAAAAACGGTCTAGTCTCGACGAGTTGGAGATGCTGGTATAGTAGACCGGAAAAACAGCCTGGGTTTCCAACTATAAATTGGTTTTGTTGGTCAGCATGTCTTCATGGGAGTCATCATGGCAGCACAAACTATCGCGATAGTGATATCGAGGGAACAATCGGTGCTTCGTACTGCTTTAGCGTGACTGGATCTCCGCCACTATAGTGAAAACGTTGCCTCCAGGTCGTGGGCATGACCCCGCCTTGCTGCCGTGCTGTAGGTATCATTATCCTGACGTCCGCGGCGTGGCGATTACCCACGGCATATTTATTACCCACGATTTTATGCCTGCAACAGCCAAAAATCGAACAAGATACCACAACAGAGAAAATAGATAAAAGTGGCAGCAAGTTAGAGGTAAATGAGAGGCATCTGAATTATACTTTAGCCTCTGCAAAAAAATATCTAGGGCCTCACCAGTGCATTTTGCATGGAGATAATATTACAGTGTTATATCTCAACAACCAGCATAGCGAGATCCTTCTATATGAGCAAAGAGATTATCCAGAGGTTTTCCAATCTACTGCTGGGTTATAAGGCAAAATCAAATCCCACAAAAAAGTTGGATTTGTATGGGAAGTGACCATCTGCTGCCAACTGCGCTGGTGAAGCTCTAGATATTTTTTGCACTGGTCATATTAAGGTCTAGGCATGTAGGGTTTAGATTCAACCTGCTGGTTACTTGTATGTTATTTATCTGTTGTGGCATACCAGTCATATTTTGGCTGGTATTGGGTGTGGAGACGTGGGTAATAACTGCGCCGTGGGTAATCGCCACGCAACGGACGTTACATCTCAGCGTACCGCTCGCTCGCCGTGATGAAGGTTGAATTCGCCGTAGCTGGTTTGTAATTTAGGGGTTATGGTTCGGGAAGGGTTTGCGATGTTAAATACTAGTGTTGATATACGTGGGTGATTTTGGCGGAGATGGGATCGGGGATGTGGAGTCGCAGATGTAATAGCCGACTCGTCAGATTCCAAGTCTCCTGACACACCGTTATAAGCGCCCTTGGCGACACATCAAAAGTTTGGTGACGACCGACACATCAAAATTTCAATAAGACTTAATCTTATTGGTGTCATCTAACATGGGTATTCGGGAACTTGAAATCCGATGAGTAGAATTCTATGTCAAGGAAAAAGATCCAAACATAAGGTGAATGAATCTCATCAAGCCACTCGCACTACCATCTGGCCCTACCACTGTCTTAACTTTTTAAAAATAGTGTTAGCGATCTCAGCATTGCGTAGGAGCGCTAAAACAATCTTTACTTTATCAAAGTAGGGGTTTCCAATCATCGAACGGCACAGGTGGAAAATGTCTCTTTGATCAACGCCTCAGTTCCAACAAGACGTGTCACAGCCACACTCCAGTTCTAGAAACGTAATATATTTCACCGCCTTAGATCAAGTCATCGCTACTAATATTGGAGGCCTGCTGAAAAACAAACGATATTTCGGCCGACTGATTAACGTGGATAAATAATCTCGCCTGTCATTTATTCATAGCGAGTTAGCAACCCGCTTCAGCAGCAAAAGAATAGTGAACTGAAATCTTTTCTGGTAATCAGATTGTGGTATCTGGTGAGGATATATAGGACTTAGAAGTACCATTCGGAGGTGCTCAGAGCTGGTCTGGAGGGTTACTTTATGACCTACTATGAGTTTTATGTGTACTAGTCATGAGCTTTCGCCTATTGAAAGAGAGCTTCCTCAGGCCCAGGATGCTGTCTTGACGTAACATTGCGCAAGGAGACAACTTGTGTGACATTTACCTGTGACTCCCTTATCTGCGGTTATATCACCGGAAGTTAAATTAATTTCATTGGATTTCTCCATCAATTATAGATTACCGAAATCCGGAATATTCTGACACCAGCCTACAAAGGGAAGACGGAAACCTCGGGACAAACCTGCAATCGCAACCAAACGTCCATATGCAAAATGTTGCGACTCGGTTTAGGCGGCACACAAAAAATAATGTTCACTCTAATTGTAAAAACGGATCAATAAGAGGGATAGGGAGGGTAGTTAAATAAAATATAATAATGTCTCAAGGCCTTTCTAAAGTTCGATTGGTGGTAGTGGTAGTAGTGATGATGACGGCCTTTAGAGTCAAAGGGCACAGTAGTATTGCCATGTGACGAAATACGTGAACGGACCATAAGCGAATTATTATGCAGTGAGATCGACACATCAAAAAATTAGCTTCTATATGATACTTTGTTAATGAGTCAATATGTTTTGATACGTCGTCGATCTTGACTTATTTTAGAATCAATTGGAGCCACGCAATGTATGTTCGGTTATGGTTGGCTGGCGACATCCTTGAGAACGCTTAAAAGCAGCCATTCCAAGAGCAGACCAGAACTTATGATCAAAAGTCTGTCGCTTATCATTCGTAACTACATAGCGGACTATTTCGCTTTCTATATTTCCAAAGCCGTTTGTAGTTTTATTTCTCGTTCTTCAGGCTTCTTCCTCCTGATGGGTGTGCGCTCCCCTGATCCTTCCTTCCACAACCCCTGGTAGGTTCCTTCCTCCGCCACTTTTGTCTGGTTCTGTTTCTTTGGAACGTGGTGCGGGTGCATGTTAGGACCCGTGTTATAGTGGTTGTGGGAGTGAAGTTTTTGCTGATTATAGTTGTTATAGTTGAGCGTACTACGCCTCAGACCAGTGCTCGGAAATCCAAGAGGACGACGGCCAAAATAGTCCAAATTAGTAGCTAGATGAGGGTGATACTGCTGATACTGTAATTGTTCTTGTGCGATATATTATTAGTAGCATTTTCAAATGTGAATAGTGAAGATTCAGATTTCGGAATTATCCCTTTGCCGGTAACCGGGTTTGGGCCCACAGATGGGCCAGCTTTTAAAATACACATCACACAACCACAATCCAGCCAAATGCCCCCAGAATAAATAAAAATACTTTAAATATGGTGAAATTCATAAAAACAATTTCGTTTGGGTGTGAAACCCAAAGCCTCATTGCAGTCCTCACACTTTATGCTGGTTTTCATGCCTTCTCCACTACTACCCTGACTTCTTCTCCACCTGCAAAGGAAACAATCTACTCTACTTTCCAACCAAAGTGGGGACTGCATTCCTGGTACTTTTGGGCAGAGGGGAAGGGGGGTGTACTTGGTAACTAGCCTGGTAGGCTGTGGGGGCAAGGCAGATTGTGTGTTGGGAGCCAACTGAGTGATATTTTGTGAAGCCTAAATGCGGGAGGAACTTTTCATTGTTGATGGACTTCCAGATTGCAGAAGGTCACGCAAAATGGAGAGACGGAAGTCAAAGTGCTCCACAGTGTGCTCTTTGGTTGCTGGACGATCACGATAGATTATAAGGCTATTAATGAGGGCTGTCTCCAGAATCCAATAGAAAAGTGGATACCAATTGCATCTGGATATGAGCTGTGTATCAAAATAGGTTCGATACTAGTCAGCCACATCCACACCCACCTTCTGCTGGTTGTAGGCATCAACAATGACAGGTATATCAAGCTCTTTCTGGCATTCTCCAGGAAGAAATGTGGAATTTGCTCCACTTGCATTGGTACTCTTGTTGCCTGGATGCTTTCTCATTCTCAGCACCAGTGAATCCTCACCACTTAGAGGGTTGATTGTAGACATCATGGTAACAGGAGAACTGTCCATCCATAGCAAGGTTGCAACCCCATCATTAACAGCTCCACTTCGACAATGATAGGGCAATTTGGCATTTTTCCCAACTTTGAGCTCCTTGGGAAATCTTTGGAAATGTATGGAGAAACATGGAAAAAGCAGCAGATCTCCTGAAAGCGAGTCTTGCCAAGGTAAGCAGCTGGTGGTAATCCATCCTTGGGAAGGTAAACTGCATCATTCATCCAGTACCTCTCAGGAGGAACTCCAATCAGACCAGTATAAATTTGAATTGCCAGCCAGAGATAGAGCTCCTGAGCTGTAACTGGCTGCCAGGAATGCTGCCGCTCCTTCTCTGGCCCAAGAAGCTGCTGCTAGGCATAGGAATTGGTGTTGGCTACAAGCTATCCCATAATGGAGTTGGTAAGAAAGAGAATGAAGATTTGAATTGGAGTAATGACATCCAGCTCAGAAAATGACACAGGCAATCGGTTCCATGCTTTGTGAGGAGAGACAATACGTTGTAAAGGGTCGAATTTGGGAAGCGTAAGAAGATCTGTCAAATTTTGAGTTGGTTATTTCAGTGTTTTCATGCGCTACTTGGCCGAGTGATCAGCTGTAATCAACCTGTCTGGCTCAATATATTCCTCATCTGAGGAGCTATAAACATCATCAAGGTTGAGCATTGCAGGTGGAGCTTCAGTAGTAGGTATAGACACATCGGGTATAATGACAAGTCGATGTTGTACCACTGTAGGTGGTGGTGGTGATTGGGAGGAGGTGTGGTATGGAGCAGTGTGATCGTCCATGATACGACGCTTGGCACTGTGTTTTCCAAAGTTTTTGGTGAGGATGGTGGAGATGAGAGTATAAGGGATCGGGGTAGGTAGTTGACATTAAGGTTCGGAGGTCTGAGGGCTTGTCTGTTCATGGTAGTTGTAGTGTGGTGCATGCGAAGTGGGACAGTAGTTGCCACTGGGCTTTAAGATGGTACTCTCACAATCTCCAAAGTACTCCTATTTATATGCAACTCAGCACCACAGAACTTGTCACACTGCCACAAGAATTCATAAATAGAAGCTACTACTAGTTATCTTTCAATTCATAATATTCTAGGGGGGGGTTCAGGTGGGTGGCTGTGTTGTTATGGGTGGCAAGGAGCAGCACACGCGAAAGTGGGCCCTTTCATGGACCCACTGCCGGCAAAGGGATCAGATTAAACCATTCATGTAAATGAGGTGGTAGAAGGTACCGTGTCTGACAATTAGGCCCTGATTCTGTTGAAGTAAATCCCTTATGTAGCAGGGGTAGAGATTGCCTACCACAGCCTCAACCAACAACCCAATTAATATAAATCATAACTCTTCAACAGGCCTTGACTATAAATGATGTAGCGAGAGGCCATGTTTGTCCAAGTAAACAAGGGCAAAGTGCCACCCACAACCAGCTTCTAGTTCCTTAATTGTCCATTGCCTAAGTGCGACTGAAATTGTCACCAAGGAATGGAGTGTGAAGATGCGCACCTCATGCGTATGGTCCAGGCACCTTATTTGAGGTGGGCATGCCCAGCACCCACACTTAACAAGCCATTAACAGGGCACCTTGCACTGCACTGAGAAATCTTTGTATTATTTCAAAATTGTAAGTTACTCAGCAACAATACAATAGCGAGAAGATCAGAGACTGCAGTATTCTAGGTAACTGCAAAGCCTATATATCCATCCAAAAATCATGTCAAATGGACCAATTTTCAGCCAGTTGAAAATGTGAGTGAGAGTTCATGCAGCTGGTGAATTGTTTGTCTTTCTTTTGACTCCGCTATTTTACCACCCATTGTACATCAAATTTGCTAGTGATGATATCAGAGCATACATGGCTTGCTGGCTGTGAATTGGTACTGGTCTTGGCATATTTGGATTGGTGGTTGTTGTAATAGATACAATTTTGAAGTTACAATACTGGGAGACACTTTATAGTAGCATAACTCAGGGAATTTTCACCCAAGTGACATTTCACACTATTTAGAAATTGCCAAGCTGACCCTGAATAGTCTTCTGCTATGCATAAGAGACACTGGCAGCCAGGGTGCTGAATTTCAACCCGCATTGGTGGAGAAATCAAGTGAGTAGGTAGTACTACTTTTCCACCTGCCTACCTACCAACCACCCCCATCAGTCTGCCAATTTTTGTCAAATTCCATGCCCTGTTGCATAGAGTAGCTCTACTATATATAGATAGATTCCGCATTATCCTTGGGCAGATATCAGAACTGTTTGTAGACTAGTTCAGGTCACTACATTTGAGTCATGAGCTGTGACTCACCAGAGATGCACTTTACAGTCAGGTAGAAAAGATTTACCTGATGGTATACAACACGTATCTAAGCATCAGGTAGAAAAGATTTACCTGACAGTATACAACATGTATCTAAGCATCAGGTAGAAAAGATTTACCTGATGGTACACAACATGTATCTAAGCATCAGGTACAAATAATTTACCTGACGCAAAATACCAGTGGTGCTAAGCAGTGCTTAGCAGCATCAGCAGTGCTGAGTATATTCTAAGCCACTGTACTTGATCTACAACAACTCCTTGAATATTAGAGAAAACTAAAAGAGGAGGCAAGCAAGTGAAAGAGCATCTTGTTAACTACATTTCATACATAAACAATATCCTGGTCAAAGTAAAATTGATGGAGTGAATTGAGCTCAAAATTGAATAGATGTGGGAGCTGGGAGCGGGGGAGGTGGCTCTGGTGGGAGTGTAACTACGAGGTGCCTCGCTAGCCGCTTGTTAGGTGTGGGCATTGGACGCGCCCACGCCCCTAATAAGGCGCCTGGGCCGTATGCATGAGGTGAAGATGCGTTTAGCAGCAAAACTATAGTTTAGAGAAATATTTCCACTACGGCCAGAGCTGTTGTAATCACCCGTTGGCAGCTTCACCCACGATATTGGGCTGTCGCACTCACTTGACTGATTCCGTGAATAGGGCGCCCCATACGCAGGTCATGTTGAGATCAATCGAGTACGAATAGAGATATTGAATTGACTATCGTACAAAAGTGATTGTCTAAAGAGCAAAGAGAGAGAAAGACAGGCATAGATATATGAGAAAGGAGAGAGCATACTCGGCTTCGCCGAGTATCACATCCGGAGACCGATGCCGAGCATCACTCTCGGGGCTAGACCCCCTCCTCGGCATGGGGCTACCGGCCATATGCCCACTGCCTTAGGCCGATGGGGACTGTAAGCCCCCGAACGCCACACAAGCCATCGGCTAAATCCCGTGCCAACAGATCACACCAAACGCTACCTACTCTGTGGATCTAGAGCCTTATCTACAGACGGGGTAAATGCCCCAATGGAATAAAATAGTTAAGTCAGGATTGCTGCCGTCACTTTTCCAAGAACCGTTCGGTTATTGCGAAAGTTATCACCGAAAGTATGTGTTTGGCAAGGTCTCGCAGTCAGTTGATCTGAATTTTGCATTCAAATGTAAAATTTGCCGTTGGACAACTTTTCAGCCACAATTTTATGGTTGTCCAGTACAACCTGTAGTTCCAAAACCATTGAACTGGCCAAAACTCAAACCTTGTATTGCACCTTCAAGGTACAGGCGGTAATCCGACTACGTCAAGGTTTCACCATCAAAATATTAACGCAGTTTCTGTTTAATTATTCCGCATTTGGGCACTTGCGGCCAAGGCATAAACTACAGGACATATAATCTAACTTGCCCCGGGCCCCTTATCCCGTAACTACCCCACGTATTACTACCAAGCATAGCTGCAAATTGACGTACTCTCTGCAGCTATACTCTATTTATTTGTGTCTAGCTTGACGGTTTCGGGCCGTTAGTTAAATTGAACCCTACTACCGGTTCTCTAATGGAACCGATGCTTCTCGTGGGTTGACAACGATCCCATCGCTACTATATGTTAGTATGATAAGATATCTATAGGTTGCTATTTCAACTAGCGTCGTTACGTTTTGATTTTTCAGCTATTTAATACCGCACCCCACCCCTTCAGAAAACAAATGCTTTTGCGACCTAGATTCCCTTGCTTTAGGACCGCCTCAAGCAGCGGGGTGGTGTAAGATACCCCCACCTAGCCTGCTATCGATAATCGTTGTACTGTTAATTTCCATCGAGGACAACAGCGACTGTATAGGAGATGACAAAAAGGCCGGTCTAGACCACAATCTACAGTATCCGAATACGGGAGTGTTATGACGTAGTTTCAGAGTTAACGATTCAGCCAATCGAGATCCCAGTCAATTTCGTAGTTTACCATGTGTATGCACAGCAGCATCACCATGCACATGCAACAATTCATCGCAAGACCCACAACGGGTGTCCTATGATTTCAAACCATTCAACATAGCGAATACGTGTTGTGCCAAAACGTCGGATCTGACATGTGCTCGTTCTCCGCTTCCACCATTTTCTTCTCATGCACTACCTCTTTCAACTCCGAATGACGCGGGGAGGACAATTTGCACCACCTGCTTACGGATATAAGGATGCCAGCTATACAGAGGATGCCAACATACCCGTAACATGCCAGCACTCACTAAGGCGTATTCTCTAAAGTTAGTTTTACGAATTTCCTTCACTCCGAAGACGAGAGATCGAAAAACAATGTACACAACTAATGAGAGCCCTAAAAACAGGTATAATCAGTCCACAGCTGTGCAAGTGCCGGAACAGAGATTTCTGCAAATTGCGCATCTGCATAATGGATCAAACGCTGTAAATAGGAAGTTTGATCTGATAACCCTAACCCTAACCCTCCTGGATCCTCTGAATCTTCTCTCTCGAAAGAAGTGGGTGATGTTACATTCTTGTATCATTCATATATTTCTATATATTAGGAAGACAGACCACTATTACCAATCTATTATTCTCACTGAAGGCTTACTCTCCGTGATATCTGCATAGTCGTGCGCCTTCCGTTATTGAATCTCAGAGCTTCTGTTGCCACGGCGACCATGTACAGTAAGCTGCAGCAAAGCTAAAGAGAAATTCGCATTATCTACAATATTTTTACTCTCACCTCCTCTTTCAGACACTGGTCCACCGAAAAAAATCGATCCTGGAACGTTGCCACAATGTCCTCACTGTCGTCACGAGGGGAAGGAGGGTAGAGGGATGAGTCTCCCCTACCAAACCGGCCGTCAAGAGTGGAAGGGGAATCAGGCACTGTTATATTCTGGTTAGAGTAACTACAGTATTATTAAAACAAACAAAACCAAACCAGTTTGCTCAATCGGCGCAATGTTTGCCACGTGTAGGATACCGTGCACAATAAACATAAGTTCCAGACAATCAACTTCTAGTAACGCAGGTGAAACCCTGCTAATTGAACCTGAATGTTTCACAACCCAAAACATGCTTTGGAAAACCAACTTCCTCTTGCACTTATTCGAGGAAAGAAGAAAAACTCCAAGATGCAGCGTTATCGTAAAATTGCTTTATACAATTACGTGGCTCGCTATTAATCCTGAAGATAGAACAACTGGCCCTGCATTCATGTTATGATCATATTATTGCGTTGCGAGACGACAAGGCTGCGACTCGTTTATCAGATGTACTGCGTCCTGATTGGATAAGACCATCACACAAATCCCTACGTTCGCGTTGCTTAAATAACCACTATCCAGCTTGCTCACGATATAGACAGCGCCAAATGTAAATAGTCAAGAATGATTGAACCCCAAATTTCGGTGACGTTAAGAACTGAGACTGCATGAGTCAACATAGTTCTGCTGGCTGGTCCGACATTAGAGACACAACGCGATTCATTGTTTTTGTTTTTGTTTTCATCACACTGTATGCACTCTATCTAGAGTATGACAGCTCCCACCTCCCCTTCCCCGTCCCCTCCGGGTAGCCTGCTAGGTGGGGGAGCTCCCCGCAACCTACCCTTCTTCCCCTAACACACAATTCAATTCTTCTCTACGTAGAGCATCCGGCGAGGACGGAGCGAAACTCACCTCGTGGGGTTTTTCAATTATACTAATGAGATTCCATTCTCCTGAACATTTCACGTAACCGATATTCACTTGTGAATGGATGGTGCGCTACATTTCGGCGACCGGAACAGTATCCTCCTTCCTTAAACTGGACCTTAGTTACGGCGATGTCACTGTGAGGGCGAGGCTCGGGGTATATTCATACTGCATGGTTATCAGGTGTAATGTTACGTAGCAGGTTTCGATCGATAGTAATCTCTCAATATAATCATAAGGCTAATTGGGATCATAAGGAGCTCGAAAGCACGAGTAGAAGGATCTGGGTGACTTGCGACGCGCACGGGCCTTCTTTCAGCCGTGGATGGCAAGAGAACTGGGTTAGCTCGTTTTGATGTTAGTGTTTGGCATAATTGCAGCCGCGATACTCTATTTTTTTTTGCAAGTTAACTCACAAGACCCACTAGGAGTATCGGAGTCGCTCGGTAGCTTTTATACGGTACCATTTATCGTGATTTTCGATCCGGAATCCGCTCTATCCCGTCCTGCTACGACCCAATAAGAGCTTTGCACAATCCGGAGTGTATGGTCCAACTAGCAGACAGTCACCCCGTGGGCACAGAAGTACGAGGTGACCTGGGCTGGAATCTGTTCTTTCCTGAGCCAGTGATTGAACCTAAGCGCTCTGTAAGTGGCCTGAATCCCTCAACTGCTTGTGCATGGCTACCTAGCGGGGTATCTAGAAGGTGTTAGAGGGTCTAGTGCATGATTTCGGTATGTCTCGTTCTTGGACTGCAATGATCTTACACGGGGGTGAACGGTTAAAGAGATTCATGAATGGCAGGGGGCGACTTAGCCGTCATCCCGCCTTTACCAACAATAATCCGACATAGCCGGACGAGCTACGTATCAAAGTACACCAGTCAGGACTATCTCGCTTCCGGTGTATCTGTCGTCAGCACCACCTATAAATGGCGACATATTCAATTATACTGAATTTTTGTTGTATACATCATAATGATCTCGCCGGACTGCTATCTGACTTCCCACATGGTAGTATAGGCGAGAATGCGATAACTTTGTTATTCTGGAGCAATTGCAGCAATGATAGATTAGCGTCACTGCCATTCAGCTATAACCTGGCGACACCCAAATTTCCCTCCCCGGAGGATTCTGCCAACTTCTAGATACCTACAACCTTCAATGTTGTCGTATACCTATCTTGCCGAAGGTTACCTCCTGAAGAGATATATTACGACCGCCAGTTAAGTCGGCTTTCCCTGCGCCGATATAAAAATTATCAACCCTACCCCCACTTTCATGTATGAGGGACATTTCACATCTCCAACTTCCTAGGGACAAAACCCAAGCCTGAGGCTAGGCGTTCAGGTGTTCGAAGCACTAGTTCAAATGAGCAAATCCGTACGGTCATTTCGGCGAACGTACGGCACCATGTAGCCTTATCTCGGTTTGGAAGACGTATCGCAATTTCGATTCGTTGTCGGCGAGCTTATTCACTTGCTTGCGTCCATTCACGTTCACTTTATTGTAGTGATCTACGTTAATCGCTGACGATCTTCCTCTGGGGGAGCATTAGCTAACATATTAAACTTCTAGCAGATCGAATATTTTGTGTAGCACAGCCACAGGCGGCACGGTGCGACGGATACCACTACGTCCTAAACTGGCTTGAACTTTCTCAGAATTCAGCAGCTGGAGCCGCATCACGTGCCCGATATCCCACACATTCATTAACAACTGCCGACTTCTACGCCGGAGAGGTCGCCTATTGACATTGGACCATATCGGCGGGGTACTTGATGCGGTATGGTTTAGGGCTTCGCTTTCCAGCGCGTGGAAGACTGTTCGCACCGGGGAACACAAACAATATCCGAACCGGCACCCTGCATTTGGTTCGAGGGTATCAATTCACTGGTTATAGGTTGGTGATGTTGGCATAACTCAGCACATTAAAGCAAGTATGCTACTAAAGGAGATCCCGTTCGTATTGAAGCTAACTCAACCAAGATGACAAGTGAAAATCGCAACCCAACATCCGAACAGAAACACAAAATCCTCACCGGTATCGATATATGTCTTTTACTCAACTCCTTTCCAATGGTACCGGGGACCTTAGGTCAACCAAAGTTGGATATATAAGATAACAAAGCCAATGGATGGAAAACGCCAACTAATTGAAGTAGGATCAGAATAAAACATATAGGAAATACAAGTGAAGAAAATCATGACCTCATCACAGCGGAACCCGCCACTAGGCAAAGGGTAGTGATACTGGGTTATCCATATCCAAAAGAAAGTCCAAATTCACCCTCGGCCTCATGGTCGGCAGACAGCATGAACTGCCACGACCCCCGTCACTACTCAAACAAACATCAACAAGAGCAAGGGTGTCTAAGACGCCCGGCTTAATTTGAGACCCTGCATATTCCAGCTCCTCGAATTCTTGGTTCGGAATAATGTCCATAAAAGTCTCGTCCAATTCTTGGTTCGGATTAATGGCCATAAATGTCTCGTCGAATGTCATGTCGTGGAGGAGCCAGAGACATTCCCCTTGGCGATGCGACTTGCCTTCAAGTAAGGATAATACAGCCCAGTTCATCATGGTGAAGTTGAAGCTAATTCCGCCATCATTGGTGCTGTTTCCTTCGTTTGGGTCGGAAGCTTCTGAGCGGTGTGTGGCTAGATTTGCAGGGGATTGTATACTTGGATGTGCTTGTTGGCTCTCGGATGAAGGGTGGGCTTCCGAACCTGGTGTCTCGGAGTGAACTGAAGATACATCCATTGTCACAGCACTGCTACAAGTTGTCAGCAGAGAGGTCAGATTATAGCGGTCATAACCAAAGCAGTCCATGGTGGTAAGTCACGTTCCGGTAAACGTACGTTTCTTTAACCCAACTAATATCTTTCGCCTTCAACTCAGATTTTGTGATATGTGGGACACTGCCGATAGACACTTCCTGTGATTCGGATTGGTCCTGATGGTTTGATAGAGTTCCTAACTTGACACGCGATGCAAGTTAGCAAACCTGACTTTATTCTTTTGCCGGAGACGACCAACATACTCGAGTATAAAGTGCGACGTTAGAAACGCAGTGATATCGCGACGGATCGGAATTAGAGACGAATAAAGTAGGGAAAGGAGGGAGATTGTAAGGCGGAGTTTAGGGAAACTATTCAGTGTTTGATACGGATGGCTGTCAGTACGCATCACCATACTCCTGACTTGGATGCAACCAAACCCACATATGATTCCAAATAAGTCTGGTGGGAAACGAAGCTCTGCGGTTGTAGGAAGAGAGAGAGGGAAGAGGTGAGAGGAGCTTAATAGGGCGGACGGTTTGAGCTTTTTATGCAACCTACACATTTCGTCACATGGTTGGATCGACAGCTGCAATCACCTTTCGTTTATTTCTCTTGGGCTATCTACAGGCCAACGCGATTTCCCATACAGAACCGGCGGGACTTCTACCATTCGGCCATCCCAGGATATGCACATCATCTCATTCACACTTCCGGCCTATTTTATTGTAAGTTGGTTCTAACGGTTGGTTGGGATTGAGCGGCGGATGAACTTGGCTGGCACTAAAAGTGTGTAGTACAACGCCGGTCACACTACTCATCGGCCATTTTCCCTGGTTGATTGGCTCTGCACAATTTGGTATAGCGTTATCGACCGGGAGTTTGAATTATCTTTGGGATCATGCCCCATACCCGAGCTCCATTGTGAGTCTGATCTAAGATCTCAATTTTCCGGCGTAACACCCTGCGTACCAATCGTTTGGTTCGCTAAACAAGACGATTAGCGAGATTTCTTTTAACCATCAGAACAATTTCACAATAAACGATGGATATCCTACAACAGTTTTTCTTCCTCAAATCAATGAAATCGACTGATCTCATGCAGATAACCCCAGGATATTTCACCAGTCAGCTAGTTTCGGCACGGCCACCTACAACGTTGAATACCCAAGTCGCCGGCCTGCATACGGTTTCCGAACGACGATTATCCGCGTTATCCGATCCATGGTTTCATGAAGTCGCCGGTTGAAGCTATACGAACAGTCGTGGGGTTTGTGCATATGCGGATAGTTTCAGTCGATAACACGCGACTCTACCAACCGCTGGCTATTTCCGCAAGGTTCTCTCACAATTGATTGGGCACGACTCTTTCGATCCATTCAGCCACAACAGCGCTCTTGTAGGGCAACACTGTGCACCCCACACAACCGCTAGCCAGCTGGGCAAAAAGCTTGCGGCCGGAATATACCTACGCTCCCCCGCGAGCTAAAACCCTGCACAGCCAGCCGTCACTGGCTATGTGTGTGTGTGTCCATAGCATGCCGCAGGCCTGGAGAGCACTTTAGTGACTTAAGGATTGTGTTGTATTCCTTGCAGTGCCTTCTTTCGGTAAAGGGCCCTAATGTACAGCCCAGTTGGTAGTACTATACTTTTTTTCAATTCGGCTCTTACACAATAATGCCTTGTTGGGGTCACTGCCTTCGACTACCTGGTGTGTCATCATTCGGCTTTCGGCGGCGCATGCCACAATCGATGACTGAAATTTGGATTTCTGTTCGCGATTATTCTTAAGTACACCGCCGCAGTTCATACAAATGTGTTGCTCTCGCACCGCCCTCGTAGTAGGCTCCTACTCAGATGGTCAAAAATGTTTTCGTGTTGTGTCACTGATGGCTTGGGTCTTTCTTACGATTTGCGTTCTTCGGTGTGCAGTCTTCAACAATCTACTACTTTTGACCTCTCAGGAACTGTCGGCGACCACAATTACGCGAAAATCACTGCGGTGGGGTGTCAACATCTATATTCACGCATGCGATAACAATATCGTCGTATTACAGCTATCTACGGCATGACAGCAACTAGAGATTCGACGGAACACTCGAGACCCACTCAGAGGACCCATTGATCGTCCATTCCACCCCACTGCACATTTTGCACTGACTCGACTCATTCACTGGAAGTAGATTGGTGGTGGATATGGATGGATTATACGACAATAGTCTCGCAGATATACCCGTTCGGCCGCGTGGGTTCAGTTCATTGGCTACGTGGGTTACGTAGTTACAGTTCCCCACTATTTCTGGTGCAGGAACGTGCACGAACGACGTGTTCTCATAGGCAACTGACTTGAAACGCGAAAGCTGGTAGTGTTTAGACTGCACCTGCGGATTGTCAATCAAATGCTGGACAGTTTTCGTGGCCCAGGTCGCGATCGATTAACAGCCATCCACGGTTTCTACGGTGCAATGAGCAAGTGGTCTGGCTGGTGTTTGAAGGGATGAATCGACATTCGCGTACAGTCCACTATGACCTCTCTGTCGGTCTTTATGTCAATATGCTGTTACCTTTGGGCCTGGACCGTGGGGGACATGATAAGGCTTTCTATCGAGGATTAAGCGGCGATTTTAGAAAACATCGTTTACGAAATACTCTTATGTCCGGTAGCATACAGTCCGAAAATATTGCATAATCTCACCTTTTGCACCCTGTCCAAGCAGCTTGCTGACGTGGCTTTCCGGGGTCGATGGGACCTGACGATGGTTGGTTGCTTGGTGCTGCTGCTGCGGGTTTTTCGCGTAATCTTGCGATGATTGGGATGGAACTGGGACGTAGAAACAATCTACCTTGGACATTTTCTTGAGGCAGAGCAAGTTTAGCGGCTAAAGGTCGGCTCTCTGGGATTGTAACGGTGGTGGTGGAGCGCGGTGGCGTATTCCTGACACCAACAGACTCCTGATGTTCGGAGCATCGCGGCATGTCGGGCACTTAAAGCGACTTACAGTTTAAATCGTAGCTGAACTTTAAGTTGGGGCTGCTATGGGTGCGCGTTGTCGCCTTGCCCCCATTCAAAGCCTCGGTATCACCAGAACCTCGGTTTCACACAACTAATCATAATGCTGCTCTCCAATCACTGCGCCTTGCTAGCCCTATTGGAATTCCCTGAGCGTTGTGTCCAGGGTCATACTGATTGTGATATACGAATTTCCAAAGCCCTTTGGAGGGATTTTTTGTGAGGTGCCTTGTAAGCCTCAGGCTATAAGGGCCAGTCTTACGGTGTTTTGAATGCACGTGCACAGCCCCATGAGTGGCATTCAACTACCAAGACGTAGAATATGTTAATCCAAGGCCGATGAGATGTATGTCTACGATAGTAAAGCTCTAGGCGGGCAGTGTGGTGCAGGGATAATCCCTTCCTAGCTTGAAGCTAATACCCAAACCCTAAGTCGCGTATTAGGCTCTGAATTGCTTTTGATGGTCATCATTTTACCTCCAATCCCGAGTGTCCTTGCAAATGTCTGAATTCTAATGAGACAACTGAACTATACACGATGCTATTACAGATCTAATGAGTCGAGGCTTTAAACAGTGGCTCTCTAAAGATGGTAATAGTTAGAAGTTTAACAACTGCAGTCTAGAAGCGGTACTGTACTCCAACTATTTACCTCCTTCCAGGGGCAAATAGGCTGCTTTGTCTCTGGCTGGTTGCCGGGGGTGGGGTTAAACAGCTATTTTCAACAGTGAGTGTACCTCGAAGTTGAAGTAGGCTAAAGATGGTGACTACAGGTAAGTATTATGTGTAGCTGAGAGAAAGAGATGTCAGTGTTTAGAGGTTGGTACAAAATATGGTAAGAAATGCATAGGTGGTGTAGGAGGTGAAGTTCGGCAACCCCTAACCCATTATAACCACAAGCAAAACAGCGCCGTTATACCATATGAGAATTAATCGATAGGTCTGGCAATGAACAATGGGAATCTATTAACTATGAGCGGCAAGAAAATGCTTGGGTGTCGAGGTGGACTCTAGAAATCTTGAACTGCTAAAAAGGTGTTCAAGTCGAGAGGTCAACCTCATTCTTACAATTTGAGCCACGGACGGGGGTAATTGACCGTAATCATTGTACATGAGGAATCCAGGTATTATTGAAAGTAATAGCGCAGTCGATTTGCAGCGAAATACAACTCAGATTACCCGACGGTGACTTAATTCTTCGACTTTAGCATAGTCATTCTTCTACTAGCATATAGTTTTGCTTAATTATAACATTTAGGGAAACGGAATTACATGATATAGCACTATGGCATTGTATGAACTTATGACTTCGCTCTGCTGCACTGGCAAGGATATAGCAAAGACTCTCGACAATTCACCTATACTAGGTAGATAAAGTAGCATCTGTTAAACGTTAGATTTAGCGAGATCACATGGTCGATTCGGGAGACCTGCCATTCGGTACAAGTAAATCGTAAATAAAATTTTCCGAAAATACGATTTAAAAAAATATAGATCTGTACATAGGAAAGGAGGTCAAAATGCGTACTAAAATTAGTGAAGATATGCATATAGATATAACGGTACAGTTAGAATACAAATTTCTCGCCTCATGCATACGGCCCAGGCGGGGCACCTCGTAGCCACACTCCCAACCTCAGCTCCCCGCTCCCAACCTCAGCTCCCCGCTCCCATATCTATCCAACTTTGAGCTCGATTAACTCCATAAGTTTTACTTTAACCAAGATATTGTTTATATATGAAATGTAGTTAACAAGATGCTCTTTCACTTGCTTGTCTTCTCTTTTGGTTTCTTCTAATATTGAAGGAGTGGTAGATGATCAAGTACAGTGGCTTAGACAATACTTAGTACTGTTGATGCTGCTAAGCACTGCTTAGCACTGTTGGTATTTGCATCAGGTAAATTATTTCTACCTGACACTTAGACACATGTCATATACCATCAGGTTAATCTTTTCCACCTGATGCTTAGATACATGTCATATACCATCAGGTAAATCTTTTCTACCTGACTATGGTACATCCATCGGCAAAGTGCAAATTGACTATAGACTGCGCTACGCGCACACATGCAGCTCATAGCAAGCTTCCCGTGGACCCCTGTGCGACGCGCAGTCTATAGTCATCCATAGTCGGTCCATAGAAATCTGCGCGTGGGACTATGGGACTATATACGGCTGGCAGTTGATAAACCTCAGTCAGTCTTGACTACCGCCAGGCTTCGCTTGTGCTAACACACTCATTGAGAGCATCTTGAGTGGCCACTTCAGAGCCGGCTTGAGAGCCTGATTGAGATCCTGATTGAGAGCCTGATTGAGAGCTTGATTGAGAACCTACTTGAGAGCCTGCTTGAGAGCCTGCTTGAGAGCCGCACTTGAGAAAGCCGCGTTTCGGCAGGAGTAGCGTTTCCACAGGAATCTTTGGGCCGATTGAACTCTGAGTTTGTGGAAGCTTTGGCCAATAGAATGCTTTGAGTCTGTTAAAGCTTTGACATTGACGTTGACGTAGCCAACCTACTTGAATAAGTGCTTTCGGTACCATCACCGTCACCACCACCACCACCATCACCATCACCATCATCACCATCATCACCATCACCATCATCACCATCAGCCCCGGACCGAATGCGCACAGTATGATTAAAACAAAAAACAAAAACAAAAACCGAATGCGCACACATACGCCCAAATCGACGGGAAACTGGCTGCAGATTCCGCTGAGAAAACTGAGTCGGAGATCTGCTCTCCCCAAGATCCAATTGTCTACCTTTCCTGCAGAATCTAAGGCTGCAATTGTCAACACCATGACTGTGAGGCAATGTGAGATCTTGTCGCGGTGGCCGCGCTAAAGATAAGGTTCAGACTACCATGTCGACCGACGTCATGATTTCGGCCAACATACGCCGCCTGCCACCTGCCACACCCCACACACCCCACGCTGCCCGCCGCCCGCCAAACACTGCCCGCCATATGCCACCAGCCTCATGCCTCCCGGTGCCTGGCGCCTGCAACTCAGCAAGTCTCTGGATCGAGCACGCAAGAGCATACATGGGAGCATATAGTCAAGTGACATTGGGGGTGTCTTTCCTCTTGAGAGTGTATTTGGGAGCGTAGAGCCAAGTAGGCTGGGAGTGTACCATCGAGTGCATTTGCGAGCGTACTTGAGAGTGTGCTCGGGAGTGTACTTGAGAGCGTACTCTGAGGTTGTACTGGGGAACGTACTCGAAGGTGTATTTAGGAGTGTCTTTAGTGCTTAGTCGGGAGCGTACGGTCAAGCAGGCTGGGAGTGTGCCATCGAGTGCAATTCGGAGCGCACTTGAGAGCGTGCTCGGGGGTGTAATTGAGAGCATACTCGGAGGTGTACTTGGGAGTATACTCGGTGTACTTGGGAGCGTACTCGGAGTATACTTGGGAGCGTACTCGGAGGTGTACTTGGGTGTCTTGAGCTTACTTGGGAGCGTACAGTCAAGCTGGCTGGGAGTGTGCAATCGAGTGCAATCAGGAATGTACTTCAGAACGTACTTGGGAGCCTGCAATGAAGTGCATTTGGCAGCTTGGTTTCAAGTTTGTTGTAAGCAGCGTGATGTATAGTGTGAAGCGCACATAATCACATGCGTATCATAGTAATCTAGTCAATGTGCAGGTCCATAGGACCGCATGGTGCCACGCGTCAAATATGCTATGGATTACCGTCCCAGAAACAGCTTCTCTATGAGCTGCATGTCGCGTATGGCCATTTTTTCCGGTGTCTGTGATGAGTGATAGCTTATGACTCAAATATAGAGACCAACCAGTTTACAACCAGTATCAGTACCAGGCCAACGATAATGCAAACCCATCTGTATATAGTATAGCTACTCTATGCCAAAGAGCTTCGAATTTGCCCAAGGGTTGGTGGAGTTATGGGTTGACTGCTAAGGGAGGAAAAGGAGGGCTACCTACCCCATATGGTTTCTCCACCACTTGTGGTTGGAATTTATTGCCCTTGCTGCTTGAGTCTCTTTAGCATGCTACAAGACTACTTGGGTGCTGCTTGGCAGTTTCTAGGGACAATGAAATGTCACTTGGGCAAAAATTACCTGAGTTATGATTGTATAGAGGGTCTCCCACTTGAGCAACTCAGAAATAATACCTATTTCAACAACCACCAGCCTAAATCTGCCAAGACTAATATTAATTGATAGCTAGAGTACCATACATGCTCTGATAGTATTACCAGTGAATTCCATTCACAATTGGTGATGAAACAGGGGTGTTAGAAGGTGGGCAAAAATCCGCCAGCTTCATGGACTCTCACTCACATTTTCATCTTGCTCAAAATTGGTCCATTTGACTTGATTTTTAGATTGACATGTAGGCCTTGGAGTTGTCTATTATACTGCTTTCTTTGATATTCTCTCCATTGTGTGGTTGTTGAGCAATTTGCCAATTTGAAAAAAATTCCGGGATTTGCAAGGTGCCCCGCTCGCTAGCGGGGCACCTCGTAGCCACACTCCCACCAGAGCCTCCCCCGCTCCCAGCTCCCACATCTATTCAACTTGGAGCTCAATTAACTCCTTGAGTTTTACTTTGACCAGGATATTGTTTATATATGAAATGTAGTTAACAAGATGCTCTTTCACTTGCTTGCCTCCTCTTTTAGTTTTCTCTAATATTCAAGGAGTTGTTGTAGACCAAGTACAGTGGCTTAGAATATACTCAGCACTGCTGATGCTGCTAAGCACTGCTTAGCACCACTGGTATTTTGCGTCAGGTAAATTATTTGTACCTGATGCTTAGATACATGTTGTATACCATCAGGTAAATCTTTTCTACCTGACGCTTAGATACATGTTGTATACCATCAGGTAAATCTTTTTCTACCTGACTGTAAAGTGCACCTGTGACGAGTGACAGCTCATGACTGAAATGTCATGACCTGAACCAGTTCACAGACAGTTCTAGTATCTGCCCATGGATAATGTGGAATCTATCTACATATAGTAGAGCTACTCTATGCAAAAGGGCATGGAATTTGACCAAGAATTGGCAGACTTATGGTGGTGGTTGACAGGTGGGCAGGTGGAAAAGAAGGAGAACTACCTACCCCACTTGATTTCTCCACCAATGCTGGTTGGAATTCAGTGCCCTGGCTGCCAGTGTCTCTTATGCATAGCAGAAGACTATTCAGGGTCAGCTTGGCGATTTCTAAACAGTGTAAAATGTCACTTGGGCAAAAATTCCCTGAGTTATGCTACTGTAGAGTGTCTCCTAGTATTGTAACTTCAAAATTGTATCTATTACAATAACCACCAATCCAAATATGCCAAGACAAGTACCAATTGACAGCCAGCAAGCCATATATGATCTGATATTATCACTAGCAAATTTGATTTACAATTGGTGATAAAACAGGGGAGTCAAAAGAAAGACAAAAAATCCGCCAGCTGCATGGACTCTCACTCACATTTTCAACTTGCTCAAAATTGGTCCATTTGACTTGATTTTTGGATGCATATGTAGGCCTTGCAGTTACCTATCATACTGCAGTCTCCGATCTTCTCTCCATTGTGTTGTTGTTGAGTAACTTGCAATTTTGAAAAAATACCGGGATTTCTTAGTGCAAGGCGCCCGCTAACTGCTTGTTAGGTGTGGGCGCTGGGCGTGCCCACACCCCTATTAAGGCGCCTGGGCCGTATGCATGAGGTGAAACTTCTTCAAGCACTTTGCTTGGCGCTGGGTGCAGTATCCCAAATCCGGACTTTATGCTGTGCAATGGCATGAGAGTTTGGTGCATAACAGTACGGCACTGTGCCACTTTGCACGGGGCCGTGCGCAATACCCATAATCGTATCTTTATCCAGCTTTCAGTTGTGATCAACTCGATGCTCCTGGCGGGGGCGATGTCGACTCCGCGCTCCCGGACGCGCCCCCGGAAGCACCCGTCTCGTAATTCAAAAACACAAAATTGGCTACCGCTTACAAAGGCTCCGCAGATTCACGATCTGAGAAGCCGAACACTTGGAGAGCATCTACTACACAATTGGACGTCTAACAAACGTCTTAATCTGACGGAAATTCATGACAGTGAATAGTAAAATTAACAGAATATTCAAAAACACAGAACGGCTGACACCCCTTAACGGGCAGATTCAAGATCAGATCTCGTAGCCATGTAGACCTTATGGAGTTGATGATGGATGACAACAAGTGTCTTAATTGGATGGATATCCATGGAGTTTGTTTGTTTGTAATCATTTTGCATTCGGCCGCATAGCGGCCATGGCATATTAAGAACAGGACCCCCAACCAAACCCTATAGCCACTTCCGCGCAAATGATATCCATGGAGTTCGCATAGGTAGATGGTGGATCTGGACTTCAATATATAGAGCTATCTATATCTTTTCTCAGTGGGTAAAATATGCTGTGTTGTCCTTGGAAATATAATCGAGGTTTGAAGTTCTACCCAAATTCACCTTTCTGTACGTTGTATGACAATAAAAATAGGTGGAAAATGTTAGACCGCGTCTTTGTAGAGTACGTCATCACATGGGTTTGGGTTAGGGCTGGCAGCTACTATATAGGTTACGTGTCATCTTAGACTTAGACTCAATCAATCGTCTCGACAGGTTCGTCACAACAGAAAAGAACTCTGAAATTGGCACAAGCTTTATGACACGTTGGGAGACCATAACTTCTTCGCTGCCACTTCTCCGCACAATGTTGGATGTGCTGCACTAAGATTTGAGTGGGTGTTGGATGTAAGCTACCGTCATCAAGCCCACCAGTCTTCTATCAACATTGCCAAAATTAAATGAGTGATTTTAAACTAAGAATCGTTACTCTCATCTCCATTATTTCTGCTTAGCTGGAGATCTTTCTAACAATGTTTAATTTCCTTGGGCTGGGCGGAGAAGTTTTGTTCCAGACCTTGCGAGTGGAATCACGTATCACATGGGTCTAGGTATGAAACAATCTTATATCGTTCGTTTGGGCAATCGCGCAAAACCAATAATAGTAGAGAATGTACTTAGCTAAGTTAGTTTGGCCAGACACAGGGTTATAATATTAGCTGTATATAGATTGAAGCCATTCTGCCACCACTAGCCGGGCGTCCCGTCCGGGCGGAGCTCCTCTCGACCCGAGACTAAGATTTTCGGGGAGGCAAAATCATGGACTACGGAGACTAGGGCATATTGCGTCTTCCCCCGAATATCTACTGTTACTTTAGATGCTTGAATGATTTGTTGATTGGCTGATACCTCGAGGGCCCAAGGCCCCTATATATACAGGCTCCCATATCCGTTTGCATATGAGTTTGCACTATCTTGATATGAGGTACTCTCCCTGATCTTGATATAGACTATGCATACGAAAAACCAGCTGCTTACGAGCTAGCAAACGGACCTGAGGCTCACTATCCAAGCAAACGGACCTGAGACTCACGATGTAGGTACACGTACACATGCAACACTTACTGTTGGATGTATATATAGAGCTGACCGCTAGCGGGGCTTGATAGTAAGGGGCACACTTCTCTTTCCTATATAACTAGCGTCTTTCTCCTCTCTGTATCTAAGTCTATACACGCACACGGTTCTCCCCATCTTGCAACATCTACTGTTACGATATGGGGAGAACCGTGTGCATTGACTGTTGATAAATAAGGTTCGTGACTGCTCTTTCAGACTTCACACTTTACCTTTACTCTTCCCTTTCTCTACACATCTTGGACCTTTGGATCTGTACCTGGGCAGTTATCGCTCCATGGCTAGTACACACGGTTCTCCCCTTCATTGTCCCAGCATTGACTATGGTGCGATGACTTTCTAGGTACAGCTCTAATGTAGGGAAGAAAAGAGTAAAGTGTGAAGTCTAAAAGAGCAGTCAGGAACCCTAGGGCTCATGTACATCTGTAACACCTACAAGGTCTCGTAGTCATAAGTAATGATTGGTGACTGATTCAAACAAGAGGAAGAAGGTCGAAGGGCCAGGTAACACCTGCATCATCTAGTCTGCTCACAATGAACTATAGTTCTCTAGGGATTATCTTACCTGAATATTCAACTTTCCATGATTATTACACGAGTCTATTTTTGCGATAGTAGCTTTCCTAATCTTATATAAGGGGGGGCTGTACGTGCCAGTATTTGGCTTTACATACTAGTATATGCATAATTATCTGCATATCCAAAAATATTCCCCTTCACACCACCACAATTTGTGAACCTGACAATTTCCAATGTCCAGGTACATTTCCAACATATAGTATGTAGAATAGTACTATAACCCTTCCCAAATACTCTCGCTGTGTTTCTCAGTTAAATTCACATCAGTTGAATCTACACGTATATCAATTACTCACTCTAATGGAAATTCCAAATAGTGGGGGACAAACTTCGGACATACTGTAATTGCAGCATATGACCTGGGATCGGGTAACACTCATTGTATTCAGTCAGCTTGCGACGAACCTCAGATCTTTAGCCATTAGCATTCAACACTTCTGCATCTACCATCAATCACATCTACATTTATCACCGTATTCTCCTAATTTACAACTGAGGTGGTACGCAGCCGTACGTGCTGGGAGCTACCCTAACACTGTGGTCTCATTTTCGGTAAACAGATACGTTTTGCAGACGGGATTTCGCGTGTTTGCCCCTCTTCGCCCAGCAACATTTTAAAGTAATCAATTGACAATGCAGACAGCAGAATTATGGCCTACCAACTTACAACAAGGATCGATCTAGACAAGTAAGTCGCTTTCGAGTGATTTGATGGAAGCAGACACGATCTCCGGACATTCAAGCCTACGAGGAGTGATACCGGCGATGTCGACCACTAGTTCCGAGTCACAACACCCATAACAATCCCCCAGAGAAATCCCAGATGATCGATTGATATGAGTTCGAATAGTATCTCGACAAGTTAATCAAGACAGATCACCAAATAAACAATCGACTGAACTGACTTTCCCCTAATCAAGTCATTTCACCACAATACTCCTATACGATGGCCTGTGACGATGCATAATTCAACACTGCCACACTGGGGACATGTATGCACCGACTGCAGAGACAACTTGTGGAATGTGCCTACAGATGTGAAGAACCATCCCATGATTGATCAAAACCTAACGAAGAATATGTTGCAGTCTATAGTCGAAGCACTCTATGGAAGAGATGAATCATGCTTTCATACCAACCAGCCGTATGGCCTCAAATGAAGCGACTATCCGGCGCAAAATGATCGCACAATGTGTAGTACACTTACCATCATGACTTACACGATCTTAAAAACTGATTAAAATTAGCTGGGATGCTACCGAGCATATCCCCTCATACAGTTGAAAGTACGTTATTTCTCCACCGCTGATAGTAGCTACCGTGGCAATTCTGGTTGAGCGAGTACTATTTGTATTAGATTCAACTCACTCACCTCTACCTAAACATGGTACTGGTGCTAATGGTCATTCGGTAGACTTGCGAAGGCAATGACTATGTCGAAGACAATCACTGCATGGGAAATACTATCGCAGCTACACTACCGCAGCAGCGGCTACGAAAACAAGTCCACGAAGGCAGCGCATATTTCCAATTGTTGGCACGGTTGAGACAGCATACACGCCAGCTGTTGCATGTATATATAGAGGTGACACGAGCTGACCGCTAGTGGGGCTGATGGCTCACTTCTCTTTCATATATAACTTGCGTCTTTCTTCGTCTCTCTTCTCTCTGTATCTAAGTCTATACAGGAACACAGTTCTCCCCATACTTCAACACCAGCATCCATTGACAGAGTCCGACCAGTTCGGGTGACCCATTCAAATAACAGCCGAGTATACCTGTTTGCCTGTCCCGTCGGGAATGGATATGGCCTGTCTTATAATGATATTGTCGTATCCATCGCTGGCATATAAATGTCATCCCGTGGTCAGTATTCGGATTTGCCACGGTCTAGTTTCCGGTTATCTGTTTGACTTACGATTGACTGAGTTGACTTCTTTGCAGAGTATCTGCATGAGTGCGCACATGGAATTGGTGTTCAAATAGTGATGATAGAGAAGCTTGATTGTATATAATCTAAGAGTGCCACAAGGCCATATATATATGAGTACAAGTGTGAATGCGTGCGTACGCATCTATGTATAGACTCTTCAGGCCGACAGTAATCTCCGGTCATACGAGGCTCATCTCTGGCCATACGAGACTCATCTCTGGCCACCGAAGACAGAGACCTATCATGCAATAATTGGAACTGTTGATACCCATCGGCGGAGAAGCACTTGGTGCAAAGATAGCCATCCTCCGGCAGCAAATGACTACCGGAACTGACGGGGACCGGGCATACAAAATCAGGCGTCCCATGATGACTGCTGGCATGCATATAGTCATCACTACATTCACGCAAGAAGACGGTGAATGCAACAGGGCAGCTGGCAGTAACTTCGGAGGTGATCACTTTCAACTGACCCGGTGAACATGACAACCCCGAGTGCTCGACACGACGAGCAGGAAGCACCAGCAGTAGTTGAGGCAGAAGAGTGAACGAACAATATGGACCTTGAATGACAGCTACCCGCTCGCCGAGTTACCAGGGGAGGCAACTGGAGTAGCGGGGATTGGCTCGTTCCTGGGTGAAATGCTTGATCAGAATCTACTGGATTTACCCTTTGCCGCTTCCGTTCTCTTTGCATTGTAACCTTGGCTAATAAGTATGGAGCAGATATAGTACCGTAACAGGTTGATCTTTATGTCCAAGACAAATTGAAGAGGAAGACAAAGCGCACTTGGAAAAAGCAATAATAGTTCAACTGGGGGTCAAATATTATCTCGAATGTGATCTCAAGTTATAAACGACTATGGCAATGTGATGCTCTACGAAGCCGTATGACATAAGTCATCGGCTGAGCAACGACCTTTACAAAGGGGGATGACGAGAACCTGCACAACCTTGTCCGCGAAGAATTACCGTACCGGAAGTACTGGGATGAAGAACCGCAGACCTCTGGTGATCTGATTCTCTTGTATATAGACGACGTAGACTATCGTGTTAGAAAAGACAATTATCTCTTCCTCATCGCAACCAGACCTCCCAACGGTGGAAACTGGTTGGGAAATCGGCACCAAACTGCACTATACTGTTTATACTAACTGTTTAAGAATTGAAACTGCACTGCATGCGATAGTAAACCAGTTGGAACTAGTTAAACTGTTTGTACTGGTTTTAACTGTATTGAACTAGTGCAAACTGCTCCATGCAAAGTTATTGGCTCTAGAGAGTGCATAATATCTTACTCAGCACAAATAATTTTGATGTTGTATTGGCAATCTGCAGAGTTCGGGCAAGTTAGACCCACTGTAAACAAGTTCGCAGTCGAAAAATGATGTCTAACCAAGATTTCACCCATCCAGAGTCTTTTCTCCATGTATTTTCTCGCATCCATATTTACCGTATAACTATTGGTGTACTGGTTTATTTTCAGATACCAAACTGCACTCCACTGAACTGCGAAGCCCTATAAACTGCACTGCACTGCCAAGAACCAACTATTTAACCCACCAGATTACCGCATCCAACCAGTATACTGCTTCCACCGTTGGGAGGTCTGATCGCAACAGTTTCATTTGTGTGAGGTTGTTTATAACCACTCGCTATCTTATCGTTTGTTAAGGGAGAAGGGAAGGAGGGAACTCCACCACCTAGCCGGTATCTGGAGGGGGAGGGGAGTTGGGCACTACCATACTCTCGATAGAGTGAATGTACTATGCTTAAACAAAGAACAAAAAGCGCTAAGGGCAGTTCCACCTGATAATCAATTTCGACCAAGTGCAGGGAGACTATGAGAGCAGTTATTTTCTAAATAGACTGCGACCAAAGACTTCTTTCTTGGTTTTCGATGTTGACTTCGCGGCTCATTTCCTCTCCGAACCTCGGGGTAACACCGGAAAACTGATCACTACATCGGTGACGTATTTCGTCTAACTTCCTCCGGGATTTGGTACACAAGCTTAAGTCGTGACAGCCACCCGGGACCACGGATATTTGTGCATTGAGGCACGTGCGTCAGATTTCCATGGGGCGATGATGAGTTGTAGAGTCGACGGTACATATGCATCAACGCTACTCCTCCAACTACCTAGCTTCGCACTAACTTATCTGATGTAGCACTATACATAAACTAAGGCATGTCAGTCCCATGATTGCTTTTTAAATGCAACTTCTGTGCATTCGCCAGCGGTGAGTCCTAACTTTTAAGACTTATCACACCCCCCAATTTGTTCCTGCTGTCAGTACTCAAATATGTCATTATCCATTCTCGAAGCTTTCTTTCACTGGTCTGCGCCATATTCTGTTTTCACCTTCGGTGCATGTTGCGACCACTTCCTTAAACGAACACTCCGCAGTTCTGAAGCGGTGCTACGTTGGCTTTCGCCCGCAGTGTTTTCGAATATCATGTATCCCATCACAATGGGATAGAAATGATTTACTCTAGTGTCTTCGCAAATCTGATCAATGCTTGCAGCACTTAGCCGATGACGAAATCTAGCTATCGCTAGTGAACTAAACCGGTTAGTCCGGTCAGATATGACTTCGGCCGGGCTGGTCTACGCCAAGGGCAGCTTCTAGAAACCACATCTGGCCGGTCTATTAATCTGCCGCTATAGATCTGACCGGACTGTAGATATCTACAGATTGCAGCCAAAGTAGGGGTTTCGCCGCAGCCCCATATCACAAGATTTCATTATTGTACTGGCAACATAAAGAGAGAAAGATGAAAAGTAATACGAGAACTACCCCCCCGACACTTCTGCAATGCAGAGGAAAAGTTCTCCGCCTGCCACCTTAAGTAATCCAGCTACTGTAGATGGCCGCAAATATTTGTAACTAGCGCAGGTATTCACGGGTATCTACAGATATTTACGGAAATCCACAGATATCTTTGCCAAGCTAGATTCCACCGTCATTTGCAGATATCTGCGCTTCTTGACTCTTCATCTGACCGGTTTATGCCAAGGGCGACTTTCTAAAAGTCCGACCGGACTACAGATCTGTGGATTGCTCAGCGGTCGATCTGACCGGTTAGGAACACTGGCTATCGCTATACTCAGCATCTTGTGATTCGGATCAGGTGGCGCTGCTAACGATGAACCGGCCTACCGGTTTTTCCATTTTGCTCAGCCGCATAAATCAAAATACCCGCTAGCAAATGATAAAGTCTCTGGGAAACGGGATATGGTAATTGATTGCAATTTTTGCAATCTCACACCTTTGAATGTACCTGAAGGAAAGATAGGTCCCTGTTTGCTCTATGCTTTACTTTAATATCGACAACCTGTATAGTGTTATTACGGTAACTAGTTTAGTAGTACATGCGTTTGGGTCTTGGAGGAACCGCGAGACCCAACGAATGTAGCTTCAGGACTTTCTTCTACAAGATGTCAAAAACATCCGGATCATAGCCTATGGTTACAATAGTAACCTCACTGAGCACAAAGTGAACAACAGAATCATAGATTAGCGACGACATTTTGTCTAATAATTAGAAAATGCTAGGAGTTCCAGTGAGGTAGTGATGCTATTTTGGCAGCGCGTCGCATCGCATGTAGATATTCAGGCATGAGCAAACCCGTCCCATTATCTTCATTGGTGATAGTCTAGGTGGAATTTTGATTTTACATGTCGACCCAACTTTGTATAAGAGCTGCACGTTTTGATACTTACTGGGAATTTACCAGGCCCAGGTTCAGTGGAACATAAAATCAGATCATAAACACATATTAGACTCAACACGAGCGAGATTTTGTTTGGAACACCACATCAAGGCCTGCGCACCACCGAACTAGAGGAAATAGTTCAGCACATGTCGCAAGAATCGGGATCAGGATCGTCGAGAATGAAATTGCTGGAGCACATACGAGAGAATTCGGAATCCTTAGAAGATCAGCGACACAAGTTTGCGGATATTTGGAACGGACATAAAGTCGTGATCTTTTTTGAAACTTTGGAAACACCAACGGTCAGAGGGCGGGCCGGTGGAGTTTTCTCAAATATCATACCCAGGGCACTAGTAACAATATTACAACCATTTTCTCGTACCTCTTATGCACGAGATGGAGACGTGATGGAAATAGTCAAGATGGTTTCAGCCCGTTGTTTTTATCAAACCAACACTCCCTTCCAGTTGAGAACAATCGCGCAACTATAGTCAAATTCGATGCTAAAAGAGACCCCTCATATCAAGCGGTCGTTAAACACATGAGGGAGTGTGTGGATGAAATAATTCAACGTCATGGTATGTAGTTGGGTGAATATCTTGATAATGCATCGGTTTTTCTTTCTGTTTGAATGTAGAGTATTAATTTGTAAGTGACAATTACTGATGTTGTAATAGTACAAAGCGATAGTGAATTTCTGAAATCCCTTATTAATTCGGTGAGACTTGACGAATTTTTACACCTTTTCCCACCCGTGGACCAAAAACATTATCTCAAAACTCTGTCAGAAGATTATGGTAACAAAGATAAGTTCTTCTGGCTCTTCGAAAACGAGGATTACAAAGAATGGAACTCCATCCGTACCAAGAAGGGGAGGATTTCTGGAGGCGGAACCAGGAAGAATCCGTCGATTCGGTAGCGCCTGTCTTGGTGTTGAGCGGTCCACCCTATGATAATTTGGAGGTCGCAGAATCACACGTCCTCAATTCTCCTCAGACGTACGAAGTTGCTGGTTTGCAGCCAATTATTCTGCACTTTTTCGGTCGCTCGGCAAGAGATATCCAGCGCCCAAACACTTCCGCCACGACAGCTGACAAATGGTGGCTTGTCCTTTGCATCCACTCGTTTCTCTGGCAGTTGGTTAAGATTTACCCGCTGGCTTAATCACAGCCTGTCCTTACTGCCTTTCTAATAAGGGTTTCTCTTGTCTGTATACTAACGAATTGTTATGGGTACTGTCCAACTAGACGAGTGAAGAATGTGAGCGAACGCTTGGCATTTTCGCGACTCACGGGCAATGTTCGAAAGCTAATTTTTCAACATAACAAGTCTGTTGAGAGCAAAAGAGCAAGAATTAAGAAGCTCAATTGTCTATCAATCTAAAGACAGAGAAAATGGCAGGTTTATATACAGAGAAAAGACCATACTCGGCTTTGCCGAGTATCACAACCGGAGCCCGAAGCCGAGTACCAGTGCCGGGGCTAGGCCTCCTCCTCGGAGTGGGGGCAGGCGAGGCCCATGGGGGCTACAAGCCACCGGGCCAAATCTAATGCCAACAAGGTCAATCTAATTAAGAATGAAACAACAAGTAACATACATGTGTAAGAAGCTCTACCGTCGTATAGGACCACCATTGTTGCGAAGCTGGGTACAGACCCTCTTAGGCATGCCATCTATCTACCGGTAAATACGTTCCACAGCAACTCCTCCCACAACCGTTGCGCGACAACAATAACTTCCTCATGGCCATGAGGTCGTTGTTTAGGGTCTCGCATTACTTTTCTGAAGTGCATATTCCACATAGACCATACATTGATGATCGTGTTCCAGTCGATGACAATGCAATGAATGGCAGTTTGCCTACTCCGATTTTCTGTTGCATTTCGTGAAAGGAATGACCTTTAGACTGTAGCTGAATAACTTGAATGGGCTCTTCCTGTGTTAACTCCCATCTCTTGCCATTAGGACCAAAAGGCATGACTGTGTGTGGTGGGGAGCCTGGGAACGCATCGGGGGTTGCTCGATGTCAACTAGCACGGGTTCGCTCAGTTTCTTCACTCATCTGCTAACCAACCCAGAGACACCATAAGCTGCGTGTTGGGTATTGCCGGTATTGAAAGTTTTTAGGCTGCCTTTGAGGAAACACTCATTGCTGCGGCGAAGCTTGATGTACTTGATACCTCATTAACATCCCAAGTTAAACCAGTGTAACCTTTACCCTCGATATCAACCACTTGCCAATGGCAATCTGGAAGACGTTGATACGGAACCTAAGGCTAGACTGTTCCGCAATCAAGGTGCTAATCTCAAGTCCACTAGCGACGGCTTGACTAGAGTTATAACCGCCTACTGTATTCCTTGAACACAACAAAGAATGACAAGGTCTGCATTTACCGCAGCCCCCCACTTGTTCTGAGGAATCAAACATGTGATATAATTATAGAGTGCCTCAAAACTCTTCGATTCGACAACACCCGGTATGAGAGGATCTCAGAGCCCATAACCATACGTTTGACTGGCTCTGAGAATTTTCAGAGTACAGTAATTGGAAAACTTCGGACTCCTCAAGCCTCTTGTTCATCGAAGAGAAGCCAGGCAGTGGCAAAAGCACGCTATCACGATTCGTTAATGAGCAGCGTCCTAACCGCCTCCACCTTCGACCTGCCGATTGAGTATAAGTCACCATTGCAAATTTCTTTTACAGCCAAAGGGAGGGGAACTACAAAGAAATCACTTCAAGATGCTACAGTCTATACTTTACGACATCCTCGAAGTATACGAATCGTTCTTCGTGCATTTTCAGTAAGAATACCGTAAAATGAAAATGAAACAACGACGTGTTGGCTGCATTAATTGGGATTATGACACATTGAAGCATATACTCTTGTCTTGTGGAACACATCCACTAAAATCAAAACTATTCTTGATAAATGATGGCAAGGATGAGTCCGACAATCACGATAGGCTGAAAATTGTTCGTTAACTACGCAACTTATTAACTTCAACCAACAAAGAATGTGCGATAAAAATCTTTCTCACGAGCCGGCCAATAAATCAACTACCCGCGGATTTCAAGCTCGATTTTGGTCCTATCCAGCTCCAAGTGAAAATATAAAGGATATTGAGGAATACAGCATGGGTTTCTTGAAGACCCGGATTCCGACATCGCTTCGACTATTAAAACCCAACTAAAAGAACACATCTTTGAGCATACTAAAGGCGTGTTTCTGTGGGTGAGTTTGATTCGAAAGTGATTGGAGGTGTACGTCGGGAAAGGCGCGGACAAGAGCAGAATACGGGAATTCCTTAAAGTCTTCTTAAAGAACTTGGGAGCTACTATGAGCATATGCTGAACGGGCTGAATGGCCGCAACCGCGACCAAGTCGACAACGAGAATGGCGGACGGATCCTTAAATTCTGTCTGATGTCTCATCGTGTTTGTTTGTTTGTAATCATAATGTATTCGGCCGCTAGCGGCCATGACATCACACCTATAAAACCCTATCCCCGAAAAATTCCCAGCCAGCCGAACTGTCCGGGCAAAGTCTTCTTCTCCTACTTCCCGCTATCCAATGGAGGGCTCGAGGCAACTAACCCACCAGACCCCCTTCGTCACAAACACTAACAAAAGAAAACAAAAGAAAAAACACAATTTAACCGTCCCCAAAACCCCTAATCACTACCCTGCAGGACTAACTCTGTCGAGGTCGCCAACTTTCATATCTTCCGCTGCGGCCGTCATAAATAAATGTGACTCCTCGGCTATCCTCATATTTAGTGACCATCTGCGATCGCCTCTGTTGGGTTTCCGGATTTGTCTACCTTCCGCCTTTATCATGTTTGTCTTCTCGTCGCCAGATCGACATGTTTCTGAGTTAGATTGTTCGATTCGTTGACCGTTCTGTATCATTTTGTTTGCTTCGAGTTCGTCGTCGCCGATTGCGGGATTTTCGCAAGTCCTTTTTTCGATCCTCCCTATCATCTTTACTCCCCACCACACTGTTCTCAACTTCCAGAATATCAGCATGCTGTGAAAATCGCAAACTATCTAGTGAGGAAATAATCATTGGTGCTTCTGCTCTCTTCATGGCATCCACACCCTTTTCATTTTCGACCATTTCGTCGATGTCCATTGGTTCCACTTTGTCGCATTCGACTTGCTTCCCCAAATTTCTCTCACGTACTTGTCGTACCAATGGCTTTTCTCCACGGTGTCTTGGTCCGCGGTTAGCCATTGGTTCGGCCGATTGGCCCTCTTCTGTTTTCTTCTTGGGTTCCGCTGGTTGCAAATTCTCCGGGTCAAACCCATGCCCCCTAGTTTCCCTCTTCATTTTTAACTCTTCCTTCAAAACAGCTACCTCCCTCTCAAGGCCGTCGATTTGTCGGGTTTGCTTTTCATTCGCGTCCATCAGCCTTTCGAGGTAGGTGACGAACTTCGTAGTGAGAGCCTTATTGTGGTCGGTCGTCTTTCCCAACATGGTCATGACTTCTATTATTCTCTCAAATCGTACTTCCAGATATTCTGCCATAAGCTTCAAATCCGGGTGTACATTAACTTTTTTGAATTCATCAACATTCATCGATGAAATCGGCTTGAGTTTTCCGCTAACGGGATCCCTCGTTTCGTCTTTTGGTGGCATAATGGTGTCCTCGTCGCATTGACTTAGATCGTCTTCTGCCGTCATTTTGAGTCCGGTTGTTGTAACCTTTCGCCGGTATGGTACTCCCTCTGGCCCCATGGATCCAACTCTGATCCCATGAAGTGGTGAGGTTTTCTTGCGGATTTCTTGTGCCGCCATTGTTTCGTCTTCGCTGGAATCAGTAGTGCCGGAATCCTGCAAATCATCTTCTGATTCTGAAAAGAGGATTGGTGAATTTCCTCTAATCTTCTTTCTTTTCGGTTTCTTTGCGACGGAAGTAGAAGAGCCCGCGCTCATCTCCTTAACCGCCCCAATCGTCGTTTTTGGCTTTGATATGATCTCAGCCGTAGTCATAGGAGTCAGTGAGCTCGCGCTCTCCTCCTCCCCTATCTTTTTCCAGTATAAGGGCTCATCCCTCTGGATTCGTGCCATGAGTGCAATGAACTCTGGCTTCGCTCGTGCCTCAGCCATTTTCTCGGCAAGGGTCTTTCGTTTCGGAAGTAAAGGAGCCTCAACGCCTTTGCAAGCGGAGGGTCCCTTAGGCGCGTTTTTTGGAGGCAAGGGAACCGCAACAGCCTCCTTAGAAGCTGAAGGTTTCCCAACGTCGTTTTTCGAGGTAATAGGAGGAGGAGTCTGAGAACTCCTCTGTGTTAAAAGGCCTCCCCTTGCGGGGGGCTTAGGAGCGCGTTCAAACCTAGGCATCGTGAAGCCCAAGTGAAAAGGGGGGTCGATTTATGACTGGCCAACTACTCACGGCTTGGCAAAAGCTAGCGGTGAGGTGGTGTGTCGAGGTGTCAGTTGATGTCTCATCGTGTTGTAAAGCTTGCTGAAGTGCGGTATGCCCTCCCTATTCCAGGAGATATCAACAGCTTCAATCCGAAGTGTAACAGCTTTAAAATTGAAGACAAGTTGTCACTGGATATAGAGAAGCTGGTGACTTATGCGCAGGTAATTTTGTTGAGATCACAGGGATTTGTGCTACAAGCCATGGTATGTGCCTGATTAATCTCGAGGTGTCTTGGGTTGACATAACGCTTTTTAGATACTTCGGATGCAGTTGTGCAAGTAATCCATCAGTCTGTTCGCGACGTTTTTCTCCGTCCTCACGCCGGCGTGACTAGTTCCCCTTTCTCTATATGAGACGATGAAAATTGCATAAGAGGAGTACGCCACTTCACCTCGCAGCAGCGAACGGATACGAAGCGGTGACTCGGCTGCTAATTCATGAGGGGGCCGACATTGAGAACATTTGTCGTATCGGCCAGGACGGCTGGAGAACAGTGCTACACTTCGCTACCACCAACGGATACGAGACGATTATACAGATACTAATCGATATGGGTGCCGACCTCGATTCCACTGGCTACTGCAGCACCAATAGCCGTGACATACATAAGTTTTGGAACACCACATGGCGAATTACGCCACTGCATCTCGCGGTAGCCAACGGGCACGAGGCGGTAGCCCGGCTGATGACAAATAAGGGTGCTAATATCGAGGCAGAAGGCTCATTCGATGGCGCATACTGGATACCGCTGCACCAAGCGGCAGCCAACGGCGATATAGCTTTAGTCCGGCTGCTGATTGATAAGGGCGCCAACATTGATGTGACAGGTAATTATGAACGTAGGACACCACTACACCTCGCAGTAGTTAACGGCGATGTGGCGGTGGCTGGTCTGCTGATAGATACCGGCGCCAACATGTAAGCCGGTGACTCTAACAGCCCCGATTGGACAGAGAAGAGGCCGCTGCTCTTCGCGGTACTCAGGGGAATGAGTCGATGGTCCAACTGCTGCTAGATAGAAGCGCCTACATCAACGCCATCACCGTATATAGTGTGGGCAAGAACGAGAGTAAGGTAATAACAACGTTACATGTCGCGGCAGCTAACGGGCAGAGGCTATGGCTCAGCCACTAATTGATAGATGTTGACACGAGAAGATGATGGAGAAGAAGATGAATTGTCTGTCTATCCAAAGAGAAGGAAAACTATGGACTTATATATGAAAGAGAGAGAAGGAAAACCCAATGCCGACTGCCAAAGCCGGAGCCCAAAGCCGGAGCCCAATGCCGAGTACCAGTGCCGAGCCGTCCTCCTCGCCATGGGGGCAGGCGAGGCCAATGGGGGCCGTAAGCCGCCGGGCCAAATCCCTAGTCAACACTCCCCCTTTGGCCCAAGGCTTTCCAGACAAATGAAACAAAGCCAAACAAGCAAACGAAAGTCTAAGATCCTCCTCCATGTTCCAAATCCCATTAAATCCAAAGAAAACCCAAACATACAGTGTAAATCCAAATACACAATCTGAAACAAAGGAAATCCCAAAGTCCTGCCCATGATCCTATCCGAGTCCAATCTCCTCCACAAATTCGCCGAGTTTAACTCCCCCGAGGGCCTTAGTGAGAGCGTCTGCCAGCATCTCCGTACCTGCCACGTGCTTGATCTCGACCTCGCCTTTGGCAATGGCTTCATGAATCGAGTGGTACCGGAGTCGTAAGTGCCGGCTATCAGATTGGAAGTTGCCCGAGTTGAGAGTCGTAACGCAGTTTAGGCCGTCATTGAGAATACGCCTGGTAATACCTCTGCCAATTCCTATCTCTGAGACGAGATCTCGCAGCCAGTCGATCTGCACTTTGCCGTACGCTGTGGCAATCATCTCTGCTTGCATTGTCGATTGGGCTACTACGCTCTGCTTCTTCGACTTCCAAATGACGAGGGTTCCGAGGGCGTAGACGACGATTCCCGAGGTGGACTTGCTCGTGTCTGCTTCTCCCCCCAAGTCTGCATCGGCGTAGCACAAGATTGACTGAGAGTCATGCCCGAGGCTTGAGTTATGCTCGAGGCTTGGGTCATAGATCGTTAATTTGTAGTCGGATGTGCCTCGTAGATATCGAAGCAGGTGTTTGACCGCTTCCCAATGGAGAGTCGAGGGCTGAGCGGCATATCTGCCTAAGACTGAGGTTGCATAGGTGATGTCTGGGCGAGTACCGAGAGCGGCATAAAGAATCGAACCAATAGCCTTCTGGTATGTTCTAGCGTCGAAGGGCTGCTCTCCAAGCTCAGGCTGTATGACATGTGGCTTGTAGCCGATCTCCATCGGAGTTGAGCGTTTCCGGCAGTCGGTCATCTCAAATCTGTCCAGTACTCGGTTGATGTAGCCGATCTGGTCGATGGCAATTGATCGTTTGCTGCGATCTCGAGTAACCGTCATGCCGAGATATTGGAAGGTGTCAGGCACAGGGACTTGGCCAGCGGCCTTGAATCGATCGTACAGTCGAGATGCAATGGAGGCGACAAGTACCGATGTGCCGATGATCATGATATCGTCGACGTAGACCGGGATTAAGACACCATTTGCTTTGCCGAGATTGCCACCGAAGAAGAGACCGGGAGCTGCAATTGAGGCTTGGAGATTGAGATCGTCAACTATAAAGTCAAAGACTTCTTCATAGTACTCCCGATTCGCTTGCTTGATGCCATAGAGAGTCTTATTCAACTTGACAAGGGGTCTGGCCCGGCCATATGGATCAGGCCATTCGCCTTCTGGGAGGGGCATATAGAGAGTCTCATGCAGAGGGCAGCCGAGGAAGGCAGTCGGGATGTCGAGGACAGTGTTCTCAAGGTCGTGCTTGCCTGCAAGTCCGAGGGCAAGCCGGATCAAGGCCGAATCAATGACTGGAGAGGTGATGTCATTATAGTCGCCAGGCTTTTGGAGATCGCCGCGGCCAACAAGTTGTACTTTCCATTTGTCAATTGTCCCATTGGCCATTAGCTTTCTTCCCATAACCCAACGGCTTCCAATCATACTCGCACCTTCTGGGACTTTCTCAACGAAAGTGAAAACCTCATGACTTTCCATTGATGCCATTTCCTTGCCGATGGCTTTCTTCCACTGCTCAGCGTCCTCTGCATCCAATGCTGCGCGGTAAGTCTTTGGGCCTTGCTCGATCATCATGGCTATGCTGATATTGGCTGCAGTTCTTCCGCTCCTTCTAGGCCTTGGTGTCTCTGGAGGCGGTGTCTCTGGTGGTGGTGTGAGATCATCATCCGAGTCGTCTATTGGATTGATCGCACGAGGCAATGCAGTTGCTTTCGGAGGCTGTACTTTGGCTTTCGGGGACTGTATCACGACTTTAGGAGGCTCTTCAATTTCCCAATCCTTATCCTGTTCGGCTGGTTCGAAGGCGATCTTTGTAGGTTTAGTCTTTAGTAACTGGTGATATAGGGTAGACTCATCAAATTTGACATCTCGAGCGATAAAAACTCGGCCCGAACTGACATCCATAACTCGGTATTGTGTCGCTGTCTCCGAGTAGCCGAGGAGCACACACTTGTAGGCGTGGTTATCAAGCTTCTTCCTGAGGTCGCCATGGATCCACGCAAATGCTAGGCAGCTGAAAGTTCGAAGATGGGAGATATCGGGCTTCTTCCGCGTCCATCTTTCGAAAGGCGTTGAATTGGGATTGGGGAGAGCTCCGGATGGTAGTTGATTCTTGATGTAGACTGCTGTGGACACAGCTTCGGCCCAGAGCTTATTCGGCATCCCAGCATGCTTCAGCATAAACCGCGCCGGGTCCAGCACTGTGCGATTGCATCTCTCCGAAATGCCATTCTGCTGGTGTGAGTATGGGGCTGATACCTCCCTAATGATGCCTTCCTCTGCCAAGTACTCAAGAAACTTCTCACGACTAGCATACTCGCCTCCCCCATCAACTCTAATTCGACACACCTTTGACTTTGGGTGCTGCTTCTCCACTTTCGCCACATACTCCTGGAACTTCGCTGGAGCCTCAGATTTGGCTTTCATAAAGTAGACCTCGGTGTATCTCGAGTGGTCGTCGGTAAACATAATAATATATCGGTAGCCGCACATCGTCTGAGTCTGCATTGGCCCGATCACATCGGAGTGAATCAACTCTAGAAGTCGAGTCTTTGCCTTATCCTCTGAGGGCTGGAAAGGCTTCCGAAACATCTTGCCCATGATGCATGCCTCACAAGTGCATGTCGATGGGCTCATAGCATGCAATTGGATACCTTTGACTGTATTCGGGAGCCGTTTGATAGCTGGCAAAGATAGATGGCCGAGGCGAGCATGGCAAACTAGGATATCCTTATCATCAACCGCGGGCCGAATGTTGGAATAGGCCTCGGAGGTCTCGGGAACGGAGCTCGGAGTGGTGCTCGGAGTGGTGCTCGGAGTGGTGCTCGGAGTGGCGCTCGGAGTGGTGCTCGGTGGATCATCTACTGCTACCGAGGCTTTCGAGACTGAGGCCGAGGTTGTAGATGCTCTGAGGACGAATAGACTGTTGATGAGCGGTGCTTCATAGACGAGGACTGACCCAAGGCTCGCCGTAGCTCCATCGAGTTTGAAATCGAAGTTGACTCCCTTCCGCATTAACTGGATGATACTGAGGAGGTTATTCGTGCCGCAGGCTGGCACATAAAGGACATGTTGCAGGACGATCTTCGCGGGCTTCGCATTTGGCCTGTCGACGTAAAACGTAATGGTTCCAGAGCCTTCGGCATCAACAAAGCTGTTGTTTGCTGTCTTGACCTGATGCTCCCCCTTTGCCATGGAGTGAAAGGTCTCAAAGAGGTGACTATTGCCGGTGACGTGATTTGTCGCTCCGGTGTCAAGAATCCAATAATCAGCAGATCGATTTGCTGATGCCACATTGACCATGATCACAGAGTCTGGCGTAGAGTCCGGGATAGGGTCGGAATGTATGACCGAGAAGAGGAACGACTCAGACTCGGCAATAGAGGTTGATGTCGCCAGGTTAGCATCACTTTTAGATTTCTCATACAAGGCCCACTTATACTTACTCCTGCACTTCGCCTTGATATGGCCTTTGACTCCACATCCATGGCATATGACCTGGCTCTTCCAATCATCGCCCTTCCTATCGTCGCCCTTCCTATCATTACCCTTTCAATTTCGTCCCGGACCTTTCTTCGTTACAAACAGCGTGTCATCTGGAGCAAGACCGCGGGCCCTGCGGAGGCGGGCTTCGAAGGACAGGAGGTGGGTGACAATGCTCGCCACTGTGTCCGCTTTCTCAGTGAGCTCGAGTGTGGATGCAAAGGTTGGCCATTCTTCGGTTTTCGGGAGGTTGGACATGATGTAGAATTTCCTCCCAGAGTCTTCGATCGTGATGTCGCATACGGCAAGGTCATTGATTATCTTGTCCTGGGCTGAGATCCATTCTGTGACTGAGGGATATGACTCGAGTTGACATGATGTGAGCTTCGCCATTTCGTATCGACCGTCGAGCTTGATGACCTTCTCGAAGTCGGTTTTGATCGTATCCCAAAGTTGTTTCGGCTCAGTGAGGTCTCGGTACCGTATCTGGATCGTTGATTCCATCAGAGAGGTGAGTTGTCCACATGCCTTATCATTGTTCATCTGCCAGCGTTCCCAATCGCGAAGGAAGTGGTAGAACTGATTGAGGTAGGACGTGTCAGTCGATTCTGGGAGGAAGTCGTAACCGGTATCTCGAGGGTCACGTGCTGTGGGAGTAGTCGAGGCGTCGCTGGTTGCTACAATCGGAGGCCTGGGAACACACATTTCTCCAGATACGTACTTCCAGAGGCCTTGCGCACGAAGTAGGGCTGTCGCTTCTATGGCCCATTGTCGATAGTTGCGCTCATTGAGTTTTGTAGCTGTGGTCGACATGGCGGAGGTAGAGGGTTGCGAGACAATAAAGAGGTTAAGAAACAATAGAGAGGCGGAGGTTGAAAAACGAGAGAGACACTACTACTAGGCGTCGATTCAGTCCAATGCAGGCAGGCAGAGGAGAAACGATTACAAAGAGAGATGTTGGCTCGATCCACTGGAACAGGGGCAGAGGAGAGGCAGTAACAAATACTAATAGTAGGCGTCGAGTTCAGCTCAGCGCCGGGCTCATAACCTGTTGACACGAGAAGATGATGGAGAAGAAGATGAATTGTCTGTCTATCCAAAGAGAAGGAAAACTATGGACTTATATATGAAAGAGAGAGAAGGAAAACCCAATGCCGACTGCCAAAGCCGGAGCCCAAAGCCGGAGCCCAATGCCGAGTACCAGT